>Ga0209277_10000706_pt1 | contig 16665 bp, 18 predicted proteins | sample JI81AbrownDNA_FD_187503 | JGI IMG/M metagenome (GOLD analysis project Ga0209277, IMG submission 187503) | Wastewater effluent complex algal communities from Wisconsin, to seasonally profile nutrient transformation and Carbon sequestration -... | ecosystem: Engineered > WWTP > Effluent > Algae... | reverse complement strand
GACGGATGCCGCACGGTCACCACCGCGGCCGCCCTGGCCCAGGTGGCCGTGCGCGAAGGCCGGGTGCCCTTCGTCGTGGCGGCCGACGCGGCCCTGGCGCGCAGGCGCACCACCAGCGAGCAGATCACCGAGGCCGTGCTCCACCTCGCGCGGACGCCACGCCAGGCTGTCCGCGCTCAGCGGTGGATCGCCGAGTGCGACCCGGCAAGCGAGTCCGTCGGGGAGAGTCGCACCCGGCTCCTCCTCACCGACCTCGGACACTGCCCACGCACCCAGGTCAGGGTGGCCGACGACAGTGGGGCCGTCTTCGCCCGGCCGGACTTCCTCATCGGTGACCGAGTCATCGTCGAGTTCGACGGGCTCGTGAAGTACGCCAGCCTGGAAGGGCGCGAGGCCCTTGCCGCCGAGAAGATCCGCGAGGACAGGCTGCGCGCCAACGGGTACGAGGTGGTTCGGTTGACCTGGGCCGACCTCGACAACCCCCGTCGGGTGGACGCCTTGATCCGGGCTGCGCTGGCCAGGGCAGCGGCCCGGGGTCGGCGACCGGCTTCCTGACAGGGTCGCAACTTCTCTGCCGTCACTGGGATGACGGGGTTGTTTCGCCGTGACGGGGATATATCTCCGTCACGGGCAAACTTCTCCGCCATCACTGGGATGACGGACCGGCGTCCCACACCCCCCGCTACCGGCATCCGAGCGTGGCGGCTAGCGTGACGCCAGCGCCCACCCGGGCCCGTCAGCAGCGCCGCCGACCCGAGGAGTACCCGTGCCACAGACCGTCAAGGGAGTCATCGCCCGCGCCAAGGGAGCCGAGGTCGAGCTCGTCGACATCGTCGTTCCCGACCCCGGGCCGGGTGAGGCCGTCGTCAAGGTCGAGTCGTGCGGGGTGTGCCACACCGACCTGCACTACCGCGAGGGTGGCATCAACGACGACTACCCCTTCCTGCTCGGCCACGAGGCCGCCGGCACGGTCGAGGCGGTCGGCGAGGGCGTCACCGAGGTGGCACCGGGCGACTTCGTCATCCTCAACTGGCGGGCCGTGTGCGGGCAGTGCCGTTCCTGCCTCAAGGGCAAGCCCTGGTACTGCTTCGCCACCCACAACGCGAAGCAGAAGATGACCCTGACCGACGGCACCGAGCTGAGCCCGGCCCTGGGCATCGGCGCCTTCATCGACAAGACCCTCGTCGCCGCCGGCCAGTGCACGAAGGTCGACCGGGCGGATGCCGCTGCCGTCGGCCTCCTCGGGTGCGGGGTCATGGCCGGCTTCGGCGCGGCCGTCAACACCGGCGGCGTCGGCCGGGGTGACTCGATCGCGGTCATCGGCTGCGGCGGGGTGGGCAACGCCGCCATCGCCGGGGCCAGGGTCGCCGGTGCGACGACGATCATCGCCGTCGACGTCGACGCCCGAAAGCTCGAGGCAGCCAAGACCTTCGGCGCCACCCACACGGTCGACTCGAGCACGCAGGATGCCGTCGAGGCGATCCGCGCGCTGACCGGTGGGCACGGCGCCGACGTCGTCGTCGAGGCGGTCGGCCGCCCGGAGACCTACGAGCAGGCCTTCTACGCCCGCGACCTCGCCGGCACGGTCGTGCTCGTCGGGGTGCCGACCCCCGACAAGCAGGTGACCCTGCCGATGATCGAGATCTTCGGCCGTGGCGGCTCGCTGAAGTCCAGCTGGTACGGCGACTGCCTGCCCTCACGCGACTTCCCGATGCTCGTCGAGCTCTACCGCCAGGGCCGCTTCGATCTCGACGCCTTCGTCACCGAGCGCATCGGCATCACCGACGTCGAGGCCGCCTTCGACAAGATGCACCGCGGCGAGGTGCTGCGCTCGGTCGTCGTCATGGGCGAGGGCCAGTGAGCTCGCACAGCCGGATGCCGGTCGCACCGTCCCCGGGTGGCGTTCGGGTCGAGCGGGTGGTCACCTCCGGGGTCTTCGAGCTCGACGGCGGCTCGTGGGAGGTCGACAACAACGTGTGGCTGGTCGGTGACGACACCGAGGTGCTGGTCGTCGACGCCGCGCACGATGCCCCCGCCATCCTCGAGGCGGTCGGCGGTCGACGGGTCGTCGCGATCGTGTGCACCCACGGCCACAACGACCACGTCAACGCGGTGGGTGACCTGGTGCGCGCGACCGGTGCCACGGCATCCCTGCACCCGGACGACCGGGTGCTGTGGGACCAGACCCAGCCCGAGCCGCCCGGTGGAGAGCTCGCCGACGGTCAGGTCTTCACCGTCGGCGACGTCGAGCTGACCGTGCTGCACACCCCGGGCCACGCGCCCGGAGCGTGCTGCCTGCACGCGCCGGCCCTCGGCGTGCTGCTGAGCGGCGACACCCTGTTCAGCGGAGGGCCTGGTGCGACCGGGCGTTCGTTCAGCGACTTCCCGACGATCATCGACTCCATCAGTGAGCGCCTGCTGACCCTGCCGGCCGACACCGTCGTGCTGACCGGCCACGGCGACACGACGACGATCGGCGACGAGGCCCCGCACCTGCAGGAGTGGCTCGACCGCGGCCACTGACCCGAACCGCCCTCCTCTGCCTCTGCCTCTGCGAACGTGGGTGAAGATCGTCGTCCAGCCGGCGATCTTCACCCACGTTCCGAGGAAGGGGCAGCGGGGGTCAGGGGGTCTAGCTGTTGGCGACGACCAGGGCGGTGGCGATCGCGGCGACCCCTTCGCCCCGCCCGGTGAGACCCAAGCCGTCGGTCGTGGTGCCGCTCACCGACACGGGAGCGCCGACGGCATCCGACAGCGCCTGCTCCGCCTCGGCCCGCCGGGTGCCCACCTTCGGCCGGTTGCCGATGACCTGAACCGCGATGTTGCCGATCTCGTAGCCGGCGGCCCGCACCAGGCGGGCCGCCTCGGCGAGCAGGGTCACCCCGGACGCCCCGGCGAACTCCGGGCGCCCCGTGCCGAAGTGCGCCCCCAGGTCACCGATACCGGCGGCCGAGAACAGCGCGTCGCAGGATGCGTGCGCGGCGACGTCGGCATCCGAGTGGCCGTCGAGCCCGCGCTCCCCCGGCCAGAGAAGCCCGGCCACCCACAGCTCGCGACCGGAGCCCTCGGGCGCCAGCGCGTGCACGTCGACCCCGACGCCGACCCGTGGCAGCTGCATCATTCTCCCAGTGTGGCAGCCCGGTCGAGCAGCCACTGCGCCCGCTCGAGGTCGTCGGCGGTCGTCACCTTCGCGCCCAGTGGATGACCCTCGACGACCACGACGTCATCACCGCAGAGCTCGACCAGCGCGGCGTCATCGGTGGCCTGGAGCCCACTGGCGTGGGCGCGCTCGAGCACCTCTCGTCGAAAGCCCTGCGGGGTCTGCACCGCCCGCAACGTCGAACGCTCGGGTGTCCCCGTGATCACCCCGTCGGCGTCGACGGTCTTGACCGTGTCGACCACCGGCAGGCCGGGCACCGCACCCGCCGCCCCCGCACGAACCGCCTCGACCACCCGCGAGAACACGGCGAGCGGCATCAGGCAGCGCGCGGCATCGTGCACGAGCACGATTCCGCAACCTTCACCCAGAGCCGCCATACCCGCCGCGACCGAGTCGGTGCGTTCGGCACCTCCGGGCACGACCACCGCACCGGCCGGCAGCACCACCCCGGACCACAGCGGGCCGCCCGGGTCGGTGAGGCCCGCGGGGGCGACGACGACGACCTCGGCGCGCCCCGGCATCCGGGCGATGGTGTCGAGCGCGTGGGCGAGCAACGGGCGGCCGGCCAGGTGGACGAACGCCTTGGGCACGTCCGCGCCCAGCCTCGACCCGGAACCGGCCGCAACGACGACGACGCCGACGCTGCTCGGGGCAGCGTCGGCGTCGGTCACGTCAGTGTGGAGTGGGCGTGAGCCCGGCGTCAGGACGCGAGGACCTCGTCGAGGATGACCTCGGCCTTTTCCTCGTCGGTCTTCTCGGCCAGGGCCAGCTCGGACACGAGGATCTGGCGAGCCTTGGCGAGCATGCGCTTCTCGCCGGCGGACAGGCCACGGTCCTTGTCGCGGCGCCACAGGTCACGAACGACCTCGGCGACCTTGATGACGTCACCGGAGGCGAGCTTCTCCAGGTTGGCCTTGAAGCGGCGCGACCAGTTGGTCGGCTCCTCGGCGAACGGGGTGCGCAGCACCTCGAAGACCTTGTCGAGCCCTTCCTTGGAGACCACGTCGCGGACACCGACGAGGTCGCAGTTCTCGGCTGGTACCTCGATCACGAGATCACCCTGGGCGACCTTCAGCTTGAGGTACAGCTTCTCCTCTCCGCGGATCGTCCGAGTCTTGATCTCTTCGATTCGTGCTGCCCCGTGGTGGGGGTACACGACCGTTTCGCCGACCTTGAAAACCATGTGTTGTTGGCCCCTTTCGCGACACTCAGGGTACCACGCAGAATGTGGCCACCGAAATGGAAGGACGACCCATTTGCGCAGGTCAGGGGCAGGGAGACCGCTCCACAAGGCGTGAATCGGGTCTTGACAGAACAGCGCTTTCCATGCATCGTGCGCGCCCCGCGCGCCCGTGGTGGACACGGCGTGGACACGGCGTGGACACGGCAGGGCCGGTCGTTGGACGCCGCGCACCCACTCATGGATATCCTTGCGGCGTGACCACACGAGCCGCCCACGCCCTGCGCGCCACCGCCCTGCTCGCGGCCGGCCTCCTGCTCTCCGGGTGCGCGGTCTTCTCGCCCACGCAGACCGACTACGACTACCCGGCATCCGACGGGGTGGCGCTGTCCATCCCCGGCCTCGAGCTGCGCAACCTCGCGCTCGTCGTCGAGAACCGCGGCGGCCCGGCGGTCCTCATCGGCCAGGCCGTCAACAACGCCACCTCGGCCGTCGACGTCACCTTCGGCGTCGAGGGCGCCTCGTCCACCGAGACGGCCGCCGTGCCCGCGTTCTCCGGCAACTCGCTGTCCGAGCCCGGTGCGCTCATCGAGTTCGACTCCCTGCCGGCCAACCCGGGCGACACCATCACCCTGACCGTCTCCACGCCCGAGGCCGGGCAGAACGTCGTCACCGTGCCCGTGCTGTCGGGTGTCGACCACAACGCCACGATCTTCGGCTGAGTCGGTTTCCCCGGCTGAGTGGCCTTCCCCGGCGTCGGCCGAGCCGGCGCCCCCGGGTCAGACCTCGAACTTGTAGCCGAGCCCTCGCACGGTGAGGATGTGCACCGGGTTCGCCGGATCCGCCTCGACCTTGGCGCGCAGCCGCTTGATGTGCACGTCCAGCGTCTTGGTGTCGCCGACGTAGTCGCTGCCCCACACCCGGTCGATGAGCTGGCCACGGGTCAGCACGCGCCCCGCGTTGCGCAGCAGCATCTCGAGCAGCTCGAACTCCTTGAGCGGGAAGGGCAGCTGGCCCCCGCGCACCGTCACGACGTGTCGCTCGACGTCCATGCGCACCGGCCCGGCCTCCAGGGTCGTCGGCAGCAGCTCCTCCGGTTCGGCCAGGCGCCGCAGCACCGCCTTGATCCGGGCGAGCAGCTCGCGTGAGGAGTAGGGCTTGGTGACGTAGTCGTCCGCCCCGAGCTCGAGCCCGACGACCTTGTCGATCTCGCTGTCCTTGGCCGTCAGCATGATGACCGGCACGTTGGAGCGCTGCCGCAGGGCCCGGCACACGTCGACCCCGGACAACCCCGGCAGCATGAGGTCGAGCAGCACGAGATCGGCGCCGGCACCGTCGAAGGCGGTCAGCGCGTCGTGCCCGTTCTCGGCCACCGTGACGTCGTACCCCTCCTTGCTCAGCAGGTACGACAGCGGGTCCGAGAAGGACACCTCGTCCTCAACGATCAGGATGCGCGTCATGCAGGGCCCTTTCCTTCTCCACATCGGATGCCGTCCGCGACGGGTCGGCGTGGTCGCGCACCTCGGGTGACCCGAGGGTCGTCGGGTGCGGCTGCTCGGTGCCCACTCGCGGCCGGTCGGCCGCGGCGGGAAGTGTCATCGTGAAGGTGGACCCGCGCCCCTCCTGGCTCCAGACGCTCACCCGCCCACCGTGGTTGGCGCACACGTGCTTGACGATGGCCAGCCCGAGGCCGGTGCCGCCGGTCGCCCGCGAACGCGCGGCATCCACCCGGTAGAAGCGCTCGAAGATCCGCTCCTGCTCGGCGGCCGGGATGCCCTCGCCCTGGTCGGTGACGCTCACCTCGATGCTGTCGCCGTGACGGCGTGCACCGATGCCGACGTGGGTGCCGGAGCCGCTGTAGTTGACGGCGTTGGTCACGAGGTTCGCGATCGCGGTCGTGAGCAGCTCGGCGTCCCCGAACACGCGCAGACCCTCCTCGCCCACGAGCGTGAGCTGGATGCCGTGGGCCTCCGCGGCGACGCGCACCCGGTCCACCGCCTCGGCGGCGACGGCGCGAACGTCGACGATGACGGGCTCGTGCAGGGTGTCGGCGACCTGGAGCCTGGAGAGGTCGACGATCTCCTTGACGAGCCGGGTCAGCCGAGCCGACTCGACGAGGATGCGCTCGGCGAAGCGCTCGACGGCATCCGGGTCGTCACGGGCGTCGAGGACGGCCTCGGCGAGCAGGGAGATGCCGCCGACGGGCGTCTTCAGCTCGTGGCTGACGTTGGCGACGAAGTCGCGCCGCACCTCCTCCACCCGGCGGGCCTGGGTGTGGTCCTCGGCGAGGATGAGCACGTGGGACACGGCGATCGGGGCCACCCGCACCCGCATCACCGTGCTGGCCTGGGCGTTGGGCCCGCGGGGCAGGTCGAGCTCGGCTTCACGGATCAGGCCGTCCCGGCGAACCTGCCGGGCGATGTGCCGCAGTTCGTGGTGCACCAGCTCACCGTGACGCACGAGGCCGTAGCTGACGGCGGACGCCGAGGTGTTGACGACGGCATCACTGGCGTCGAGGACCACCGCGATCGACTTCAGCACCGACAGGACGTCACCCACCCCTCGAGGAAGCGGAGGGTCGAAAGGGTCGGCAGCGGCGGTGCTGCGCTCGGACCACCGCGTCGCCAGGACGGCGACGGCTCCGATGACGAGCCCCACCGCCCCGCCGAGAATCGCCGCGAGCACAGGGTCCACGACGTCAGGGTACGGCCCGGGCGGGCCCCGCTTCGTCCACGAACACCTCCCGCCGCTCCAGCCTCGCCAGAAGTTCACCTTGGGTGCGCCTGCGGTTCACGCCCGGCTGTCAGGGTCGAGGGCACCAGCCGCAGCTGTCACCGGCACGGCACCCGTCCCACGCCACCCGAAGGAATCACCCCTGATGCGCAAGGCCTTCCACGAGGAACTCGACCGGGTCGCCGAGACGCTCGTCGAGATGACGCACCTCGCCTCCTCCGCGATGAACCGCGCGACGACCGCGCTGCTCGACGCCGACATCCACCTCGCCGACTCCGTCATCGCCGCTGACGCCGAGATCGATGCCCTGCGCGCTGACCTCGACCTGCTCTCCTTCGACCTGCTCGCCCGCCAGCAGCCGGTCGCGACGGATCTGCGGGTCATCGTCACCAGCATGCGGATGAGCAGCGACCTCGAGCGGATGGGTGACCTCGCGCGCCACGTGGCCAAGGTCGCCCGCCTGCGCTACCCGGCGTCCGCCGTCCCTGCCGAGCTGCGCTCGACCATCCTGCAGATGGGGCACGTCGCCGAACGCATCGTCGAGAAGGCCGGCTCGGTCATCGCGGCGCGCGACCTCGAGGCGGCCCAGCAGATCGAACGCGACGACGACGCGATGGATGACCTGCACCGCGAGCTCTTCGCCCGGGTCACCGACCCGAGCTGGCGACACGGCACGGAGGCGGCGATCGACATCACCCTGGTGGGTCGCTACTACGAGCGCTTCGCCGACCATGCGGTGAGCGTTGGCCACCGGGTCATCTGGCTGGTCACGGGCGAGTTCGACCCCGCCAGCGAGGGCAGTCACGAGGACGCCGAGGACGGCGCCACCGTAGGTGCCTGAGCGCACACCGGACCGCCGCGCGGACACCGCGCGATTTGGCTAGTCTCAAGGTCGTGAACGATGACACGCGACTGTCGGTGACCGAGGACTACGCCGAGGAGATCGAGGAGCTTCACGATCTCGAGGAGGCCGACGGCGTCGAGATCGACGTCAAGGTCGGCAAGACCTGGCAGCAGGGGTACCCGTACGACAAGAAGCTGCCCCGCGACGAGTACGAGCGCACCAAGCGCAAGCTCCAGATCGAGATGCTCAAGCTCCAGCTGCACGCCAAGGAGACCGGCGCCAAGGTCCTCGTCATCTGCGAGGGTCGCGACGCCGCGGGCAAGGGCGGCGCGATCAAGCGGTTCATGGAGCACCTGAACCCCCGCGGTGCACGGGTGGTCGCCCTCGAGAAGCCCACCGAGATCGAGCAGACCCAGTGGTACTTCCAGCGCTACGTCCAGCACCTGCCGAGCGGCGGCGAGATCGTGTTCATGGACCGCTCCTGGTACAACCGGGCCGGGGTCGAGCGCGTCATGGGCTACTGCACCCCCACCCAGTACCTCGAGTTCATGCGTGAGGTGCCCGACCTCGAGCGCATGCTCGTCAACTCCGGGATCACGCTGGTCAAGCTGTGGTTCTCCGTCAGCCGTGAGGAGCAGGCCGCCCGGTTCGCCTCCCGCCAGAACGACCCGGTGCGCCAGTGGAAGCTCTCCCCCACCGACCTCGCGAGCCGCGACAAGTGGGACGCCTACACCGAGGCGAAGGAGGCGATGTTCTTCTATACCGACACCGGTGACGCGCCGTGGACGGTCATCAAGAGCAACGACAAGAAGCGCGCCCGCCTCGAAGCCTTCCGGGTGCTGCTCAACCGGGTCGACTACGCGCAGAAGGACGCCGCCATCGTCGGCCAGCCCGACCCCCTCATCGTGGGCCCGGCGTCGAAGATCTTCGAGGCCGGCGAGCACACCGACCGGGTCCTGCCACGCCTCTGAGCGCTCAAGGTGACTTCGCGGAGTTCGTGGCCGCCCGCTGGCCCGAACTCTGCTCCGTCGCGCACCTGGCCCTCCTCGACACCGAGCGCGCCAGCAATGTCACCGCCGACGCACTGGCCCGGCTCAACCGCACCTGGAACGACGTCGTGGATGCCGGCCGCCCCGGCGAGCAGGCCCGCGCCGCCGTCCTCGGTGCCGCCCTCCACGCAGCCCCTGCCACACCCGCCGCACTGGACGTCAGCGGCGACGCTGACAGCACCGACGACCCCGTCGTGACGGCACTCGTCGTCGCCATCCGCACCGCACCACCGATCGAACGCGCCCTCCTGGCCACCGACCACCTGTGGGACCTGAACCCCGACGCCGTCTCCCACCTGCTCCAGCAGAGCACCACCCGCGGCCGAGCCACCCGCGACACCGACGCCGCCGTGCTCACCGACCACGCGGCATCCCTCGAGGCACGACTCACCGCAGCCCACGACGCCGCGCACCTCGCCGAGGGCCGCGACCCCTCCCCGTGGCGTCGAGACCGCGATGTCACCGAGGCCATCGACCACCTCCTGCGCGACACCCACGACCCACCAGACCCCGCCGCCCTCGTCACCACCCGCACCACCGGCATCAGCCGACGCATCCTGCTCACCGCCGGCGCCACCACCCTCGCCCTCACCGCCGCCGGCGCCACGTTGGTGAGTCGCGGCGGCGGTGACACCCCCTCGATGTCCGCGACCACCGCGGCGCCCCTGGACCCCGAGGACCCCCGGTGGGCGTCGGCGACGCAGTGGACCCCCCGCGGTCCTCTGGCCGACGACCCCGCGGTCATCGCCCTGGCCCTGCGGTCGGGCGATCCGCGCAACCGCCTCCTGTGGGCCGGAGACATCGGCACCCAACGGGCCGTGCTGATGCTGTCGTACAGCTCAGCCGAGGGCACGGACAACGACGGCTTCACCGACGAATCCTGGGTGACCTATTCGCAACCGTTCGTCGCCGTGTTCCAGGGCCCCCGCGGCATGGACCCGGCACGCCTGACCCCGAGGATCCTGGTCACCGGCGGAAACCTCGCCACCAGCGCCGACGGCGACGTCGTCGCGGTCACCCTGGCACCCGACCCGGAGGGCCCAGCACAGGCGGCTCTCGTGGTGCTGGCCCGCCCCACGGTGCAGTCCGCATCGGTGTCGTCGGTGCTGCGGCCGCGTGCCGACGGCACGACCGAGCGCGACTGGGGTCCGCTGCCCCTGGATGGCGGCGTCGCCACCCTGAACCTGGCCACCGATCTCCCGCTGGCGACGCGCCTGCGCGTGGGTTCGTGGGAGGGGCCGCCCGAGTCCTTCACCGAGATCCACACGGCCATCTCCGAGGGCCCTGCTCCGACCACGTCACCGGGGTGGGCACACCGGTGCATCAGCGCGATCACGGGCATCCCGGCGGGCGACCTCACGACCACGGTGTTCGTGGACGCGGAGATTCCCCGCGGGCTCTTCGAGTGGCCACCACCGCCGGATGCCGTGCCGGCTCGCCTGGTCTCGCTGCTCACCACCACGCCTGAGGGCGGGGTGTTCCGCACCACGGCGTACACCGGCGACGGGTTCACCTGGGCACTCGAGCCGGCCCTCGTGCTCTCGCGCGACAGCGCGCGCGACCCGCTCGTCGTGTGGGCCTCCGACGAGCGGGTCGGGGTGGCGCGCTTCCTCGTCGCGGCACCAGGCGCCGCCCAGGTGCAGCTCATCTCGACCAGCCCCGATGGCTATCCGGTGTCCAAGGTGGTGCAGACGCGCGGGCAGGACGCTGTGATCGTCCCCGTCGTGAACGGGGCCGACGCGGCCGAGTACCGCATCGTCACCAAGGACGGCGACGGGCGGGTGCTCTTCGACGGCGTGCCGGACAGCGGGCGACACCCGATGGACGGCTGAGCTCAGCGGCCCTGGTTGGCCACCGCCGCCGCTGCCGCAGCTGCTGCCTCGGGGTCGAGGTACTCGCCCGGACCGGTCGGCATGAAGTCGTCGCCGAGGCGGTAGACGAGCGGCATGCCGGTCGGGATGTTCAGGCCGGCGATGTCGTCGTCGCTGATGCCGTCGAGGTGCTTGACCAGGGCGCGCAGCGAGTTGCCGTGGGCGGTGACGAGCACCGTCTTGCCGTCCGCGAGGTCGCTGCGGATCTCGTTCTCCCAGTACGGCATCATCCGCGGGATGACGTCCTTGAGGCACTCGGTGAGCGGCACCTCGATGCCGGCGTAGCGGGGGTCGTTGGTCTGGTCGAACTCGCTGCCGACCTCGATGGGCGGCGGCGGGGTGTCGAAGCTGCGACGCCACAGCATGAACTGCTCGTCGCCGTACTTCTCGCGCGTCGCCGCCTTGTCCAGACCCTGCAGCGCGCCGTAGTGCCGCTCGTTCAGGCGCCAGCTGCGGTGCACCGGGATCCAGTGCCGGTCAGCGGCATCCAGGGCGAGGTTGGCAGTCGTGATCGCGCGACGCTGCACCGAGGTGTGCACGACGTCGGGCAGGATCCCGGCATCCTTCATCAACTGACCACCGCGCGCGGCCTCGGCGCGGCCCTTGTCGGTGAGGTCGACGTCGACCCACCCCGTGAACAGGTTCTTCTGGTTCCATTCGGACTCGCCGTGGCGCAGCAGGATGAGCGTGTGTTCGGTCATGTCGCCAGCCTAGCCACCCGCGGCCGTCAGGGTCAGGTGGGCGCCGATCCCGGATCGGGGTCGCCCGGCCCGGCGAGGATGCCGCGGAAGGCCTCGAGGTTGCGCAGGCTCTCACCGCGCGAGACCCGCCACTCCCACTCCTTGCGCATGGAGGACAGGAAGCCCATGACGAGCAGCTCGTTGAACGGCTCGTCGCACGCGGTCAGCACCACTCCGAGCAGCTGGTCGAGGGAGTCGACGTCGACGCCGGCAGCCGGCATCCGGCCGGTGACGAACACGTCGCCCGCCTTGTCGACCGAGTAGGCCAGCCCCGGCAGCCGCAGGTTGCGGCGCAGGAGGAAGCGGTAGACCTCGGCGTGGTTCTCGTCGGGGTTGCGGATGACGAACGCCGACACCGACAGCGCCGTGTCCGAGACGACGAGCGAGGCGATGGTCTTCAGCTTCTTCTCACCCGGCAACGCCACGACGTACTCGTCGTCGCGGGCTCCGGGCTCCCACTCGAGACCGGATGCCGCGAGGAACGCCTCGATCGTGGCCCGCATCGCGTCCCTGCCCGTCACGGGATCACCGCCGTGGGGATGCCGGCGAGCAGCTCGGCGTCGTGGATGGGCACCTCGCGCGGGTGGTCCATCGCGTCGGCGTAGACCTCGGCCAGGCGCTGCGCCGTTCGCGCCCACGAGAACCCCGCCGCGTGCTCGACGCTGGTGCGGGCCAGCACCGCGGCACCGCGGGGGTCGCCGATCACCGACTCGAGGGCGGTCGCCCAGTCGGCCGTGTCGTGGCCGTCGACGAGGACTCCCGCGGGCCCGACGGCGGTGGGCAGACCGCCGACGTTGGCTGCCACGACGGGGGTGCCGCAGGCCTGGGCCTCCACCGCGACGAGCCCGAAGGACTCGCTGTGCGACGGCACGGCCACGAGGTCGGCGGCGCGGTACCACTGCGCGAGCGCCGACCGGTCGACGGGCGGCACGAAGCGCACGAGGTCGGCGATGCCGAGCTGCTGGGCCAGCTCGGTCAACCCCATGGGGTTGCGCACCCCGGTACCGCTGGCCCCGCCGAGGATGCCGACGACGAGGCGTGAGCGCAGGTCGGGTCGGCGCCGCACCAGCTCGGCGGCGGCGCGCACGAGGACGTCGGGCGCCTTCAGCGGTTGGATCCGTCCGACGAAGAGGAGGAGCACGGCATCCGAGGGAATCCCGACGCGGGCCCGCGCCTCGTCCCTCGACCCGGGGCTGAACACCGCGAGGTCGACGCCGGGTTCCGCCACGGCGACCCGCGACGGGTCCGCGTCGTAGAGCTCGATGAGTTCGCGGGCCTCGCGGTCGGTGTTCGCGACGAGCCGGTCAGCGGCCTCGACGACCTGCGCCTCACCGATCTCACGGCCTCGCGGCTCGGGCTCGTCCCCGTCGGCGAGGTGGAGGTTCTTCACGCGCGCCATCGTGTGCATCGTGTGCACCAGCGGCACACCCCACCGGTCGGCGGCCAGCCAGCCGACCTGCCCCGAGAGCCAGTAGTGCGAGTGCACGAGGTCGTAGTACCCGGGCGGGGCGTGGGCGGCGACCCGCATCATCCCGGCCGCGAAGGCGCACAGCTGTCCGGGCAGATCCTCCTTGGACAGGCCCTCGTACGGCCCGGCCGCGAGGTGGCGCACGACGACCCCCGACTCGACCTCGACCACGGGCGGTTGGGCCGCGCTCGTCGTGCGGGTGAACAGGTCCACGGCGATGTCACGACGGGCCAGCTGTCGGGCCACCTCGAGCACGTAGACGTTCATGCCACCGGCGTCACCCTCTCCGGGCTGGGCCAGCGGTGAGGTGTGCACGGTCACCATCGCGATGCGGTGCAGGCGGCGCTGGCGTGGGTGCGTGCTCATGACCACCGAGTCTGTCACGGCATCCGCGGGGTGTCCGTGACGGTCACCACCGCACGCGGGGCCCAGACGTGGACCGCGATCCGCCCGTCCTGACGAAGGTCGACGGCACGAGGCACCTGAACCGGGCCGATCGTCACGTCGGTGCCCAGCACCCACGTGAACGCGGGTTGGGCGATGACGGTCGGATCGACCCAGTACGCGCGCTCGCGCAGGTTGCGCTCGGGCAGGGCGGGCGCGATGCCGGTCGTCGCCGGCCGCCAGTCGAGGTGGATCGCCAGGGCATCGACCGCCGGCACGAGGACGTCCATGCGGATCGACCCGTCCGTCGGCTCGAACTTGATCCGCAGCGGCCTGCTCGTCGAGGAGTCACGCACCACGCCGATGTACTCCACCACGTCGCCGACCCGGCGCACCGCGTCGATGCGCACGGTGGACAGCACCCCGGTCACCGTCTCGCGCGGATGCTCCCCGCCCTCGCTCACCGACCCGAACATCGCCGACACCGGGGCACCGCGGGTCACCGTGTCCGCGAGCACCTCACTCCCCCGGGCGAGCCGGAACCCCGAGGTGAACAGGGACACCGACAACCCGGCCCCGAGCGACTGCACCCCCCGCGCTCCCTGCGCGACCTCGAGCAGCCCCGGCTCGACGTCGACGATCCCGATGCCGCGGGCCATGACCCGCGGCACCCACGAGGTGAGCCCGAGCACCAGCGCCCCGCTCAGCGAGAGGACCAGGGCCAGCATCGACAGGCTCACCCGCCCGTCGCGGCTCCGTCGAACCCACCAGTCCAGCACCGCCTCAGCCTACGTCCGGGACGGTGCCGGCTCGAGCCACCGGCCTGCCGCACGTACGCTGGCCGGGTGACACGGCAGCGGCCACACGGGGTCATCACCCGGGGCACGACCAACCCCAACCGGTTGCGACGCTGCGACCGCTGGCTCGCCGGTCCGCAGGGGTGGCGGCTGCGCGCCCACCCGGGCCCACCGGTCGTCGTCGACCTCGGGTACGGCGCCTCCCCCGTCACCGCCGTCGAGCTCCATGGCCGGCTCAGCGCGGTTCGCCCTGACGTCGAGGTCGTGGGCATCGAGATCGACCCCGCTCGCGTGGCCGCCGCCCGCCCCCTCGAGCGCCCCGGCCTGCGGTTCGCCGTCGGCGGTTTCGAGGTCCCCCTGCCGCAGGGTCGCCGGCCGGTCATCGTGCGGGCGTTCAACGTGTTGCGGCAGTACGACGAAGGTGAGGTCGCCGCCGCGTGGGACGCCACGGCATCCCGTCTGGCGCCCGACGGCCTGCTCGTCGACGGCACGTGCGACGAGCTCGGGCGGGTCGCGGCGTGGGTTTCGCTCACGGCATCCGGGCCGGTGAGCCTCACGATCAGCCTGCGCCTGCGCGATCTGGAGCGGCCCGGGATCGTCGCCGAACGGCTGCCCAAGGCCCTGATCCACCGCAACGTGCCGGGCGAGCGGGTCCACCGGCTGCTGAGCGACCTCGACGACGCGTGGGCGCGGCAGGCACCCCATGCGGCCTACGGGGTGCGGCAGCGGTTCATCGCGACGGCCGGGGCGCTACGGGATGCCGGGTGGCCGGTTCTCGACGGACCCGCACGCTGGCGGGTCGGCGAGCTCACGCTCGCGTGGGATGCCGTGGCACCGCACCCGCTCTGAGGCCTCTCACCCCGCGCGGTGACCGGGTCACCAGGGGCCGTAGGGCCCCTGGTTGCCGCTGCCGCGACCCATGACCTGGTCGAGCGCCGGCTTGACGTCGGCGAGGTAGACCCCGGCGGCGACGATGGCGATGATCGCGAGGAAGCCCACCCCACCGAGGGCCACGAATCCGAGGAGCACCGCGAGACCGGTGATGAGCACCCAGAACTGCTTCGTGCGCTTGCCGGCCGCCACGAAGGCGTCGGGCCGGCGGCGCAGGCAGTCGACGAACGCCCACGCCTCGACACCCAGGGCCACGACGGACAGGGCCAGCACGATGTAGCTCTGGAGGGTCGCGAGCGCGTTCATGGGCTCAAGCCTAGGCGGCGCCAGCCGATCAGACGTCCAGGAGGATGGTGACGGGCCCGTCGTTGACGAGCTCGACGGCCATGTCGGCCCCGAAGCGGCCGGTCGCGATCTCGACCCCGCGGTCACGCAGCGCCTGCACCACCTGCTCGACGACAGGTTCGGCGACCGGTCCCGGGGCGGCCGCGTTCCACGACGGGCGGCGGCCCTTGCGGGTGTCGGCGTAGAGGGTGAACTGGCTGACGACGAGGACGGGGGCACCCTCGTCGAGCACCGATCGCTCACCGTGCAGGATGCGCAGGTCGGCGATCTTGCGCGCCAGGGTCTCGACCTGGGCCGGCCCGTCGTCGTGGGTGACCCCGACGAGGGCGACCAGGCCGGGCCGGGTCAGCTCGCCGACGACCTCGCCGGCGACGACGACCCGGGCGCTGGACACCCGCTGGAGAACGGCTCTCATCGCGGCGTCACCCCGCGTGGGTGGTCGAGCCGCCGACGCTCATGGTGCCGTCGAGGTCCGCCGCCACGACAGCGCCCACCGGTTGCCCGTGACCGAGGATCGGGGCCGACTCGAGCCGCTCGTACGCGCTGGACTGCACGCCCAGGCGGCGCAGGACCGCGGCCAGCACGACCGGGCGGGCCCGCTGGCCACCGTCGGCGATCTTCAGGGCGACCCCACGGCCGTCGGGCAACCCCACGGCGTACACGGCCTCGGCGCCGTCCTTGGCGATGACACCCCGGGTGCCCCGGATCAGCGCCGTGACGTCGCGCCGGGTGCCACCCAGGTACTCGGGGTGCTGGCGGATGGCGTCGGCGACGCGCCCCTCGTCCGTGGTCGGCTCTGCTGCGGCCACGCGACCGAACGCCCGCGCCAGACCGGCGAGCGAGATCGCCATGACCGGCGCGCCGCACCCGTCGACGGCCGTGGCCGCGACCGGCTCGCCCGCGAGGTCGGCGATGGTCTGCGCCATGAGCTGCTGGAGCGGATGCCGTGGGTCGCGGTACGTCGCGATGTCCCAGCCGTTGACCCGGCAGGTCGCGAGCATGGCCGCGTGCTTGCCCGAGCAGTTCTGCGCCAGCGAGCGCGGGGCGTGCCCGGCGGCGATCCACACGTCGCGCTCGTCCGGGTCGTAGGGCAGGTCGGGCGTGTTCTGCAGGTCGGCCTCGGTGAGGCCGGCGGCGGCGAGCATCTCGCGCACGGCGTCGAGGTGGAAGGGCTCGGCCGAGTGGCTCGCGCTGGCCAGGGCC
>Ga0209277_10000705_pt1 | contig 16667 bp, 20 predicted proteins | sample JI81AbrownDNA_FD_187503 | JGI IMG/M metagenome (GOLD analysis project Ga0209277, IMG submission 187503) | Wastewater effluent complex algal communities from Wisconsin, to seasonally profile nutrient transformation and Carbon sequestration -... | ecosystem: Engineered > WWTP > Effluent > Algae... | reverse complement strand
GCTCCACGCATCAAGGGCGAACAAGGGTCCCTGTTCATGGCCGATCTCGATCTGGGTGACACCATCCACTTCGAGTTGGTCAGCTACAACGCTCGTTGGGTCATCGGCAGCGGCGAGAACGACAAGGAAGCAAAGGACTACTTCCGCGTCTCCTATGACAACAAGACGCTGACCACCGGCGAAGACGCTGTGGCCTACCTTGAGTCCCTGAAGGCGCAAGGCTTCAAGAAGGCCAAGAAGTCGCCGTATCTGGATGTCTGGGGATTCGTGACGTGGTCGGCCAAGAACGGCAACGTCGGCGTCGAGAGCCGCAAACTGGCGTGCCTCCAGTGCAGCCAGACCTCGCTTGGTGCATTCATGGCATTCGCCACCACTCGTGGCCTGCTGATGAAGGCCGGCCTCGTCGAGGAACTGAGCACCATCGAGGTCAAGGCCCTCAAGCAGGTCAATGGGACCAATAAGTACACGAACTTCGGCTTTGCAGCGCCGAAAGCTTAGTAGTTGCTGCTCCACCTTGTAGATGTGGTCCGGGTTACCGGATACCTTTCACCCGCATACCTCCCTGCGGTGAAGCCGAATTGACAGGCCTAATCTACTAAGTCAAAGATGGTGGCTCGTAGTCGATCAACGCTCTGGTGTCGCCACCCTGGACCAGAGGCTGTACGCGACGTAAGCAGATAGTCCTCTCGGGAGACGATAAACCCCGAGACCGACAACAATAATAATAAGAAAGTCTGATCATGATCTTCATTTTGGGCGATACCGAGACCACCGGCGTCTCATCCGATGACAAGGTCTGCGAAGTCGCTTTGATGCAGATCGACGAAGACTTCAATGTCATCAACCAGTCCTGCAGCCTGATCAATCCGGGCAAGCCGATCCACTACGCAGCCAGCGCAGTCAACGGCATCACGGATGCCATGGTTGCCGATGCCCCCACGCTTGAGCAGTACATGTCCGACATCGGCCAGCCTCTGCTGAACGAGGACGTGGTGTTTATCGCGCACAACGCGGCCTTCGACCACCGCTTCCTCAAGGACTTCATGCAGGACGATGTGAAGACCTTGTGCACGCTGAAGTGCGCCCGCCACATCTACCCCGATGCGGCCAACCACAAGCAAGGCACGTTGGCAGCCATGCTGGGCATCGAGGTAGCCCGCGAGAAGGCGCATAGTGCCGATGGGGATTTGGACGTGCTCCTGCAACTGCTCAAGTGCCTGTGTCGTGACGCGGGCTGCGGACTGGTTGAATTGCTTCACATCCAAAGCATCCCTAAAGTCATCACCAAGATGACGTTCGGGATGCACAAGGGGACCAAACTGGAAGAACTGCCGAAGTCCTACGTGACTTGGCTTTTGACCAAGTGCAAGACCCTGAGCGACGATTTACGAGCAGCTTTGCTCAAACTGTAGTACCCACCCCACCAATGTAGTACCCACAATAATAAGGAGTTTCACCATGGCCACAACCATCACCAAGTATGTCGACAACGCCGGCAAAGAGTTCGCTACCGAAGCCGAAGCCGATGCCAGCAACGCCAAGGCCGCGAACGCCGCCGAAGTCGAGGCTTTTGTTGCCCTACACTTTGCGGCGAGCGAAGGCTCGACCCGCGTCAACCCCCACGCATCGACGGCAGCCAAGGCCATCTTCCTCTGGATCGGCGCGAAGCAAGCCGCGTAATTCACCGGCAACGCAGTACAGGCCCTAGACATCGTCTAGGGCTTTTTCCATATAAGAACAAAGAAAGTCACCAATGACACCACAATCATACGTAGCACTGGCCATGCGCACCAACCGGGACATGGGCACGGAACGCAACATCATCCACGGCGCCATGTTGGTTTCCTCGGAAGCTGGTGAAGTCGTCTCGGAAGTCAAGCGCATGTTCGCCTATGGCAAGACACTTGACGTGGAACACGTCAAGGAAGAACTCGTGGACATCATGTGGGGTATCGCCCTGCTGTGCCACACCCTCGGTCTCGACCTTGAAGACGTGATGGTCACCAACATCGCCAAGCTGGAAGCCCGCTACCCGGACCTGTGCTTCAACGTGGACCATGCTTTGGTCCGCGATCTGGACAAGGAAAAGGTCGCCATGGGAGTTGCCTGATGGACAGCCCACTGGAAACCGTCAAGAAGCAACTGAGGAAGGACTTGAAGGATTACCGCAAGTACCTGCACGTCCTCAACCGCATGAACTTCGATGCCTTGCCACTGCACTTCAATGCTTCCTATGCCGGAATCTCGCTCAACGAGATTTCACTGCCGACAGTGCATGGGGACCCGGAAGGCATCCTCGATGCGTGGCTTTGGCCAGTATGGGACGGCACGTTGGATACCCAGTTGGAGCAGTTGGCCGAGGTCACGAACAAAGACTTCGCCCTGTTCGTGTCTCAGGACCCGGACATCGGAGTCTGCACGCTCTTGCTCATGTGTGCCTTGACTCGCATTCCCGGAACCACCATGACATGCGACAAAGACTCGGTCCTCATGCACTACAAGGACCGGGTCTTTGGCATTGAAAAGGGCATCGTTCGGTCAAGGTTTTGCACAGGCCTGCCCATATCAGTGGATCACATGGGCATGTTGGCCTACCCCCGCAAGTGCAGAACCGGGGACAGCCACTTCATCGCCCTGTACCGAGAGGCTTACCGGCTGAACAACGGGTCGCTGGAGGCTCTGCTAACCATCAAGAGCCGCTATCCGAAGTACCTGTTCAAAAACCTGATTCCTCGGGACAACCTGCCTCTGCAGATGACACCGAAGCGCATGGACAGACTGATCGCAGAAATCATGTCGATGGACGTGTTTGACCCACTGCTCAGTGCCTATACCCATCTGGTTCCCCGGTACATGACAGCCGCTCAGTTTGAAAGACATGTTAGCCAACTATCAGGACGGAGGACAAATCTGGACGAGCGGTGGCGGCAGGTGCAAGTGAACAAAATCATCCAGTTTTTTGACAAGAAGAAGAAAGAACAAGAATGAGTAGAGTACTGGTTTCATTTTCGTGCGGAGCGGCCAGTGCCGTAGCCGCAAAGATGGCGGTGGACAAGTACGGGGACAGGGTTGAAGTCATTTATTGTGACACGCTCAAGTATGAGCATCCAGACAATGAGCGATTTCTTCGGGATGTTGAGCGGTGGATTGGCAAGAGCATAACCATCCTTAAAAGCCACAAGTACGATGACATTTTCGATGTCTTCAAGAAGACCGGTTGGCTCGTTGGTATAGGTGGTGCAAGGTGTACAGCAGAGTTGAAGCGGAAGGTAATTAAAAAACACCAGCGAGATGATGATCTGCACGTTATTGGTTTAACGGTAGAAGAGGTCGTGAGGATAGAGCGATTTGAGGCCAATAACCCAGTAGACGTGGAGTGGATACTAAGGGATGCCGGCGTCACCAAGTCCGAGTGCTACAAAACCATACAGAAGGCCGGCATCTCACTTCCTGCTATGTACCTACTCGGATACAACAACAACAACTGCATTGGATGTGTGAAAGGCCAGGCCGGCTACTGGAACAAGATAAGGGTGGATTTCCCAGAAGCGTTCGACAGAATGGCCAAGTTCGAGCGAGTTATTGGAGTGGCAATAAACAAGTCACGCATCGGCGGAACAAGAAGGGTTGTATTCCTTGACGAACTTGACCCGAAAGCTGGAATAGGGGTGCCCCTTCCAGATATTGAGTGTGGAGTTCTTTGTATCAAACCGGAGGGTCCCACAGAAACTATATCGGTATTTGACGACCTGCTTGCTTAATCAACACAAGAAGAAGAAAGAACAAGAATGAAGAATAAATACAAACTCATCGGCATCACTGGCAAAGCTCGCAGCGGCAAGGACACCGTTGCCAAGTACCTGTGGCAGGAGCATGACTTTGTTCGTACTTCTCTGGCCTGCCCAATCAAACAGGCGGCCCGGATCATCTTCAACCTGACCTACGAACAGGCGTTCTGCGACGAACTGAAGGAGGAAGTGATTCCGTACTGGGGCCTATCGCCTCGTCAGATGTTCCAGAAGCTGGGCACGGACGCGGTTCTCTGCACGTTCGGTCAGATGACGTGGGTCAAGCACTGGCTGCAGACCTACAACACCCTGTCCGAGACGGACCACGTCGTGGTCCCGGACATCCGAAAGGACTTCGAAGCGGAAGCCATCCTGAAGCTGGGCGGCATCATCATCGAGGTTCGACGGGGCACCGGCTTGGCCGGCGAGACCGGTCGCCACACCTCCGAGAGCGGGCTGGAGACCATCATTCCCCACTATGTGATCGACAACCACGGCACGGTCGATGAGTTGTGCAGGATGGTGGACTCGATCATGAAGGAACTATGACCATGATGCCACGCACCCTTGAACAAGCCATCCTCGACGCCGAGCGGTTCATCAAGTTCGCCAAGAAGGTCGATATCGTGACCGAGTGGTGCCCCAAGCAGAAAGCCTACGTGACCGGGTCAGGACAGTCGGCAAGGACCAAGGCGGCGATCCACCGGGCATCCTTGGACCTGACCATGACGCTGGCTGATCTGAGGTGTGGGCGATGACACCGACGCTGATGCAAGGCGACACACTGGAGAGCATGAGGGATGTGCGTGACGGCACAGTCAACCTGATCCTGTGTGATCTACCCTACGGCACCACTTCTTGCTCGTGGGACATCATCATCCCGTTCAACGCTCTGTGGGATGCCTATCGACGTGTGCTGGCCCCCGGTGGCTGTGTCCTGTTGTTCGGGAACCAGCCCTTCACCTCGCGCTTGATCCTGTCCAACCTAGTTTGGTACAAGCAGGCCTTGGTCTGGAACAAGAACAAGTGCGGGTCACCGGGCCTAGCCAAGATCAGACCCATGCAGGTCCACGAGGACATCGTCGTGTTCGCGCCGGGGAGAACGGTCTACAACCCGCAGATGGAAGCGGGCGAACCATATGCCCGCAAGACAGAGAGACCGGAGGGGTACGTGGGTCGAGTCAACAACCACGGCTACGGGATGAAGCCTCGCAATGGATTCAGCAACGAAGGCACTCGGTACCCCAAGAGCATCATCAACATCAGCCGGGACTTCAGCGCACAGCAACAGGTGCATCCGACACAGAAGCCCGTGCCGCTGCTGGAGTACCTGATCAGGACGTACAGCAACGAAGGGGACACCGTCATGGACAACACCATGGGATCAGGTTCTACCGGCGTTGCTGCCCGTAACACCAACCGCAACTTCATCGGCATCGAGAAGGACCCTGTGTTCTTCAACATCGCCGTTCAGAGAGTAGATGCCGCATGAGTAATTTCCAACAAGAAGAAGAACGATTCACTGACCCACTCGATGCGGCCAGCCATCTGGCTGACCTGCACAACCAAGCCAGTGTTGAGAAGGCACGGGCCAAGGGTGCACCTGACCAAGTCAAGAACGACGACGGTTCATGGCCTGTCACGCACTGCATCGAGCCGGATTGTGGTGAGGAACTCGGGCCGGTACGGTTGCTGATGGGCAGCGTCCGGTGCATGCCCTGTCAGGCCCACAAAGAGAAAATGGAGGCACGTCGTGGACGATATTAAGAGAATCCGTGACAAAGCGGTTGAGCACATGCAAGCCACACTGGAGTCTGTTGAGCCTGTCGACATGCCCTACTGGGTGATGATGGCTATCATGTTTCCGGTGTTCATGTATGAAGCCCTCAGCATGACCCTGCAGATGGTGTGGACGCTCATCAGGTGTTCATTCCACTTTGTGTGGGTGTGGGTGGACATGCTCACGATCCTGTGGTGGTTCCTGAAACAGATTGCTGGGAGGTTATCGAAATGACAGAGACAACGCAAGGCATCTCATGGTGACGTACTGGATATTCGTTTTCACAGCCATACTCTGGCTTTTTCTGACCATACATGTGGTCTTTGAGCGCAAAGACTGGGTGGCCGTGATGCACGGGCTGCTCACTGGCACCATGCTTTACCTGTCCTACCTGATGAACTTGGGAAAACTATGAGAAGACTACTGATTGACACCAGCAACCAAGTCTGGCTGTCTCTACTGTCCAGCCGGGACAATGAATTCGGCGTGAAGGTGATGCACGAGGGCAAAGAAGTCCACGTCAACGGCTGGAAGCACGGCTATGAAATCGCCATCAACCACATCGTGGCCGTCATGCAGGAACTGCAAGTGACGCCGAACCGGACGATCTTTGTCGTGGCAGGCCAGCATGCCAAGGCCCGCCGCGAGATGATCTACCCGAACTACAAGAAGGGCAAGGACTCCCGCCCGCCCGAGGCCTACGTGCAGTTCAACCTGTGCCGGGATGCACTGCTGACCGCATTCCTCAACCTGGGTGCCCAGACCGTCACTCAAGACGGTGTGGAAGAGGACGACACGCTGGCCTACCTGTGCAAGCACCTCGACGGTGAGAAGGTTGTGCTGACGACGGACGGTGACTTGGGCACGACCATCAGCGATACCACGTCGCTGTGGCGCAACGGCCAACTGACCAAGCAGAACCCCTACGGCCCGTTCTCACCCAAGTACATCCCGGTCTACAAGGCCTTGGTCGGCGACGGTGACGAGTACAAGGGTGCTCACCTGTTCGGCCCAAAGTCTTTTCTGGACTTCATGGTCTGGGCCGGCGAGGCGGGCTTGGGTGCGTTGGAAGGAATGATGAAGCGCAAGACCCTGCACGAACTGATCGACGACGTGGGCGAGTTCAAGCCGATCAAGAGGATCATCGACAGCGCCCAGCATGTCTACGAGAGCTACCAGTGTGCACTGCTGCACGATGAGTGGGTGGACACGCTGCGCCAACCCTTGGTGTGGCAGGGTGGCATCGTCAAGCCGACCACCGACGCTCGGTTGGCCGAGTGGGGACAGAAGGTGAGGCTGGTCACGGCCCAGACCTACGACAAGTACGTGAGCAACCTCAAAGCCGCACTGCCGACCACGCCCGTCGTTGCACTGGACATCGAGACATCAACGCCCGATGCCAGCGATGACTGGCTGCACGAGAGGGGCAAAGAGGATGCGGTGGATGTGTTCGGGTCTGAACTGGCAGGCCTCAGCCTGACGTATGGCAGCAATGGTCAGCACACGATCTACATCGCTGTGGATCATGCCGACACCGACAACTGCACCAGCGAACAAGCGAGGGACTTGGTTGCTCTGATCCCCAGCACTACGCCGCTGCTGATTCACAACGTATCCTTCGAGTTGCCCATCTTGTATCAGTGCTGGGGAGAGTACCTCAAGGACAACGGGTGGCATGGGTTTCTGCCCAACGCCCTCGACACGGCCATGATGTCCAGCTACACGGACGAGAACCGGCCACAGGGGCTGAAGGACAACAGCAAGAACCTGCTGGGGTACACTCAGGTGTCCTACAAGGAAGTGACAACACTTACCGGGAAGCCTGAAGAACTGCCCAGCGGGGGATTGCTACTCAACTCAGCAGAGCAAGAAGACGGGACCGTGATTGTCACCCGCCAGTACAAGATGCGCGAACTGTCAGGTCAGCACGTGCTGAGTTATGGCGCTGATGACACGATCTGCACCCTGTCACTGTACAACCACTTCCGCACGATCATGGAGATCGAGAAGACGTGGAACGTGTTCCTGTCCGTTGAGCAGAAGGCGTCCTACCTCAAGGCCTTGGCCTATACCCAAGGCGTCAACTTCAGTCTGGAAAGGATGAAGGAACTTGAGGCGGCTGACCAAGCGACCATCGAGAAGAACTGGGCCGTGATCCGTGAGTTCCTGATCGAGAAAGGCTGGACAGGTACTCGTTGCCCGGTGTTCGAGGAACTGACGCCGGCCAACATCAAGCGGGCCTGCAAAATCATTCTGGGCTTGGAGTTCAAGACGATGACTCGGACGCCATCGAAGATGGCCAAACTCATGCTGGAAGCCGATCTGCACCCGGAGATCGCCGGCCATGATGATGCCGAGGTGCTGTCGCAATTGGTGGCCAACGGAGCCGTGGACAAGATCAACGACTGGATGCAGGCCCGGTTCTCCGGGGAGCCTGTGTTCGATCAAGGCTCCCCGAAAGAGATGGCGACGTTCCTGTACGACGTTCTGGGCCTGCCGATCCGGCTGGTCAACAAGCCGACCCCCACGGAGTGGCAAAAGGCACCGCTGGCGTCAAACCTGGTGGCCAACCACTTGAGAGAGTGGGCGGGGTACACGACCAAGCCCGTGCCCGAGGCCATGTGGATGGAGTATTGCAAGAACGAGGGCATCGACTACCCGTGCGACAAGGATGCCATCACCCGCAAACTGCTCAAGAGCAAGGCCAAGTCCGACGACAAAGCGATCCTCTTTGCTTTGGAACTGGACACACCCAACAACCCGATCCTGAAGTCTTTCCAGGCCATGAAGACGTGCAACACCCGGCAGACCATGTTCTACAACGCCTACCGTGACCTCCGTCACTGGCGGGACAACAAGATTCATGGTCAGTCAGGTCAATGCCGCGCTGTCACGCGGCGGGACACGCCGAACGGACCTAACCTCGCTCAACTCCCCAAGAAGGGCGAGGGCGTGAAGTTCCGAGAGTGCTTCCTCCCGCACAAGAAGGAAGCCGTGGTTGTGTCGTTGGACTTCAGCGGCCAAGAACTGCGGCACGGTGCAGCACAGAGCCGTGACCCCAACATGCTGGCCTGCTTCATCGGCGAGCACAAGAAGGACATCCACAGCCTGACAGCGTCCGGTGCAATGAGCAAGAAGTGGGGGACTGTGTTTCTGACCGAGATGTCAGACCGGTTCCGCAAGGACGGCGACGATGACTACGACCTGTTCCTGCGGCTGCGGAAGTGCAAAGACGACCCGAAGGTGGCCAAGAAGGCGGACGACCTGCGCAAGGTGGCCAAGAACGTGAACTTTCTGGCGCAGTACGACGGTCAAGCTCCAAAGCTGGCTGGGATGCTGATCATCACCGTGGAGGATGCCCAGACCTTTCTTGATGCCAAGTACAAGATGTTCCCCGGCTACGAGACGTGGAAGGATGAAGTCAAGGCGTTCTCTCGGTCCACCGGCTATGTCGTCACCCCGCTGGGTGCCCGTCGTCACCTCAGAGGTGCCATCCTGTCGGATGAGAAGTGGATCGCCGAAGGGGCCATGCGCCAAGGCCCCAACTTCATCATCCAAGGTGGTTCCGGGGAGCAGACCAAGCTGGCTCAAGGTCGGCTGTGGGATTCAGGCTTGCCTTTCCGTCTGGACATGCAGTTCTACTTCTCGGTTCACGATGAACTGGTGTTCTCGGTAGCAATTGAGGATGCCGTTGAAGCCATCAAGGCCGTCCATGACTTCATGGTCGTCCCCTATGGTGGACTGGAAATCCCGTTCTTGGCCAGCATCTCACTCGGTCCAAACTTTGGAGAGCAGTACGAGTGTGGAGACTGGTTCATTCAGGAGAACGTCGAGGCGGCTTTGGCCAAGGTCTTTGACAAACAAGAGGTGAGTGTGTAGTATCTACGACGGAGAAACAGATGCCAGCGTACTACAATGAGTTCGACCCTTTCGCAGCCCAGTGGCTGCGGAATCTAATAACAAGAGGGGCTATAGCCCCTGGAGAAGTAGATGAACGAAGTATCGAGGATGTCTCTCCCGACGACCTTGTCGGGTTCACCCAGTGCCATTTCTTCGCTGGTATCGGGGTCTGGTCCTATGCTCTCCGGCAAGCCGGATGGTCTGATGACAGGCCTGTCTGGACAGGAAGCTGCCCCTGTCAGGCTTTCTCCCTCGCAGGCAAAGGAGAGGGGTTTGCTGACCAGCGGCACTTATGGCCGGCCTTCTTCCATCTCATCAGCGAGTGCAGACCTCCAGCAATCTTTGGTGAGCAGGTTGAAGCAGCGGTTAAGCACGGCTGGCTCGACCTTGTACAAGATGACCTGGAAGGAGTTGGCTATGCCTTCGGGGCGGTTTGTCTCCCTGCTGCGAGCGTCGGCGCTCCGCACATCAGAAGCCGGCTGTACTGGGTGGGTCACGTCAACCGTGCGGGACTGGAAGGATACGCCGGGGATGGCAACGGAATCGGGCGACCTGGGGAGGTTGGACCAGCTTCCGAGGCAGGCGTTTCAAGCGGTGGGATGGTGTACCCCTCAAGCCAACGACTCAAGGATGCTCTTATCTCCCACAGCCATGGAGAACTGGTTAGCCAGGCCCAGACACGGCTCCGAGCTAACAGCCACAGCCTACCAAGCAACGGGCTGGTGCACTCTGACAGCGACCGATGCCGTGAGGGGAGTGAGACCGCCGAGGCCGCAGGATACAGGGGTACCGTTGACACAGCAGGTGGGGCTTCTGGCCCCTGGTCAGATGCCGACTGGCTCACCTTCAAAGACGGGAAAATACGCCCTATTGAACCCGGAACTTCCCCGATGGCTCCTCGGACTCCCCAAACTGTGGGGCTACTGCGGGGCTACGGTAACGCCATAGTCGCACCACTCGCCACGGAGTTCATCAAGTCATGCAATCTCGCAGAATGAGCCTCATAGAAACCATCACGTCCATCCTTATCGGACTGGTGGTTTCTTTTCTGAGTCAAGTACTGATCTTCAAGCACTTTGGCATCCACATCTCATTGGCACAGAACCTGGAGATCACCTTGTACTTCACTGTCGTCAGCGTTATCCGCAGCTACGCTGTGCGTCGCTTTTTCAACAACTACAACAAGAAGAACAACGATGATTACTGTCAAGAAGTATAGCCCCACCTGGTGGGCAGGGCTCACTGCTCACGAAGTAGGCAACGAGGTTGAAGCACTGGTCGAGAAAGCCTTGAAGTTCTTCAATACTCGACTGGTGTTCGCATTCCACCGGCTGCCCGATACCAAGTCGGCCCGCTTGAACATGGTCGCAGCCCAACCTGCCGATTATTTGTATCGCTGCGGCTCGCACGCCGGCATGATCGAGGCCAAGGGCCTGGGCCACCCCTACCGCCTCCCCAAAAAGAACCTCAGCCAGTTGCCGACGCTGCGCAAGTGGGCGCTGGCCGGCAGCGAGGACGTGATCCTCGTCTACCACTACATGCAGGACAAGTGGCGTCCGGTGCACCCCATCGCCCTCAACCCCGCCGACCCATCGTGGGACCTGCGTCAGTTCCTGACCTTTGGGACTGCTGAGGATGCGTTGAAGAGTACGGGGTATTTCGGATGATAGTCCTTACCGCCACCAAGCGCACTGACGAACGGTTGCTGGAGCGCATGGAAAATCACTACTCAAAGCCGAAAGGCTTTGTTGGTCGAAACATCTGCTACGCAGTGAGTGTTGGAGACGACTATTTCGGACACATCGTTGCTGGTTCTGCAACTCGATTCTTACCGGGACGGCACGACTACCTCGGCACGACACCGGAACAGTTGAACAGCATCGTAAACAACATATTCTTCAACGTGGCACCTGTCAGTGAGAAGTATCCGCTTAGAAACTTCACCGCAAAGGTCGTCAAGGCTTTCGTTTCTCAGGTGACAAGGGACTGGATGACCAAGTACGGGGACCCTGTTGTTGGGTTTGAAACTCTCGTGGAACTGCCGAGACAGGGGGTGCTTTACAAAAGGGCGGGATGGGTTGAGGTTGGCCACACCAAGGGGTACACGTGCAAGAGGGTCGGCGGTAAGGGTACGGATTCTTGGACCGGAAAGCGCGTCTGGGATACCGAAAACTTGAAACCGAAGAAAGTTCTGTGCCTGAAGAGTACGGGGTATTTCGGATGAGATGGAACACTCACGCACCTAAAGAAGCACAGCCATGGAAGCGGTGGTTTGCTTGGCACCCAATCAATATGGGGCACTGGACCGGAGATTGGTTGTGGTTGGAGACAGTTGAACGCAGAAAGCACTACCCGTTCAACTGTAGTAAGCACGGGTGGTTTTACGAATACAGGGAGATCAAGTGACTACCAAGATTTGTAATGAATGCAAGGTTGAGAAGGATGTGGGGGAGTTCTGGAAGTGCAAAGCGTCTAAGGACGGATTGGCATACCAATGCAAATCGTGCGCTAGCTCCAGAGCACGCAGGTGGAGGGCTGAGAACCCTGATAAAGTCGCGGAGCAAGGCCGCAGGTGGCGAGCAGAAAACCCTGGAAAATCTACGGAGACAAGCCGCAGGTGGAGGGCTGAGAACCCTGAGAAAGCTACAGAGCTAGGTCGTAGGTGGCAGATTGAAAACCCCGAGAAATGCAGAGAGTCAAGCCGCAGGTGGCGAGCAAAAAACCCTGAGAAAATTGCAGAAAAGGCTCGCGAGTGGCGAGCAAAAAACCCTGAGCGTTCCCGAGAAATCAGTAAAAAGTATATCCGCAGAGGTATTGAAGGACTGAGTGACTACTATGTCAAACTCACGCTAAATGTGCCCAACCCACCCCAAGAACTCATCGAGTTGAAGCGGTTGCAGTTGCAAATCCATAGAGAACTAAAACAACAAGGAGAAGTAAAATGAACAACATCAACGAAATGCGTAAAGAACTGTGCAAAGTGTTCGCCGGCCTCAAGGAGGGCACGCTGTCTGCCAAGGAAGCAAAGGAGATGAACAACTGCATGGGCAAGATCATCAACACCCTCAAGGTGGAGATCGAGTACGCCCAGATTTGCAAGACCGAGGCCAACATTCCGTTCATGAACTACGGGAAGTGAGAACAATGAAACCGCTCCTTGCACACACCATTGAAGACACAGCCAAAATCAAGTACCCGGTCTATGTCTCGGTTAAACTGGACGGCATTCGGTGCTTGATCATCGACGGAGTTGCCGTGTCCCGGTCGCTCAAACCGATCAAGAACAAGTACATCCAGAGTCGTATCGGAAAGCCTCAGTACAACGGGTTGGACGGTGAGATTATCGTCGGAGACATTCTCGCTGAGGACTGCTATCGGGTGACCAACTCCGGGGTCATGTCGTCAGACGGAGAACCCGATTTCACCTACCACGTGTTTGACCGATGGGACCGCGACCACCTAGGGTTCAGTGGCCGGCTGTCGTCGTTGGATGACTGCGCCAATGAGTTCATCACGGTCGTCAACCATGAACTCGTCGATGATGAGAAAGAGATTCTGGCAATGGAGAGAGTGTGGCTCACCATGGGTGCTGAGGGTCTCATGGTCAGAAGCCCTGATGGCCCCTACAAGCAGGGTCGGAGTACGCTGAAGGAAGGCACCCTCGGCAAGCTGAAGCGATTCGTCGACAGCGAGTATCGTGTGGTTGGCTTCGAGGAACGCATGCACAACGCCAATGAGGCTACTGTCAATGCTTTGGGCCACACCGAACGGTCATCCCACAAAGAGAACAAGTCGGGTCGCGGCGATTTGGGAGCCTTGATTCTCACCACTGAGGATGGACTTGAGTTCAACTGCGGCACGGGCTTTGACGACGCCACCCGACGCGAAATATGGGACAACCGTGACCAGTACATGGGCCAGTTCGCCAAGATCAAATCATTCCTGATCGGCGTCAAGGACAAGCCTCGGTTCCCAGTGTTTCTGGGTTTCCGTAACATTTCGGACATGTCATCATGAAATACAAAATCTACCTCAGCTACAACGAAGCACACTTGATCCGGTGCGATCACACCCTCATCGGCAACATACCGCAGGTGCTCCCCAGTGTCCGCATCTTTGACGCCGACAGCATCGACGACGTGAAAAGCAACATCACCGAGATGCGGAATGCACTGGCCCGTCACTACTACCTTGAACTGGAGCACATCCGGTCCAAGCACGACAAGGACCTGCAGGCCCTGGACAGGCTGGAGAGTGAGTTGTCACTCGACCTGTTCACTGATACTTCGGCCAATTAGTTGACAAACCTTCCGCCAGTGTGCAGTATTGCCGCTGGCGGATTTTTCCGAAAGAAAACCATGACAAAGTTCTACCCACAGCAGCCCGGAACAAAGATCAAGACCCCGCTCTCGGAGTTCTACCTCAAGGACGGCACCGTGCTCCGGGCCAGAGTCCCCAGCCTCGGAGAGGAGGACGAGAATATCGTCGGCATGTTGGAAGATGGCCGGCGTTTCGTTGTGCCGATGGCCAACATCAACTACACCGTGGAGGTACTATGCTGATCATCAACGATCTACACCTCGGAGTCGTGCGTTCCGGTGGCACCACGCCCCGGTCACAAGCCGAACTGCGCGACTATCTGCGTGAAAGCATGTCCAACCTTATCGCCAGCGAACAAAAGGAAATCACCATCAATGGTGACCTGTTCGACTCCTTCAGCGTGGAACCGGCAGAAGTCATCAAAACCTACGAGATACTGGCGAAATGGCTGGGTGACACGGGCAGCACCCTCAACCTCATCCAGGGCAACCATGACTGGAACCCTCGTGGTGACAAGACATCCTCGTTTCACCTGTTGGCTTTCTTCCTGCAGAACCGATTCTTTAGTCAGGTGCAGGTCTTTGACGAGGGCTTTGACCGGATTACTTCCGGTGTCTACTGCATCCCGCACATGCCCAACCAAGCTGCGTTTGATGCGGAAATCAAAATAGCACAGGACTTTAGTATGGAAGACGAGTCGAAGTTCCTCCTGCTCCACTGCAACTACAAGAACGGCCACACCGAGAACAGTGACCACAGCCTGAACCTGAGCAGTGAGCAGGTTGAGCAGTTGATGCTGGCCGGCTGGACGCTGATCATCGGGCACGAACACATCGGCTACAGCCTTCGTGGTGGTCGAGTGGTTGTAGTCGGAAACCAGTTTCCGTCCAGTATCGCAGACTGCATCGGAAACTCAGAAAAGCATGCACTGCTGATCGAAGACGGACAGGTCAAGTTCAAGACCACATGGAAGGCCGAAGACAACTACTACGAGGTCGACTGGCGCGACATGGAAGTGGACATGGACTGCCTGTTCATTCGGGTCACCGGTGAAGCCACGGCCAACGAAGCGGCTGACGTAATCAAGGCGGTGTCGCAACTACGCCAAAGACATGACGCCTTCGTGATCACCAATGCCGTCAAGGTCGAGGGCGTGTCCAGTGACTTCGCCTCGGAGTCCATCGAGAGCCTCAAGGCGTTTGATGTGGTGGGAGCCATCATGGAAGAACTCAACGAACAAGAACAGGAATGCGTGAAAGGATTGCTCAATGCTTAACCAGATCACCCTCACCAGCTTTGCACAGCACGAGGACCTGACCATCAACTTCACCAAGGGCATGAATACGATCCGGGGTGCGAACGAGGCCGGCAAGAGCCGGCTGCTTCAAGCCATCAACTATGCCTTGTTCGGTGCCAGAACACTCAAGCAACCGCTTGAAGACCTCGTCACATGGGGGACTGACGTGAAGCGCCTCAAGGTCGCGCTCACGGTCACTGTCGACGGCGACACCTACACCTTCACCCGTCGCAAGGGTGGGGCCGAGGTCACCCACCAAGGCAAGGTCTTCGTCACCGGGCAGGCAGAAGTCAGCAGCTTTGCTGCCAGCCTGTTGGGGGCCGATGCCGCGACTTCGGCCAAGCTGCTGTTCGCCGGCCAGAACAATATCAGGGGTGCGCTGGAGGAGGGCACTGCCGCGCTCAGTACCCTGATCGAGGACCTGGGCGGGTTCGACACCTTCGACACCTTGATGGATGCGGCCAACACCAAGCTGGTCACCGGGTCGCCTGCGCTGATCGAAAGCCGGCTGGCAACCGCCAAGAACACGCTGGCGGGGGCACTGGGGGCGTTGCCGCCCAAGCCCGATGCAGAGTCCCACCGCGCCGAAATCGAGGCGCTGACGGCCACCGTGACCGCCGCACAGGCCTCTGTGGAGCCACTTCGAGAAGCTGCAGAGTTGGCCATCGACACGTGGAAAAAAGCCTCGGAACGCTACATGCAGCGCACCCATCTGGAGCGCAACGTGCAAGAGGCGGGCCGAACTTTGGAGACTGCCCGGAAGCAGGTGGCCACCCTGTCATCTTCCCCAATGGAGGAGATCGACACTTCCCTGATTGTGAAACTGTCGCAGCGCGTCGCCGATTCGGAGGCGCACGCTGAACGGGTCAAGGCCTACGAGTCGCTCCGAGCACTGCCCCATGTGGAGCCGAAGGACGTTGCTGTCGTCCCGACCAGCAGAGTGGACCTGGAGAACCGGATTGGCATCTTGGCGGAACGGCTGCGGGCCACGGAGAAAACCTATAGGGAACTGGAGTTCTCTGTCCGCGCATTGAAACAGAAGCGGTTCAACAGCGACACGTGCAGCAAGTGTGGGCAGAAGCTTCCCAACGCCGATGACATCGCCCGCCGCAATGCCGAGGTCGATGCCGAGATCGCGGAAGTGGTCGCCAAGATGCAGCCGATTGAAGCCGACTATGACTACGACGAGCAGTGCCACAAGTCGCTGGTCGCGTTCAGCCGCAAGGCTCAGGACTACCTGATGGCCGTGTCGAAGCTGGGCCACTTCGTGGAACTGATCCCCGGCAGCACCTACCCGCCGCTCGTGAAGTGGGTGGGGGATGTCCCCACCGGTGAACCGGAAAGCATCCCGGAACTGCGCAAGCAGATCACCAACATCGAGGCCTCGTCCAAAGCAGTGGCGGCGTTGAAGGCCAAGTTGGAGATGGCTCTGGACAACCAGCGGGCCGCGCTAGGCGCGTTTGCGGCAGCCAAGCAGGAACTGGAAACGTTCGAGTGTCCAGACACCGATCAGTTTCTGGAGATCGCCAAGGCGAAGGACGACGCGGTGTTGGCCCACGAGGCAGCCAAAGGCACGGTCATC
>Ga0209277_10000702_pt1 | contig 16701 bp, 9 predicted proteins | sample JI81AbrownDNA_FD_187503 | JGI IMG/M metagenome (GOLD analysis project Ga0209277, IMG submission 187503) | Wastewater effluent complex algal communities from Wisconsin, to seasonally profile nutrient transformation and Carbon sequestration -... | ecosystem: Engineered > WWTP > Effluent > Algae... | reverse complement strand
AAGGTGTCAGTTTTTAATCGTTTCCAAGTTTGGCAAAGTGGAAGAAAAACAAATACGTATCTACGAGACACGCATTTGGAAACGGATGCTATGGATATTTTAAGGAAACAAGGTTATGTGCAATGAAACTTTTCAGTCGTTATCTGTATTTGAAATAGTTACATCAGATATACTCGTTCCTAAAATAGTCCCATAATTAGAATCAGCGGAGGTGATATCTCCAGTAATGATCGTATAGTTTGTGTTACCATCGGCAACAAAATCATCTACGCCCGTAATGGTTATTGTTTGCGGATTACTCCAGCAGTTTGCGCCTGGACATGCATTATCAAATTGTACACTTGCTTGGGAAAGTGTTCCCTCATTCGTATTGGAGGAGGATAGAGGAATCGTAACCATGGCTGTCGGCTGACTGCTCAAATGAATGGTAAAGGATGCCTGTCCTCCTGTTTCTGAAGTTACCAAACCCGAAGTTGGCGTGATGATAACCGATGCAATATCATTGTCCTGGTTCGAGACATTCACATTCGGAAGAGAAATTCCATTGAATGCAGTGTCTGCACCTGACAGAGATCCGAGTGTGATAGAATAGTTTATGTTTCCATCAGCGATCAAATCATCCACTCCAGTAATAACTATGTCTTGGAATGTATCCCAGGTAGAGGGCGTAAAACTCAAGGTAGATGGAGAGATTGTTCCTTCTGCCGGTATGGAACTATTCAGGTTGAGACTGATGGTTGCTGTTGGACGAGCACGAAGTTTTACCTGAAATCTTGCCTGACCTCCTGCTTCCGTCGTAGTCAAAGAGGGAGTGGTCACGAGGCCACCTGAAACATTGGCAGATGTTCCACATGCAGCGAGAATATTTGGATTCGTGCAAGGAATGATATCGTATAATATTTCTTTATTCGTTGATGAAAGATTGGAGACACTCAGTGAATTGTCATAAATTTTGGCGCCCGTCCCACCAGTTGTCGTTTCTAAAGTAGTTGCACTTGGAGTAATAGAATAGTTTTGGTCTCCGGCAGTCCCAATATTAACACCTGTGATTGTAACCGTTTGGGCTGTGGCGTAATTTGAAGGAGTAAATGTTAAACTCGTTGGGCTAAACGATACGATGCTACCGACAGAGGAGGTATATGTGACCGTTACATTCGCAGTTGGTTGTGTCGCCAATGCATAACGGAATGACGCTGTAGCTCCTGATTCCGAAGTGACGAGAGGGTTTGGAGTTAAAGATGAGCTTGATATGCCTGCTGTGTCATTATCGTTTAATGTTAAGTTTGGATCTGGCGGATCAACAAGATTGAAGAAGCCATCACTTGACGAAGTATAAGTGGTGTTTCCGTCCCATCCAATTTGGATCGGGCAAGCTAAGTTTCCGTCATTTACGGAATCATTATTTGGTGTAACAATAATTTGGTTATGAGCGCCTGCTTGGTCCCAGTTGGCTGGCGTGATAGTAATGCTAGTTGTTGAAATTGAAAATTGATCTACATTCGAAGGCACTGTGAGAAGCCTACAAGGAAAAGAGGTACTCAAACTGACAGGTATGGTAACGTTTCCTGTTGGTGCTTGTTGTAAAAACACGTAGACAGAGAAGGCTGCTGCATTTTCTGCCATCGTCATAGTTGCTGGAGTTGCAACAGTAATCGGACTGGCACCTACATCATAATTGATCAAATTCGCAGTATCACCCGTAGCGTTAATAAAACCAGAATACCAGGATGCCGTGCTTCCCGTTTCCGAGCCTGAATTCACTGCTATCGAATATGTTACATTGAGTGAATCTACATCTGACAATCCTTTGATCACTACATCCACAGGTGTACTCCAACAATTTGTCCCAGGACAGGTGCTATCAAAAGTATATGTTTTGCTATTCGTTAGGACGTCCGGACCTGTTGAAACAAGAATCGCTCCTTCTGTCGAATCCAACGTCGATACGGTGATTGTTACGGAGTTTCCACTTAATGGCTCTGAGGCGAGACGAATCTGATAGGTTGTTTTCAGACCATTTTCTGCAGTAAATGCCTGTGAGCCTGCTTTTAATGCAAAGTTAACTTTGGGAGAAGCATTGTCATTATCCGTCAAATTCACAGTTACATCCGATGGATTTAATCCTTCATAGTCGGTCCCGGAACCAGAGATCACTCCCAATGTAAAAGTATGAACACGAGTTAGTATTTCGTCAATGTTATCATCTACAGGAAGTATTGTAACGGTTTGCGGTACATTCCAGTTTGTTTCATTGAATGTCAGACTCGCGGGGGAATTGGGACTAAAGGTATACTGGGTCACATCGGGTGAAGAAAAGGTTTCCGAACCGAGGGGAATCGTAATCGTGCCTGCTGCACAATTCTCAAGGTTAGTTGGTGTATTGCATGGAGCGCTCGTGAGTGCGACTGTAAAAGTTCCATTGGCGCCCCCTTCTGTTATGTTGATGGTTGTCGATGAAATGGAAAATCCGGTGGCGTCATTATCTGTTATGTTAATCGCCATATTCCCGGTGGCCGGAGTGTATCCTGAAACAATCGTCGATGGCCGTAATCCATTGTAAAATGACCCTGTTGCCGTGGGAATATTGATCAGAATCGGTATCGTTCCATCAGCGAAATTATCAGCTACTGATCTAATCGTGATGGTTTGGGCCATATTCCAACTTCCAGTCGATGTATCTCCAGAAAACACAGATGCATTGTTCGTCGTTGTATTGAATACAAGGGTACGATTTGTTGTTGGATTCCCAAAACTATCTAATACGACTGCTTCTGATGTATCGGAGCTTAAGATTGGACCAATTGTAACGTTCGCTCCAGGGAGAATTGCCAATCTAACTTCGAAAGTGATGGTGGAAGTTCCATTTTCGACCATCGTAAGTGCGGAAGAAATATTTTGTAGGATGATCTGGGGAGAGCCACTATCAATATTAATCGCAGAAACGGAAGGCAAAATGAAACCACTATATTTTGCATCCGATGACGTTGCATTGGCTAGATTGATTGTAACTGAAATATTTCCGTCCAAGGTTCCATCGACAACCGATGTGAGTGTAACAGTTTGAGGGGTGTTCCAGTTTGCAGTAGTAAATGTTAGGTTGGCTGGCGAAACAGTGATTTCAAGTGTGTTTGAAGAGGAAATTGTAGGTATTGTCACGGATGAAGTAGGCTGAGAATTTAAGACAACGGTAAACGTAGTCGATATTGGACCTGCATTTTCGTCCACAGTTAACCCAGAGATGGGGGTGACGGTAAATCCAGCTGTGTCATCGTCGGTAACTGAAAGAATGATCGAACTGGGAAGAGAGACAGAATCGTAACCCACATCTCGTGCTCCAGAAGAAGTGTCGATATTCCCAAAAGAGAGATTTATTGATCTTGTATCTTCGTCAATAGAATTATTGTTAGCTGAAGCTGTTACGTTCTGGGCAATGTTCCAATTGGTTGAGTCGAAGGACAGGGTAGTTGGAGTAACCGTCACTAAACCTGCATTAGAGGATGAAATTCCAGTGATTGTCACAGTTTTGCCTGCAGGAGGTTTTGAATTTAAGGTGACCCCATAAATTTGTGAACCTCCGTTTTCAGAAAAAGTCACTCCTGTAGAAGGGCTGAGATTGATTCCTCTCGTATCATCGTCCGTATTCGTGATCGAAGGAAACACAGGACCTGCAGTACCATTATAATTAGTGTCACCAGAGGAAGCAGTGCTCGTAACAATCGTTACTGTTGAATTTCCATCAGCTTCTAAATCATCAACACCTGTAACTGTTACAGTCTGCGCAGTGCTCCAATTTCCAGTAGTAAAGGTCAGAGAACTCGGTGAAACCGTAGCTTCTGTTGCTGGGTTTGCTATGAGTGAGGAGATAGTAACGTTGCTAGTTGGTGCATTGTTCATAATCACGGAAAAAGAGATAGAACTTCCTGCTTCTGTGGTTGTAGTCGTATTTAGACTAACGACTGTAAATCCTGGGGAATCATTGTCAACATTCGTTCCTGTCGCGACCGGTACTGATTTTCCGTTATAGGAAGGGTCGAGGGATACCGTAAGGCCTGAGGATATCGTAAATACTTGAGGTCCATCGATCGAAGCATCATCAACACCTGTGATTTCAATCGATTGTGGAACATCCCAATTGTCATAGTTGAATGTGAGAGATGTATTAGGAGTGGTAACCTCGGTTGTAACAGAGGAATTAAAATTTTGAATGGTCACTGCTCGCATCGGACGAGTTTGGAGGACGTAGTATATTTTTGTTTTGCCACCATTTTCCGAAGTGACATTGCCAGTCGCTGGGCTTACGGCTACTCCAGAAGTCTCATCATCAGTATTAACGGCCGTTAACACTGGTAAACTTTGTCCTTTGAATCGATTGTCCTCCGTATTCCAATTGCCAAAACTGATTTGGTAGGAAATATTTCCGTCGCTCAAACTATCATTCACACCTTGCACCCGAACGGTTTGGATATCGTTCCAATTATTTTCATCAAAATCCAAAAATGTATTCGATAATAAAGTACCTTCAGTGGCATCCGATATTTCTATGGGGCCAACACGAACAGAACCATTTGGTTTCATGTTCAGGGATACATCAAAAGTTGCGATCCTACCGGATTCACTTGTAAACATATAAACATCTGCGTCGTAAGATAGATTTCCTATCGTCGCCTGGTCGAACCAGAAGAACAGTCCCGGTCTCATAATCGTTTTACAAGAAACCAAAAGGAAAAAAATAAAAAATATTGTTAGGCGAAGGCTTTTCATTTTTTATGTGACATAAAATGAACTCTAGGAAACACTAAAAATTAATGGATTTCCCTAATATATAATAACGTAAGAAATGCCATGAATACCACCTTTTTAATTCAATTTCCGGGGGCTTTTTTCTATGACAAATGAGAATACAAATACGAATCCTGGCCCACTTTCTGGGATCAAAGTGATCGATCTATCTCTGCTTTTACCAGGACCTCTTTGTTCCCAACATTTAGCGGATATGGGAGCAGAAGTCATCAAAGTCGAGAATCCTCGAGCCTACGATGGTTCTCGCGCGATGTTTAAGGGTAACGGCGGTTATCCTGCGCTATTTATGATGTTAAATCGAAATAAAAAAGCAATGACTCTAAATTTAAAAAGACCGGCCGCCAAAGACATTCTTTTCAAACTATTAGAAGATGCGGACATTCTACTCGAGGGCTTTCGCCCAGATGGGATGGACAAAATGGAAATCGGTTATGATGTGCTAAAAGAAAAATTTCCGAAATTGATCTATTGCGGAATTTCAGGTTACGGAACTTCAGGGAAATATGTAGACTTCGCTGGACATGATTTAAATTATCTGGCGATTTCAGGCGTACTACATCAAACGGGTAATCCACCCAGGGCCGCCGGTTTTCAGTTAGCCGATGTGGGTGGCGGAACGCTTACGGCCCTCTCGGCAATTTTAGCAGCATTGTACTACCGAGAAAAAACGGGTAAGGGTCAAAAGTTAGACATTTCTATGACGGATGCTTCCTTACAGTTTTTGTCTTTATATGGTGGGATTTTTTCTGCATCTGGAAAAACCCCTGAACCGGGAAATGATATCTTATCTGGAAAATTGCCGAATTATAATATCTATCAAACAAAAGAAGGAAGATATGTCGCCTTAGGTGCGCTAGAAGATATGTTCTTCCAGACCTTTTTGCGAGCAATCGGATTAGAAAACCTAACTAAAGAACTCCCACTCATCGAAGAAAATCTAACAAAACTCAAATCAACTTTAGAAGTTTTTTTCCTGAGCAAAACCTATGCCGATTTAGAACCCATTTTTTTGAACGAAGATGCCTGTCTTTCTCCTATTCTTTCTTTAGAAGAAGTTTCCAAAGACAAACATTGGAGAGATCGAAAAATGGTCTTTGAAACCAAACACCCGAAGTATGGAGAAATCCTCCAGTTTGGTTCCCCTTTTCACTTTTCTGAAACGCCGTTTTCTTATCGAATGGATCCTCCAGAACATGGGCAGCACACAGATGAAATATTAAAAACTCTCGGATTTTCGACAGAAACAATCGGAACATTCCGGAAAGACCGCGTCATCTAAGCTCACTTGCTTTTTTGGGAACGTTCGCTAGATTTGTCCCAGGCCTCAAGTAAACTGAGGTCTGAGATTTTCAATGAAACTACTTCAATTTTCTGATTTACACCTTTCTTCCACCAACGAACCAGAGTATTGCCTGAATGTTCTTCAGGAAATAATTGATAAGGCTATCCATCTAAAAGTCGAAGCACTATTGTTATGTGGTGATATTTTCGATACGTATGCGGATTTAGTTTCACTTCGGACCAAGTTCTTAGAAATTTTGAAACCTTTCGATGGATTCATTTATTTTTTACCTGGAAACCATGAATCTTTGAGGCGAACGGGAAAAGAAACCGGTTTCCAAATTTTTGATTGGGGAGATAAAGTCAAAGTTTTAGACGAGAGTCCTTTTCAGCTTCAAAAAATAAGTGAAGCAGTGGAATTGTTATCGATTCCACATCGAGAATCGTATGGTGATTTGTTACTGAGTTTACCAGAAGCGAAATCTGCCCAAGTCCGGATTGCCATAGCTCATGCGACGATTGTTGGTATGAGTTTTACTGGATTCAAAGATGAGGAAGAAGAGGAAAAGAGTGGATACATTGATGTTTCTCAGTTACAAGCCTTAGAATGTGATTATGTAGCTGTGGGACACATTCATTCCGCCAGATCTCAAAAATTCGGGAATATGGAAGTGTGTTATGCGGGCAGTGCTCGTGTTTGGCGAATGGGTGAAATGGGAAGCCGAAAAGGTATTTTACTCAATATCAAAGAAGGTGTTATAAACAAAACAGATGTTATATTGGAAAGAGCGGGTATTTACGCTGAAGTTTTAGTTCAATTGGGCTTAAATGGTCTTCCTGACAGGACGGCTGATGAGTACCTCTCTTCATATACGAGGTTTGACTGGGTTCGAATTCATTGGACTGGAATGGTTGAGTCAATGAATGGAAAAAAGGAATTTCAAAAAAAACTTGAATCTGAATGGAAATCAAAACTAAGAAGATTGGAATTTGACAGTGATGAATCTCAAGTCCTTGTCGTAGAAAACCTCTTAGAAAATACTTTTGTTCAAAATTTTGTCAAAATGATGGATTCAAAAAAAGATTCGATGGAGTCCTCCGAATGGATACGTACCAAAGAATTAGGACTTAAACTTTTGTTAGAGGTAGGGAAATAATGGTTTTAAAACTTAACTCTTTCGGCCTCTTCCGTAACCAATCATTTGAACTTGGTCAAATAACTATTTTTTTCGGTAAAAATGAATCGGGAAAAACTACCATATTTGATGCGATAGTCTCTTCACTCATACGAATCACAGGTACTACTTCTTATGGTAAAAAAATTAAAGATCGATATGGAGAATCGAGAAATGCGCAGCTCACGGATAAAGTTTTAGAGATACCAGCTAGTAAATTCTTAAATTCGTATGCGATTAGAGAGGGAAAAGTTGCCCTGGATGATGAAACGAAAGAAACGAAGGATCTAGTCTCATCCATTCAGAGATCGCTATTCGATAGCGGTTATAGTCTAAAAAATTTAAAAACGATTTGTTTAGAGAGATCCTCTCTTAAGGGAAACGTAAAAGCAGGTAAAGATTTTAATAAGGCATCGGAAAATTATGAGGCTAAACATGCCTTGTGGAAAAAAGCAGACGAGGAGCGAAAAGCGACACTTGCTCTTTGGACTGACCTTCCCAAAAAAGAGAAAGAAAAAAGAGATCTGTCTGAAGAACTGAGACAAAAAGAAATTTTGATTCAAAGTTTGGAAAAACAAAGTCGTGAGCTAGCCGCAAAACAAAAACATTCTCAAGCCGTAAACCTCTACCAAAAAATTCTTATTTGGGAGTCAAAAAAAGTCACAGTTGAGTCCTTTCAAAAGAGGCTTATTTCCGGAAACGATAAAATTATTCCCCGCTTAGATGATGAAATAAGACACCTAACATCTTCTCTGAATGAAATCCAAAAAAACATTCAGTTTCATTCAGAGACTCTTTCTCTCATTCAAAAAGAGATCGGCGATAACACATTACAACGAGAAACTCTGATCAAACATGATGGGGTGCTTTACGAAATAGAGAAGAAATTGGATGGAATCGCGTTTGAAAATGCTCCGAAAATTGAAAAAGTAATTTGGAAAAAGGAAGTCTTTATTGTTGGTGTTTTTTTACTTTTACTCAGCATTGGTCTTGGGCTTTTTGTTTATGTTCGTAATTTTACGAATATCTTTTATTGGCTGGCTGGTCTTTTTGGATTTTGCGGTCTCACTATCGTCACCAACTTTTCTAAAACTAAAATTCTTGCGATAGATGAAGTCAAACAATCAAAGGAGATCGAAGACCTAGCCTCCGAACTTACACTTCGTACGGAAGGTCAAGTGGTACCACTTTTGAAATCAAGAGAAGGTATCAGAGATGCCATCGGAAAAATCAAACAAACAATTGCTCTTGTATCTCAAAGAGTAACAGATGAAAACACAAAACTTCATATGCTTATTCAAAAATCTTCGGAAGCCGAAAAAGATCAGATCAAGATAAAACATGATTTAGAATCGAAAGAAAAAGAGATCGCGAAATTATTGAATGAGTTTGGTGTAAAAACTGTTTCCGAATTCCAAGAAAAACTTTCAGATGCTAAAGCAGAAGAACAAACCTTTCACCAGTTAAATATATCTCTCCAAACCTCCTGTTCCGATTACAGCCTAAAGGATATTTCTACTCTTAAAGTAAAAGTAAACGATGAAATTCAATCCTTTGCCTCTGCTTTGGTGCCTCCTGATTTTTCAGCGGAGGAAAATCAAAAATTAAAAAATCTTTATCTTCAAATTGAGTCCGAGACAAAACGATTCCATCAACTAAAGGAAGTATATCATGCAAAGGAAACAGCTTTGTCAGGACTCGTTGGAGGCTCTCAAGTAATGATAAAAGATGTATTAGAAAAATGTGATTTACTACGCAAAGAGATGGAGGAAGCAGATTCTCAAAAGCAATCTCTTGTGCTAAATATATCCGCTTATCAGAGACTCGCTGAGATTTTTACGGAAATGGACGAGGGTTCCGAAAATCAGATGTTAGGTTTAGTTCAGTCACTTTCTAAAAGATGGAATGAGATACTTCCCGAAGAAAATTTAAGAAAAATTGAGTGGAACCAACTGACGGAAACTCCGAAAGCTTATGATGAAATGAATGAAATGAGGAGTATCGATCTCCTTTCGACCGGAACCAAGGAATTGTTTTATTTTTCGCTAAGGATAGAATATGCTCTACGAATGGCAGAAGAAGACAAGCTGAAGTGGTTACTGTTAGATGAACCTTTTCGGCATATGGATCCAGATCGTACGGATTCTGCTGTTAAATACTTACTTGCCTTCATTCAGCGGGAAGCCTGGAAGGGTGTGTTTTTTACTTTTGACGAGGCTTTGAAGAATCGAATTGAAAAAAATGCAAAGGATATGAATATCCAATGCATTCTACATGATTTGAATGTTAAATGAGTTTTTGCGCTTCTGCCAAAATCACTTCGTAATTTGGCTCACTTGCGATCTCTGGCACAAGTTCTACATAGCGAACTACATTCGACTTATCTAAGACAAAGACAGCTCTCGCCGCTAGACCAGCTAATGGCCCAGAGGAAATGTGAACTCCATATTTTTTTGAAAAAGAAAAATCTTTAAACTGAGAACCGGTAACTAAATTAACAGAATCAATTCCTTCCGTTGTACAAAATCTTTTCATCGCAAAGGGCAAATCACCAGAAATAATCAGTGTGGTGATATTTGTCTCTTTGGCTGCCTTTTCATTGAATTTTTTTGTTTCTATCGCACAAACAGCTGTATCTAGGCTTGGCACAGAAACCAAAATTTTTACCTGACCTTCAAAATCCTTTAACGAAACCTCACTCAGATCTTGTTTTGTTACTTTAAAATCGGGCGCGTGCTCGCCGGTTTTGGGTAAATTTCCTTCCAATGATACGGGCGATCCTTTGAGCGTAACTGATGACATAATTTCTCCTGCATGACATTAGACTAGAATGAATCTTAGAATGAAACTAAAATTAATGCAACATTTTCAGTGAAAGTTGGACGGCCTCCTTAAGACTTCCTTCTTCAATGAGTTGAGAGAGCAGGGTTGTTTCTTGGAGATCGTTTCGATTGAGGGCAGGAAATAATTTCGGAAAAAGTGCCAGCTCTTCCTTTGTTAGGATTCCATCGAAGCAGGATGCAATTTGAAAGACAGTGAAAGCGAGGGTAGCTTCCGCGGGGGAACATTTTGAGATTGATTGTTCAAATTTAAATTTATCATCCATTTCATCCATATCAAATTCGATATTAAATTCTTTTACTAATTTTAATAGGATGTATTCAAAGTTCGGATGAAAAGTTTTTGTGAAAACTATTGAATTTGCAATGGCACGCATTAATGTTTGTTTGCCGATGTCGGAGATAGACGCGTGGTGATTTCTTATATGATTCAAGATTATTTCTGCGATTTTTCTTGAGATAATCCGTTTTCTCAATTCATATAAAATTTTATAGGTAACATATCCATCCCAAAAGCCAGTAATTGGGGCAGATACATACTCCACATAATATCGCATCCCTGTTCTTCCCAAAATCGCTTTTAATAAGACTTTTGCGGTTAGATTCGAGACCATCACTTTTAATTTATATAGGATTGTCTTAATCAGAACTGTCTTTTTGTTTAGCGTCTTATAAGGATCAATCCCGAAAAGGTGAAGGGATGGATCAGGAATTTCCAACGCAATTCTTGCTAACATACCTGGTATTGGTGTGATCAGCTCAGGTTCTTCTTTTAATTCTAGGTTCGCCGATTCTGCCAGTAAATACGCCTCGTGTAGACCCACTTTGAAAAGGAGATAAAACTCAATGAGCGTAAAAAAACCAATGAATAGAACAGTAAGGGAGATAGAAAAGATCATTTGTTTCCAGTCTGTTGTTGTGAAATGAGGTAGGTAATGACTAAACCATACGAATACAAAAGAGGGAATAAATCCAATTAAAAAAGAATTCATCGTTCCTCTGAATAGGATTCGATTGGAGCGGATTCGAAAACCATCTACCGAAATTTCTAAGTTAGGTTTTTTATTCTTTGCGATCGCATATAAAACGGATTTTCCCCACCGTTCTAAGAAGCCAGGTTTGTAAATTGGTGGTGAGGTCTTCAAATTAGCCTCTAATTTCTCGAATGATCTCTTTCGGAATGTTCGGAACATCTCCCGGACCATTTAAAGGAAGATAAACCAAAAACTTAGTTTTATTTGGTTCAGATTCCATTTCAATTCTGCCCTTGTGTTTTTCGATAATACCTTTGACAATCCCAAGACCAAGTCCTGTTCCTTCGCCTTGGTCCTTAGTAGTGAAGAAGGGATCCCAGATCTTATCTTTGATTCCGGCGGGAACCCCGGAGCCATTGTCCTCAAATCCTATCATAACATAATCTTCTCCAATCTTTCGAGAGAAAATTTGAAGTTTGGGCGAGACAGTTTTTTTCATCGCGTGAAGTGCGTTCGTAATTAAATTCGTCCAGACTTGATTGAGTTCATCAAGGTTACACTTAACGGGCGGCAGATCTGCATAATGTCTCTCGATCTCTACTCCTTGTTTGATTTGATTTTGCATGATGATCAAAGTATTTTCAATCCCTTCATGTAAATCGGCTTCCGCATAGGAGGCTTGGCCAAGGTGTGAATAGTATTTTAAAGCCTTCACAATTCGCACAATATTTTTGATGGCGTACTTTATGTTCTTCACATTTCTATGAAGACCGATGCTATTTTTAAGAAGGTCGTAAACTTCTTTTCCTCCTTCTTTCCAGATACGAACTAATTCATTTTCTTTGTTCGGGATGGATTGCTCAACGAGAAATACAGACAGTTCGATAGCGTCAGCCTCCGAAATTCCTTCTGTCATTAACTTCTGTTTGATTTCTTTTTTAAGTTTAAATTTATCTTTTGGGTCTATTTTCCCTTTGATTTCCTCTTTCAGGAGACCAAACAAAAGTTCGATGTAAGTATCTCGAAGTTCTTGGTTTTGTATGAGTTTGTTTAAATCAGATAAATGTGTAAAAGTATAAACCATATTTGCTTCAAGGTTATCAGATGAACCGTTGATCACTGCAGCAGGTGTATTGATCTCATGGGCGATCCCTGCCACCATGATCCCGAGGGAGGCCATCTTTTCTGATTGAACAAGATGTGCTTGTGCCTCTTCCAATTCTCGGGTTCGCTCGTGTACTTTTGCTTCTAAGGTTTCCGTAAGATTCACTAATTGTTGGTAGATCATAGAGTTCGAAATCGACATCAAAGAAACAGATAAGATCTCGAGAATGATTTCGATTTCTTGAATACCATAACTCGTGTTATTTTTGTTCTTTCCGAGGAGGATAAATCCTACAAGACTTGATTTCATCGCGAGAGTTGCTACAGCAACAGACTTCGTTCTATGAAAAAAGCTAAGTGCAGCATTCTTCACTTTCTTATGATTAGGTGATAACTCATTTTCAAAATTTTCTATTAGATGGATACCTTCCCGATCGGAGAGCCAAAGTAAAAAAGGATCAAAGACTGGTAAGTCTAACTCTTCTCCCACCATCCCTTCTTTGGGAAAGGGTCTGCTTCTAAAATGAGCTTCCGATTCGTCCCAAGTATAAACTCGGACGAATTCAGCGGGGATCTTCGCTAATAGGAAATTCATGATTGTGAGACTGATTCGATCGGGATCATTAAAAGAGATCAGCTCTTCTTTGAATTTTTCGAGTGCGAAGAGATTTTGGACAAGCTCATCTCTTTTTTTGGGTTTGCCCTCATCTATTTCTTGGTGATTTTCTCTGATGGTTTGGGACTTCAAAAAGAGAAATGTCCAAACGAGTAAAAAACCATTAAACCCGAAAAGGATTCCCATTGCGAGAGGAGAGAATACGCCTTGCTCTTTTAAAAACAAAAGGATTCCAAATAGAAAAACAGGCGGGGAATAAGTGAAAAATATTCGAAAGAAAACTTGTATCTTCATGATTGTTGTTTTTATCTGGAAGAGAGAGTTAAGTTTATTAAGGAAACAAAATTGGGTAAAGAACTATTTACTATCGCAAGGATCTTTGGAGCCTATTATGAGTTACACTCACCAGAGACTTCTTACGTCCGGGCGGTTCTAAAGGGGAAACTTCGTCTCACTCAAAGTGACGAACGTCATCCTTTTGTCGTTGGAGACGAGGTTCTTGCCGAATCTGGAACAGGCGATTGGGTGATCATTGAAAAGAAGGATCGAAAAAATTTCCTAGTTAGAAAAAGCGATCATGGTGACAGCCATGTGCTTTGCGCCAATCTTGATACACTAGCTATCCTTGCATCCCTAAAAGATCCAGAAACAAAAGATGGTTTCATTGATAGGCTGTTAGTTGCCGCATACCCTACAAGGATCACACCTCTTATAGTCTTTACGAAAGCAGACTTAGTCCCTGAGGAGGAAAGAACAAATCGGGAAAATGCGTATCGAAACTTAGGATATGAAGTCCTGAGTGTATCGACCGAGGATGTCGCTTCCCTCGCTCCATTCTTGGAAAGGATCAAAGGTAAAAGAACTTTCCTTTGCGGAAATTCGGGTGTAGGTAAATCCACTCTTTTGAACCAACTAACAAAGAATAAAGATCAAAAGACGAACGAAATTAGCGGAAGCACTCGTAAAGGAAAACACACCACAACAAATTCCCTGGCCGTCTTTCTTGAGGACGATACGGTCATTATCGATTCGCCAGGTGTTAAGGAATGGGGAATTCTTCACATTTCCAAATTAGAAATGATGGAAAGTTTTCCAGAACTACGGACGGCAAAAGCAGAGTGTAAGTATGAATACTGCTGTGATTTTGGGGAAAATTGTGGAATTCTGGGTGCAATCGCAAAAAATCTTACGGAATCTCGCCGAAAAAGCCTCGAATCCATGATCGAAAGTCTCGAAAAACCTCACCGAGTCACCAGAAGAGACCATTGGACCCAAAGTGTAACAAAAAGATATTAGGGAAAAGAGTTGCTTCTCTCTCGGTTGTTATAGACTGAAGAGAGTCGTTTTTCATGCGGAGGTGTTATGAAAATCTTTCGTTCCCATTTTATATCAAAATCTATCATTCTTGTTGGAATTATTCTATTTGTAACAAATTGTCAAAAAGATTCCAAAGATTCTGCCCAAGCACCAACCCCTGCAGCAGAAGAGGCAAGGACAGCTGTCATCGCGTTTGTGAAAGGTGAAGTCGTAATTTTACGCGATGGGAACCAAAACAAACCAGTGCTTGGTGATGCGCTGCTTAAATCGGATACAATTGTTACTGGAACAAATGGATCTGTTGAGATTCTATTGGGTGATGATGGCGTTTTGAAACTATCAAAAAACTCATCTCTTCAGTTAACGTCCGCACTCGCCGAACACGGGCAAGAGCGACAAACGGAAGTTACTATGCAGTATGGAAAACTCGTAACTGTATTAAATAAAGAAAGAAAAAGCGAATCATTTCACGTTGTAACTCCGACATCAATCGCGGGTGTGAGAGGAACTTCCTTTCTGACCTCAGTTGAATCTCCATCATCCAATAAAGCAGGAATACCTTGCGGAGGTGACAATTGTGTTGTTCGTTATGCGGTACTTGATGGTGCTATCGCGATTCGTAAGCCAAATTCCGACAACGAAATAATTTTGGATAAACAAAAGGAAGCCACAGTCGGAAAAGATTCCACGTTAAGTGATAAAATGATTAAACCTATCGATTCACAATCATTAACGGATCTTAAAGAAATGTTGATCTTTGAAAACACGAAAATGCTTCAATTTGAATCTCTTTCCAATGAATTGAGAGCTAGCAGTGAAGAATTAAAGAAAATGGATGTGGGATCTTCTGTTGAAGAAGTGGAGTCATCAATTCGCAAAAAAGAAATTTCAAAAAATAAAGCAGATGAAGTGATCACTACAGCAAAATCTGTAGAAGAATCCAAGTACATACAAAAAGACATTCAAAAAGATTCGTTAAAACTACCTGCTAAGGAAAGCTTTGATAAAAAATGAGATCCGTTTTTGTTCTTCTCTGTGTTTGTATTTCATGTGCATCAGTCACCCAAATTGAAACGCTAAAAGAAACAGTTCCAAGGCCCGTTTATCGGGCGTTGGAACATGGTGCTGCTGAGCCACAACCATCGCCTTTAGATTACAAAGAGAGGTTAGTTGGAAAATCGATTCCTTCCTTCATAATTTATTGGTCTGAGTATCCAGCGGATTTGTCACCTACAGATCTAAATTTCTTAGAAGATAAGATTCTTACGAGTCATGGTCGTTATGGTAAATTTGTCCGTTTATCTCAAACAAAAAAAGCTACCATTGAAGAACTAAAATCAAATGATATTGACGTCGTTCTAACAGGAAAAATTGAAAAAGCAGAAAACTTACTTAAACTGAATTTGTCTTATGTGGATCCCATACTTACATCTGAGTTCGGTAACGCAAGTTATGTTTTTAAATTTGAAACGAGTGATAATACTGCTAAAAATAAACGACTCGAAGTTTATCAGAATAAAAATGGATTGATTCCACTTCGTTTGGCCATTTCTTCGTATTGGTCTGAAGTTATGAGTCCGAAAGAGTCCGAGATTCAATCCACAATGGAATCCACCATCCGTGGTCAAGTTTCCGTTTTTTCTACCTCCCCAGGCACGTTAGTCAACTTAGATGGGATAGATATCGGAAAGGCTCCTCTGCTCAACTATCAGGTATTAAATGGGAGTCATAAATTATCTTTCTCTAAACCAGGAAAAGATCCAGAAACAAGATTGTTAATTGTTCGTGGCGGTAAAAAAAACCGGATTTTCCAGGAATGGAATGACGATATTTCACAAGGAACTCTTTTTTTGACGAGTTACCCTTCGGGATTAGACATATCAGTGTCAGGTCAGAAAAAAGGGAAAACTCAGTATGCAGAATCGGGAGTACCTTACGGCAGTTATCCGATTCAGTTCATTAAAACAAATTTAGCAGATACCTTTCAATATGCGGAACTTCCGCTTGCTGTTCGTCCAAAGGTTATTTCGACTTTATCCTTACCATTTGCTCTAGAAGAAGGAATTTCTTGGGAAGCAGAGGATTTTTGGACGATTTCAAGTGGTTCTCCTAATTTTGTTGCTAGTTTTCCTGGCTCACTGAGTTTTCAAAAGAAACAGGAATTACCGAAAGGATGGCATGGAGTTTATTCTCATAACCTAATCCCAGATAAAGTAGAATCGACACTTAAATTTGGCATCTCTACTGAGTTAAGTGGTAAGCTTGCCTTCTTGATATCCGATGCAGAGGGTAAATCGGTGATGATTATCATTGACAAAGCAGATTTCCATGTTGTGAAGTTTAGTGATGGTGATTTTGAATCGCCCGTTCATGCATCGTATCGTTGGAAATCTGAAGAAGCGGAGAAGGGTAGAAGTTTAACCTGGATTACTGACCCCGAAAAACAAATGTTAAAGGTCTCTCTTGGAAGTACAAATGTATTAGAGATGCCTTGGAATTTTAAAGTTCATTGGCAGATTGCGATTTTGACTCCGCATGATGCATTCTTGTCTGGAAATCCACTTCGTGGTATCAAGATACGTTATCCGGACATG
>Ga0209277_10000696_pt1 | contig 16764 bp, 15 predicted proteins | sample JI81AbrownDNA_FD_187503 | JGI IMG/M metagenome (GOLD analysis project Ga0209277, IMG submission 187503) | Wastewater effluent complex algal communities from Wisconsin, to seasonally profile nutrient transformation and Carbon sequestration -... | ecosystem: Engineered > WWTP > Effluent > Algae... | reverse complement strand
ATTCTTTTATCGAAGCGAATAATAATCTTTTTGCGCAAGTAGACGAAAAGGAAAAAATTATTTTTGAGTTCGTAAGTGCAAATCCTACAGGACCGCTTAATATTGTATCTGCAAGAGCGGCTGCAACAGGGGATACTATCTGTAATCTTCTTAAAACGTTAGGCCATACAGTGCATAGAGAATTTTATGTGAATGATTATGGTAATCAGGTTTTTCTTTTGGGAGTATCCTGTCTTTCTCGATTGAGAGAGCATTTAACCGGTGTTAGTCTCAGTTTTCAAGAAGAAGGAGATACTTCTTCTTTAGAGACTTTACTTGAAAAAAATATTCTGCCAGGCGAAGGTTATCGCGGCGAATACATTAAAGAAATCGCAATTCAAATCTACTCTGATACAAACAAGAAATCCATAATTGATGAATTATTAAAATCAAAAAACTACCAGTCTCTAGCAGAAAAATTTGCAGTATGGGCAGTGGAGAGAAATTTACAAACTCAAAAAGAAGACTTAATTTCTTTTGGAGTAAATTTCGATAAATTCTACAGCGAGAAATCTCTTCATGAGAGTAATAGCGTATTAACTGTAATGGATAACTTAAAGAAGTCAGGTGATATTAAAGAAGAAGACGGAAAACAGGTATTTACCTCAACTAAGTATGGAGATGACAAGGACAGAGTTGTGGTTAGAGATGATGGTCGTCCTACCTATTTGCTTGCCGACATTGCCTATCACAAAACAAAGATAGATAGAGGATTCAATCAAATCATAAATATCTGGGGTCCGGATCATCATGGATACATCGCAAGACTTCGAGGAGCAATGATCTCGCTTGGTTTTTCTGAATCTAGATTTAAAGTATTGATCTCACAACAAGTAAATTTAATTTCCAAAGGTGAGAAGCAAAAGATGAGTAAACGCCTGGGGCAATTTCAAACAATGAAAGATTTGCTAGAATTTTTGGGCGAGAGTGCAAAGGATGTCGGGCGGTATTTCTTTATTATGCGCTCGCTAGAATCTCCGCTGGACTTTGACTTGGATTTGGCAAAAGAAGAGTCTGACAAAAATCCTGTGTTTTACATCCAGTATGCGCACGCAAGAATTCATTCTATTTTCCGAGAGACAGGAAAAGAATTTAGTTTTGAAAATCTAAAGTCATTATCTCTTACAGAAGAGAGAAGGGGATTATTATTCTGGGTGGCTCGTTTTCCAGAAGAAGTATTGGATGCAGGAAAGAATAGAGAGCCTCATCGAGTCGCAAATTATCTTCAAAATCTAAGCAAAGCGTTTACGCGTTTTTATGGAGCAAAAGATAATAAACTAAAAGACTGTGATGAAAAAACTCGTCATGGTTTAGCTTTTATTTGTAAATCAGCGTCTATTACTATCAAAGAAGGATTGGACATTTTAGGAATTAGTTCACCGGAAAAAATGGAAAGGAGCGCATAATGCTGAGTATTCATATTTTATCTACGGGAACAGAAATTACATCGGGTAAAAGTATAGATACAAATGCTACTTGGATAGCAAACGAATTAACAGGACTTGGTTTTTCGATTTATAAATTCCTTACCCTACCCGATAAGCCACTCTTTATAGAAGAAGAAATTCGAACTATCATGGGTAGAAGCGGAGAGAATCTAATTATCATGACAGGTGGACTTGGAGCAACAGCGGACGATCATACTCTCGATGTAATTTGTAAAATATCCGGCAAACCGTCAGTAACTCATGAAAAGGCATTGGAGAGATTAACATTTCTTGCAGGGCAGAGAGGAAAGGTATATCAGGATTTACTTCCAGTCTCTCGTAGGCAAACTACTATTCCTTTAGATTCTAGAGTTCTAGAAAATGATATTGGTCTTGCTCCCGGTTTTTATTTAGATCTTAATGATACTACGCGTTTAGCAGCAATGCCCGGTGTTCCAAAAGAAATGAAGAAAATGTTTTCTGATTATTTATTACCTTTAATGAAAAAGGATTATAATAAAGAAAATTTGCAAAGTCGATCTCGCACTATTTGGGGACTAACGGAGAGTATTTTCGAGGCAACGTTTATTAAGAAGAATCAGGAAATAATCAGTGATGGAGTTGAATGGGGTGTAACCGCTAAGCCCGGACATATTAAGGTCACTTTCAAATCTACCTCATTTGATAATTTGCGTAAAATTATGGGAAATATAGATACAGAGTATAAAGATAAAATTGGTGATGATATTTTCTTAGATATCCATTCTATGCTGACTAGTTCTAAGCGAACTGTTTCTACAGCAGAAAGCTGCACCGGTGGGCTCGTTGGAAAAATTATAACGGATATGTCTGGAGCTTCTGCGTATTACCTTGGATCGGTGGTTGCCTATCACAATGATATTAAACAAAATATTCTGGGAGTAAAAAAGACTACTCTTGATTCAGTAGGAGCGGTCAGTCCTGAAACTGCAGCAGAAATGGCAAATGGAGTTCAGAATAGGTTTAATACCAATTATGCGCTATCTGTTACTGGTATTGCAGGACCGACAGGTGCAACCAAAGATAAGAAAGTCGGGCTTGTATATATCGGGTTAAAAGCGAACCATGAGGAAGCCATGGTTTTTAAATATGAGTTTCCTCTAAATCGAGATGTATTTCGCGATTTTGCGGCTAATATTGCTTTGTTTCATCTCTATCAAAAATTAATGCAAGACAATTTGTAATTCTATGAAAATATTCTACTATCTAATCTTTATCACGCTTTTATCTCTGTTGATTTTTGTAAATCTTGGAAATTCCTATACTCCTATATCTCATGTGCAAGAGAATTGGGCATGGAGCAAAACAGAAGAGATTGGTATGTCAACTGACGCACGTTTTAAGCTGAATCCTATGGAGAGACTCAATGGCTATAAGACTAAGAACGGAGTCTATTTTTTTAGAGCGGGCAAGTTTACCCTCGATGAAAATTCTTACAGTGAGATGCCACTAATAGGAAAAGGGCATTTTTTATATAAGAAAGTTGGAAATTCTGTTCTTTATTATTCAAATGATGGAGAGATCCTTTGGGAAAAGCCTTATAAGAGTTATCCGCGTGTATCGAATAACGGTGAATTGCTCCTATTTGTATCGGGAGATGAAAACCAAGTTTTGATTTCAGATCTAAATGGTAACCCTACCGGAGCCAAGCAAATAGACGGAAGGTTTTTAGCTGATATTGCTTTTCCAGTTATGGCAAATGGAGCATTATTGGTATTTTCCGGTGGAGAGATTGCTTTGTTAGATGGGGCGGGAAAGGTCATCTTTCAAAAGAAAGATGAGCCTGGTTCAAAGGATTTTTTATTTTGCAAGAGTGGGGCCATATCGCCTAATGGAAAGTTGGCGCTTGTGCATTACCTTAGAAATGCGAAGGATTTTATTTCGCTCTTGAATGAAAAGGGAGAAATTGTTTCTAGTTTTACATTGGAGAATGTATACGCACATAAAATCTACATGGCAGTTGATGATGAAGGGAATATTGCGGTTAATCTACCCGATCAAATTTCTATCTTTGGAAAGAAGGGAAAGTCTATATTTAAAAAGCAAAAAACAAAGCGTGAAGATATTTATCAAATTGCTTATAGTAGCGGGAGTTTTTTTGCTCTTAGCCTCGAAGACCGGGTTTTGTTTATTGGGGCAGATGGAAGTATTTTAGGAAAAAGAAATATTACTATGCCGGCCAGAATGCGACCTTCGGGCGAAAAAGATACTGCGTTCTTAGAAACAAAAGAAGAAATTATTTCATTTAAACTTTTTAAATAAGCCATGCTTGTTGCACCTATTGATCTAGTTCCTTTTTTATGTAAGGCAACGGGAAGATGTTGTATTCATAATCTGGTGATTCTATCAAGTTTTGATATATTTCGAATTGGAAAGACGTTAGGCGCATCAGCAAAAGAATTATTTACGAAAAAATTAATTACCTATAGAATTAATCCTAGTAATTTTTGGATGGAGCCTATTCTAAATTCCAGGACTAATTCTACTTGTCCTTTTTTATTTAGGGAAGTAGACGCAAATACGGAACAATACCTATGTGAGATATATGAATCTCGTCCACTGGTTTGTCGAATTTATCCGCTCAAGTATGATAAAGATAATTCTGTGTTTATGCGTTTTCTTCCAGCTGAGCATAGATGCTTTGAATGCATTACAACTGAAAATAATCCTACACTAGAAGATTATCTAAATACATCCAATGTAAATGAATTGCTAGAAGAGTTTAATCAGTATTTGGCGCTACTTGATAGGATTTTTGCTAGCGGTATGAATTTGGAGAAAATAAAAAAGAATAAGACTGCCCAAAAGAAATTTTTCGAAATACAATCTATTCTCTATGAGACTTATCCAGAGAAGGAAAACACGCTTGATAAGCTCCCGTTTGAAAAAATAAAAATAAGGATAGAAGAAGTATTAAAAGAGTAGGTAACAGGGGTAATTCTCATTATCCCCTGAATCTAACTTATTTCTTTTCGTCTTTTTTGAATAACCCTTTTAATTTGTCCTGGGTTTCTTTGTCCTGTGCTTTTTCTTTGATAGTTTCGATTACTTTTTTGCCTTCATCGGTTTCGGCTTTTTCTTTTATTGTGTCGATCAAAGATTTTTCATTATCTGTAGCATTTGCTTTCTGTGTAGCAGGCTCCGTTGTTTCGGGAGATGAGCAGTATAGAAATGTAAGTAGAATGAGAGAGATTAAATATTTCATAAGAGACTCCTTTATACCATTTCTAGAAAAGAATTGCGTCATACAATTTAAAATTTAGTGAAATGGTCTATACTGATTCACTTTTCTACAAAATCTTGCGCAAGGATTAAATAGAATCAGTATATAAATGACTTTTAAAAAATAAAACCAGAAAGCAAGAAATTAAAAAAGTTTAAAGCTAGATTGGATTAGAAAAAGTCCGGGCTTGATTCTTTCGAAGTCTTCTTCGTAGTAAAATTCGATGATGGAAAACGTTTTTTCTGCCTGGGTGAAACAGAAGATATTGATGCTGCCGGGATTTAGAAAAAGAATTTTTCCGGTGAGTTTCACTCCGTAGCCTTTTTGTTTGCCCCAGGAATCTCGTATTTCAACTTTTTCGGATTCAATTAGGTCTTCTTCAAATTCGGATTTGAATTCTTCGACGCAGGATTTATTGTCCATTGCAGTTCCGTAGACAAAGAGTTGGATGTAAGAGTTGCCAGTGCTTTCGATGAGATAACTTTTGAAATCGAGGTTGACTTTATTCTCTTTGTCTTCCTGGTATTCCCAGTTGGAAGGATATTTTAATTCGAATAATTCCTGCTTGATCATTTTTGGATTTGTGATGGCAGGAATTTTTTCTTCCTCAAAAAAAGACTGAATGCGCTTACAGTCCGAACCCAGGCATAGGATAAGTAAGATTAGCCCTAAAAGCTTAAGTTTCATACTGTCTTACCGTTTTGGGTTCCGTAGTAAAAGTTTCCACGCTTTTCGATGAGGTTACGTGAAAGTAACCCCTCAGCAATTATGAGAAGACCTGAAACAGCGCTTTCTTTTTTTTCTAAGTCTGCGTCTTTTTCTACCGCCATGAGGCTGTGAACATATTCTCTTCGTTTGCCGTCAAGGACTCCAAGCATAGAGCCTACGACTTTTGGATCTCCATGTAAAAATGCAAGAGCAAGAGTCGATGGTGGAGTTTCATTGCATACATAGAAGAGAGCCAGGTTATCCAAATACGTCAAATCCTGGAATTTTAAAAAATGAGAAATATCGGAACCGGACATTTTATTCTTGCTCCTGCACTTTTGTCTTGAGGTATTTGATCAGATAATCACTCTTAGGCGCTTCACCGGTAGCTTCTTTGATTAAATCCTTCGGATCAAGAATGCGACCATGAGAATAAACCTTCTTGGCTAGCCATTTATTCAAGCTAGTTACATCACCACGATTGATTACATCGTCCCAAAAACTTTCATGTGTAGTAAGGAAGTGATGGAATAGTTGCGCCGAATAGATATTACCCAGTGTGTAAGTAGGGAAATAACCAAAGGCTCCGCCACTCCAATGCACGTCTTGAAGGACACCTTCTGAATCGTCGTTGATTTTTAGATCAAAGCTTTCTTTCATTTTTTGATTCCAGACTTCGGGAAGGTCGGAAACTTTAATTTTGCGAGAGATCAAAGCGCGCTCAATTTCAAAACGTAAAATGATGTGAAGATTGTAAGTTACTTGATCTGCTTCTACTCGAATCTTGGATTTATTGACTGAGTTTAGGTGATTGTATAGATCGTTAAAAGGTAGATCATAGTGATAGATGTTAAATTCTTTTAGAAGAATTGGATAGAAGTATTCCCAGAAGGCACGGGATCTTCCTACTTGGTTTTCCCAGAGACGACTTTGGGATTCGTGAACACCTAAAGAAGCAGCAGCAGTCAGGGGAGAGGGGTAATCCTTCATTTGCCCCAAGCCGTATTCATAGAGTGCATGTCCTGTTTCATGCAAGACTCCAAAGATAGACGAAAGAGGATCTGTGATATGGTAACGAGTTGTTATCCGCTTGTCTTTAGAGCCAAGGCTTGTCGAAAATGGATGCACACTTATATCTAATCGAGAGGCAGTAGGGGATAATCCCAATAAGCCCGGAAGTTTATCGTTGAATGCTTTTTGTAATTCTACTGGAATTGGTTTTTTGAAAGGAGATGGATACGATTTGCCTTCATTGACGATTGGAATTAAAGAGTTCTTGAGATGAAGAAAAAGATTTTCTAGGTCATGTGACTTTGCCCCTGTCTCGTAGCCTTCGAGCAGTGCGTCATAACGCTCGGTGGTATAACCATAGCACTCCGCCATTTCGATAGAGAGCTCTGTGATTTCAGTGAGAGTAGGCTCAAAGGATTTAAAGTCTTTATTTTTTTTTGCGTCAGCCCAAATTCCATGAGCGAGATTTGTAAGCTTTGAAAATCGCTCGACTAGTTCAATGGGAAGTGTTATTGCACGATTTCTATCGCGCTCTAGAATTTCTAATTCTCTTCTGAGAGGTGCTGCTTCGGGAGGATTTTTGGCGATTAGGTTTTTTATATTTTCAATCTGGCGCTTGGATTCATCGCCCGTAAACATTTTATGCGATAAGGAAGACAACTGAGAAATCTGCTCTGCTCGCTCAGCCCGTCCATCGTCAGGCATCATGACCTCGCTATCCCAGTGCAATAAGCTTATAATGTCACCAAGACGAGTGTATTCTTTCCAAAAATTTCTATACGATTGTAATTCATTCATCATAAGTTAAGAATATTTTTAAAAGCGTTTGGAGAAAACCATTTAATCTTATTGACAGGAAAAATATATTTAAAAAGATAACATTATTATCTCAATGCGGGCGTGGTGTAACGGTAGCACAATAGCCTTCCAAGCTCTTAGAGAGGGTTCGAGTCCCTTCGCCCGCTAAATTCCCTCCATTTTTCCAAAGAAAGCTTTGTTTTTCAATTAAGCAACTTGAATGAGTCAAAGATTTAAAAGAAAAAAAATTTTCTTTGTTTTTAAAATCTTAATTCTATGAAATATACAATCAATGGAGAAAATTTCCAAATGAAAAAAAATATTCTAACAATTCAATCGGTAATTCTATTCCTAGGATTTTTTGGAGTATCGAATGTATTTGCTTTCGACCATTCTCATAAAGACTATGATGTTATTTTGAAAAAGTATGTTGCAAATGGGAAAGTCGCTTATTCGGAATTAGCCAAAGATCCAAGTCTTAAGTCTTATCTTGATTCTCTTTCTTCTATACCGCAGGCGGATTACAACAGTTATTCGAAAGAACAAAAGCTTTCTTTTCTAATTAACGCATACAATGCATTTACCTTAAAATTAATTCTCGATCATTATCCAATAAAGAGTATTAGAAAAATTGGCTTTCTTCCCGGGGCTGCTTGGAAAAAAAAGTTTTTCAAACTACTAGGAGAAGAAAGAAATTTAGATTGGATTGAACATGAAAAGCTTCGAAAAGATTTCGATGAGCCTCGCATTCATTTTACTATCGTTTGTGCTTCTATTGGTTGCCCTCTTTTGGCTAATGAAGCGTATACCCCGGAAAAGATCGAAAGACAAATGCAAACCGCCTACCTTCTGTTTCTAAATGATGCATCAAAGAATCGGTATGAAGTAGCGGCTAATACTCTTTATCTCTCACCTATCTTTGATTGGTTTAAAGTAGATTTCACCCGTAAAGGTAGCCTAATTCAATTTGTGCAACCTGCGTATAAAATAAATATTCGAGAAGATGCAAAGATTCTTTATACTGATTATGACTGGAATCTTAACGATAATCCGGTGCGTTGAGTTTTTGTTGGAACTTATTTGGTATAGCTTCGCCATCGGTGGTTTTTAGGTTTCGAGTTAGGCTTTGTTGGTGTAGGTGGTTTTTTTGTTTTGGAATGTAATCATATCAAGATTGGGTTCAAAAGTTGAATTTCGTGCGCAAAAAAATAACTTTTCTTTAGGGAAGGATTTTTTTATTTGAGTCTGGTATTAGGCGGGAGTGGATTCACTCAATAAAATATTTATTGCCTAATTTCTTTATTCAAACCAAGTTACTTTTACGGAGACATCTATGAAATTTATTCGTTTATCCAAACAAAATCTATTTAAAATTCTACTCGTATTTAGCTTGTTTTTCTTTTTTTCAGGAAAAGAAATCGAAGATGCGGAAATTCCTGATTCACCGCTGTCGCTTACAGCCGGCGATGGAGCGGGGCTTGTATTAAAAGGCTATGAGTCTAACACTGTGTTAGATGGCTTTATTGCATTCACCGAAATCAAATTAAAATTTTACAATCCCGAAAATCGCCAGAGAGAAGGGCGGTTTAGAATCACTCTACCGGATAACGCTCATTTGGCTCGATTTGCTATGCAGATAGATGGACGCTGGCAAGAAGGCGAAGTAGTTGAAAAAGAAAAAGCAGTTCGGGCATATGAAGATTTTCTTCATCGAAAACAAGACCCTGCTCTTCTTGAGTCAGATGCAGGCAATGAATTCAGTGCGCGAATCTTTCCTATTCCCGCCAAAGGGGACAAGGATTTAATTGTTTCGTATTCTACTGTTTTAGATACCGAGCCTCCGCAGTATACGATTCCACTTGTTGGACTTCCTGAGATTGATAATTTTAAAGTCACTGTTCTTTATGATGAAAAAGAATTTCAACAGGAAAATCAAAAAACCACTCCAGTGAAAGACGAAGGCAATACAGTAAACAGAAAAGTATTCTCCATTCAAAAGAAAAATTATAAACCAGAACGAGATTATGCCTTCGAGCACAAAACAAAGGGTAACCTCTACTTAAAGAATGAATCTTTGTTTGCACTTCATTTTGTTCCCTTCAAGGAATCATCGAGTGAAAAATTCAAATCGGAGAAGGGAGTTTTCTTAATTGATACTTCTGCCTCTGCCGCGATTCGTTACAAAGAGCATTTAGAAAAATTGGAAGAAGTTATTAAGAAGCTTGGTCTTAAAGAAATTCATATCTTTGGCTTTGACAATAAGCTTACCTATTACGGCGATTCAATCGAAGACTTAAAGAAGTTAGAAAAAATTCTTCCTCTAGGAGCGAGTAATCTCTATTCTGCGCTCAAAGGAATTTCCTCTAAGGCAGACGTAAAGGACGCAAGGTTATTTTTAGTTTCTGATGGCGTTGCCACTGCTGGAAATATAGAGAAAGCTAAGATTGCCGAGCTAGTTAAGAGTCAAAAGTGGATTAGCCGCTTGGATTTTATCATTCCCGGCACGTATAAAGATGCAGGCTTAATTAAGAAAATAATTCCTCTAGGAAAAAATCCTGGCACAAGTGTTGAGCTAGGAGATGAGTTAGATTCTATTCTTAAAAAGATAAATCGAAAAGTCTACACTGACAATAAAATTTCTATCGCAGGGGCAAAATGGTTTTATCCGGACACTCTGGATTCGATTCAGCCCGGCGATCCAGTTGTTGTATTTGGTGAATTAAAGGATAAGAGCGGTAATCCATCAAAGGACATTCAGTTTAATGGAAAGCCTGTGGATAGTTTTACCAATCTTACAATGGATGAATTGCTACTCGAGCGCGAAGCAATGGCAGCGCGTATCAATCGCCTCATTGACTTATCCGAGAAAGAACAAAATGAAGATACCGCAAAAGGATTTGAACTACAAGCACGTGAGCTTTCGATTAAGCATCGAATTCAATCTCCTTTTACTTCCTTTTTAGTTTTAGAAACCGAAGCAGATTATCAGAGATTTCAAATTACCCGTAACTCATTGACCAATATATTAACCATTGGTGTTGGTGGGTTAGAGGTGATTAACCGCCGTAATTCTAAGAATTATGAATTCTTAAATGAAGAAAAAATTGAAGAAGCAAAACGAACCAAACAAGAAGAAGCAAATCGACTTGCTAAAAATCATCCTAAGAAAAAAGCCAAAGGGAAGAGTGGAAATTCCTCTACTCCGGCTAATGGATCTATTGCGATGAAGGATTCTTCGGAAGCAGAGGAAGATGAAGACGATGCTTCGATGGAAGAGCCGCGCAGATCAAGTGATAAAATGTCCCCTCCTTCTCCAGCCAGTCAGCCAATGCGCGAAAAGGACGTAGATAGAAAGAAGATGGATGAATCGGTAACTTCGGGAAAATCATCCGTAGCCGATACCAAGCCTTCTCCTAAACCAGAAATGAAGACTGAGGAATTAAAAAAAGAAATTTCCGTTGAAAAGCCACAACAAACTACGGCTAATACTGTTATACCAACAAGAGATGAAGTCGAACCACTTCCCGAAAGAGAAAGGCGTAAACTCGAATCTATTCGTAGACCTCCGCCACGTCCCCGTCCTGAGCCAGAAGAGAAAAGAGAAAAGGTAGAGGCTTATACTGGAAATATGAAAAAGTTCCAGTCCTTACTAGATAAGAAAGAATTAAAGAAGGCTTATCAATTTGCTTTAGATTGGCGTATCAAAAGTCCCGATGATGCCTTAGCTCTCATCGCTCTCGGAGATGCATTCGATAAGTTAGGCGATAAACCAAATACAATTCGCGCTTACACTTCTCTTGTAGATTATTTTCCTAAGCGAGCGGATATTCGTCGTTGGGCGGGAGAGAAACTCATGTCAATCGGAGAATACGATGATGCAATCGACACTCTAAATCATGCACTCACTCAACGTCCCGATCATCCGAGTAGTTACCATCTATTAGCCATTGCCTATATCAAAGACAAACAATACAAAGCAGCGGCAGGAATTGCACTTAAAGGAATCAATTTTCAATTTGATGGAAGATTTGGTGCCGTGCATGATATTCTATACGATGACTTAGATTTGGCTTATAGTCTTGCTATGAAGACAGACAGCAAAGACAAAGAATATTTTACCAAGATAAAGTCTGAGTATAAGATGAAGCAGCTAACAAAGGAAATCCGATTCATCCTGGTTTGGGAAACAGATGCGAATGACGTTGACTTTCATATCTATGATAAAAATGGAAACCATGCTTTCTATAGCTCGATGGAACTTGCCAGTGGTGGTGCGCTTTATGCTGATTTAACCGGTGGTTATGGTCCTGAATGTTTTCGTATTATCAATCCACTTGCATTTCCATATAAGCTAGAAGCTCATTATTATAGCCGTGGACCAATGGGCTATGGAATGGGTGCAGTTCAGATTATCCGCTATGATGGTGATAAAGATTTGGAAGTGGATACTCGCGATTATGTGATCATGAATGATGGTGCGTTTCTTGACCTAGGAAGCGTTAAGGAGTAGAATTTTCTTGAACTTCTCTAATCATTACTTGTAAGCTTGTTTCAAGAGCGTGGGAAATCTCCTTTTCTACATGGAGGTTTCCCTCTTTATCTACTTTATTTCGTAAAAATTCAATGTGCACAGCAGCTTCTTCGATTATACGTGCCGACATTACGGATAACGTATTTGTTAAGGAAGCTTTTACGATTGGTGATGCATTCAATAAGGCAATTGGCTTTCCAATAAATTCTCCACTTGATACAACCCAGTCAAGTGCATTTTTGAATACACCCGGAATTCCATGTGCATATTCAGGACAGGAAATATAAAATCCATCGGCTAATGCTAATTCTCTGCGCCAAATTTTTACATTTGGTAAGACTTCCTCTTTATCTAGATCGGGATTAAAATGAGGAAGCTGGTCAGTATGTATGCTAATTTTGAAATCTACATTCTTTGGTGCAAGCTTTGCAATTTCGTTTAAGGCGGCTAGATTCGATGAGCCTCTTCGCAGACTTCCGGATAGTCCAAGTAATTTAATTCTTTTTACCATTTGCAATGCTCAATATTAATTTCTGTCCATTGTAGTGCAATCATATTTGGATGCATGTTTTCATCTTCTTTGAGTTTTAAAACTTTCGCTGATTTATTTAATTCTTCAAATCCCCAATAAAATTTATGACCACTGCGTGCGGTCGATAGTTCAGGACAATTAGCAAGTCCACTGTGATAAGTGGGAGAATACTGTTTGCCTCTCTCGTCGATTAGAATATTGGATTGTAAAATTGTGCAGGCGCTATAGTCTTTTATAAATTCCATCTCGATGACTGTTTTGCCCTTACCCAGACAAATTTTATTTACTCGAATTTCGTTGTAAGTGTTTACATGATTGATTTCACAGCATACAATGTCTCCTTTCGAAGGTTTTGGCTTTTCGACTTTTGGTTTTACTTTCATCTCTCCAATTCTTGCAAATACTGATACTGAAACAAAAGCGGCTAATAGTAATAATGCTTTCCTCATATTAATTCCTCTAAAATTTACAATGACTTACTGTTATATCATTCCAATACCAGAATTCCCAGTTGGGAAAGGTTGGGGGCAGGTTTTTGTTTTTATTTTCTGTTAGATTTAAAGTAGAAATTCCTTTATCTAATTTCTCAAAATTCCAGTAGAATTTGTGACCTGCATTTACTTGTAATATCTCAGGACAGGAAGGAATATTTTTCATTCCAATCACTTGATAGGATTTCCCGCTTTCATCGGTCAATCCAATATCTGAAACATTAGAGCACATCGTATAGGGGATAATTACCTGTAGCTCTATTTTTGTAATATTATTTTCTATGCAAATTTCAGTTATGTTGATTTTATTTTTAAAGGTTCTCTGAATAGAGCAACATTTGCTTTTCTTCTCAGGGGCTACGTTCGGTTTTACGCTAGGCTGTGTTTGAATCTTAGCATAGAGAGCGGTAATGGATACAGTGAACATAATAGTGATTATGTGCTTCATAATGATTTCCTTTTATAGATTGCAATGTCCTACGGTTACACTTTTCCAAGCCCACCAATTCCATGCACCACTTGTTGGACTCGGGGCACTTGCATCTTCTTCTATATTGATTGAATTTGTATTCTTGTCAATTTTTTCAAATTCCCAGGAGAATAGAGTATGACCTTGAATTAAGTTTGCTTTTGGGCAATTGTTAATTCCGTGAATTGCAATCGGACTGTAGCTTTTGCCTTTGTCATCTACAAGGCTAATTCGATCTAGATAAGAACAAGCATTGGCAGTATTTTCTAAATGCATATAGATTAGAGTTGACTGTTTTGTTTGGCAAAGTTTAATTAGCCGCACGTTGTCTTGCTCGGTGGCTTTCAAAAGGCAACAATTTGTTTTTTTTGATGCAATTGGTTTTTTTATTGGTTTTACTCCCGGGTTAATGATGGTAAATATTTCACTCGATAGAAAGGATAAGAAAAGAAAAATGCAAATTAAGATTCGTTTCATATCCTACCCCTTCACGCAAAGAATTTGTTTTAATTCGTATTCCACCTTGACTAAATCTTTTTGGTTGTTGATTACTTCGTCAATATTTTTGTAAGCACCTGGGATTTCATCTAGAACACCCCCGTCTTTTCGACATTCTACACCCGAAGTTTGTGATTCTAAATCTTGTAGCGTATAATTCTTCTTAGCCTGTGTGCGACTCATGCGTCTTCCTGCTCCATGTGAGGCTGAGTGAAATGATTCTGGATTTCCCAGTCCACGCACGATGTAGGACTTAGTTCCCATCGATCCGGGGATAATACCCCATTCGCCTTCGCGGGCAGAGATAGCTCCCTTGCGGGTAACGATTACATCTTCCCCAAAATGAGTTTCCTCGGAAACATAATTGTGATGACAGAGAATTGGTTCTTCAAATTTTATTTCCGGGAAGAATCCCTTAAGAATCGTTTTGTAAATTTCAAACATAGTTTGTCGATTTAGCAATGCATATCTCTGCGCCCAGAATAAATCTCTTCGGTAAGCTTCCATCTCAGGAGTCTTGGCAAGAAACACTGCGAGATCACGATCCGGTAAATAGGTATTATGCGAAAGTTTCTTTGCTGTGCTGATATGAATTTCGGCGAGCGTCTTACCGATATTACGCGAACCAGAGTGAAGCATCATCCAGACTGTATTTTCCGTATCTAAACAAAGTTCGATGAAGTGATTGCCGCCACCTAATGTTCCGCATTGATACACAGCTTTTGATTCTAAGTTCATTACTTTGGGATGAAGAGAGCGGAATTCGGCAAACAACGAGTTTGTCCTACTTTGGACTTTGGGCTGTTTGTGCTCATTAAATCCTACTGGAATTTTTTGTTCTATCTTATTTCGAATTTCTGTTAGGCTATCGGGTAACGCATCTGCTTTTAGGTTTGTGCGAATTGCTCCCATTCCACAACCGATATCAACACCAACTGCTGCGGGGCTAATGGCATCTTTCATTGCTATCACCGATCCAACCGTTGCTCCAATTCCAAAGTGAACGTCAGGCATAACGGCTACGTGATGGAACACCCACGATAGACTTGCAATATTTTTTAGTTGGGTCAATGCTTCCGACTCAACGTCTTCTAACTTTGTCCAGAGTTTTACTGGAACAGTTTTACCTTGTAATTCAGAAATTGCCATTTGAGCCTCCTTGTTTAAAATTCATAAAGCCATAAATAAATGGAAAGAACAATTGCAGAGATTATTAAACCATAGAAGAACGCCTTAAAAATAAATTCAATCTTAATACTAAATTCTTCGATCGAGGCTCTTTTTTCTTCATAGGTGAAAGTTTTTTTATGACGAATAGAATTTCCCTCAGTTGTAAAAATTAAATGCTTAAAGAATAATCCCACTAGAAGCACGATGATGAAAGCTAGAACAAGTGGAAATATATATAGAAAAATCCACGTTGATAGATGAATGAAAAAAAGTGAAATACTAAAATTCATTTTGTTTTACCGGATGATACAATCTAAAACTTCCCAAAATCAGACAGGCGCTTTGAGTTATCGACTGAATCAATTGGTCTTCTGGTATTCTAATAATTTTAGGATGGGGGATACTCTCGTTATTCCACGTGTCTCCTTTAATCTGAAAAACCTTTTGCACCAATGAATCATTGACTAAAACTTCTAAGATTTTCTTGGAATCTTTGTCTTTGAGGGAACCAAAGTAGATATTCCATTTCTCTTCTTGCGGATAAAGGACTTTCAACGATTGTAGTATATACTCGGCTGCTGAAGGATTGTGTCCTGTATCGAATAATAAAATTGGTTTTTTGCGGAGAACTTGCATTCGTCCTGGAATATTGTGGATAAGATTGATTGCCTCCTCTTTGATGAGAGATTTGTTTTTTCTGGCTAAGACATCATTGGTGATAAATAGGGCAAACTCTTTATTAAACGAAAGATAATCTTTTTGGACTCGGTGTGGATAAACGATTAATTCAATGTTATTTTCATTACAGAAAGATTCTATGATTTTTAGTTTATAGTCTTCTTGTAAAAATGTAAAAAGTGTTTTTGTGTTACTTCCAATAATTTGTAATTTCTCTAAAAGAATTTTTTCTTTCGTGTCACCTAGAATTTCTGTGTGATCTAAACTGATTTCCGTTAATACAACAATGTTTGGATTGACTAGCTTTGTCGCATCAAGCCGTCCGCCGAGTCCGGCTTCATAAATCTCCGTCTTACACGCATTATCCTTAAAAAAAAGAATTGAAAGAAAAGTAAAAAATTCAAAATAGGAAAGAGTTTTTAATCTTTCGAGTTCTTCTTTGGTGAATGTGTTCAATTTCTGATTCATCCATTCATCTGAAATCATAACTCCATTTACCTGTATACGCTCGTTTTGTATGATTAAATGCGGTGATGTATAAAGTCCTACGGGAGAAAAATCTTCTAAAGTCAGAAATAGCTGACTTAACGAATAAGCAGTCGAGCCTTTTCCATTCGTTCCGACTAGCGAAATACGAAGAGTATTCTCATTTGTTTTTAATAGATCAAAGCTATCCAACACAGACCTAAATTCATCTAGAGAATATTCTTTGAATACATTGAAATTTCGGGTTTTTTCTAGGTTCGTTAAACTGGACAAAAATTGATTTATATTCAATGGCAAAATCCTTTTCTTTTAAGGATAATGCCAATTATACCATGATTATGTAAACACAAATTGTAGAACATTCGCAATTCTAATTCATAAAGGGATGAATTAGAATATTTAAGAACCAGAAGGTAGAAAAAAAATTGCGCTAACACGTAGATTTACAATAATTTACCGCACAAAGAATTAATTCTTTAACCCAATCAAAATATGAGAGGAAGAATATTTTATCCTAAAGATCAAGTCAATAAATGTAAAGAGTTTCCAGCAAAGTCTACAAGCTCGACTCTTTTAATTCCTGCCCGTAATATCGAAATGTATCTTGCTAGGTTAGAAGATTTTGAAAATAATCCTACAGACTATCTAACCTACTTGCTTAAAA
>Ga0209277_10000695_pt1 | contig 16775 bp, 13 predicted proteins | sample JI81AbrownDNA_FD_187503 | JGI IMG/M metagenome (GOLD analysis project Ga0209277, IMG submission 187503) | Wastewater effluent complex algal communities from Wisconsin, to seasonally profile nutrient transformation and Carbon sequestration -... | ecosystem: Engineered > WWTP > Effluent > Algae... | reverse complement strand
ACAGGTGCGCCCGTAAGGGGCGGATGTGGGTCGCAAGACCCGTCAAACTGCCCGATGGGGCAAGGGTTCAGGCTCGAAATCCACGCATCACCGATCTTCGTGCCGCTTACATTCGCCAGCGGCTACTTATTCAGCGTTGCCCTAAAGCGTTTTGCCAAAGACCACAGGGAGCAGGTGTTGGTCGAGTACGACGATCTGCCGCAGGAGCTGGGCGACCGTATGCTGGACAACTGGGCACCACTGTTTGCCATCGCCCGTTGTGGTGGTCCGGTGTGGATCGATCGTGCCAAGACAGCGGCCCTGGCTTTGGCTAAAGCTGGATCCGACTTCCAGTCGCAGTCCAATTCTTTGCTGATGGATATACGGGAAATCCTGGAAGGGCACGAAGCCACCACGATTACGACGGCCGACTTGCTGACCAAGCTTACCGACGATGCTTCGTATGGTTGGAACACCTACAACCAAGGCAAGGCCATGAATGCTCGGCAGCTGGCTCGTATCCTGGGGAACTACAAGATCAGACCTAAGACCGTGCGCCAGTCTCAGTACTCCACACCTAAAGGGTACGTGGTGCAGGACTTTCGGGATGCGTTCTCTCGTTATTTGCCAGCCGAAGAGCCTGACATCGTAGAAGACAGTGCTGCCATTCAGCAGCCATTTGCGCCTCTGCATGTCAAAGACGCGCAATCTGTACCACCTACCGCTGAGGGCGAGGCATTCTGAATCGGCCCCGGTACGCCTGCCGTCGTGAGTGGCACTAAGTCCATGACGGCTAAGGAAAAACCGCAATTTGTGGCCCTTTTTGGGTGCCCGGGGTGCCTATGGCCATTTCGCGACATCGCGTGCGTCGAGCAAGCCTATTGGCTCCAAAGGGTATCCGACCTATTAACGAACATTTTTGGAAGGAGGGCATCTGTATGCCTGTAGTTCAACTTAGCTCCCAGTTTGCGAAGGATGCCACCTGCATGCAGGGAAAAGGCAAAACCGATTGGTATGACAGTGCCATTACCGGCTTCATTTTGGAGACCAGGGCCAATGGCGGAAAGACTTACCACCTGCGCTATCGCGATGGCCACGGAAAGTTGCGTCAGTACAAGATTGGCGATGCGACAGCCATCAGCTTTGAAAAGGCCCGCGTTGCTGCTCAGAAACTGCGATCCCAAGTTGTGTTGGGCGAAAACCCGATTGAGGAGCGAAACACCATACGCAAAATTCCTACTCTTGGGGATTTTGTTCAGGATGTGTACCTGCTTGATATGGAAAAGCACCGCCGGAACTACCAGTCCAGCATCAGCTTTTTGAACCACCACGTCTTGCCGCTCTTTGGCGCAAAGCATTTGGACGAAGTCACCTCGCAGATGGTGTCCGACGCCCATGTCGCATTGCGTACCAAGGGCTACTCGCTGGCGATGGCCAACAAGCTGCCTATAGTGATCAAGACCATCTATAACTTGGCCCGAAAGCACCATACTCCAGGTGTAACAGTGAATCCGGGGGATGGTGTACGACTGTTTGTGCTGAATAATGCCAAGGAGCGTTTTCTGACGCAGGAGGAAACCCAGCGACTGCTCGACGCTCTGGACAAGAGCGACAACAAGCAGCTGAAAAACATCATTGCGTTGAGTCTGCTTTTTGGTTGCCGTAAGCGTGAACTGCTGGATGCGCGCTGGGAGGATGTTGACTTATTGCGCCGCAACTGGCACATCCCGATGTCGAAAACGGGGAAGGCCCGCAATGTTCCCATTTCGATAAAGGCACTGGAAATCCTGCAGCAGCTCCCTCGGTGGAAGGAATGCCCTTATGTTGTGGCAAACCCCAAGACCAAGAAGCCCTACGGTAATTTGTACGGTGTCTGGAATACGGCGCGTGTGCTTGCCGGGTTGCCCGATGTTCGCTGGCACGATCTTCGGCATAGCTTTGCATCCAATCTGGTCAATGCAGGGCAGTCGATCTATGTTGTCGGCAAGCTGCTAGGACACACTCAGGTCAAAACGACGGCCCGATACAGTCACCTTGCAGACGAGACATTGCTGGCAGCTGTGGACGTTGCAGCTAGAACTGTGGAGTTGGCCAGTGGATCAGCACCCGCGTAGGCAAAACTCTGTCTAAAATTTTGCCAACAGGCACCACCACTACCGGCGCATCCTATGGGGACTGGGTGACGTGGGTAGATGGTGGGGCAAGAAAGTGGGTGGGAACAGGGGGAGGGGACTTTGGTATTGGCATTTCGGGGCACCTATCCCGGCACCACGTGGGGCATGGGTGGGTAGGACCAAAATCCACCTCCGAAAAACGGAAAAAATCCTTACGCAACATGCACTTACGAGCTTGTTTGGTCTTCCCAACACATTCCAGTTTGCCCACGCTTACGCCCAGGGCGAAGGCATGAAGCACTACACCGAAATGGTCCAAGAGCCAGAATTCGCTGCACGTGACAAGGGTTACACCTTCGTGTCGCACCAGCAAGAAGTGGGTGTGGGCTACTTCGACGACGTGACCACCGTGATCCAGGGCGGTTCTTCCTCAGTGAAGGCTCTGACTGGTTCTACCGAAGAAGAGCAGTTCCACTAAGCCCCCCGCTTGGCTGAACCAAGCCGGACCTTCGCAAGAAGGCCCGGCTTTTTTTTGCAGACCTGTTTGTGAGGGGGGTACAGGAGTGACTCTTGACTGCGGTTAAAATCTATTCTCAACTTTTGTATAAGAGCGAGAAAGGCATTCTGGTTATGACACCGCGAACTACCCCGGCGACATTCTTCAGCGAATAAGGCCGTAGTCCGCGCGCCTTGTGCGCAGTCAGCTACCAAAATCATAGTAAAGCGCGGACCGTTCCGCGCTTTTTGCTTTTCTTCAAGACGCTTTTGAGGCACATACCATGATCCACATTACGCTTCCCGACGGTTCTCAACGTGAATTTCCAGGCCCAGTTACTGTGGCCGATGTCGCTGCATCGATCGGTGCCGGTCTGGCCAAAGCTGCTTTGGCTGGCAAGGTGGACGGCAAGGTTGTTGACACCAGCTTCCAGATGACTGCCGACAGTGCGCTGTCCATCATCACAGGCAAAGACGCCGATGGGCTGGAAGTCATTCGCCACTCCACGGCCCACTTGCTGGCCTATGCGGTCAAGGAACTGTTTCCTGATGCACAGGTCACCATCGGCCCGGTCATCGAGCATGGTTTCTTTTACGACTTTTCGTATAAGCGCCCCTTTACACCGGAAGACCTGATTGCCATCGAAAAGAAGATGACAGCATTGGCGGCACTGGACGAGCCGGTGGTACGTCGCGTACTGCCGCGCGACGACGCGGTGGCGTATTTCAAGAGCCTGGGCGAGCACTACAAGGCCGAGATCATCGGGAGCATCCCGGCAGACCAGGATGTTTCGCTCTACCGTGAGGGCAAATTCGAAGACCTGTGCCGAGGCCCTCATGTGCCCAGCACCGGAAAACTCAAGCACTTCAAACTGATGAAGGTCGCGGGCGCCTACTGGCGTGGTGACCACAAAAACGAAATGCTCCAGCGCATTTACGGTACGGCCTGGGCGACCAAGGACGAGTTGCAGCAGCATCTGACGATGCTGGAAGAGGCCGAGAAGCGTGACCACCGCAAGCTGGGGCGCGAACTGGACCTGTTTCACATTGACGACCACGCGCCAGGCCTGGTGTTCTGGCACCCCAAGGGCTGGACCCTGTGGCAGGGTGTGGAGCAATATATGCGCAAGGTGTACCAGGACAACGGCTACCAGGAAGTCAAAGGCCCCCAGATCATCGACAAGGGGCTGTGGGAAAAGACCGGTCACTGGGACAAGTACCGCGAAAACATGTTCATCACCGAGTCGGAAAAGCGTGAATACGCCTTGAAGCCGATGAACTGCCCGGGGCACATCCTGATCTTCAAGCAGGGCATCAAGAGCTACCGTGATCTGCCACTGCGTTACGGTGAGTTCGGTAACTGCCACCGCAACGAGCCCTCGGGCGGTCTGCACGGCATCATGCGCGTGCGCGGCTTCACGCAGGACGATGGTCACATCTTCTGTACCGAGGACCAGATTCTGAAAGAGTGCGTGGACTACACCGCTCTGCTGCAAAAGGTCTACGCGGACTTTGGCTTCAAGAGCATCATCTACAAGATTGCCACGCGACCGGCCCAGCGCATTGGATCGGACGCCATTTGGGACAAAGCCGAGGCTGCATTGATCGAGAGCCTGAAGGCGTCCGGTTGTGACTACGAAATCTCGCCAGGGGAGGGCGCCTTTTACGGCCCCAAGATCGAATACACCCTGAAGGACGCCATCGGGCGCCATTGGCAGTGCGGCACTATCCAGGTGGACTTCTCCATGCCCGAGCGTCTGGATGCTGAGTACGTCGGCGAAGACGGTGCCCGCCATCGTCCGGTGATGCTGCACCGGGCCATCGTGGGCAGCCTGGAGCGATTCATCGGGATTTTGATTGAAGAGAGTGCTGGTGCCCTGCCTGCATGGCTGGCCCCAGTGCAAATTGCGGTACTCAATATCACCGATGCACAGGCTGATTACGCCCGTTCCGTGGCTAAAACGCTGCAAAATCAAGGGCTTAGGGTCAATTTAGACCTGCGCAACGAGAAGATTACGTATAAAATACGCGAGCATTCGATGCAGAAGCTGCCTTATCTGGTTGTCGTGGGTGACAAGGAGATGGCAGCAGGCGCTGTCGCAGTGCGTGCCCGGGGTGGTCAAGACCTCGGAGTGATGTCCCTGGATGCTTTTGTGCAAAAAGTCTTGGGTGACATTGCCAGCAAATCGGTTGTCTAAGCTTCCCCTTTGAGGCCAAAGATTGCGTTTTGCCCGCATGCAGTGTGCGGCTGTAGCTACAGTTTTTGTAGCAGATATTGTGAAGGATTGAGCCATCGCTACTGAATTTCGTGACCGCCGTCAGCGCGAAGAACGTAAACACCGTCTAAACCGGGAAATCATGGCCCCTGAGGTTCGCCTCTCGGGTCCGGAAAATGAGCCCCTTGGTGTCGTGAGCCTGATGGAAGCCCTGCGTATGGCAGGCGAGCTGGACGTTGATCTGGTTGAAATTGCTGCTACGGCGAATCCGCCGGTCTGTCGTTTGATGGATTACGGCAAGTTCAAGTACCAGGAACAGAAGAAGGCGGCGGAAGCGAAAGCCAAGCAGACGGTTATTGAGATCAAAGAGATCAAGTTCCGTCCGGGTACCGATGACGGCGACTACAACATCAAGATGCGCAATATCAAGCGCTTCCTGGCCGAAGGCGACAAGTGCAAGATCACTCTGCGTTTTCGGGGTCGCGAAATCACCCACCAGGAAATTGGTCTGGCGATGTTGCAGCGTATGCGCGACGAGTTGGGTGACACGATTATCGTGGAGCAGTTTCCGAAGCTGGAAGGGCGCCAGATGATCATGATGATTGCACCGGGGCGTAAAAAGCCGGGTGGTGCACCCAAGCCCGCAGCGGAAGCTGCGGCGTAAGTTTCTTTCGGTCGGTCTGGTCACCGGCTGATAGCAAAGGTGGCGGGTTGAGAAATCCGCTACGCAAGTGGAGAGATGCAAATCTCCCCACACAAGTGGCTCGGGGCCAACAAGGCTGGAAGCAGTTTCCAGACGCCTCACGAGCACAAATGAAAAGGAGCATTTAAATGCCCAAAATGAAGACCAAGAGCGCGGCGAAGAAACGCTTCCGCGTCCGTCCAGGTGGCACCGTCAAGCGCGGTCAAGCCTTCAAACGTCACATTCTGACCAAGAAGACCACCAAAAATAAACGCCATCTGCGCGGTTCTGCAGCTGTTCATGAGACCAATATGGGTCACATGGCACAGATGCTCCCCGGCCGTGGTATTTAATTAACGACGAACAAGGAGTAATCACATGCCTCGCGTCAAACGTGGTGTAACGGCTCGCGCCCGCCATAAAAAAGTTCTGGCCCTTGCAAAAGGTTTCCGTGGTCGCCGCGGTAATGTCTTCCGTATCGCCAAAGAAGCGGTAATGAAGGCTGGGCAATATGCCTACCGTGACCGTCGTACCAAGAAACGTGTGTTCCGTCAGTTGTGGATCGCCCGTATCAACGCTGCTGCACGTCAGTGCGGTATGACATACAGCCAGTTTGCCAATGGTCTGAAGAAAGCCAACATCGAGATCGACCGCAAGGTTCTGTCCGATATTGCTATCCATGACATGGCTGCTTTTGCTGGCATCGTGGAACAAGTCAAGGCCAAGCTGGCTGCTTGATTCGCGATAGGTGGCTATAGTTTTTATAGCTACCCAAGCACCAGAAACAAGGGCTAGGGCTTGAAAGAGCACTAGCCCTTTTTCAATTCTCTCCGATACAGTTTTACACCGCACCCATGAACGACCTCCAGCCCATTGTCGACGCCGCGCAAGCTGCTTTTGCACAAGCCGCTACCCCAGCAGAACTGGAAAACGCCAAAGCCCAGTTCCTCGGCAAGTCCGGGCGCATGACCGAGTTGATGAAGGGTATGGCCGCCCTGAGTGTGGAAGAAAAGAAAACCCGTGGTGCGGCCATCAATCTGGCCAAACAGGCGATTGAGGCGGCACTGAATGCAGCCCGTCAAGCCATGGCCGATGCAGAACTGGCCGCCCAGCTGCAAGCTGAAGCGCTGGACGTGACGCTGCCCGGCCGTCAGCGCGGGCAGGGGGGCTTGCATCCGGTGTCACTTGCGCAAGAGCGTATTGAAGCCATATTCGGATCCATGGGCTTCGATGTCGCTCAAGGCCCGGAAATTGAGGCCGACTGGTTCAATTTCACGGCACTCAACACCCCCGAAGACCATCCTGCACGTTCGATGCACGACACCTTCTACGTGGAAGGTGGTTCCGCCACAGCCCCCAACCTACTGCGCACCCACACCAGCCCGATGCAGATCCGCTATGCGGTGCAGCACGTCAAGAAATACCGTGCACTGGCAGGTGACTCCGGCGACGGGCTGTTTGGCGGTGCCATGCCCGAGATTCGCGTGATCGCGCCGGGCCGCACCTACCGGGTGGACAGTGATGCGACCCATTCTCCGATGTTCCACCAAGTGGAGGGGTTGTGGGTTGGCGAGAACATCAGCTTCAAGGATTTGAAGTCGGTCTACCTGAACTTCATCACGACATTTTTCGAGACGGACGCACTGCAACTGCGTTTCCGCCCCAGTTACTTTCCGTTCACCGAGCCAAGCGCCGAGATCGACATCATGTTCGAATCTGGCCCGCTCAAGGGGCGCTGGCTGGAAGTCTCCGGCTCGGGCCAGGTGCACCCGCAAGTGATCCGTAACATGGGTCTGGACCCGGAGCGCTACATCGGCTTTGCTTTCGGCTCCGGCATCGACCGTCTGGCCATGTTGCGCTACGGCGTGAACGACCTGCGCCTGTTCTTTGATGGCGACGTCCGTTTCCTGTCGCAATTCCAGAACTGATTAGAACTATGCAATTCCCTGAATCCTGGCTCCGCGCCTTCTGCAATCCTCCCATCTCGACCGCTGTGCTTGCCGAGACGCTCACCATGGTCGGTCTGGAAGTGGAGGAGCTCAAACCCGTTGCGCCTCCGTTCACCCAGATCGTCGTGGGTGAAATCAAGACCGCCGAGCAACACCCCAATGCTGATCGTCTGCGTGTCTGCACTGTGGATGTTGGTCAGACCGAACTGCTGAATATTGTCTGCGGTGCGCCCAATGCGCGTGTGGGTATCCGCGTGCCTTGCGCGCTGGTCGGGGCCGAGCTGCCTCCCGGTGAAGACGGCAAGCCCTTTGTGATCAAGGTCGGCAAGCTGCGTGGTGTGGAAAGCCAGGGCATGCTGTGCTCTGCCAAAGAATTGCAGTTGGCGGACGATCACGGTGGTTTGCTGGAGTTGGCTGCGGATGCACCTGTGGGCCAGAACATCCGTGAACACCTGAACCTGGACGACACTCTGTTCACACTCAAACTCACGCCCAATCTGGCCCATTGCCTGAGCGTGTACGGTGTCGCGCGTGAGGTGTCTGCACTGACCGGTTCGCCTTTGCTGACGCCTGTCATTGCACCGGTTGCTGTGACGAACCAGGACACAGTGCCGGTCAAGATCAGCGCGCCCGATCTGTGCGGCCGCTTCTCCGGTCGCGTGGTTCGCAACGTCAACACCAAGGCGAAGACGCCGCAGTGGATGGTCGACCGCCTGGCGCGCTGCGGTCAGCGCAGCGTCACCGCTCTGGTGGACATCTCCAACTACGTGATGTTCGAGTTCGGTCGCCCATCCCACATCTTCGATCTGGACAAGATCCACGGCACGCTGGACGTGCGATGGGGCAAAGCGGGCGAAGAGCTCAAGCTGCTCAATGGCAACACCGTCACGGTGGACGACAAGGTCGGTGTGATTGCTGACGATGTCCAGGTCGAGTCGCTGGCCGGAATCATGGGCGGCGATGCCACTGCCGTGTCAGACGACACGAAAAACGTCTACGTCGAGGCCGCGTTCTGGTGGCCCAAGTCGGTTGCGGGCCGTTCGCGTCGCTACAACTTCTCTACCGATGCGGGGCACCGCTTCGAGCGTGGTGTGGATCCCGAACTGACGGTGGAGCACATCGAGCGCATTACCCAGTTGATCCTGGAGATTTGCGGAACGCCTGAGACCACCTGCGGGCCTGTTGACGATCTGCAGCCCAATGTGCCCAAACCCGCTCCGGTGAGCCTGCGCGTGGCGCGCGCAGCCAAGGTGATCGGCATGCCGGTCACACAGACGCAGTGCGTGGAAGTGTTGCAGCGTCTGTGCCTGCCGTTGACGCAGACCGATGGCGTAATCACGGTGACCCCACCCGCGTATCGTTTCGACATCCAGATCGAAGAAGATCTGATTGAAGAGGTGGTGCGCATCGTCGGTTACAACAACTTGCCGAACACGCCGCCGCTTGCGCCGATTTCGGCCAAGGTGCGGACCGAGTCGCAGCGTAGTCCGTTTGCCGTGCGCCGTGCGCTGGCCGCGTTGGGTTATACGGAGACGATCAACTACAGCTTCGTCGAAGACCGCTGGGAGCATGAACTGGCCGGCAACCCCGATCCAATCAAGTTGCTGAACCCGATTGCAAGCCAGATGAACGTGATGCGCACGTCGCTGCTGGGTTCCCTGCTGCAGGTTCTGAAGTTCAACCTGGCTCGCAAGGCGCCGCGTGTTCGCGTATTCGAGATCGGCCGCGTGTTCCTGCGCGACGTGTCGGTGCCCGAGTCCGACAGTACCGTGCAGGGCTTTGACCAGCCCATGCGCATTGCTGCATTGTCCAGCGGCAACGCGAATGCGCAGCAGTGGGGTCACAAGGAGCAGGGCGTTGATTTCTTCGACGCCAAAGGCGATGTTGAGGCCTTGCTGGCCCCGCAGATGGCCGAATTCAAGCCCGGCAATCACCCTGCAATGCACCCTGGCCGTTGCGCCCAGGTGCTAGTGGGTGGCAAAGTGATTGGTCATGTGGGTGAACTGCACCCGAAATGGCGCCAGGGCTACGAGCTCCCGCAAGCTCCGATGTTGTTCGAACTTGAGCTCGATCCCATACTTGCGCGCAAACTGCCGGAATTCGTACCCGTGGCCAAGTACCAACCTGTGCAGCGTGACATTGCCGTGGTGGTAGCCGACTCCGTGACGTACGCCGATCTGATGGCCGCAGTGTGGGCCGCTTCCACTGTTGGCCTGTTGCGCGATGCCCAGCTCTTTGATGTGTACCGCCCCAAGGTCGCCAAGGAGGTGCCTGTTGAGGCCGGTGCCACCGACCGCAGTCTGGCTATACGTCTGACTTTCAATAGCACCGAGGCTACGCTGACGGACGATCAGATTGAAACCGCTGTCAAGGCAGTGGTGGACCAATTGCAGTCAACCGTCGGCGCGCGCCAGCGTGTCTGAGGAGGAATCTATGGATTTTTCTGTTGAAAGCCTGGAAACTCCGGCACTGACCAAAGCGCAGTTGGCCGATCTGCTTTTTGAGCAAATCGGTCTGAACAAGCGCGAGTCCAAGGACATGATCGATGCGTTCTTTGACCTGATCTCTGCGAGCCTGGTGGACGGGACGGACGTCAAGATTTCAGGGTTTGGCAATTTCCAGATCCGTACCAAGGCGCCTCGCCCTGGTCGCAATCCCCGCACCGGTGAGTCCATCCCGATCCAGGCCCGACGGGTTGTTACCTTCCATGCGAGCCACAAGCTCAAGGAACAGATCCAGGACGACAAGGTAGTTTCCGTCAACTAAGCCACACTTCACCGGATATTTGGGGGCGGTCCGCAATCAGGCTTTGCGCTGTCTGCAAACTTAGAGTAACCTCTACGCTTTGCCCTGTACAGCATTGATTTCAATGGAGAAAAGTTTCCCGCCCATCCCCGCCAAACGCTATTTCACCATCGGTGAAGTGGGCGATCTTTGTGGCGTCAAACCCCATGTGCTACGGTATTGGGAGCAGGAGTTCACACAACTGCGGCCCATGAAGCGCCGCGGCAATCGCCGGTATTACCAGCACCATGAGGTGCTGATGATCCGTCGGATCCGCGATTTGCTCTACGACCAGGGCTTTACCATCAGCGGCGCCCGCAACAAAATGCAGGAACTGCTGCAAAACGAGCGGGACAAGAAGCGCAACGGTGAAGTCCTGCTCGATGGCGTTGAGGTTCTTGAGGTCGACGATGTTGATCTGGAAGACTTCGAAGACAGCGAGTTATCGGAACACTCAGATGAGGTTTCGGGTCAGTTGGTGCAGTTCCGGCGAGAATTGTTTGAAATTCGTGAGTTACTGGCCGTGAGTGACTGAAATTGCGCCTCAGGTCGAGGTATAATTTGAGGCTTGATCGGTGTGTGGCGCAGCCTGGTAGCGCACTTGCATGGGGTGCAAGGGGTCGAAGGTTCGAATCCTTTCACACCGACCATATGAATCAAGGACTTAGAGTAGAAATGCTCTAAGTTCTTTCTTCTTTGTGGCTCCAGTTTGTCAAATTGCCCCCACCATTGCCCCCACTGATGCAAAAGCTGGCGGCATCTTTCCAAATTGCCCCCACTCCAATCAGTTGATCAGTTGCGCGAAGTTGGCCGCAAACCTCCAGATCAACATCTTTCGCCTTCCAGCATAGTTTTATATGCCAAATAGCCCTCTAGCCCTCATAGAACGTGCGCAAGAAGCTATTAAATGCATAGCGAATAGAGCGACGTTTACACCTGAAAAGTAAGCCAGCGGCCACGCTGGCTTACAGGCCGTTAGGCCTGTAGCCCCCGTATTTCGTACGGGAGAAGCTACTAAACTTGTAGCAAAACCCAAAGGCAAAGGCGCGCGGGCTGAGGGAGCCCCCACGGGGGGCGGACGGGCAGACCAGCGCGCAGGGCTGATGCCGCGCAGCGGCGAAGCACAAGGGTGGGCGGGGGCACACACCACATGACTGGCCGCAGGCCACTGACCAAGCACACAGCGCGCAGCGCCTGACCAATGCCACAACGCCACGACAACCACAAGGGCGCGCAGACGGCGGCGCGTAGGGCGTGCCAACGACCGGGAAGCGCCGACGGCTGTGCGACCGACTCCAGCGAAGGCCACTTTGCATAACGCCTGTTGCCTTCACCCGAAGGGCGCGAAGCGGTGACCGACACCAAGCGGAGCTTTAGCGCAGCGACTGGCGGGCACTGAGGGCAATGCGGCGTTATGTAAAAGCGAAGCGGGTGGCCGTAGCGGGCGCGTGCCACAACTGCCACGCATACCGGGTGCCAGGCCGAGCCGCAGGCGACGGCTGATCCAGCACGATGCGCCAGCGAGCCGAGGCCATATCAGCGCACCAGCGCACTGACTAACACCTGCGAAGCACTGGCGATGTAACTCCCCGGCACCTGTGCGGGGCGCAGCAGCGCCGCGCGCACTGACTGACACAACAGCGCTGGTGTCACTTTTCGGCATAAAGGAGCCAGCTGTTTTCGGCATATAGGAGCCAGCTGGAAGCACTCAAACTGACATCTTTCAGGTCTGGATTTTGCCCTTATTTGGCGTCTTTTTGTGGGGCCGAATTCTTTGTTTTTATTCCCATCGGGGGCGGCATCTGACGTGGCGTGCGGTACGACTGCCCATCCAGTGTCAAACAGTAGGCGTTGTGCCTGAGTCGGTCCAGCGTGGCCGAGGCCAGCAGCGGGTTGCTGGGGAAGGCCTGATCCCACTCGCTGAAGTCCAAATTGCTGGTGATGATCGTGGCCGTGCGCTCGTAGCGCTCGGCAATGAGCTCGTGCAAGTCTTCATCCGCTGGAGACCTCAGGGGCTTGAGCCCAAAGTCATCAATGATCAACACCGGGATGCGGCTGAGCGAGTGCAGCTTGCGCTCGTACGCATTGGTGGCCCGTGCCGCATGCAGCATTTGCGTCAGCGCCGAGCAACTGGTGAACAGCACATCCGTGCCCTGGCGAGCAGCGCAATGGCCCAGGGCTTGCGCCAAGTGGCTCTTGCCGGTGCCGCTGGGCCCCACGATCAGCACCGGCGAGCACTCGCGCACATAGCGCCCGGTGGCCAGATCGTGCACCAAAGCCCGGTTCAGCTGGGGCAGCCGCTCAAAGTCAAACTGCTCCAATGTCTTGGTTGAGCGAAACTGGGCTTTGCGCAGGCGCATGCTCAAGCTGTTTTGCTCGCGCCGGGCCACCTCATCGCCCATCAAGATGGCCAAGAATTCGGTGTAGGCCAGTTTGGACTCAATGGCCTGGCGGTTCCTGGCCTCCAGCGAGTCCAGGATGCCGGACAAGCGCAGCTGCTTCAAATGGGGAACAAGTTCCGGGATAGGGGTCATGGGACGTTTCTCCTTTGGGGGGGTTAATGCAGCAAGTCTGGCTGCGGGTGGTGGGAATTCGTGTGGGGATGGGCGTGGGAGTCAGGACCAGCAAACAGGCTGGCGGCATCGCGCACAAACCGGGTATTGGCATAAACCACAGCGGTGCTGCTCTGGGGCATTGGCAACTGGTCAGCGTTGGTGCTCAGAATGGTTTTGACGGTGCGGTAATAGGGACTGCCGTGCGCCATCGCCCGGTGGCAGGCCGCCTCCAATCGGATTTGCCCATAGGTCTTGGCCAATCCGATAACGCCTTGGGCGGCACGCAGTCGCTCCAATATCTTGTCACTGAGCAAGCAGTCGATGAGCTGCTGGCAGTGGGGTCCGACCTCTGTGGCCTGCTCGTGCAGCCACTGACGGTCGTGGGCAAAGAACCACTGCGCATCAGGGGGCAAGTGATCTGGTGTGGTCATGCGCTGGCCTTTGCGCTGGGCTCGGGGGTGGGTGGCCACCAGCAGGTGGTTCTCGTACAAGGCCACACAGCCGTCGTTGGCCCGCAGCCACAGAGGCTTGCCCACCAGGGCGAAAGGCACGGAGTACAGCACATGCTCGAACTTGATGTGGCAGTCGCGGTGGGGGGTGACGCAGCTCCACACTCCCAAATCAGGCGCTTGGGGCGGCAGGGGTTTCAAAAACGGCCGCTCCAGGGCAAACAGCGCCATGGGCTGTTGGCGAGTGGTGCCGTGGGTGCGAAGGCCCGCCTCGTGCAGCACCCAGCTCTTGCCCTGGGCGTTCAGGTCGGCCAAGTCCCGAAACTCGCGGGTGGACAGGAAGTTGCGTTTGACGTATTTGACGCCGGACTCGACGATGCCCTTCTTCTGAGGATCGTGAGGTGGGCACGGGTCGATCTTGAAGTCGTAGCCTTCAGCGCACTCGGCATACGAGCGCTGGACCAGCGGGTCAAAGCGGCAGGCTTTGATGATGGCGCACTTGGCGTTGTCAATGATGACGCGCTCGGGCACGCCATTGAACCACTCAAAGGCGCGGCGGTGGCAACCCAGCCAAGTGGCGACGGTCTGATCCCAGACGAACTCCACGTACTGGTGGCGCGAGTGGCACAAGGTCATGACGAAGACCCAGGTGCGCCGCCGCTGGCCATCGGGGTGCAACAAAAACGGGCCAGCGCCGAAGTCGACCTGGGCGGCCTCGCCGGGTTTGAAGCTCAATCGCACGGTCAAGTCGGTGCGGGGTTTTGCGCCAGTGATGTCCTGCATCAGGCGGTAAACCGACGAGTAACTGCCTTCAAACTGGTGCTCGCGCACGAGGGCGGCGTGGATGGCCTTGCCCTGGACGCCCGCGTCCATCCAGCGCTCAATCAAGGCACGCCAGGGCTGGGCTTTGGAGACGGTGGTGCTGGCGTGCTGGGTCTTGACGCCCAGGCTTTGGGCGATGGTGGGCAAGTCTGGCATTGGTGCTGCGGGCTCAAGCCAGCCCAAGGCCAAAGCCTGAGCGCGAAACTGGGCGGCTTTGACGCGGCCCATGAGGCCTTGGCGAGCGATCTCGCGGTCACGGTCGCCAGCACGCAAGCGGATTAGAACGTTTCGGTATTGATGCATCTCGATCTTTCTGCGGCCCATTGCTTGTCTCCTGAACGAAAAGGTTCAGAAGGTAACGCGCAGATGGGTGGGTTCGAGATGTCTGCTGAGCGCCTGTGGCTGGCTCCTATGTGCCGAAAATCAGCTGGCCTGTAAGTGCTGAAAACGCACTGGCTCCTTTATGCCGAAAACGGGGTGGCTCCTAAATGCCGAAAACGAAATGGACTCTATGTGGTGAAAAGTGACAGCTGGCAAAACGAAAGCGGTGATGCTGGGTGGACTGGCCCACAGCGCGCAGCGCAGCTCAATCAAAAAACAGGCCGCCCAGCATGACCGCGCTGCTCGCCGAAGCTACGCGACAGCTTCGTGGTGCCTGGCCATTGCGGTACTCCGCATTGGCCACTGACCAAAGCTACAGACTCACGAAAATGGAAAGCGGTGATGTTGGGTGTGCTGCCACCAGCGCGCAGCGCCATTCAGCAGGCAGCGCGCCCGGCATGACCGCGCTGGTGGAGGTCACCCGTAAAGTTCGAGCGCCGAAGGATCGGCACTGTCTACCGCCATCGCGGTAGCTGATCAAACCCTTGCGCAGCACTATTTATATGCCAAATAGGCCGCCATCCCTCGTAGAACGTGCGCAAGCAGCTACCAAAATAATAGCAAGCTAAATCAAATCGTTTCATTCAGCCGTTGGCAGGAGACGCTTGCCCAGCTCCTTCAAGAATTCATTGTGCTTGCGCGTTGCCTTATGGATGTCTGCCTCGATCCGGACCAGATCGGCATGGGTATCCTCCAGAACAATCTCCTCCTCAGTTACCGCCGTGCTGATGTAACGAGAGATATTCAGGTTGTAGCCCTCCTCGGCGATTCGCTCCATCGAGACTCGCTTGGAATAACGATCCTCTTCCTCGCGGAACTGGTAAGTCTTGATGATCTTGGCGATGTGCTCATCCGTTAGGCGGTTCTGGCGTTTGCCCTTCTCGAAGTTTTCAGGGCCGCTGGCGTTGATGAAAAGCACGTTGTCCGGCTTCTTACACTTCTTGAGCACCAGGATGCAGACCGGGATGCCCGTGGAATAAAACAGATTGGCAGGTAGGCCGATAACGGTGTCGATGTGGCCGTCCTTGAGCAGTTTGGTGCGGATGCGTTCCTCCGCCCCACCACGGAACAGCACGCCGTGAGGCAGGATGATGGCCATCACGCCTTCGTCTTTCAGGAAGTGGAAGCCGTGCAGCAGGAAGGCAAAATCGGCGGCGGATTTGGGGGCAAGGCCGTGGTTTTTGAAACGCACATCGTCCCCCATCGCGTCGGTGGGGTCCCACCGGTAGCTGAAGGGCGGATTGGCGACGATAGCGTCGAAGTAAGGCTTCTTGGCAGGGTTGAGTTCTCGCAACAGGTCCCAGTCGTTGGTCAGCGTGTCGCCGTGGTAAATCTCGAACTCCGAATCCTTCACCCCGTGCAGCAGCATGTTCATGCGGGCGAGGTTGTAGGTGGTGATGTTCTTTTCCTGCCCATAAATCTTGCCAATGCCATTCGCTCCCATGCGCTTGCGCACGTTGAGCAACAGAGAGCCGGAGCCGCAGGCAAAGTCGAGCACTTTCTCCAGACGTGGCTTCTTGCCGGTGGCGGGCTCCTGGCTGTCGAGCGTAACGATGGCCGAGAGAATGTCGGAAATCTGCTGCGGGGTGTAGAACTCGCCCGCCTTCTTGCCGGAACCGGCGGCGAACTGGCCGATCAGGTATTCATAGGCATCGCCAAGCGCGTCAATGTCGGTTGAGAAGTCGGCCAAGCCCTTCGCCAGCTCTTGAACGATGGTGCAGAGCTTAGCGTTACGGTCGGCATACGTCTTGCCCAGCTTATGGGAGGCCAGATCAATCTCGGAGAACAGCCCTTGGAAGGTGCTTTGAAAAGAGTCGTTCTCGATGTATTTGAAGCCCGCTTGCAAGGTGTTGAGCAGTTCCCCGTCCTGCCGCCGGGCCATGTTGGCGATGCTGGTCCAGAGGTATTCCGGCTTGATGACGTAATGCACCTTGCGCCGCATCTGCTTTTCAAACTCGGCGACATCGTCGGGGTTGCTCGCATACCAAAGGGCGAGTGGCACGCGACGGCCATCGGCTTCTAGCTTGGGATAGTCGGCGCCCAATTCGCGTTGGACCGCCGCCTCGTAGTTGTCCGACAGGTAGCGCAGGAACAGGAACGACAGCATGTAGTCACGGAAATCGTCCGCGTCCATCGCGCCACGCAATTGGTCGGCAATGTTCCAGAGGGTTTTGCCTAGTTGGGTTTGATTTTGTTCGGTCATGACGCGATTGCGTTGGGGACTAATGCACGATTAAAAGGATAAGTGGCGATAAACCTCTTGAAGATCTTCCGGAAGTCGTCTTTGAATTTCTCATTCAGGTCTTCGGGCTCTTGAATCAGGTAGTCGGCATGGCTCATCACATCGAT
>Ga0209277_10000692_pt1 | contig 16805 bp, 19 predicted proteins | sample JI81AbrownDNA_FD_187503 | JGI IMG/M metagenome (GOLD analysis project Ga0209277, IMG submission 187503) | Wastewater effluent complex algal communities from Wisconsin, to seasonally profile nutrient transformation and Carbon sequestration -... | ecosystem: Engineered > WWTP > Effluent > Algae... | reverse complement strand
TGCTGCGCGCCGTGCGCCAGCGCTACGAATCCCTCAAGGTGCTGGTGCTCAGCGGTTTTCCGGAAGAACGCTATGCGCTGCCGATGATCCGCAACGGGGCCAACGGCTACCTGTGCAAGGACTGCGAGCGCGATGAACTGATCAAGGCCATCCGCACGGTTGCCCAGGGGCGGCGCTATGTTTCGGCTCGGACTGCTGAACTCATGGCCGATGATCTGGCAGGCGTGGGCTCATCTTTGCCCCACGAGAGTCTGTCCGAACGCGAGTTGCAGGTATTCCTCAGGCTTGCCAAGGGTGAATCGGTTTCCGGCATTGCCGAAGTGCTCAATCTCAGCGTCAAGACGGTCAGCACCTATCGTTCGCGCCTGCTTGAGAAGATTGATGTGACGAGCAACGCGGAGCTGGCCGCCTACGCCTTACGCCACGGGCTCATGGTGGATTGATTCGGGCGGCGGGGGCGCGCTCAGGAGGGGCATGCGGGCGTCGATGCGTGTGCCCGATCCCGGGGCAGAGACCATGGTAAACCGCCCTCCGAACATCTGAACCCGATGCTTCATGCCCGCCAGGCCGTGCCGATTCAGCTTGGGGCTGGTCGTGTCAAAGCCGCAGCCATCGTCGACTATCCATAAATGGATTTCCCCGCCCTGAGCCTCCAGGCCCAGTTCGAGCTGGCGGGCCTTGGCATACTTCCGGATATTGGTCACGGCCTCCTGGGCAATCCGGAACAGGGCGAGGCCCTGCTGTTCCGGGCAATGGATATCCTGGTCGGGCAGTTTGAGCGTGATCGAATACTCGCTGCCCAGATCGTCGGTCATCGCACGCAAGGCTTCCACGAGCCCCAGCCCCTGGAGCAGCGGCGGGCGGAGATCGTCGATGATGCGCCGCTTCAAGGTGATGCCCGAGCCGATGGTGTCGATGAGACGGCGGAAGCGGGCCTGGATATCAGGGCTGATGTCTTTGCCCAGGCTGCGCAGCAGCCAGCTTGTATCCATCTTGGCCGCCGTCAGGAGCGCTCCCAGCTCGTCGTGCATCTCCCGGGCCAGACGCGCCTTTTCGGCTTCCCGGGCGTCGGTGAGGTAGCTGGCGAGGTCAGACAGTTCCTGCGTGCGCTGGACCACCGTCGATTCAAGCACGTCATTTTCGTGTGCAAGGAGTTCGGCGATGCGCGCGCGCAAAACGGCCTGGCGCTGCTGAACGGCGAACAGCGCGATGATCAGGCCCAGCGCGCCCAGGGCAAGAATCGTGATTGTCTGCTGGGTATCGTTGAGACGCTTCGCCGTCTCCACGACCAGATGCTGGTTGCGCTCCTCCAGGCGCTCGCGCAGGCGGGTGATCGAAACGCGGATCTGGTCCATGTAGATCTTGCCCATGCCGCTTTGACCGGGGGGAATGACGGAAGTGACCCTGCCTTCCCGCACGGCTGTTGCCAGAACCTGGCGCTTGGCGTCGATGAGCCCGATGAGCATTTCGAATTCGCTGCGGTCGGTGCTGCCTTCCGGAAAATCGCCGTTGATGGCGTCAAGCAGCCCTTGGATCGTGCGCTCGCTGGACTCGTAGGGCTGGAGATAGGCCTGATTGAGATCGGTGAGCAGATAGCCGCGAACGCTCGTTTCCGCATCCAGCACCAGCACCAGCAGGGAGTTGAGGCGGTCGATCTGGGTCTTGAACGTCTGGGTGCTGCGCATGGCTTCGCTGGCGAACTCGGAGTGGAGTCGGCCGAAGACAAGGAGCGAGGACACGACCACGCAGCCTGTCACGATCAGCAGGATGGACCAGAAGCTGTGGGGGATCAGCCGGCTGAGTTGCTGGCGGATCGAGAAATTGTCGGCATCCATGGGCGTGGTTTCAGGCGAGGTTCCGTCACCAGGGGGAAGGTGGCCAGGCCGGCAAGCCGGCGGGCCCGAGTCAGTGGCGATTATCGTACCTCGGGTGAAGCGCCGGGCGGGCACAAGGTGAAGGCTGCATGCCCGCTCCGGCGGGTGCCTGGGTCAGGTCTTCCCGCGCAGGGCGTTGACCACGAAGCTGACCACCGCCAGGATGAGGAAGACGAAGAACAGGATCTTGGCGATCTCGACTGCGCCCGCGGCAATGCCGCCAAAGCCGAACACGGCTGCAATCAGGGCGATGATGAAAAACACAACGGCGTAGTGGAGCATGATGTTCTCCTTGAAAATTCAGTAGTCAGCGCGGACTCTCGTTGGATTGGTTGGCAACAGCCCGGCGTACCTTGTCGAGCTTGCGCCCGATGCGGAGTTTGCGGATGTCGGTTTCGTCGTCGATCCATTCATTCCAGCTGGCGGCTGTTTCGGTGCGGCGCCCAACGCGGGGTGTACGGGTTGGAAACTCGATCTGGACTCGCTTCATGGTGTGCTCCTCCAATAAACTGGATTTCAATTCGGGGCTCGGGTCGCTGAAGTCCGTTGCCGCTTCTGCATGATTCAACTGTATCCGACCCGGGTTTGCCTGCGAGTCGGCGAGAGCCGAATGCAGTGTGGGATTTGTCTGACGCCCCGTGCCTGTCATGTCGTGCAGGGGCGGCAGCCCGGAGTCAGGGCGGCGATCCGCCCGCTTGGTCACGCAGCGCCCGGGCAAGACCCTGCAAGGCGGAGCGCAGGCCTTCTTCGAGTACCGGGTGATAGAACGGGCAGGCCAGCGCGTCGCTGACCCGATCGCCGCGCTGGATCGACCATGCGAGCAGATGCGCCAGGTGTTCCACGTCCGGCCCGAAAAGCTCGGCTCCCAGTATTCGGCCGTCTGCCCGATCACCATAAACGCGAATGACCCCCTGGTTGCGACCCATCACCCGGGCACGGCCCTGGTCGGCGAAGGACGCCTCGCCCCAGGCAAACGCTACGCCGCTGCTGGTCAGTTCCCCGTGGCTCGCTCCTGCCATGGCCATCTGCGGGTCGGTGAAGACGATGTTCAACGGGGTCCGGCGGGTCTCCGCGCGAACGTCGGGATAGCGTCCGGCGTTGCGGCCGGCGATGCGGCCATCGTCCGCGGCCTCGTGGAGAAGGGGGCGATCATTGTCCGCATCTCCCGCGATGAATACGGGCGTATCGCTGATCCGGCAGGTGTCGCGATCGAACCGGGGAATGCCCTTGTCGTCGAGCGGAATGTCCGCCTTGTCCAGGTCGAGCCCGGAGAGGGCTGGCCGCCGACCCGCTGCGGCCAGCAGGTAATCGAAGTGCTCCCGGTGAGGGGCCTGACGTTCATCCCGCCATTCCACGACGATCCCCTCGCCCTCACGGCGCGCGTCGAGATCGGAGGCATTGCCGCTATAGGGTAGTGTGGTCTGTAGCCATGCCTTGACGGCGGACTGCATCACCGGATCGGTCAAGGGGCCGGCCCGGCCACCGCGGCCGAACAGGCGGACCCTTACCCCAAGGCGATGCAGCGCTTGGGCCAGCTCGAGACCGACCACACCGGTCCCCACCACCGCCACGGAGTCGGGCAGTGTCGTCCATTCGAAGACATCGTCGTTGACGATCAGACGGTCACCCAGTCGATCTCGCCAGCCCGCTGGAATGTTCGGTGTCGCGCCCGTGGCGATGACGATGCGCGCCGCGTTGACACGCAAGTCGTCGTTCACGCAGAGCACACCGGGTGCCAGGAATCGAGCCCGGCCCTGGAGTCGGTGCGCTTCGGGCCAGCCGTCCACCGTATCGAGCACAAAGCCCACGAAACGGTCGCGTTCGCGACGGACCCGCGCCATAACCGCGGCGCCGTCAATCCTGCGACCGGCCACTTCAATGCCAAATCCGGCACTGCCATCGATCACGTGTGCGGTGCCCGCCGCGGCGATCAGGAGCTTGCTCGGCATGCAGCCCACCCGCGCGCAGGTGGTGCCATAGGGGCCTTGTTCGATCACCACCAGCTTGTCGGTATGGGCACGCGCCGCCTTGTAGGCACTCATGCCGGCCGAGCCTGCTCCGACAATGGCCACATCCACATCGATGCATTTCATGCTGTGAGCTCCTTCGAGAGTTCGGGCGAGGCACGTTGCCTTTGCACGTACATGACGCAGGCTCCATAAAGGAAGATCTGGGCCGAGGCATAACACCACACCAGGATTGCGGCGAACGAACCAGCGGCGCCATAGGCGGAGGTGACGCCCGCATGGGTGAGGTAGGCCGCGATCAGGTAGCGGCCGAGGGCGAATAGCACGGTGACGACGAGCGCAGCGGGAATTGCATCGCGCCAGCCAACACCATCCGGGGCAAGCCTGGACAGCAGGGTTGCAAACAGAAGGGTGCTGAAAGCATTCACGACAAAGAGATTGATGAACCCGGCCGTCAGGTCGAATCCGGGAAGATCCTCGCCCACCCAGGCCACCGTGGCACGCAGGGCGGCTTCGGCCAGCAGGGTGACGCCGAGCAGGAAGCCGATGCCGAGGGCGAGGGCCAGTCCGCTCAGGCGGCCGGCGATCATCGCCTTGGCTCCTGAGCCGGATGCCGGGCGCGTGTCCCAGATCGAAGCCAGCGCGGCCTTGAGCTCGAGGAAGGTGACGCTGGCCCCCAGGAGCGTGCTGCCCATCGCCACCCAGGCCGCCATGCCACTCGACTGAAGGCGTTCAAGGGCATGTCGCATCATCGCGACGATCACTCGTGCCTCTTCCACGCCAAGCACCCGTTCCAGGTATTCGGCGATCGTATTCTGTGCAGATGCTGTCCCAAGCAGCACTGCGATCCCGGCGGTGACCACGACGAGCAGGGGAGCGAGCGAAAAGACGGTGTAAAAAGCGAGCGCTGCGCCATGGCGAGGAGCGTCCCGTTCAATAAACAAACAGGCGGCCGGCCACAAGCAGCCGGGCAAGGCGGAAAGCCCTCCAGCCGATTGAACCCTGCGAGACGCGAGTTGGACCTTTTGGCTGTCCAGATCCATGGTGGGATGACCGGGCGAAGCAGCCTGTGCGGAATGCACCGGCTGTCATATGAAAGCGTGATCCGACTGCTGGCGCCAAGCCATCGGGATTTGCCGAAAGTGATGTAGGACTTGTCCTGCACCGCACGGCCTGTGGGTGAAATCCTACGCTTTGGTTTGCAACTGTCCGACAGGCAACTGGGGGTGATTTGGTTGAAATACGCTCCATGAAGAAAACTCAAGCTGAATGCGCTGGATTGCGATCATCACCGAATGTACCGGCCTGGCCGTCGTCACGGTTCGAAATCGATGTTGGCCACGAGATCGGGCATGTTTTCGATCAGCTCTGCCGCATTGAGATTGGTAAAAGTTAACAGGAGATTCTCGTCGGCGCTAACCGAATAGCCCATGGACCATTTGTGGAAACGTCGGGGGCCATCGAAAGGGCTGGAAAGCAGCTCGACATAGTTGTCGTGGCGCGGATCGAGCCGGAGCTTGTCCACGAGGCGGCGAATTGCTTCCTCGGGGCCCTCCAGATACTGGAAAAAGCGCCAGCCATCAAACACGAGAATGCCCGTGATTCCAGACAGGTCGTTATTACGCCGCGACACCTGAACAATCTCGTTGACTCGGGTCAAGCTGATTTCGGGGCGGATGCAGCTGGTGTAGGCGTACTGGAAAAGCGTGTCCATGTTCAAGGCGCGTGCAGTGGGTCCGCCACGAATTTACCCCGAGAAGGGCGATGTCACTACGTCAAATGACATTGCGCGAATGGGGAAGTATGGGCATATGTCGAAAATGTCCAGTAAATGAACAGTTCATGCCGTCAGGGAGGTGGATGCCATGGGAGATACGTCCTGTTCCGATTGTCCGCTGCGAGCCCAGGGTGGGTTTTCGCAGGTCAGCGCCGAAGAGCTCGCTTTCATTGAGCGATTCCGCCGGCGCGAAATCAAATTGGAGGCGGGGGGCTCGATCCTGCGTGAAGGAGAGTCGTCGGAGTTGTTATTCACCCTGCGCGCCGGGTGGGCATTCCGCTACCGAACTCTTCCCGATGGGCGCCGGCAGATTCTCAGCTTTCTCTTGCCGGGAGATTTCATCGGTCTTCAGGCCGAATTGTCCGGACAGCTACCTCATGGCGTTGAAACCTTGACTCCAGTCCGGCTGTGCGTCTTTCCGCGCAACGAGCTTTGGGATCTCTACCGGGGCTTTCCCGGGCTTGCCTATGACCTTACTTGGCTCAGCGCGCACGAAGAGTTGATCGTAGACGAGAACCTCCTTTCCGTCGGCCGGCGAAGCGCGATAGAGCGAATCGCAATGCTGCTTGTGCATCTTTACAAGCGCGCGCGCAGTGTCGGGGAGGGTAATGAAGGCGGAGTCAATTTCCCGCTCAATCAGCAGCATATTGCCGACGCACTGGGCCTGTCCCTCGTGCATACGAACAAGTCGATTCGCCGCCTTCATGCCTACGGGCTTCACGAGATGTCGGCAAATCGGCTTCGCATCCTTAGGGTCGAGGCATTGCAAAGCCTCGCCGAATACTATGCCCTGCCTTTGCGGGGACGCCCTCTCATCTGACCACCACGATGGTAATCAATCATGAAGACGTTCCGCTGCACCCAATGTAATCATCCTGTGTACTTCGAAAATACTCATTGCGCCGCATGCGGCGCAGCCTTGGGATATCTTCCTTCTCTGCTCACGATGGGTGCTTTCGTGCCGACACCCGAAGGGCCCTGGACGCGGTTGGGAGGCGACGGCAGCCACGAATGGCGGCCGTGCGCGAATTACCGCGGTGAGAACATTTGCAACTGGATGGTTCCTGCCGACGATCCCGCTGAGCTGTGTTCCTGTTGCAGGCAGACGGAAGTGATCCCGTCCCTGGAACAGGCCGACAACCATTTGTATTGGGTGCGGCTGGAGGCGGCGAAGCGCCGTCTGTATTATTCCCTAGACACCCTTGGGTTGGCCCGGCCGGGACTTACCGAGAACGCTGAGCGTGGTTTGCGCTTTCGCTTTCTGGACTCAATCGATGGCAAGGAGCCGGCACTCACCGGGCATGACGACGGATGCATCACCGTCAATATAGCCGAGGCCAACGATGCCGAGCGTGAGGCGAGGCGTACCGCGATGGGCGAGCCGTATCGCAGCCTGCTCGGACACTTCAGGCACGAGATCGGTCACTATTACTGGGACGCGCTCGTTGCCAACGGCTCGTGGTTGCTGCCCTTCCGCGCGCTTTTCGGAGATGAACGCGCCGATTATTCCGAAGCCCTCGCCGTCCATTACAAGAACGGTCCGGCGCCCGATTGGCCCGACCATTTCATCAGCGCCTACGCCACATCACATCCCTGGGAGGATTGGGCGGAAACCTGGGCGCATTATCTGCATGTGATTGATGCGCTCGATACGGCGGAGCATTGGGGGCTGCACCTTGATGGGCGGGGGGGGGATGGTCCCGCGGGTGTGGACCCAGCCGCGGCGTTCGGGATGCCCTTCCGTGAGCGTCTGACGTCCGGGTGGTTGCCCCTTGCTCGTTTTCTCAACAGCATTAGCCGCAGTCTCGGCCACGGCGATAGTTATCCCTTCGTGTTGCCTGATCCGGTGCTGGATAAGCTCGTCTTCGTCGATGCAGTTGTAAGGAGCGCAAGCGGCCTTCACTGGCAGGCCTGGCCTCCGGCCGCGCCTGGCCGAGATGGGGGCATCCACCCGGCGCCGACGGGGCCGAGCCGCGATACCCTCAAGCCGTCAGCACCATTCAGCGGGTGCCGCGGCGTGTAACACCGACGGCCTGCTTCATGCAGGCCGTATTTCCATCCGTTTCGCCGACATGCGCGTAAGTGCATTCTCACATTCTATTCGGATGTGGCCGACTGCCCCGCCGCCGGGCTGCGCATAAAGTAGAACCATGCAGAAGCAACTGCATACCGGCGAAGCAGGTGGCCTTGGCCCTGCCCTTGCCGGCCAACCCAAAAGGAGAGACGTCATGAATAGCGACATCATTGAAGGTAACTGGAAGCAACTCAAGGGCAAGCTCAAGGAGCAGTGGGGCAAGCTCACCGACGACGATCTGGATGTGATCGAAGGCAAGCGTGAAGTCCTCGCGGGCAAGATCCAGGAACGCTACGGGGTCACCAAGGACGAGGCCGAGAAGCATCTTAAGGAATGGGAAAAGAACATCGACGTCTGATCGCTCGATGTACTGAATCCGAAAACCACTCAGGAGAAGCCGCCATGCTGCATTACGCTCTTGTGTTCTTCGTAATTGCGCTGATTGCCGCCGTATTCGGCTTTGGCGGGATCGCGGCCGGCGCGGTGGGAATCGCCAAGATATTGTTCTTCGTCTTTCTCATCCTCGCCATTGTCAGCTTTGTCTTCAATTCGGCACGCGGTAAGGGATAACGTGTCGATGGCAGAAGAAAAGCCGTGAGCGACTGACCGGAAGGTCGCTCTTCTTGATCGGGGGACAGGCTGTTACGGCCTGTCCCCCGGTTTCGTTTGCCGGCGATTCCGGTAGTCCGTCAGCGCCCGCGCGGGGCTGCTTTGCGGGGGCTGACGCCGAGCGTGGTGGAGCAGGGGGAGTGTTCAGCCCCGCCCGTTTCAATGAGCGGCAGCAGCGCGAGGGGCGGCGCAATCATGCCCAGTGCCACGGCGCCCGCAATCCGGGAGCTCAGGGGGAGCGGCTCGGGTCGCACCACCGGGTCGGCAAAGCTGCCGCCGAGGTAGAGCGGGCCGCGCAAGGCCAGGAGGCTGGTGTCCTTGGCTTCCGTGCGCAAATGCAGGTCGAGGGTTTCGTCGCGCAGGCTGATCTGACCATTGCCGCGGACCCGCGTCCGCGCAGTGTCGAGGATGAGGGCCCGGGGTTTGAGCACGCCGTTCGTGGCTTCCATGTCGGCGATGATGCAGCGGATGTCCTCTCGCTGGCCGCCGGAAAGCCAGCTCACCAGTGAATTCGCCACGTCCAGGTTGGCCAGGCGGACAAGCAGACGGTCGGTGCTGCCGCCCGTCATCGCCAGGGCGAGGGTGCCGTTGGCACTGGCCAGCAATTCGGCGACGGATTGTCCGCGCATGGCGAGTGTCGCGTGCCCGCCGAGCACGCCGGAGGTGAAGCGGCGCGAGTTTGTATCGGGTAAAAGCTCGCGCAGTTGCAGGCGTGTGGCACGCATGTCCAGCGTGGCGCTTGCGGGCTGCTTGCGGGTGTCGAGTTGCAGGCTGCCGTCGGCCACGCCCTTGGCCAGGCCGAGCTTGAGGGGGGAAAGCTTCACCTGGCGGTCAACAATCGTGAGCCGACCCTGGGCCGAGTCGAGGGGCAGCCCGGTATTGCGGAAATCGTCGACGACGAAATCCAGATCCACATTGGCCGCAGCAATTTTTTCAAAGCCGAGCGGGCGCGAGGGCAGGACCTTGCCCGGACGCGGTGCGATTTCCTGCCCGGAGTGTTTACGAGCACCGATGAATCCGGACAGATCGGAGAGATCGAGGTGTCGGGAGCGCAGCTTTCCCGCAAGTGCCTGGGGCGTGGTGCTGCGATCGATGCTCAGGTGCCCACTCACGTCGCTTGACCCCACCTTTCCGTCGATATCCTGGAATTGCCAGCTCGGGCCAGTTCTCACGAGGCGGCCGGCAATGCGATAAGGCGGCGTGGCGGGGAGCGGAACGCCGGTCAAGGGGAACAAGCCCGCGAGGCTTTGCCCTGACAGCGTGAAACGGATGTCGAGCCCGTCCAACTGCGCAACGTCCCCGGCGCTGCCGCTCACATTGAAGCGGGTTGGCCCGATGCTGCCCCTGGCGTCCACCGAGTAAGGTTGGCTGCCATACAGGAGCCCCTGCATCACGTCCGCCCTTCCCGAAATGGCGACGGCCTCGCCCGCCCAGCGACCGGCGACGGTGACATTCAGGCGCTCTTTGTCTTCGTCCGAGGTGAGGCGGAGTTTGAGATCGACCTTGCGAGCAGGAAGAACCAGGCCGAGTGTGCCATCGCGGATCCGGATCTTTCCGTAGCGTACCGCGACCGGAGCCTCATCACCCTGTCGGCCGAGCAGCCAATTGCCCTTGCCGGTGGCGTCTTCTTCCAGTTGGACGTCGGCGCGATCCAGCTCCATGCCATCGAGCACCCATTTGCCTTTCAGGCTTTCGCTCAGGTTGAGCGTGATCTGAAGCCTGCCCACCCTGGCCAGGTGGGGGGCCTTGCCGCCCGGCGCGTTGGCCAGTTCGACCTCTTCCGCACTGAGGCTGGGATGGAGGCTCCAGAGATGGACGGAAAGGGGGCCGTTGATACGGATCTCCCGTTCCAGACGCCCGCTGATCACGTATTCAAGGGGGCGGCGCAATACGTTCCAGTCGAGAAGGACGGTGCCAAGACCGATCACGGCCAGGGCTACAGCGGCCTGGCGGAGACGTCTGCGGCGGTGAGTCGGGGGGCTTTGCGTCGGCATGCTTGGTTACGGTGTGAAAAGCCTGCCTGCATCTTATGCGTGACCGGCGGGGGCGGGTGTCGGCGGCGGACGAGCGGCTTGTAAGACATGTCCGGCACACATGCCGCCCGGCGCGACACTGCTGCTGCACAAGCGCGGCGGCGCGAGGGCTCGCCGCCGCGCCGGTGGCGAATCCGATCCGACATGGCCGACGGTCGATTCCTACAGGCCTTTCCGTTCTTGTCGGACAGATCGCGTTCGGAGCGACGAATACATTGGAGTCATGGAAACGCAAACGCAGTGTCTGAATGCAGCTGCGATTCCTGATTCAACTTCAATCGAAAACCAGAGGAGAACATCATGAAGCAGTCTGCCAAATCGATTCTTGTTGCCAGCATGCTGGCCCTTGCTACCGCGACTTCGGCCTATGCGGTCGAGAAGGCCCACGACAAGTCGTCCGTGTCGCAATACGTGGATGACGCCTCGATCACCGCGAACATCAAGGCCAAGCACGCGGAAGACAAGGCCGTGCGCGTCACCGCCATCGGTGTGGAAACCAAGAATGGCGTGGTGCAGTTGTCCGGCTTCACGCCATCGGCAACCGAAAAGATGCGTGCTGAAGAGATCGCCAAGTCGGTCGACGGCGTGAAATCGGTCAAGAACGACATCATCGTTCGCGCCAAGTGAGCGCCACATGGCTTTGTCCGGCGCGATTTTCGCTGATCCGGACAGGCCTTCCCTTCGAAATTAACTTCGAGATCAATTCAGGAGATGAAGATGAATACCATCGAGACCACCCCCACCGCTCCGAACGCCTCGACCACGCCGGGCAGCATCCGGCAGGTTGCCTCTGATCTACAGGAGGGCGCTCGGGCAGCCATCCCAGGCGTGCGTCGCCAACTGGATGCCACGGCGGAAGTCACCCGTGATGCCGCTGCCACCGTCATCGATAACCTGCGCTGCGCCGCCAGGGACGCGGCCGAAGTTCTGCGTCGCGACGCCCACCATTCCAAGCATGTGGCAGAGCGCTACATCGGTAGCAATCCTTGGCGTTCGGCGGCGATCATCGGTGCCGCCGGCCTCCTGGCTGGCGCCTTGCTCAGCCGCCGCCGCTAAGGCATCCGCGCGATCTCTGGGGTGCCGGCCCCTGGCAGTACAGACAAGCGGGCCGGACATACCCCTCGAATTCGGGAGCAGTTTAATGAAAATCAACCTCTTTCCTCTGGGCATGGCTGCGCTGATCGGTCTGAGCGCCTGCGCGAGTATGTCGGAAACGCAGCGAAATGCTGGCGTGGGTGCCCTGGGCGGTGCCGTCGGTGGCGCCTTGATCGGCAAAGCCACGGGCAGCGACAAGGTGGGCCGTGACACGGCCATCGGAGCAGGGCTTGGCGCCCTGGGCGGTTACGTATGGTCGCAGCGCATGGAGGCGCAGCGTCAGGCCATGAGCCAGGCCACCTCAGGCACCGGTGTCGAAGTGAGCCGCACTTCCGACGACCAGCTCAAGCTGGAAATCCCCAGCGACATTTCGTTTGATGTGGGGCGCAGCGAGATCAAGCCTGACATGCGCCCCATCCTCACGCGTTTCGCCCAGACGCTGAAGGACAATTCGGGCGCAACGATCCGTATTGTTGGGCACACCGACAGCACAGGTGAGGACAGCGTGAATCGCCCGCTCTCGCTCGGGCGCGCGACGAGTGCCCGCGATTTTCTGGTGGATCGGGGCGTGTCGGCGGAGCGTATCCGCGTAGCGGGAAGAGCCGAGCTGGAGCCCGTTGCCTCCAATGCGACGGAAGCCGGGCGGGCCAGGAACCGCCGTATCGAGATCTTCGTGGGCGAGCCGGGCGGCGCCTGAGACCGGTGGAATGAGGAGGAACAGACATGCGTGGATCCAGCCGTTACTCCGGTGAGCCAGTGTGGGCGCAACCTGGGCCGTGGGATTGGACGGTGACGATCTCGTTTATCGCCACCTTGCTGCTGTGCTTTGGGATGCTCTTTTCGAGTCTTGTGTTTGGGCATGAGGGCACGGGCTGCCCGGAGAACATGACTGGCCTGCAACGCATGATCGGCCCCGCAGCCTGGTACGCATTCGATGAATGTGTACTCCAGGCGCCCGTCGTGGCCCGCTGAACATCCTGCGGGAGCGCGAGCCTCGGAAAGGGCAGCCGGCTTCGCGAGCCGGGCTGCCCTTTCCGCATTCATCTTCACCGCTGCACGCTTGGACGTTTCCCCTTCGTCCGGATTGACACGGAGCCTGGCGGCCGGGTCGAAGCGCGAACGCGTCAGTGCCTGCCTACGACAGTTTAGGCGTTCGCCTCCAGAGGTTCCGGGCCGAGTGCTGCCAGACTGGTAGTCAGGAAAATGCCGATTTTGAGGATGTGGGAAGTCCACCGCCCGGAAGCCTAAATTCAGAAAGAAATGACCATGGATGCCCGCGCTAACCTGCCACTTCGTGTGGTGCTGATAGAAGATTCCGCGGTCCTGCGGGATCTTCTATCCGCAATCCTCGGCGGTATAAGCACGCTCGAGATCGTCGGATCTGCCGACAGTGAACCGGCCGCCCTGGTCCTCCTTACGCAAGTCCGCCCCGATCTGGTCATCGTCGATCTGGAACTCAAGGCTGGCACCGGCCTTGGAATCCTCGCCGCAATCCACGCTGTTCCGGAGCGCTTTGGCTCGCCGCGGGCGATCGTGTTCTCCAACCACTCCCATCCGGCGGTCCGGGCACGCTGTCAGGCGCTCGGGGTGGCGGCGTTCTTTGACAAATCCTTCCAGATGGACGAGTTGCTCAGCTACATGGATGGCGCAGCGGGGCAAGGCGCGCCCGTTGCTGTTTGAGCCTCGTCACATGGTCGGAGATAAGACTTGTCCGACACGCACTGTCTGCGGCGTCCGACAGCGGCGGGGGTGGCGCCGGACCATCATGGAGTCATGACGGTGGTGATTGCAATTCGGCAATTCGTACCGTTCCCATTCCGGGAGTCCGACTCAGGAGATTGTCATGGCCAAGGATTACACCAACGATTCCAGCTTCCTCACCGACGTGAAAACCCTGCGCGCCCGTGCCCGCAAGCAGATTGAGGACGGCGCGCTGACGCCCGGCTACGAACTTGACCCGGACCAGGTGATTCACCTGCTGAATACCGCGCTGGCCACCGAACTGGTGTGCGTACTGCGCTATCGTCAGCATGCTGTCACCGCCAGCGGCATCCATTCGGAGCCGATTGCGGCGGAGTTTCTGGTGCATTCGAACGAGGAACTTGCCCACGCCGACCTGCTGGCCAAACGCATCGTGCAGCTCGGCGGAACGCCGGAGATGGACCCGGCGGGCTTGAGCGAACGCAGCCATGCCGAGTACGTGGCATGCGACAGCATCGACAAGATGATCCGCGAGAACCTGGTCGCCGAGCGCGTTGCCATCGAGAGCTATCGTGAAATGATCCGGTTCTTTGGCGACAAGGACTCGACGACCCGTGCCATGCTCGAAGGGATTCTCGCGATGGAAGAGGCGCACGCGGACGAACTGGCTGATCTGCTCGAATAAGAACGGCCGGCACCGGATCGCCTCAAGTTCGAGCGTTACCCGGTCCCGACATCAGTGGGCAGTGTGGGCGGGGGCGCACCTCCTTCCTACAGTGCTGGCGGGGACCGTACAATACGGCCCGCCTGCTTGGCACCTCTCCCGGGCCACCGGCGAACCCGACCTGCCGCCCCTGTGGGCCCGCCGTTCGGCCTTTCAACGGGGCGGAGCGCCCTTGCTGATCACTGAAGTCTTCCTGCCCGCCATTCGGAACCTGGCCCCATGAGTACTTTGAGCCTTCCCCAGCGCCTCGACGAATACAAGAAGCTGATGCGCCTGGACAAGCCCATCGGCATCCTGCTGCTGCTGTGGCCGACCCTGTGGGCCCTGTGGGTGGCCGGGGCGGGGCGGCCGGCGCTGGGTGTGGTGGCGATCTTTGTGGTTGGCACGGTGCTGATGCGCTCGGCCGGGTGCGTGATCAACGACTACGCCGACAAGGACTTCGATGGTCATGTGGAGCGCACCCGCAACCGGCCGCTGGCGGCGCGGCGGGTGCGCCCCGGCGAAGCCCTGCTGCTGGCGGCGGGGCTGGCGCTGCTCTCCTTCATGCTGGTGCTGCCCCTCAATGGTCTGACCATCGCCCTCAGTGTGCCGGCGGTGTTCCTGGCAGGCAGCTATCCCTTTACCAAGCGCTTCCTGGCCATTCCCCAGGCCTACCTGGGCATTGCCTTCGGTTTCGGCATTCCGATGGCCTTTGCTGCCCTGCAGGGCGAAGTGCCGTTGGTGGCCTGGGTGATGCTGCTGGCGAATGTGTTCTGGGCCGTGGCCTACGATACGGAATACGCCATGGTGGACCGCCCGGACGATCTGAAGATCGGCATCAAGACCTCGGCCATCACCTTTGGCCGTTTCGACGTGGCCGCCGTGATGGCCTGCTACGGTTTGACCTTGGCCCTGCTCGGCTGGGTGGGCTTGAGCACCGGGGGAGGGCTGTTCTTTGTGGCCGGGCTGGCGGTGGCCGCCGGCATCATGGCCTATCACTACACCCTGATCCGGGAGCGTGACCGGCCGAAATGCTTCAAGGCCTTCCTCCACAACAACTGGGTGGGGGGGGCGATCTTTGCGGGCTGGGTGGTGGATTACCTGCTCCGGCCGATGGCTTGAGCAGCCTACGGGTCAGCGTTTGCGGGCCCGGGCGTTGCGCAGCAAGGGAGCCAGTAGGGCGAGGGTGCGTGCCGTTGCACCCCGATGGGTTTGGGCAAAGTCCCGCCCAGCCTCGCCCATGGTCCTGCGTCGCGTCGGGTTGTGCAGGATTGCCAGGGCCAGATCAAGGCCGTTGTCCAGGTTGTCGGCCCGTTGGGCCGCACCGGCCTCGATGGCTTGCTCACAAACCGCCTTGAAGTTGAAGGTGTGCGGCCCTACGATCACCGGGCAACCCACGGCACTGGCCTCGATGGGGTTCTGGCCACCGAGTTTCTCCCACGAGCCGCCTATCAGGGCGGTGTCGGCTGCCACATAGTAGGCGTACATCTCCCCCATCGAATCGCCCAGCCAGACCCGTGTGTCAGCCATCACCGGCTCGTTGCGGGAGCGGCGCTGCAGCTTGAGCCCGCTCCGGGCCACCCGTTTGGCGACTTCGTCGAAGCGCTGGGGGTGGCGCGGTACCAGCACGAGCAGGACCTCCGGTGGGCACAGGCGGGCGAAGGCTTCCAGCAGGGGGCCTTCCTCGCCCTCGCGGGTGCTGGCGGCCAGCAGGATCTGGCGCGGGCCGATCCGGTTGCGGAACTCGCGCCCCAGGGCCAGCAGGGCTTCAGGGGGGGTGATGTCGAACTTGATGTTGCCGGTGACCTGCAGCCAGCGGGCCCCCAGGGCGCGCATGCGGTGGCCGTCGGCCTCGGTCTGGGCGCCGATGGCCGACAGGTGGGCGAAGGCGTCCCGTGCCAGGCTGCCGGCCCGCCGGTAGCCCCGCGCCGAACGCTCGGAGAGGCGTGCATTGACCATGGCCAGTGGTGTGCCGGTGCGTCGGCAGCCCTCCACCAGGTTGGGCCACAGCTCGGTTTCCATCAGCACCCCGATACGTGGACGGAAATGGCGCAGGAAGCGCGCAACGGCCCAGGGAAAGTCGTAGGGCAGGTAGACGCTCTGCACCCGCGGGGCCAGATCGCCGAAGATCTCGGCGGCGGTGGCCCGGCCGGTGGGCGTCATGTGGGTCAGCAGCAGGCTGCAGTCGGGGTGGGCGTCGAGCAGCGCATGCACCAGCGGCGCGCTGGCCCGGGTTTCCCCCACCGACACGGCATGCAGCCAGATGAGGGGGACCGGCATGGACGTCGGATAGCGCCCGAAGCGCTCGCCCACGTGCCGCAGGTATTCGGGCTGGCGGCGCGCACGCCACACCAGGCGCAAACCGATCAGTGGCGTGGCCAGGTACCAGAGTGCAGAGTACAGAAGACGAAGGATCAAGGGATGCGCCTGGGGCTTGCCGGGGCCTGAAAGTATAACGGTCGTTACAGACGACACGTTCACGGGGGGGAGCCGATTTACCCTGACATGCTCCCGTGAGAAAATGCCGGACTGCTGACCGCGTATCCGGGCATCTTTGCAGTCCGGCCCTGCCTTGTCTGCTCCCTACAACTTCGAGTACCCCGCGATCATGAAAATTCTCGTCACCGGCGCTGCCGGATTCATCGGCATGCATACCAGCCAGCTCCTGCTGGCGCGAGGCGATCAGGTGGTCGGTCTCGACAACCTCAACGATTACTACGAGGTCCAGCTCAAGCACGACCGGCTGGCCCGTCTGACGCCCCACGAGAACTTCCGCTTTGTGAAGATGGACGTGGCGGACAACGCCGGCATGGCCAAGCTGTTTGCCGAAGAGAAGTTCGACAAGGTGATCCACCTGGCCGCCCAGGCCGGCGTGCGCTACTCCCTGGTCAATCCCCAGGCCTACGTGGAGAGCAACCTGGTGGGCTTCATGAACATCCTGGAAGGCTGCCGCCACAGCAAGGTCAAGCACC
>Ga0209277_10000691_pt1 | contig 16814 bp, 14 predicted proteins | sample JI81AbrownDNA_FD_187503 | JGI IMG/M metagenome (GOLD analysis project Ga0209277, IMG submission 187503) | Wastewater effluent complex algal communities from Wisconsin, to seasonally profile nutrient transformation and Carbon sequestration -... | ecosystem: Engineered > WWTP > Effluent > Algae... | reverse complement strand
TTTTAAAAAATCAAATAATTTTGAAAAAGCATTAGATTATTATTTGCAGAATATAAAAATAATTGAAAACTCAAATAATCCTGAAATTATTGCTAAAGAATATTATAAAATTAGTGAAATGTACTTTGAATTGAGAGAACTTGATCATGCTGAACGATATATGAAGAAAGTTATCAGCTTAGATGACCATTCTATAAATTATGAATCCATTAAAGCTATGGCTTTTTCTGGATTATCTGGATTATATGTTGAAAAAAACGAATTAGAAAAGGCGGAAAATTATGCTCAAAAAGCTTTAATTATTCAAAAAAATCACAAAGAAAATTCTTTAATATTCAACACACTTAACAGTTTAGGCTCAATATATCTTATAAAGAAGGAATATCCGAAAGCTAAAAAAGTTTATTTCGAAGCTCTTAGAATTTTAGATTATAAAGGAGAAGATCCAAAGTATTTAAAAGTTAAAGAAATACTCTACGACAATCTTTCATATGTTCTCTATATGACCAAAGATTACACAGCCTACACCTATCAAGAAAAATCCTTCAACATCAGAGACAGCCTCAGAGACAATGAAATCAGCCGGATTTTAGGAGAAATAGAAGGAAAATACAACACCGAAAACATCCAAAAGGAAGCCCAACTCAAAACGGCTGAAGAAGTTGCCAAACGCAAACACACACAAGACATCAACATTATTTTAATGTTAATTACGGTTATACTTACTGCCGGAATATGGATGAGTTATCGATATTTTAAATTGCGTCAAGAAAAATTGAAATTGGAATTTACACAATCGCAACTCATTCAGCAAAATGAGTTGGAAAAAATCCAGAATGACGCTCGTGAAAAAATACTCAATGCCACCTTGGATGGCAAAGAAAGTGAACGCAAAATGATTGCCGAAACTTTGCATCACAGTGTGAGCTCGCTCTTGTCATCGGCTAGTTTGCATCTGCAGGCTAGTAAAATGATTATGAAAAACTCGCAACCGGAGGAAATCGAAAAAGCCCATACCATCATCAAAGAAGCTGCTGAAAAAATAAGGAATTTGTCTCATGCATTGGTTTCCTCTGTATTGCTTAAATTCGGACTAAAATACGCCTTACAAGATATGTGTGATAAATATTCCAATTCTGCACTCGAATTTCAATGTGATTGTGATGGCGTAGGCAGATTTGAGCCCGATTTTGAATTGAAAATCAACAGTATTATTGATGAGTTCCTCAACAACATCATCAAACACAGTCAAGCTACTCAAGCGCAAATCTCTTTAAAAGAAAATAAAAGCAATCTGGAGATTAACATATATGACAACGGAAAGGGATTCAATCCAAAAACCCCAAAAAAGGATAGCGGACTAGGATTAAGACAGATAGAGGCCAGGATCAATAAAATGGAAGGCGTTTTCAACATCAATTCTTCTCCGGAAAAAGGAACTCATATTTACATTTCTGTCCCGATTCAAATGAAAGAAGAACTCGTTTCATCATAACTAAGATCTCTTTTCCAATTCAACGATCTCCATATTGCTAATATTTCCATTTTCCAATTGAAATTTCAACAAGGTTCTCACCGTGTGAAAACCATATTTTCCGGCTGCCCCAGGGTTTAGAAATAGAACATCAAATGGAGCATCGTACATGATTTTCAAGATGTGTGAATGTCCACAAATTAAAATGTCAACCGGATGTTCTTTCAAACCTTTTTTGATTCTTGCTTCGTATTTTTTGGGATATCCACCGATATGAGTTATCCATATTTTTTTACCTTCCAATTCAAATATTTGATCCAATGGAAATTGCATTCTAGCATGGGCACCATCAATATTTCCATAAACGGCTCTCAAGGGTTTAAGCGCTGCAATTTTTTCAGTCACCTGTAAATCTCCAATGTCACCGGCATGCCAAACCTCATCAGCCCAATGTACATATTTCAGCATTTGATCATCCAAATATCCATGCGTATCCGAAAGAAGTAGTATGTTTGCCATGTGCAAATTAGAAATTAGAAATTAGATCCCGATGGTTATCGGGATAGAAGTTAGAAAGGATTTTGAATTTACACTTTCATTCTTTGTATTTATAAATACATTTTGAACTTGAAATATTTTATCAAATTAGCCTACAAAGGTACAGATTTTCACGGATGGCAAAGCCAACCCAATGCGGATTCTGTGCAAGAACGCATTGAAAAGGCATTGGAAGTATTATTGAGAAAACCTACTGAAATAGTGGGTTGTGGACGTACGGATACGGGCGTACACGCCAAAACGTATTTTGCGCATTTTGAAACGGAGACAGCATTGATTGCTTCCGAATTTTCGTATAAACTCAATGCACTTTTACCCAAAAGCATCTCCGTATACGAAGTGTTTCAAGTGTCTGATACCGCTCATGCCCGATTTGACGCGGTTTCCAGAAGTTACGAATATCATATTTTATTGGAAAATAATCCTTTCGAATGGGATACAACCTGGCAGTTGAGTCATCGCACGTTTGATCTAAACCTCATGAACGAAGCAGCCCAAAAATTATTGTTACACTCCGATTTCAAAGCTTTTTCCAAGTCTAAAACCGATGTAAAAAACTATTTTTGTACCATTACAGAAGCTTATTGGAGTTTGGATCAAAACCGTTTGGTTTTTCACATCACAGCCAATCGCTTCTTGAGAAATATGGTGAGAGCTATCGTTGGAACGCTTCTAGAAGTAGGTGAAGGAAAATTGAGTGTCAATGGTTTTGAACAAGTTATCCTAAGTCAAAATAGAAGTGAAGCCGGACTGTCCGTACCCGCCAAAGGTTTGTTTTTGAGCAATATTGTGTACAATCTAACTTCTAACTTCTAATTTCTAATTTCTAACTTCAACAAGTGTCAAACGAACAAAAAATATCCGGAAAAACATTTGATTTGGTAGTTTTCAAACGCATTTTGAAACAAGCCAAAGTCTATAAATGGCCTTATATCTTAACGGGTTTTTTGGCGATTTTACTATCTTTTTTAGCTTCAGCCAGACCTTTACTTTTGATTGAAGCAGTCAATCAATACATAGCACCCAAAGAGGAACACGGACTCCTGATGCTCATCCTTCTCATGTTCGGTTTGCTGATTGTGGAGGTTTTGTTTCAGTTTGGTTTCGTTTACATGGCCAATTGGTTGGGACAAAACGTCATCAAGGACTTACGCAAAAAAATATTCGAACACATCTTACATTTCAGAATGGCCTATTTTGACCATTCTTCTGTAGGTCGATTGGTTACGCGTGTCGTAACCGATTTGGAAACCATAGCCGAGTTTTTCAGTCAAGGTTTGTTTATGATTGTGGGAGATTTATTGAAAATGTTGGTTGTGATCGTAGTTATGTTTGTGGTTGATTGGCGTTTGTCTCTCATCACTTTATCGGTTTTACCTTTTTTGATATTGGCTACCCGTATGTTTCAAAAAGGTATCAAAACCAGTTTTCAGGAAGTACGCAAACAAGTAGCCAATCTCAATAGTTTTGTACAGGAACGCATCAGCGGCATGTCGGTTATTCAATTGTTTACACGTGAAAAAATCGAATATGAAAAGTTTAAGGAAATCAACAACGACTACAAAAAAGCCTATATCAGTGCTATTTGGTATTATTCCATCTTCTTTCCCATCACTGATTTATTGTCATCCATGGCCATCGGATTGATTGTATGGTACGGCGGATTACAAGCTGCAGTGAACACTTCGGTTCAACCCGGAGAAATCATCGGATTTATCATGATGACTCAAATGTTGTTCAGGCCTTTGCGTCAAATAGCCGACAAAATCAACACTTTACAAATGGGAATAGTAGCCGGCGAACGCATTTTCAATGTATTGGATACAGAAGATCGTACTTCTAGAACGGGTACTTTATCAGCAGAAAATATTCAAGGAAAAGTGCGTTTTGAAAAGGTTTTTTTTAGTTACGTCGCAAATGAACCGGTACTTAAAGGAGTCAGTTTTGAAGTACAACCGGGAGAAAAGTTGGCCATAGTAGGAGCTACCGGTGCTGGAAAATCCACCATTATCAATTTGGTCAATCGATTTTATGATATCGAACAAGGCAGTATCAAGATAGATGGTGTGGATTTGAAAGACTACGAATTGAGTTCGTTACGCAGTCATATAGCCGTTGTTTTACAAGATGTGTTTTTGTTTTCAGATAGTATTTTAAACAATATAACCCTGAAGAATGAAGCAATTACCCCCGAAATGGTTGAAAAAGCCGCCCAAGCCATTGGCGTTGATTCGTTTATTGAGACATTACCCGAGCGGTATTTGTACCAAGTTAAGGAAAGAGGCGCTGTTTTGTCAACCGGTCAACGTCAACTCATCGCTTTTTTGAGAGCTTATGTGAGCAATCCGCGTATTTTGATATTGGACGAAGCGACTTCTTCGGTGGATTCTCAATCCGAGCAAATGATACAAAAAGCGTTGGAAAAATTGACTGAAAACCGTACATCCATCATCATCGCCCATCGATTGGCAACCATTCAAAAAGCCGACCGAATTTTGGTTATGGATCAAGGGCAAATCGTGGAACAAGGTACCCACCAAACCTTATTGGAAATGGAAAATGGCGTGTATAGAAATTTGTATGAGAAGCAGTTTTTGAATGCGGAGGTGTAGTGGATGCGAAGTTATCGGATATATGATTTATGACGCTAGGACTTCAAGACTTCAAGACTACAAGATGTATGACTTTGTAGTGTAAAGAATACTATTTTACCGTTGCAATATCTTTTTAAATTGGTAGAAAAACCGTTCCAAAAGTCTCAGATCCTCGGTTATAATCTCGGCAGTACCCGACATTTCTTGTTGAAATTGTATTTCAATATTGTAAGAGGTAATTAGTTTTGATGGTAAGGAGACATCTATCAAATAATTTCCTTCTTTATCGGGTGTTAAGGAAATACTTTTTACTACGCCTTTTAACATTCCAAATTCTGTTTCGGGATAGTTTTGAAGTTTTATATGTACCAATTGATTGATTTTTATTTTTCCTGAGTTCAATGCTGGAGTTTTCAATTTTGCAATATATTTTGTGTCTAAAGTGGGTATTATTACAAATACTTGTTCCCCTTGATTTACCGTTTGGTTTTCATTCCAAACATTGAGAAAGGAAACTTTACCGGTCATGTTGGATTTAAAAAGATACATCAATTCCCAACTTTTAATACTTTTTTTCAACTGATTAAAGGATTGTATGACTGTTTTTAGTAAAATCACATCCTCTTTTGCACTATTTATTTCTGTGCCTTTTGACGTTTTTTGCGCTGAACTAATTGCATTTCTCGTTTGTGAAATACTACTATTCATACTTTTAAAATTTCTCTCGGCTTGCAAGTAATCTAGTTGTTGTCGTTCGTATTCTTGTGCAGATATTACACCTCTTTCAAACAACGTTTTTTGCCTAGTCAAATCAGTTTCTTTAAAGGCAAGCTCTTTTTGATTGAGACCTTTTTGAGCCTCCAAATTCACAAGTTGGTTTTGTAACTCTCTGACAGAATATTTATTAGCTATAGATTCATTAGAAAAAGGTTGAAGTTCTTTATTGAGTTTGTATTGAATATAAGCATTTTCAAATAGGGCAAAATCTGATTCTATTTCTCCCAAAAAAAGAATAGGAAGACTATCTAAGGGAAAATAAAAATCATCAACATGACCGTTTGCCGTTACTTTGATAGTATCAATAACCGATTTTAACAACAAAATATCTTGATAATTAGCCGTATTTTCTATGACTGCCAACACTTGATTTTCAACAACCAATTCTTTATCTTTAACCAAGATATGCTCCAATTTTCCCGATATTCTGGCAATTTCCTTTTGTGGAGGTATTTCAGTGGTTAAGATTGCTGGTGAGGTAATAATGTCTGGGTATTTAACAAACCAACTTATTCCCAATAAAAGTAATAGTAAAACAAGAAATAGAATATTTCCCCATCGAATAATTCCTGAAGGCATTTGAGATAAAATATCTTTTACTTCATCACTCCTGAGTTCGATAGCTTCAATATGATCAGTATGGGGCATTGTTTAGTGATTTTAATTACCTAATTCCAATTGGTTTTTGACCAATTCATAATACTTTCCTTTTAGAAGAGTCAATTCTTGATGATTGCCTTTTTCCACGATTTTACCATCTTCCAATACAACTATTTGGTGAGCGTTTTTTACAGTACTCAGTCTATGGGCAATCACAACTACTGTTTTATTCTCAAAAAAACGATTGAGTTTATCCATAATAATTTTTTCATTATTGGCATCCAAAGCAGAGGTAGCCTCATCAAAAAACAGATATTCCGGGTTTTTATATACAGCTCTCGCAATTAATATTCTTTGCTTTTGACCAGTACTTAATCCCATCCCCTCCATACCAATCTTTGTATTATATGACAAGGGCAATGATTCGATAAAGTCTTGAATATTGGCAATATTGACGGCGTGAACTAATCTTTTTTTATCTATGTTATCATCGCCAACGGCAATATTATTTGCAATACTATCACTAAAAACATATCCTTCTTGCATCACAACACCACAATAATTTCTCCACGCTTTCTGAGAAATATTTTTCAAATCGGTATTTCCCACTTTAATATTTCCCACGATAGGGTCGTAAAATTTTAAAAGCAATTTCATCAATGTGGTTTTACCGCTTCCACTGGCTCCAACTATAGCGGTTATTTTATGAGATGGAATCTTCAATTCCAGATTTTCCAATACCATAGCATCTGAACCGGTATATCTATAAGATGTGTTTTGTACTTCAATGGGAGCTTCTTGGCTAATTTCATTGATTTTATCAGTATCATGTTGCTCTTCATCTTCCTTATGGTGTATTTCTGACAGCCGTTCAATTGAAATTTTCGCGTCTTGCCATTCTCTCATAAACCCGATAAGTTGAGCAACCGGAGCATTCATCTGACCCACAATATAACTGATAGCCAACATCATCCCTAAGGTAATATCTCCCTGTATTACCAATTGTGCAGATAGCACAGTAATCAATATGTTTTTCAACTCATTAATAAATCCCGATCCCACGCTTTGATATTGTTCCAATGCCAAACCCTTGATGGATAGTTTAAATAAACGTGCTTGTAAAAACTCCCAACCCCAACGTTTTTGTTTTTCAGCATTGTGCAATTTGATTTCTTGCATCCCATTGATCAGCTCTATTACCTTGCTTTGTTCTTGGCTGATTTGGGAGAAACGCTTATAATCTAAATCTTTTCTCTTTTTTAAAAAGAGAATAATCCAGAAGAAATACATAATACTACCCAATAAAAAAACAGAAAAGATTTGAACATTATAAAAAAGCAAGACCACACTAAATACCAATAAATTTACCATTGAAAACAGCACATTTAAGGATGAAGTAGTAAGGATTCTTTCTATTCTGTGATGGTCGTTGATGCGTTGCATGATATCTCCAGTCATTCTGGTATCAAAATAGGAGATAGGAAGCCGCATGAGTTTGATGAAAAAATCTGAAACCAACGAAATATTGATACGGGTACTGAGATGTAACAAAATCCAACTTCTCACAGCTTCTATGGCTGTTCTACCTATAAACAAAGCCAACTGTGCAAAAAGAATCAAATAAATAAAATGAATATCTTGATTCTTTATCCCCACATCTACGATGCTTTGGGTTAAGAATGGGAATATCAATTGTAAGATACTGCCCACTATCAATCCCACAACCAATTGCCACAAAAAGGGTTTGTATTTAAAAATGTATTGCCATAAAAACTGCATACCGAATTCCGTAGGCTGTGTGTCATTTTCACTATTCAAAAAAGCAGGTGTGGTTTCTAAAAGCAACGCAATGCCTTCTTCTGTGGAAACGTTTACATTTTTACCAATCCAACGTTCTAAAAACTCTTGTTCTGTGTATTGTAATAAGCCATGTGCAGGGTCTGAAATATGGTAAGTGTTGGTTTTTTGTTTCTTTTTGTTTTTAATCTTATAAAGCACTACAAAATGATTACCTCCCCAATGCAAGATACAGGGCAAGGGTGCTTCGACCAATTGTATTGCTGCGATTTTCACTCCCAAAGATCTCAAGCCGATTTTTTCACTTGCTTCGCTGATGTTCAACAAAGAACTTCCCTCACGCGTGGTCTCTGATAGTTGACGCAAGTCTTGTAACGGAATATTCCTTCCATAATGCTTCGCAACGATTTTTAGACAAGTGGGGCCACAATCTTTGGTGTCGGGTTGTTTGTAATGAGGAAAATTAAACATTATTTAACATCAAAAGAATCAATTAAGATCACATTTTTATTTCTATTTTCAATTCTTAAAGTAAAACTACCTTTGGGAAGCTTAAAACTAATCCTATCATCTGAAATGATTACAACATTGTTTAGAAGGGGAATGCATTTTGTTTTATATGTCTCATATTCCTCACTGTAATAAATTGAATAGAAAAGTTCTTGCCCCTTGTAATCTTTCAATATTATATTTTTATATGAAAAGGATGATAAATGATCAAATACATTTTCCAAAGTTGGTTGCAAATTATTATTTACATAATAGTCTACCCGATTTAAAGTGTCCAAAATATTTGATTGAAATAATTGAAAATTATCAACTTTATTTGAAAAAAATCTGTTTTGATCTATCGTTAGAGGGTCAATTCCAGATTGTTTTTTAAATAATTCTGCCATCCATATTTTAGAGCTGTTTTTTTCAAAAATATGTTCGAAACCTGCATATACAAACAATTTATTATCAGAGTTTTCAATTAAAATATTATATAAATTTTTTGCTTGTATTTCTTCTCTTTTATTAGCTTCATCATAATAATCATAAGCGACTATCTTAAAGCCGGAATTTAAGGCCTCTCTAATTAGAATTCCAAAAAAAGGATCTCTAAAATAATACCCATCTGTAGTTAATGGATATTTTCGTTCATTTAAATTTGCTTCTTTATCATGATTTAGTGCTTCAACGGCAAGGATATTAAATCCATTTTGTTTTAAGGTTCTTAAAAATTTAAGAGCTAATATTCTATCTTCTGGAAACCAATGGTTTTCATTGAGCATTACTATATTCTTGCTCTCTGAAATATTGATTAATATATCAAGTACATTTTCCTCATTTATATTCCCTTTATTGAGTAAAGAATCAGGGATTTGTTTCCTTTTTGGTTTGTAAAAATTATTTAATGTTTTGTATTCTTCATAATCTGGTAAAATAGAATAGTATGTAATCAAATATTGTAAGTCATTAAAAGATTTCTCAACGTCATGTTTTATATTACTATTAGCTAATTTATCTTTGAAATATAAAACATTATATTCATGTTTATAGTCGTTGAAAAAATCGATTAGCCCGTAGGGATTTTCATTGATATCAATTAATTTTTCGATTGAATTAGTGGCGTCGTTTTCTAAATCAGTACGCATTTTTTTCATTGCTAATAATAAAATAAAATAATCATTTCCATTAATTTTTTTACTTCTTATGCTATAAGTCACATTATCTGAATCATTCACTTTTAAATTACATTTACCAGAAAATAAATAAATATAGTAATAAGGTTCAATATTAGTTTCTCCAACATAAATTATATCCTTACGTTTAACTCCGGAAAAGTTTTTTTTCAAAATTTTGATTACAGAATTAAAATTTTTAATTTTCTGAATATCTCCCGCTAATCCAAGTTTAATTTTTAATTGTTCATTTACTACTGTATGATTATGTTGTTTTGTGTCGTTAATGTACTTTGGAGAACAACTACTCAATAAAAAAAACAGTAATGCTACTGTCCAATATTTATTATTTCCAAGAATTTGTTTTATAGTCATAATTACATGTAATAATATTAATATACTTCCCATCCTTAAACTCTGGTATTCTATTATCTGGACAAAAATACCTAAATTCACAGTGCCGACAATCTTCAATCTGATCTTTTGATAAATTCCATAATTCAATGAATTTTTCTTTAACTATTATTTCATCAATTTTTTCCTTTCTTAAATTTCCATGTGATATTTTTTCTTCAATACTATGCTTAACATTGTTTTCGTTATCAATATACACTCTCCTATTATAAAAGAGATTATTATTTATAGATTCTAAATAAGCATTGATATTTATTATCATATCATGTACTTTAGAAACCCTTCTTGTCAATAACTGCAGAAGGGATTTTTTCGTAAAAAAAATATTATTGTAATTTTTCTCATTTTCAGCATTAAAAAAATATACATTCCTTAATCTTGTATTAATAATTTCTACTTTTTCTTTTTCTAATTCTTTTGTAGATTTCAAATATATGGTTATTGTATGAATTTTTGAATATTCGAAATAGGCAAGTATTTCATTTATTTTATCTTTATAAGTTTTTTCCTTGAATATTAATGCTATATGTGATACTCCCCATTTATCTGTATGGGTCAATATTTCTTGTTTTAACTCATCAAAATTATCGACTTCCATTAAAAGAACATCAAATAAAAAAGGTTTTTCAACCGTAAGGTTTAAATAAGGAAATGACTCAGGTTCGTTGGTCAAAAAAACAATTTCAGTATCAATTAAAAAATTCAGGTATTCATTAAAATCCTCTTTAGAATCAAAATCATTTATAACCTCATTTATATTCTTATCTTTAATATAATTTACAAAATCGATGGTACTGTTATCAATAAAAAACATCAACCCTCTATCAATATCAAATACACAGCCTCTCGAATAACCTTTAACCAATAAACACTTTTCAAATATCTTTACTATATTTTCTTCTCTTTTCATAAAATTATTGGTTTATAAAAAATGAAACATCTCATTTTATCAGTTTGATAGAATTTTGATGTGGAAAAAACCATATCCGTTCTAACGATAGGATTTTCTTTAACACCTTTTATATAATAAATGTTTATCGGTAATTTCCCTAAAAATTCTTTAGGCACCAAGTCCCTAAGAGACACCTCCACTTTGTCTTTCATTATTGAATTCAATTAGTTTCTCTGCTACTTTCTTATGTAAGTTGTAATTGCATGGTAATGAGGTCATTCCAAATTGCCCTGAAGGATTTACTTCTAAAAATACATATTCATCTTTTTTTGTCAAAATCATATCAATTGAACCTGTATTGAGACCCAATACTTGCATCATTTTATCAAGTTTTTTTTCAATTTCTTTTGGCAATTTGTAAGGAATTCGTCTGTTTGGATACTCCATGTCATAATTTCTAAAATCTATTTTTGTCTTCTCATTCATCTGTGAGAAAATTGCCATCGAATAGAATTTCCCGTCTAAATAAAAAATTCTTAATTCATATTTCTTATCAATATATTCTTGGAAAAGCGATGGAGTAAATGTATCCAATTGGATATCTTTTAAAGTTTCAATAAACGTTGTGAAAAATGAAAATGTTTGGTCATTCATTTTTATATGTTTACTCTCATTTAAAGATTTCGAAATAATACTTTTTTCTTGAAATGTATTTGTTAAGTTTTTTTTATTGTTTGTAATTATTGTTTGTGGAGTAACTAAACCGCAATTGTATGCGGTTGTTAAAACTTCAAATTTTGAAGGCATATTGATTCTTTTATTAAGCCATTTCTTTTTATCCAGTGATTTTAAAAAAAGTGTTCTAAGTATAGAAAATTCTGTATATAAATATCTTGTCAAATCGTTGCTTCTACCAAAAACATTTTCATAGGTATGTAGAAACCCAAACTTCCTGAACCATACTACAGTTATCTCAGAAAGCAAGATTTTTATTCCATTATTAATAATAAAATTTGATTCTATATTTTGAGGATTAAATTCAATGATTGTTTTTCCTGTCATTAAATCTTCATCATTCAATCGCACAAAATTGGCATTGTAATGCTTTAACCAATCAAGCACTAATTGTGAATCAGTATCATATGAGGTACTAAGGATTAAAATCATATATAAGAATAAGAATGGTTAAGCTAAAACTTAACCATTCTTCGTGAATTAAAAAAGTTGTAGTGTTAATTGTCCCATTCTTCATCTGAACCATCATCTGTTGCAGGTCTGCCACCACTATATAAAGTGATTGTGTTTTGATCGAAGGTGTTTGCTTGCATTTTACCTCCATAAATTGATTTTACTTCAACTTTTTTTGCTTTAAAAGATTCTAATTTTTTCATTTTAAAAAAAATTATTATTTCACCTACTCTATTCGCTTTTCGGTTTCCGCGTTTTTTTTATTAATCAAAACCTCTAACTTTTTAAGTGCACTTTTAAATTATCAAAAATTTTGACTAGTTTTGTTTTGTAAATGTATTATTCTTTTTACATGAATATTAAAACTCAATTGCATATGTATTGCAATTTTACGCAACGTATAAAAAATAAAAACCAATGGAAAAAACAAAACTCATCAGAACCCGCACCCACAAAGGATTTACCCAACAACAAGTAGCTGATTATCTATGCATGGATGTTTCTAATTATAACCGAAAAGAAAAAGGAAAACTTAAAATATTGCAAGGAGAATGGGAAAAAATGGCAAAAATGTTTGAAGTGTCATTGGATAATATTTATGAACCGGAGGAAAATAATCATTTTGTTTTTAAAGACAGTTCTATTGGAAATTATTTAGGGACCAATCATTTTTATACCATTCCTGAATTTTTACTCGATAATCAACAAAAATACACACAAAAACTTGAAGAAGAAATAAAAACACTAAAAGAAGACAATAATGCTTTGATGTCTGAAATTGAAAATATTAAATTGAAAAACAATCCTTAAGACTGCCGTGTTATTTAAAGTAGGTTATATTTTGTCAAAAAAAACCTTCTTTAAATGGGGGAGTATGGTCTTTATGAACCTACCCCAAATCTACCTCAATGCATCAAAAACCCAACTTTACTAGGTACATAGGTCTATTCCCTTACGGTAAAGGTGTTGTTTCGAGGTTTTTTGATGAAAGAATGCAGGTAAAAAGCGGGGTTGTGTGGATAAAAAACGGGATAATGGAGGAATAAGCTACGCCAGTCAACGTAAAAGATAGGTAGTGTTAAGATAGAATGGGGTAAGCATGGGTTAAAGGTAAGTACCCCTACCTCGAAAGTGGATAGGGGTACCCATAAGGGTGGGTTATGATACCTATAAAGTAGTTTCCTCTGAGGTTTTGGTTACCGTTCCGGTTCCCGTTACACTAAAACGCGCTTTCAAACTATCATAAATAGCATCAGACCCTAAAAGTCCACTTTCAGCGGCTGCGCCAAATAGCTTATAGGCAGCCAATGCAGATACATAAGCTTCGCTTCCGGCAAGCATCTGAGTGTCTTCCATTTTTTCAACCAACTGTCGGGCTATACCGGTCAATTCGTCCAATTGCATAAACAAATTAAGGTCTTTTTTCATTGCCTCTACTTTGATATAACCAGGTAACAATTCTGCATTGTTTACAATAGCATGGATGGCGTCTTCCGTAAAAGCTTTGTTAGAAACATTGATCTTGGGAAGTGCCACTCTTTCATCTACTGTAAGCCCCAGCAAGAAAGGCATGTTTTCTTGAATGGTTTTGAAAGCGTTTTTCACAGCTTGTACTTGTTCGTTTGACATAACAATGTCGATTCTGTTGTTAGCTAAATTTGCCATAATTTTACAATTTTTTAAAAGATTAATAAATATACTTGCAATTATACAAATATATTTTTTAAATATAAAACATATAGCAACAAAATAGCATAAAATATACGAATAATGTAACTTTAGTTACATTATGTATAGGGAAAGGAATTAGTTTAGGGGTAACAAGATGTAATGGGAATGGATGATTTTAACCCTAAAAAATCCCAAAACCTTACTTTCTTGTAATCCTATAGTCTTGCAGTCCTGTAGTCTTTCAGTCTTGGAATCTCGCAATCATACCTCAACTCCCCTTAATCTGCGTAATTCTCAAAGTATTCACCATACCTTTACGCTTGATGGGCATGGAAGATAGGTTGACGACAAAATCACCTTTTTCCAAATAGCCTTTTTCGATGGCAATCATGTTGATATCCACTACGGTTTCATCGGTATTGCTTTCTTTTTCGTAGTAATAGGCTTTCACACCCCATAATAAGTTGAGCATGGTCATGATGCGTTTGTTATTGGTAAACGCCAGAATCATGGATTGGGGTCTTCCGGCCGAGATTTGAAAGGCTGTATAACCGGTATTGGTAAGGGTTGATATTACTTTGGCTTCAATTTCATTGGCTACCAATACGGCGTGATGACAAATGGTCTTGGATATAAAACGCTCGTTTACGCTTACGATTTTGGGTTGGGGTACTACAATCAGAGGTGAATCTTCTACGCTTTCTATGATGTTGCGCATTTGCTTGATGACTTCGACGGGAAATTCGCCTACGGAAGTTTCCCCGGAAAGCATGACGGCATCGGCTCCATCCATGATGGAATTGGCAACGTCATTGACTTCGGCTCTAGTTGGCACCTCGCTACTGATCATGGTTTCCATCATCTGAGTAGCAATAATGACGGGTTTGTGGGCTTCTTTGGCTTTGCGTACCAATTTTTTTTGTGCCAAGGGCACTTCATGCATTGGAATTTCTACACCAAGATCTCCTCTAGCGACCATTAAGGCATCACAAACCGGTAAAATTTTGGAGATATTCACCAAGGCTTCCGGTTTCTCTATTTTGGCAATAATAGGAATTTTATAATCGGAGCGAGCATCCATATAAGCTCTTAGCTCCAATACATCTTCTGCGGTACGCACAAAGGACAAGGCAATCCAATCTACCTCGTGTTTGATGGCAAATTCCACATCAAATTTATCTTTTTCAGTCAAAGCCGGCAATGAAACATTGGTATTGGGTAAATTGACTCCTTTTTTGGATTTGAGTTTGCCGCCACGCAATACGCGGGTTGTAACTTTGTCTTTATGATTGGTTTCCAGCACTTGGAAGAGGAGTTTGCCATCATCTACCAAAATATTCTCTCCCACTTTTACATCATTGGGAAATGCCTGATAAGTCATATAGGCATAATTTTGAGTTCCGATGCATTTTTCAGTGGTAAAAGTGAAGAGATCACCTTCTGCGAGTTTGACCCCATTTTCCATTTCGCCCACTCTCAACTTGGGCCCTTGCAAATCGGCTAGGATGGCTACATTGAAATCCAATTCGTTGTTGAGTTCGCGAATCATCCGGATTTTCTCGGTTATTTCATCATAAACGGCATGAGAGAAATTAACTCTAAACACGTTTACACCTGCAATAATCATCTCTTTGAGGATTTCTTTGGTGTTGCATGCGGGACCTAAGGTGGCTACTATTTTGGTTTTTTTATGATGTTGTGACATAATTGGGTTTTGATTTTAGGGATTTTGAACGAGGTTGAGTTACTTTGAATCGGTGGAAAACGGATTTTTAAGGATGTTTCTGTATATCAAATGAGGTTTTAAAAAGCTCGATAAAAACCATTAATTTTCCTTATTTTTAGGTTCAATAAGTCACTCAAAACTTGAGCAATTCGCGTTTTTTAACTGTTTGCAAATCTACTAATTCGGCAGTATATATTTGTGAAATGGTCTTTAATTTTTGAATAAAACTTTCGAAAAATGCAGGAGTTTCATCGGCTTCAATTTTCAATAAAAAACGAGCCTTGGATAATTCTTTTATATAAAACAAGGGTTTTTCAATCACGGTTTCCATGTTGGCAAATAAACCTCCGCTTTGAACCTGTACGTGTTGTGTTAAATAATAGTTATGTAATAATATCCAATTTCTATAGTGATTTTTATCCTCGTATTCATAAACGTTAAAGGCAGCAGATGTTTTGTTTTGGAGAATAGATTTAGCTTTCGCAAAATGCATATTAAAATGGTAATTGAGCAAAAAAGCCATTCGATAATCCTCTTCGTTGCTGTATATGGCAATCAATCGATAATCTTCTTCAAGAGAGGAATCATCTAGGGAAAATTTGATTGATTTAGGTTTCATAATGAGTTATGGAATTATCGAGTGTATAGTTTAACTACACATCAGATGCAGAAATTATGGAATGTCCATAAGCAATCCCGATGGCTATCGGGATGCACACTCCCCAATTTATTGGGGACAAATGAATATTTTGCACGCTGATTCCGCAGATTTAATTGCAGATTCGTCTTACGTCTTGAAGTCTTGAAGTCTTGAAGTCTTTTTTTTAAAACACAAAACATCAACTATTTACAAAATTATATACAAATGGAATAACCGATAGGGTCGATTTTAGAGTTTCATCCCTTTGTCTTGCAAACTGTAATAGGCTCTTCTACAAGCTATTTCTTCCGCTTTTTTCTTGGAAGTAGAGCGACCTTTACTGATGACTTCGTTGTTGACTGAGAGTTTGACCCCAAAATGTTTTTCATGATCTTTTCCGGAATCTTCAAAAACATCAAAGGTATATTCGTAGTGATTTTTTTGACACCATTCGATAAACAAACTCTTATAACTCGAAATTTTACCCTGTAATTTGTCTAAATCCACATAAACTCCGATGAGTTTTTTATGCACAAATTTATCCATGACATCAAATCCTCTATCTAGGTATATGGCAGCAATCAACGCTTCAAATAAATCGCCATAGGCATTGTAGCTGAATTTCCTTTTGGATGAAGGCCTTTTGGCCAAACTGACCAAGCCCAAGTCTTTACCCACTTCATTGAGATGCTCCCGACTCACGATTTTGGAACGCATTTGAGTCAAATCACCTTCTTTACTATCCGGTAAATGGTGATATAAAAAAGCAGTTACGGAAGCGTCCAAAAGCGAATCACCCAGAAACTCCAATCTTTCATA
>Ga0209277_10000690_pt1 | contig 16853 bp, 18 predicted proteins | sample JI81AbrownDNA_FD_187503 | JGI IMG/M metagenome (GOLD analysis project Ga0209277, IMG submission 187503) | Wastewater effluent complex algal communities from Wisconsin, to seasonally profile nutrient transformation and Carbon sequestration -... | ecosystem: Engineered > WWTP > Effluent > Algae... | reverse complement strand
CACAAGCCGGGCGCGCCGATCCCGCACGACTTCGCCGATGTCAGCGTCACCATCATGCGCGAGCGGGCCGCCGCCGTGGTCATCGCCCTGGGCAGCAACCTCGGGGATCGGCTGGCGACCCTGGCCGCGGCCGTTGCGCAGTTGCGGGGGGTGGCGGGCTTGCAGCTCACCGCGATCTCCCGGCCGGTGCTGACCGATCCGGTCGGCGGGCCGGAGCAGCCGGACTATGTCAATGCGGTCGTCACCGGGCTGTGCACCCTGCCCCCCGCTGAGCTCCTCGCGGCCCTGCATCGGATCGAGGCGCGCCACGGCCGGGTCCGGGAGGTGCGCTGGGGGCAGCGCACCCTCGACCTCGATCTGATCCAATTCGGCACACCTGGCACCTCGGACGAAGTGCGCAGCGATGACCCCGCGCTGCTGCTCCCGCACCCGCGCGCCGCCGAACGTGCCTTCGTCCTGCTGCCCTGGCTGGACGCCGATCCGCGGGCTCGGCTGCGCGTGGGCGCCGAGATCGTGACCGTCGCCCAGCAGATCACCCGCGTCGACACCGGCGGGGTTCGCCCCGTGGACGGAGCTGGAGTATGACGGGGGGCCGCGGCCTGCGATGGCATGTCCCCGTCGGGTTCGCGCTCTTTCTGACCGGCATCGTCGCCCTGCTGACCCGGCGGTGGATGCAGGATGGCAACTTCCCGCCTGCGGTGCCGGCCTTCGCGATCGTCCTGATCGTCGTGCTCGGCGGTGTCGTGCTGTGGTTCGGCGCCGCGGTGCGGCGTTATCAGCGCGGCAACAAGGCTGACCTCAATGCCATCCGCGCCACCCGCACCCTCGCGCTCGCTCAGGCCGCCGCCTTGACCGGTGCGGCCCTGATCGGGCTGTATGCCGGGCAGGCCCTCGGCCTCGCCCCCGACTGGGATCTGCAGACTTCCAAGCGGCTGCTCTGGGGTTATGCCGGTGGCCTGCTCGCCGCTGGCTGGCTGGTCGGTGCCGGGTTGGTCGCGCAGTCTTGGTGCCGCATACCGCCACGCGAGGGTGAGACTTCCCGCGATGCCAAGCCACCGGCCTGAGCTGTTCACGCCCAGCCGTCGCTATCCCCGGCCGCTCGGCGCTGCCGGGTTGAGGAGTTGTTCGCGAAGGATGTCGGCATGCCCGCCGTGCTGGGCGAGCTCGCGCAGCACGTGCAGGAGCACCCAGCGCAGCGGCACTGGGCCGCGGCGGTTGCCGTGCACGATGTCGTCCAGCGCCATACCGGAGACCGCGGCGCGTGAAGCCGCGCAGGCTGCGGCATATCGCGCACGCACCGAGGCGATCGTGTCGCCGGGTTCGAGGTCGAAGGACTCATCCGGGCCAGCAGGTATGCCGATCTCCGCGCGGCTGCGGCCGGTGATGGCTTCGTCGAACCAGACCTGCTCGACGAAGACCGCGTGCTTGACCAGGCCGAGCAGGGTCGTCTTGGAGGGCACGAGCGATGCGCGGGCCTGGTCCTCGGTGAGGCCGTCGAGGCTGGCATACAGGATCGCGCGGTGCTCGTCGATGAAGATCTCGAGTTGATCATCCAGGCTCGCAGCGATGCTGTTGGGGTGCGAGGTGGCGGGCGGCAGCGGCGCGGCAGGGCTATTTGTCGACATCGCCGACCACGAAGAACATCGAGCCGAGGATCGCGACCATGTCCGCGATCAGGCAGCCCGGCAAGATCTGGGAGAGCACCTGCACATTGTTGAAGGAGGCCGAGCGCAGCTTGAGACGATGGGGTGTCTTCTCGCCGGTCGAGACCAGGAAGTAGCCGTTGAAGCCCAATGGATTCTCGGTGGCCGTATAGAGCTCACCCTCTGGGACCTTGAGCACCTTGGGTAGCTTGACGTTGATCGGCCCGGCCGGCAGCTCGCGCAGGCGGGCAACGCAGGCCTCGGCGAGGTCGAGGCTGACATGAACCTGCCCCAAGAGCACTTCCAGGCGGGCCAGACAGTCACCGGTGGCGCGGGTGATGACCCGGCCGGGACCGCCGGGGGCGAACAACTCGTCATACGCCAGATATGGCGCGTCGCGGCGCAGGTCGACATCGACCCCGCTCGCGCGCGCGATGGGGCCGGACACGCCATACGCCCGGACCAAGGCCGGAGTGACGACGCCGACCCCCCGGGTGCGGGCTTCGAGGATCTCGTTGCCGACGATGAGCGACTCAAGTTCGGGCAGCCGTCGGCGCACGGCGGCGATGGCCGTCGTGGTGCGGTCGAGCCAGCCGAGCGGCAGATCGTCCTTGAGGCCCCCGACCCGGTTGAACATGTAGTGCATCCGGCCGCCGGAGATCTCCTCCATGACCGCTTGCAGGTCCTCGCGCTCGCGGAAGGCATAGAAGACCGGGGTGATGGCGCCGAGTTCGAGGGGATAGGAGCCGAGGAACATCAGGTGGTTCAGCACCCGGTTCAACTCGGCGAGCAGGGTGCGCGCCCACACGGCTCGGACCGGCACTTCCATCCCGAGCATCGATTCCACGCCGAGGACGACGCCCAACTCGTTGCTGAAGGCCGAGAGCCAGTCGTGCCGGTTCGCCAGCACGATGACCTGGCGATAGTCGCGGACCTCGAAGAGCTTCTCGGCGCCGCGGTGCATATAGCCGATGATCGGGTCGGCGCTGACGATCCGCTCGCCGTCCACGACGATTTTCAGGCGCAGCACGCCATGTGTTGCCGGATGCTGTGGGCCGATGTTGAGCACCATGTCAGCGCTCGCGAGCCCGCCCGCTCCGACACCGACGGTCAACTCCTGGGTTGGGGCGGTGGTCACGCCCATCACTCTAGGCCGGAGCGCGCGGACACCGCCGAAAGATCAGGGGGAACGGGCGCATGGGCGGGGGCGTCCGACACCTATGAATCAGAATATGCAGCGCAGCCTCGGCGCCCTCGCCGGTTCCCTTCTCGCCCTGGCGTTGGGGGGTGCCATCGCCCTCGCGGCGGATGGCCCGTCCAGCCCGGACCCCGCGAGCGCGACATCGGAGGTGGTGAAGCGTCCCGCACAAGGCAGTGGCACCACGCCGATCACGGTCCCGGCCGCCAAGGATGCCTTCCCGCACCTGAACTACCACTACGACCTGACGATCGGCGTGTTCGGGCCGATGGGTGGGGTGCCGCTGCGAGTGACCGTGCGCGATGGCGCGGTGGCCGGCGTGGAGTACGCGAAGGACTCGCCGGCAGATTGGCACGAATCGTGGAAAGCTGGCGACCCCGTGTCCGCGCGGGATCTGCCGTTCGTCTCGGTGACCCTGAACGACATCATTGCGGCATCGCATCGCGAGGACACCAACCCGCCCGTCGTGAGTTGGCCGAGCGGGCAGGACTATCCCACCTCGGTGGCGGTGGATCCAGAAGAGAATGCGATCGACGACGAATACACCTACCTCGTCTCCAATGTCGTGATCGACCACTGAGTCCTGGGGCCGCGCGAAACGTGCGGGCAGGCTGTCGGTGAGGGTGCGGCATACGCAAAGCTAGGGGTATGTCAGCGGACCTCTTCGACATCTCCGACCCCGCCTTCCGAGACGATCCCTATCCGGCATTTGCCCGGCAGCGCGCCGAGGCCCCGCTGGCCTGGCACGAGGGCCTGCAAGCTTTCGTCGCCACCTCCCATCCGCACACCAGCGCGGTCTTGCGCGAGCGCCGGCTCGGCCGGATCTTCGCCCCGCGCGAACCGGCCGCCGACTGGGACACCTTCAACTGGCTGCACGCGGACTCCATCCTCGATTCCGAGCCGCCGAAACACACCCGGCTGCGGCGGCTCGTGGCTGGTGCCTTCGGACGCGGGCACGTCCAGCGCCTGGCGCCGCGCATCGAGGAACTGGCCACCGGGCTGCTCGATGCGGCCACCGACGGCGGCACGCCTTTCGATCTCATTGAGGCCTATGCCGAGCCGCTGCCGGTGCTCGTCATCGCCGAACTGCTCGGTTTCCCCGATCTCGACCGGCACCTGCTGCGTCCGTGGAGCCAGGCCATTGTCAAGATGTATGAAGTGGACCGAACTCCCTTGCAGGAGAAGGAAGCTCGCGAGGCATGCCGGGACTTCGCCGACTATGTCTCGACGCTAGCGGCGGAGAGAGCCAAGGACCCAGGGGAGGACCTGCTGACCGATCTGGTGCAGATTCGCGATGGCAGTGACAAGCTGTCGCATCACGAGCTGATCGCCACCGCGGTGTTGCTGCTCAATGCCGGCCACGAGGCATCGGTCAACGGTTTCGGCAACGGCCTGCACAGTTGGCTCGCGGCGGGCAAGCCCGGCGACCTCGATCCAGGGGACGAGGCCGGGATCGCACTCCTGGTGGAGGAGTTCCTGCGCCATGACGCGCCGCTGCAACTCTTCGAGCGGACCGCCACCGAGGATCTGGAGATCGACGGCGTGCGAATCGCCAAGGGGCAGAAGGCACTTGCGTTGCTCGGCGCCGCGAACAGGGATCCCGCCGTCTTCGCGGAGCCAGACCGCTTCGACCCCACCCGCACGCCGAACAACCACCTCGCCTTCGGGCTCGGCATTCATTTCTGCATCGGTGCACCCCTGGCTCGATTGGAGATGCAGATCGCCAGCCGCCTACTGCTGCAACGCTATCCGTCCATCGAGCTGGTCGACGTGGTGCGTCGGCCGACCTTTGTCCTCCGCGGATTCGAGAGCGTGACCCTCAGTCCGTGCTGATCGCGGCGGGATCTCGGTGATCGCCCACGTGAAGTCGCCCAGGGGGGCGTTGAGAAGCTGGGCTCGCGCCGAATTGTGCTGGAGGGCCGCGAGATAGCGCTGCGGATCGCGGCGGGCCAGGTCGTATGACGTCCCCCGCCCCGCGAGCACTCCGGTGCCGTCAAAGCCGAGGTCGAGCAGCGCCTCCCGTTGGGTGCGCAGCCGGTCGTGCGGCAAGGAGTCCATCGCCACATGAGCGGTCAGGTCGGTGCTGCCATCGGGGAGGGGGGCCGTCAGCTGCCCGCCCCGATAGCCAACCAGCGTGCCGGCGCCGGGTCGGGCCTCGCGACGGTGACCGTAGTCGGCCGCGACGATCACTCCGGAGCCGATCGCGTCGATGAGGGCCCGCAAGGCGATATCGCGGGGACGCCCGACCTCGACCCGGGTGCCGGGCGCGTCACCGGCCGGCCACCAGGTCATCGCCCACGCGAGGTCCTGTTCGTCGAAGGTTGCCGTCTCGCCGGCACTGGCCCCGAGGTGTTCGGCGCCCTCGGCATCGACCTCCACCTCACGCAGCACACCCCGAGCATCCACCTCGCCGACCGGCACCGGGATGACGTCGAGCCATTCGTTGGCGAAGACGAGGGCGTCCTCCAGCGGGCCGAGGGAGGGCAGGTGCGGGCCGCCAGGAGATCGGATCCAGTCGATATTCTCGGCGAGGCCACTCGGCCGGGCGACGATGTCCACGCCGGTCAGCGCAAGCGGAGCCTCGCCCGCCGCCAGGGCGGTGAGCAACTCCCCTCGCCCGGCACCGATGTCGATGATCTGGGAGCACCCGTGCCGGGCGGCCAGCGTGCGCAGCGCGTCCGCGAGCAGCACCCCGGCCCGCCCGTGGCAGGAGGTCGCGAAATGCCCGGCGGGACCGGCGGCACCGCGATAGAAGCCGCGCTCTCCATACAGCCCCTCGTGCCAGGCCACCACCCACGGCCGGCGACCGGCGTGCGAGCGGCCAGCCCTGAGGTCCATGGCTCGATCATGACACTCTCCGGCGACGGGCCGGGTGGCCCGGCGCGGTGGCCGGCCGCTCGGATGGTTGACTTGGCGGGTGACGATGCCGCCGCTGCCGCCGGGACGCCTGCGTGTCGGCGTGATCGGCGCCGGGAAGGTCGGTGCCGTCCTGGGAGCGGCTCTGGCCGCGGTCGGACATCTCGTCGTCGCCGTCAGCGCCGTGAGTGATGCCTCGCGTGCCCGGGCCTCGATGCTGCTGCCGGACACCCCTATCCTCCCCATGGACGAGGTGGTCGCTGCCAGTGATCTCGTCCTGCTCGCCGTGCCGGATGATGTGCTCGCCGAGGTCGTCGCCGGCCTCGCCGCGACCGGAGCTTGGCACGGCGGCCAGTTGCTCGCCCATACCTCCGGCCGCAGCGGCCTCGCACCCCTCGCGCCGGCCATTGCTGCGGGTGCTGGCGGTATGGCGATCCACCCGGCGATGAGCTTCACCGGCACCGAGATGGACATCCTTCGCCTGCGGGACTGCTGTTTCGGAGTCACCGCGCCGCCGCACCTCATTGCTCCCGCGAGCGCGCTCGTCGTGGAGATGGGCGGCGAGCCGCTGATCATCGACGAGTTCGATCGCGTGCGCTATCACCTGGGTTTGGCGCACGGTGCCAACTACCTCGTCACTCTGGTCGCGCAGGCGGCCCAGATCCTTGCCGGCGCCGGTGTCGAGGACACCGACCGGCTGTTGCGCCCCCTGCTGGGGGCCGCTCTCGACAACGCCCTGCGGGCCGGTGATGCCGCCCTCACCGGGCCCGTGGCCCGCGGCGATGCCGGTACGGTGGCCGAGCACCTGGAGGTCCTGGAGCGCGAGTCACGCGATGTCGAGCAGGTCTATCGGGTCCTGGCCGAGGCGACGCTCACGCGGGCCTCGCACGGGCGCCGGCTCTCCGGGGCGGCGGCGCGCAGCATACGAGAAATTCTGCACTCACCGAAGGAGACACCGTGACCAGCCCCCCGGAGCGCACCCAGCCGATCGTCGCGCGCACGCGCAGCGAACTTCGGACCGCCCGAAAGTCACTGACCGGCAAGGAGATTGCCGTCGTGATGACGATGGGAGCGTTGCACGACGGCCACGCGACCCTGATCCGTCGGGCGCGCGCCGAGGCCGATCGCGTCATCGTGACGATCTTCCTCAACCCCCTGCAATTCGGCCCCCGCGAGGATCTCTCCCGCTATCCGCGGACCTTCGATGCGGACCTGGCGATCTGCACCGAATTTGGTGCCGATCTCGTCTTCGCGCCGACCCCCGATGTCATCTATCAAGACGGTGATCCGGGCGTCCGCATCTCGGCCGGGCCCCTGGGCGATGTGCTCGAAGGACAGTCTCGCCCAGGGCATTTCGACGGCATGCTCACGGTCGTCGGCAAGCTCATGCACCTGACCGCCGGCACCTCCTTCTATTTCGGGCAAAAGGACGCCCAGCAACTTCTGCTGATCCGCCGGATGGTGCGCGACCTCGACTTCCCGGCCCGGGTCATCTCCGTGCCGACAGTGCGCGAGGCGGACGGTCTGGCGATGTCGAGCCGCAATACCTATCTGACGCAAAGCGATCGCGATGTCGCGCTCAGCTTGTCCAAGGCCCTCAAGGCCGGTGCGGCAGCGGCGACCGAGGGGCCGTCCGCGGTGCGCCGGGCCGCACGCGCCGTGCTGGTGGCCGAGCCCCTGGTCCTCGTCGACTACCTCGTGCTCGTCCACCCGACAACCCTGAAAGAAGTGCCTGAGTGGTATCGCGGGGAGGCCTTGCTCGCCGTGGCCGGCAAGGTCGGCACGACCCGGCTGATCGACAACACACCCGTTCTCGTCGGCCCCGGTGGGGGCGCGCTTTCCGTCTTCAGCAATCCCGACGAGCTCGGTCCCGCCGAGCTGAGGTGAGGTAGTCCATGTTGCGAAATATGTTGCACAGCAAGATCCATCGCGCCACCGTGACGCAGGCCGACCTGCATTATGTCGGGTCGCTGACCATCGACCGGGACCTGATGGATGCCGCCGGCATGCTGCCGGGTCAGCAGGTGGACGTCGTCGATGTCGACAATGGCAACCGGCTGACCACCTATGCCATCGAGGGCGAACGCGGCACTGGCATCCTCTGCATCAATGGGGCCGCGGCGCGGCTGATCTCGCCCGGCGATCTGGTGATCGTCATCGCCTATGCGTTGATGGACGAGACGGAAGCGCGCACCTTCGAACCCCAGGTGGTCTTCGTCGACAAGGCCAACAAGATCGTCGAGGTGGGGCACGACGGCGGGGATGTCCCGGAGGGCTATGGCCTTCGGACCTCGGCCGTCACAAAGCGTCGGCACGCGTGAAAACCACTGACATGAATGACTTTCCGCGGCTACCCGAGGTGCGCATTCCGCGTTATCTGCGGGCGGGGAATCCCGGCTGGAAGACCACCGCCGATGTCATTGTCGTCGGCTCCGGGATCGCCGGCCTCACGTGCGCGCTGCGTTTGCGCGAGCAGGTCGAGAAGGTGCTGCTGGTCACCAAGACCGTCCTGTCGGCCGGCTCGACCCAGTGGGCGCAGGGCGGCATCGCGGCGGCGCTGGACCCGGAGGACTCCCCGGAAGAGCATCTGGACGACACCCTGATCGCCGGCGTCGGTCTGTGCGACGAGGCGGCGGTCCGGGCGCTGGTGACCGAGGGTCCGGTGCGCGTGCGCGAACTCGTCGCTCTCGGAGCGGAGTTCGACCGCGCGCCCAGCGGGGACATCCTCTTGACCCGAGAAGGTGGGCATCACCGTGACCGGATCGCTCACGCCGGCGGGGACGCCACGGGCGCCGAGATCTCCCGGGCGCTCATCGCGGCGCTGGAACGAGTGCAGAACGACCCAGGCATCGAGGTCGTCGAGCACGCGCTGGTCGTCGACCTCCTCACGGCCGCGGATGGCCGCGTCTGCGGGGTCACCCTGCACGTCATCGGTGAGGGCGAGCATGACGGGGTCGGCTCGGCATCCGCCCGCGCGGTGGTCCTGGCCACCGGCGGACTCGGTCAGATCTATGCCTCGACCACCAATCCGTCGGTGGCGACCGGCGACGGCATGGCCGCGGCATTGCGCGCCGGGGCGCGGCTGGCCGACGTGGAGTTCGTGCAATTCCATCCGACCGTGATGTATCTCGGCGAGGGCTCCACCGGGCAGCAGCCGCTGATCTCCGAGGCGGTGCGCGGTGAAGGTGCCTTCCTCGTGGACGACGAGGGCGTGCGATTCATGCAGGGCCAGCACCCCCAGGCCGACCTCGCGCCGCGCGATGTGGTGGCGCGGGCGATCAGCGCACGGATGCGCGAAACCGGCGCCGAGCATGTCTGGCTTGATGCCCGGCACCTCGGAAAAGAGTTCTTGGAGAAGCGTTTTCCCTCGATCGTCGCACGCTGCCGGGAGCTGGGCTGCGATCCCGCGACCGAGCTCATCCCGGTCGCACCGGCTCAGCACTATGCCTCCGGCGGCGTGTGGACCGACCTCGACGGACGCGCCAGCGTCGATGGGCTGTATGCCTGCGGTGAGACCGCGTGCACCGGCGTGCACGGAGCCAACCGGCTCGCGTCGAACTCCCTGCTTGAAGGCCTGGTCTTTGCCAGCCGCATCGCCGAGGACCTAACGCGACGCATCACGGCGGGTGATCTGCCGCTGGTCGAACCCGCCGACCCAGACGACGACTGCCAACTGCTCGATGCGGCGGATCGCGTGGCGGTGCAGCGGGCGATGGCGCGCGGCAGCGGTGTGGTCCGCACGGCCGAGAGCACGAGGCAGGCGCATACGGCGCTCGCGGAATTGTTGGCGAAGGATGTCGAGGCCCGGCCGACCACCCAGGCCTGGGAGGCCACCAATCTTGCGCAGCTCGGGCTGGCGCTGTCCGCCGCCGCACACGCCCGCGAGGAGACCCGCGGCGGGCATGAGCGCCTGGACTTCCCCGAGCGCGATGACGCGAATTGGCTCGGTCACCTGCATCATCGGCGGACGCCGGGCACGGCTGCGTTGACCTTGTCCTTCACCACCCAAGAGGAGTCGGCCCGATGAGTGACCTGGGATTTCCCCACGACGACGCCCTGCGAGTCGTGCGGGCCGCGTTGATCGAGGACCTCGGCGGCGCCGATGGCGTGGACGTCACGACCGAGGCGACGATCGATGCCAGCACCCCGGTGCACGCGCAGATCGTGGCCCGCGCCGATGGGGTCATCGCCGGATTGCCCGTGGTCGATCTGGTGCTGCGGGAGTGCGCCTCGATCACCGGCGGTGGCGAGGTGGGTTGCGCCCTGGTGACGGCCGATGGCGAACGGGTCTCGGCGGGCGCGGTCCTGGCCGAGTTACGCGGGCCGGCTACCACCATCCTCACGGGGGAGCGCACCATACTCAACCTGCTCTCGCGGATCTCCGGTGTCGCCACGGCGACCCGGCTGTGGGCCGATGCCTTGGCGGGCACCGGCACCACGGTGCTTGACACCCGCAAGACCACACCGGGCCTGCGGGCGATCGAGAAGTATGCCGTGCGCGCCGGTGGGGGCACCAACAAGCGCATGGGCCTCTTTGACGTGGCGATGATCAAGGACAACCACAAACTGGCTGCCGGGTCGATCACGGCCGCCTATGAGCGGATCCGTGAGCGCTTCCCGGATGTGCCGATCCAAGTCGAGGTCACCACGGTCGCCGAGGCCCTCGAGGCGGTCGCTGCCGGCGCGCGATTCATCATGTGCGACAACATGTCCCCCGCGTTATTGGCCGACACGATCGACGCTATCGAAGGCACCGGTGAGGTCGTGGAGGTGGAGGCAACGGGTGGGTTGACGCTCGCGTCGGCCACGGCATACGCCGCGACCGGCGTGGACTATCTGAGCGTCGGTGCGCTCACGCATTCCGCCCCGATCCTGGATATTGCGCTGGATTTCGTGGAGACGAGTTAGCGGATTCTGCGGACAGCCATTGACAGGGGTGGGACCGTAGGAGAACCAGAAACGCCTATCAGGGGGTTCGCACCGTGTCCAAGGGATCTATCCGTCTTTTCTCGGCCGCGCTCGCGCTCGGGATGCCGCTGGGAGTCGGGGCGGCGAGCGCCGCGCCGACGGCCGATCGGGCCGCCCCGGTCACCATCGCGACTGGGCTGAACAATCCGCGGCAACTCTCGTTCAGCGGCGCCGCGCTGTATGTCGCGGAATCCGGCGTCGGGGGGTCGGGGCCGTGCATCCAAGGCGGCGAGGGTCAAGCGTGCTTCGGACGCACGGGCGCGATCACCAAGATCGTGGGCACCACGGCGACGCGCGTCGTGACCGGCCTGCCCTCGATCGCGGGAGCCGGTGGGTTCGGAGCCTCCGGACCCTCCGATGTGCAGGTCAGCGCCGGGACCTATCGGATCAGCCTCGGGCTCGGCGCCGACCCTGCCTTGCGCGCCGGCCTGCCCGCCGCCGGCCCCCGCCTGGGCACCATCGCGACCGGACGCCTCGGCTCGGCGATGGCCACCACGGTCGCCGACCTCGCGGCATACGAGGGCGCCAAGGACCCCGCGGCCGACGGGCCCGACAGCAACCCGAGTGCCCTGGGCCCGATGAACCTCACCGTCGACGCCGGAGCCAATGCCCTCCTGCGGGCCTCGGCGCGCGGCAAGATGGCGGTCGTGGCGACCTTCCCGAGCCGCATGGTGCCCAAGCCGCCCTTCCTGGGCGAGGGGGAAATGCCGATGCAGTCGGTCCCGACCTCGGTCGCTGTCGGCCCCGACGGCGCCTATTACGTCAGCGAACTGACCGGCTTCCCTTTCCCCGCCGGCGGGGCGCGGATCTGGCGAGTCGTCCCTGGTCAGACGCCGCGTGTCTATGCGACCGGACTGACGAATGTCACTGATCTGGCCTGGGCCGGCAACCGCCTGTATGCCGTGCAGATCGCCGACGGCGGCCTGCTCTCCGTGCCTGAGGGCGAGTTGCCGATGGGCTCGCTCGTCGAGGTCCGTCGCAGCGGCCCGCGCACTGTTGCCGCCAACCTGACCGCCCCCTATGGCGTGGCCGTCAAGGGCGCCAACGCCTATGTGACCACCTGTGGCATGTGCGCCGGCATGGGCGCCGTGGTCCGCATCCCGCTCGCGGGAAGCTGAGAGGCTTTCCGCTCGGGCTTGTCGGTGCAGACATCTAGCGTTCTCGTATGCCGCGCCGTCAGGACGAGTGGACCGACCCATTGAGTGTTCGGCGCGTCCGGCTGGGGCCGGACGCGCCGGCCGAGCGCGACACCTGGCCAGCCACGATCCCGGCCGTGGCGCAGGTGCTCGAGCAAGGGCTCGACCTGGCGCGCTTGACGATTCTGGTCGGGGAGAATGGCAGCGGGAAGTCCACCCTGATCGAGGCCATCGCCATGGCTTTCGGCCTGCCGGGCGAGGGCGGATCGACCGGGGCCATTCACAAGACGTATGCCAGCGAGTCGCCGCTGCATCAGTGGCTGACCTTGGAGAAGGGCGCCGGGGCCAGTCGCTGGGGCTACTTCCTGCGCGCGGAAACGACCCATGGCCTCTTCACCTATCTGCACGATCATCCCGGCCCCGTCGACCCCGACTTCCATGCGCTCAGCCACGGGGAGTCCTTCCTGGCCATGCTCGCCACACGGCGCTTTCGCGGGCCGGGCTTCTTCGTCATGGACGAGCCGGAGGCCGGTCTGAGCTTCTCGGCGCAGCTTGCGCTGGTCGGCACGCTGCATGCCCTCGCGCATGACCGGGGCAATCAACTGCTGCTCGCCACCCACTCACCGGTCCTGGCGGCGACGCCCGGTGCCAGGCTTCTGCAACTCGACGAGGAAGGTATTCGCCGAAGTTCCTGGTCGGAACTGGAGTCGGTGATCAACTACACCAATTTCCTTGCCGAACCGCGCCGCTATCTGCGGCATGTCGTCGATCTCGAATGACGGGGGGTGGCTGCCGAAAATTGTCGGAGTGGCCGAGCGGCTGACCTAAACTCGGGAGTTGTGACCGCTGCGCACGACACCCCCGACCTGCCCGAGGCTGATCTCAACGAGCAGATGCGCTTCCGGCACGCCAAGCGGGAGCGGCTCTTGGCCGAGGGCCGGGCGCCCTTCGCCGTCGAGGTGGCGCGCACCCACTCTCTGGAACAGGTGCGCACGGCATACGAGCACCTGGCCGCGGGCGAGGAGACGACCGATGTCGTCGGGGTCGCCGGCCGGGTGATCTTTATCCGCAACACGGGCAAGCTGGCCTTTGCCACGCTCCAGGAGGGGATCGGCACCCGGCTGCAGGTCATGCTCAGCCTTGCCGAGGTCGGCGAGGAGGGGCTCGCGGCGTGGAAGGCCGATGTCGACCTCGGTGATTTCGTCTTCGTCGAGGGCCGGGTGATCTCCTCCAAGCGTGGGGAGTTGTCGGTCATGGCCTCGCGGTGGGAGATGGCGAGCAAGGCGCTGCGCCCGATGCCCGTGCTGCATAAGGATCTTTCCGAGGAGACCCGGGTGCGCCAACGGTATGCCGATCTGATCGTGCGCCAGGAGGCGCGCGACATGGTGCGCACCAAGGCCACTGCGCTGCGCGCGATCCGCGCGGTTTTGGACGGGCAAGGATTCATCGAGGTCGAGACGCCGGTGATCCAACTCATCCACGGCGGTGCGGCGGCGCGGCCCTTCCGCACGCACATGAACGCCTTCGATCAGCAGATGGTGCTGCGGATCGCCTTGGAGTTGAACCTGAAGAAGGCCGTGGTCGGCGGCGTCGACCGGGTCTATGAAATGGGTCGGATCTTCCGCAACGAGGGTGTGGACGCCACGCACTCACCCGAGTTCACGATGCTGGAGGTCTATCAGGCATGGGGCGATCAGAGCACGATCGCGCAGGTGATCAAGGACCTCTATCTCGGTGTGGCCGATGCCCTGGGCACGCGCCAGATCACCACCCCCGCGGGCGTCGTCGACCTCAATGGGCCGTGGCGCTGGCTTCCGGTCTATGACGCCGTCTCCGAGGTCGTCGGCGAGAGCGTCACCATCGAGACTCCCGTCGAGCAGTTGCGGTCGTATGCCGAGGCGCACGGACTGACCATCGACCCCGCGCTGGAGAAGGACAAGGTCTTCCTCGAACTCCTCGGGGAACTCGTCGAGCCCGGCCTGCTGCAACCGACCTTCCTGTGCGACTACCCGGCGATAGCCCAGCCCCTGGCGCGCCCCCATCGCCGCCTCCCCGGGCAGATCGAGGCGTGGGATCTGATCATTGGGGGAGTCGAGCGCGGGACGGGCTTCTCTGAATTGGTCGACCCCGTCATCCAGCGCGCCGTGCTCACCGACCAATCCTTGCGCGCCGCCGGGGGTGACCCCGAGGCGATGCAACTCGATGAGGACTTCTTGCGGGCGCTTGAGTATGGCGCCCCGCCGATGGGCGGTCTCGGCCTCGGCATTGACCGGCTGGTGATGCTGTTCACGGGCGCGAACATCCGCGAGACCATCCTTTTCCCACACCTGAAGCCGGAGGCCTGAGGTCATGGACAAATTCTGGCTGTATGCCGGGGCGTTGCTCCCCTCGATTGGGGTGGGCTATCTCTTCTACATCATCATCAAGAACCTTCTCGAGGGTGATCGCAACGAGAGGATCGCGATGGCGCGCCTGGACAAGGCACGCGAGGAGCGCGATCGGCAACACTCACCTGAATCGGCGAAGACGACCGATCCGGCCTGACGCCATCGATGGTTATCGTCACCATCAGGTGATGGGGAATTGGACCGGGTTGGAGTAGTCTGACTATCCCAACCCCTGGCGATCACCTCGCTGGGTGATTCAATTCCCCGTGACGATAGGAGAAATCATGGCTCAGCGCGTGCAGGTCATGCTCATTGACGATGTCGATGAGAGCGAAGCCGCCGAAACGGTGAGTTTTGCACTGGATGGTGTCTCATACGAGATCGATCTCAGCTCCGATAACGCCTCGCGGCTTCGCGACGACCTGGCCCGCTGGGTTGGCTATGCGCGGCGCACCGGTGGGCGCAAGGTCAGCTCGGTGCGTAGTGCGGCCAAGGCCGACCTGGGCAAGGTCCGGGAGTGGGCGCGGGCCAATGGCCATGTTGTTTCCGACCGCGGCCGCATCTCGGCCAAGGTGCAGGAAGCCTACGAGCGGGCCAACGGCTGATTGCTCGCCCGGGCCCTGCCGGAACTGCCGTGAGGCGCTCCCATCCGCGGATGGGGGCGCCTCACGGCAGTTCTGGGGCCGCGTCGAGCAGGGGTGCCAGCAGGTCACCATGCGCCTCGACCCGGTCGAGCACCTCATCGAAGAGCACCTGCTCGATCGGCGCGGTCCCCGCTGCGGCCGCCTCGACCTCCGCCCAGGTCCGGGGGGTGGCGACAAAGGGGGCCTCGGTGCCTCGCAATGAATAGGGCGTGATCGTCGTCTTGGCCGCCACATTCTGGCTCCAGTCCAAGAAGATCTTGCCCGGGCGCAAAGACTTCGTCATCTTCCAGACCACGAGGTTGGGGTGGCGCTTGGTGAGTTCCTGTGCCAATTGCGCGACGAGATCACGCACCTGATCCGAACTGAGGTCGCCGCCGAGGGCGGCATAGAGCTGCATACCCTTGCTTCCGGAGGAGACGGGGAAGAGTTGCAGACCGAGTTCGCCCAGGCGTTCTCGGATCAACAAGGCCACCGCGCAGCACTCCGTGAGACCCGCAGGCTTGCCCGGATCCAAATCGATGACGAGGCGGTCGGGGTGTGCGCGCTGACCTTTTGAGGTGACGCGCCATTGGGGCGTGTGGAACTCCAGGGAATTGAGATTCACCAGATAGGTGAGATCGGCGATGTTCTTGACGAGTGGATAGACCACCGAGTCGATTCGGGCCCGGTCCAACCAGTCTGGGGCGCCGCTGGGCAGGTTCTTCTCGAAGAAATTCTGGTGGCCGACGCCATGCGGCCAGCGCACCCGTGTGACCGGCCGGTCGGCCATATGGGCCAACAGGATCGGGCTGATTCGGGCGTAGTAATTCAGGAGTTCACCCTTGGTGGTCTCGGTCGCCGGGTACATCAGCTTGTCGAGGCTCGAAAGCTTCAAGGTTCGGCCGCCGACAGCGACCCGGGTTATCTGCGGCTCAGCCGGCATCGCCATCGCTCTCCTCCATCAGGTCCTCCACCCGCAGGTCGGCGCGCACCCCGACATAGGTGGGGTGTCGCAGCCGTCCGCCCCCGGTTGCTCCCAACGCTTTGAGCTCGACGACGACCACCGGCTCGACCCAGGTCACCTGGTGGGCATCGAGCGCTGGGACGGCATCGGCGAAGGGTGAGTCTGGACGGGTGAGGGGGGCCAGGAGTTCTTCCATCGCCCGGGCGGCTCGGCCGGCGAGCCCACTGCCCATCCGCCCGGCATAGACCAACCCCTGCGGGCTTGGCCGGCCGATGAGCACGGCACCCAGCCGGTTTGCATTGCCCGTCTCGGGGCGCCACCCGCCCACGACGGCCGAGATCGTCGCGCGGTGGCTGGTTTTGAGCCAGTCGGCGGACCGGCGTCCCGGGGCATAGGTGGCGGCGCGCCGCTTGCTGACCACGCCCTCGAGGCCCTGCTCAGCCGTGGCGGCCAGCAGGTGGGCGCCATCGTCATACACCGGCGGGACCTGCACGTGCGGGCCGGTGAGGCTCAAGCGGTCGAGTAGGGCGCGCCGGTCGCTCCAACGCTGCCCCGTCAGGTCCTGATCGAAGAGGCGCAGCAGGTCGAAGACGACATAGGTCACCGGGCGGCTCGCCGCGAGGCGCTCGGCCTTGCGCGCGTCCTTGACATGCATGCGCTCGGCGAGCGCGGCGAAGCTCGGCCGGCCCTGATCGAAGGCGACGACCTCTCCGTCGAGGAGCAGATCGTCATACGGCCCGGCGAGGGTGGCGAGTTCGGGATAGCTTGCCGTGACGTCATTGCCATTGCGGGAGGTCAAGGTGACCTGGGTTCCGCGGATCCGGGCAAGCACCCGCATCCCGTCCCATTTGATCTCGTGCGCCCAGTCCGGCCCCGGTGGCGGGGCACTGGTCGCGGTCGCGAGCATGGGCAGCATGGGGGTATTCAACCCTGTCCCGGCGCGGCGACCGGCTGGTGATCTCTGTCAGACTCAGGGGCATGCGAGCGATCTGGAAGGGCGCGGTCTCCTTCGGTCTGGTCAACGTGCCGGTCCGCCTGTATGCCGCGACCGAGAACCACGATGTGCAGTTCCGGCAGG
>Ga0209277_10000687_pt1 | contig 16883 bp, 17 predicted proteins | sample JI81AbrownDNA_FD_187503 | JGI IMG/M metagenome (GOLD analysis project Ga0209277, IMG submission 187503) | Wastewater effluent complex algal communities from Wisconsin, to seasonally profile nutrient transformation and Carbon sequestration -... | ecosystem: Engineered > WWTP > Effluent > Algae... | reverse complement strand
CGATCAACAAGGATCCCGAAGCCCCGATCTTCCAGGTCGCCGACTACGGCCTGGTGGCCGATCTGTTCGAAGCGGTTCCGCAGCTGGTCGGCGCCCTCTGAATGCAGGGGCATTTGTAGGGGCGACTGAAGTCGCCCATACACGTCGCCCCTGCATCGCCCGACAGCCCTACCCATTTTCACCGAATTCGCAAGGAGCACTCCATGAGCACCTATATCGCCCCCGTGAAGGACATGCTGTTCGCCATGAACGAGCTGGCCGGCCTGCAGGACATCGTCACGCTGCCCGGCAACGAGGAAGTCTCCATCGATCTGGTCGAGGTCATCCTCGACGAAGCCGGCAAGTTCGCCACCGAAGTGGTCGACCCGCTCAACCCCGTTGGCGACCGCCAGGGCAACAAGTGGAAGGACGGCGTGGTCACCACCGCCGACGGCTTCAAGGAAGCCTATGCCTCCTTCTGTGAAACCGGCTGGAACGGCATGCCCGCCTCCACCGAGTTCGGCGGCCAGGGCCTGCCGGTCACGGTGTCCACCGCCGTGCTGGAAATGTGGAAGTCGGCCAGCATCTCGTTCTCACTGTGCCAGATGCTCACGCTGGGCGCGGTCGAGGCGATCGCCCACCACGGCTCGGACGAACTCAAGGCCACCTACCTGCCGAACATGGTGTCGGGCAAGTGGACCGGCACCATGAACCTCACCGAGCCGCAAGCCGGCTCCGACCTCGCCGCCATCCGCAGCAAGGCCGAGCCCCGCGGCGACGGCACTTACGCCATCACCGGCACCAAGATCTTCATCACCTGGGGCGAACACGACATGGCCGAGAACATCGTCCACCTTGTGCTGGCCCGCCTGCCGGACGCGCCCCCGGGCGTGAAGGGCATCTCGCTGTTCATCGCCCCCAAGTTCCTGGTCAATGCCGACGGCAGCCTGGGCGAACGCAATGACCTCATCTGCGCCTCCATCGAACACAAGATGGGCATCCACGGCAGCGCCACCGCCGTCATGTCCTTCGGCGACAAGGGCGGCGCCACCGGCTACCTGGTGGGCGAGCCCAACCGCGGCCTCGAATACATGTTCACGATGATGAACCACGCCCGCCTCAATGTGGGCCTGGAAGGCGTCGGCGTGTCCGAGCGCAGCTACCAGCACGCACTGGCCTACGCCCGCGAGCGCATCCAGGGCAAGATCATCGGCGACAAGTCCGGCGAGAAGAAGCCGATCCTGCACCACCCGGACGTGCGTCGCATGCTGATGGACATGAAGTCCCGCACCGAAGCCGGCCGTGCCATCGCCTACTACGTGGCCGGCTGCATGGACCGCGCCAAGAGCAGCCCCGACGCCGACGTGCGCAAGACCAACCAGACCCGCCTCGAACTGCTGACCCCGGTGGTCAAGGGCTGGTGCACCGAGAACGCCCAGGGCATCACCTGGAACGGCGTGCAGGTGCACGGCGGCATGGGCTTCATCGAAGAAACCGGCGCCTCGCAGTACATGCGCGACGCCCGCATCATCACCATCTACGAAGGCACCACCGCCATCCAGGCCAACGACCTGATCGGCCGCAAGACCGCCAAGGAAGGCGGCAAGAGCATGCAGGCGCTGCTGGCCGACATCACCGCAACCCGCGCCGCGCTGAACGCCACCGGCAACCCGGCGCTGGCGGCCCTGGCGGACAGCCTCGGCGGCGGCATCGCCGCCCTCGGCGAAGCCACCAACTGGCTGCTCGCCACCTATGACGCCAACCCGCAGGCTGCCGCGGCCGGCTCGGTGCCCTTCCTCAAGCTCACCGGCATCGTCGTCGGCGGCTGGCTGATGGCCCGCTCCGCGCAGGTTGCCGCCGGCCGCCTGGACGGCGCCGATGGCGATTTCTACAAGGCCAAGCTGGGCACCGCCAGCTACTTTGCCCAGCACGTGATGCCCGAGGCCAACGCCTACCGGGATGCCATCGTGAATGGCGCCGAGTCCGTCCTCGCCCTCGAAGAAGCGCTTTTCTAAGGCCCACAGGCTGCGGGGGCAAACAGCTTGCCACCGCAGCACAGCGTCACCCGGGGAGGAGAACAGCACTCACCCCGTCACCACCCCATAAAAAACCACAACAAACCCAAGCACCTGTTCAGGAGGAATCATGTCGGCAGACATCTACAAAAAAGTGCGGGCGAATCCGAAATTCGCAGAACTGGAAGGCAAGCGCAGCCGTTTCGCGCTGATGCTCACCGCCATCGTGATGGTCAGCTACTACGGAATGATGGCCCTCGTGGCCTTTGCGCCGGACGCCTTGCGCACGCCCATCTCCAGCGGCGCCACCCTCACCATCGGCGTCCCCATCGGGGCCGTCATCATCATCGGTTCGTGGCTGCTGACCGGCTGGTTCGTGCACCGCGCCAACGGCGAGTTCGACAGCCTCAACAACGAAATCATCCGGGAGGCCACCAAGTGATCACGCGCAAACATCTCCTCGGGGCACTGCTGCTGAGCCTCGCCGGCGCGGCAGCCTTCGCCGCCGACGCCATCGGCGCCGTCCAGAAGCAGCCGCTCAACATGACCGCCATCGGCATGTTCTTCGTGTTCGTGATGAGCACCATGGGCATCACCTACTGGGCGGCCAGCCGCACCAAGTCCACCGCCGACTTCTACACCGCCGGCGGCGGCATCACCGGCTTTCAGAACGGCCTGGCCATCGCGGGCGACTACATGTCCGCCGCCACCCTGCTCGGCCTGTCGGCCATGACCTTCTCGAAGGGCCTCGACGGCTTCATCTACGCCATCGGCTTCTTCGTCGGCTGGCCGGTGATCCTCTTCCTGATGGCCGAACGCCTGCGCAACCTCGGCAAATTCACCTTCGCCGACATCGCCTCCTACCGCCTCGACCAGGGCACCATCCGCACCTTCGCCGCCTTCGGCTCGCTGACGGTGGTGTGCTTCTACCTGATCGTGCAGATGGTTGGCGCGGGCCAGCTCATCAAGCTGCTGTTCGGCCTCGACTACGCCACCGCGGTGGTCGTGGTGGGCGTGCTGATGGTGGTGTATGTCACCTTCGGCGGCATGATCGCCACCACCTGGGTGCAGATCATCAAGGCCTGCCTGATGCTCTTTGGCGGCACCGTGCTGCTCTTCCTGTCGCTCTCCCAGTTCGGCTTCAGCCTTGAAACGGCCGCACAAAAGGCGGTCGCAGTGCACAAGGACGGCATCAAGCTGATGGGCACCGGCACCCTGATGGCCGACCCCATCACCGCCGTGTCGCTGTCGCTGGGCCTCGTGTTCGGCACCGCCGGCCTGCCGCACATCATGATGCGCTTCTTCACCGTGCCCAACGCCAAGGAAGCCCGCAAGAGCGTCTTCGTGGCCAGCGGCTGCATCGGCTATTTCTTCATGGTGGTGTGCGCCCTCGGCCTGATGGCGATCGTCATCGTCGGCACCAACCCCGAGTACTACGAAGGCGGCAACATCGCCGGCAAGATGCTCGGCGGCGGCAACATGCCGGTGATGCACCTGGCCAAGGCGGTCGGCGGCAACCTCTTCCTCGGCTTCATGTCCGCCGTGGCCTTCGCGACCATCCTCGCGGTGGTGTCGGGCCTGGCCCTGGCTGGCGCCTCGTCCATCGCCCACGACATCTACGCCCGGGTGATCCGCAAGGGCACCGCCAGCGAAACCGAAGAAATGCGCGTCTCCAAGTTCGCCACCGTCGGTCTCGGCGTGGTCGCCGTGCTGCTGGGCATCCTGTTCGAGAAGCAGAACATCGCCTTCCTCGTCGGCCTGACCTTCGGCATCGCCGCCTCGGCCAACTTCCCGATCCTGATCCTGTCGATGTACTGGCGCGGTCTCACCACCCGCGGCGCGCTCCTGGGCGGCCTCGCCGGCCTCGTCTCGGCGGTCACCTTCGTGGTGCTCTCCAAGGCCGTGTGGGTGGTCGTGCTCGGCAACAAGGAAGCCCTCTTCCCCTACGAGCAACCGGCCCTGTTCTCCATGCCGCTGGCCTTCTTCTGCACCTGGCTGTTCTCGGTAACCGACAGCAGCGCCCGCGCCACGACCGACAAGGCCGGCTTCGACGACCAGTATGTGCGCTCGCAAACCGGCATCGGCGCCGCCTCCGCCAGCTCGCACTAGGCCCTGGGCACAACACCCAAAAAAAGTCTCCACCCTCGTCAACGGGGGTTTTCACGGCGCCGCAGGGCGCCGTTTTTCTTTGGCGATGTCGCCAACCCGACGAAGCACCCGATGCGATCCAGGGCCCTTGTGGGGGCGACAACTCACCGGCAAGCGACGCAAAGATTCCACCGCTAACGGTGACAGGCAAGAAAAAGCCCGGCATGAGCCGGGCTGTTTTCATCAGGAGCATGATCTGAAAAGTCAGGCCACGCTACCTGGCACTACCACCAGCCTGGCGCTTGGCGCCCGGCCGGCATCGTTCGGCAATTAAGCAACCGGAACGATGTTGGCGGCTTGCTGACCCTTGGGGCCGGAAACCACGTCGAAGGTCACGCGCTGGCCTTCGGTCAGGGTCTTGAAACCCTTGCCTTGAATAGCGGAGAAGTGAGCGAACAGATCGTCACCGCCGGCTTCCGGGGTGATGAAACCGAAGCCCTTGGAATCATTGAACCACTTCACGGTACCTGCTGCCATTTTGAATATCCTTGAAAAAACTAATAAAAACAGGGAATGCCCCTGAATAGGGCGAAACTCAAGAGGGCGGGGTGATGAAGGAAAGACTGCCGCAGGGCTGCGGGTACTGAACCAGACAACAACAACACTACTTGAAGATCGCGAGGCAAGACTTTGCCCTGATTCGCCTGGCAATGCAAATAATATTTTATGGATGGATGAGAAAACCGGTTTTCCCACCCTGCCGGCCTGCCGCCACACCTACGGCGCTGCGACAATCCACCACATTCCGCCCTACCGGCCGGCACGTTAAATTCGGTGCTGGCCGACCGCTGCCCGCCCTCCCCCCGGCGTCTGTTTCAACCAGCTGAGTCACCCAACTGCGCCACCCAGCTGAGTCACCCAGGCATCGGCCGGCCCTTCCTGCCAGGCCCTTCGGGGATAATGCCCCGATGCCTTCCGAGCCCACCATGCCCCGCCCATCCAGCTCCACCGATGCCCTGCGCCGCCTGATCGGGCTGCGCCGGCTGTCCATCGCCGCGATGTTCGGCGTGCTGCTGATCGTGCCCTGGCTGCTCGACATTCCCCTGCCCGGCGCCTCGCTGCTGCCGGTGGCTGCGGCGCTGCTGGTCGCCAACGGCCTCACCCGGCTGCGCCTCTCGCGCATCAACGATGTCAGCGCGGCCGAGCTCTTCGCCCAGCTATGCATCGACCTCGCCGCCTGGAGTGCCTTCCTGTACTTCACCGGCGGCGCCACCAATCCGCTGATCTCGCTGCTGCTGCCCCTCGTCGCCATCGGCGCGGCAACCCTGTCGGCCCCCTACGCCTGGGCCCTTGCCGTGCTCGCGGTGGCCGCCTACTCAATCCTGTGGGATTTCAACGAACAGCTCGACATCTACGACTCCGGCCTCGCCGTGCACTGGCACCTGGCCGGCATGTGGCTCACCTTCGCCCTGTCGGCGGGCGTCATCGTCTGGTATGTGGTGCGCATGACCGCCGTGATCCGCAGCCGCGACCAAGCCCTGGCCGAAGCCCGCGAGGCCCGCCTGCGGGGCGAGCGCATCGTCGCGCTGGGCAACCTGGCCGCGGGCGCGGCCCACGAACTGGGCACACCGCTGGGCACCATGGCGATTCTGGCCGGCGAACTGGCCCGCAACCCCGCCCTCGACCCTGAAACCCGCGCCGACGCGGCCCTGCTCGGCACCCAGATCGACCACTGCAAGGCCATTCTCGGCGGCCTCACGCTGCGCGCCGGCAGCCTGCGCGCCGAAGGCGGCACGACCCTGCCGGCCGACGCCTGGCTGCACGGCATCATTGATCGCTGGCGCAGCCTGCGCCCCCACGTGCGCCTCGCCGCCCGCATCGACTGCGGCCACCCGGCGCCCTCGCTGGTGGCCGACACCACGCTGGAGCAGGCCATCCACAACCTGATCAACAACGCCGCCGACGCCTGCCCCGAAGGCGTCGAATGCGAAGCCGGAAGCGACGGCCAACACCTGGTCGTGCGCGTTCTCGACCGCGGCCCCGGCATCCCCGAATCATTGCAGGCCGGCCGCGAGCTGCCGCCCAGCCTCGGCGCCGGCCTCGGCATCGGCCTGCTGCTCGCCTTTGGCGCCGTCGAGCGCTGCGGCGGCCACATCGCCTTCGCGCCCCGCCCCGGCGGCGGCACCATCGCCACCCTCACCCTTCCTATCGCAGCCCTTCGCCCATGAACCCGCAGGACGCCCCCCACATCCTCGTCATCGACGACGACCCCGCCTTCAACCGTGTGCTCACCCGCGCCCTGGGCCAGCGCGGCTTTACCGTCTTTGGCGCCGCCGACCCGGAAAACGCCCTCGAACTCGCCCGCCAGCACGAGCCCGAATACGTGGTGCTCGACCTGAACATCGGCGGCAGTTCCGGCCTGCGCCTGATCAAGCCGCTGCTGGCCGCCAACCCCGACTGCCGCATCCTCGTGCTCACCGGCTACGCCAGCATCGCCACCACCGTGGACGCGATCAAACTCGGCGCCACCCAGTACCTCGCCAAGCCGGCCGACGTGGACGCCATCCTCAAGGCCCTCTCCGCAACCGACGTGCTCATCGACGACGAAGTAGCCGCCAGCCCGATGTCGGTGGACCGGCTGGAATGGGAGCACATCCAGCGCGTGCTCGCCGAAAACGACGGAAACATCTCGGCCACCGCCCGCGCGCTTAAAATGCACCGTCGCACACTGCAACGGAAACTGGCCAAACGGCCAGTCAGGGAATGAAACCAAGCGAAGACCTCGACGCACGCGTCCGCCTCGACAAATGGCTGTGGGCGGCCCGCTTTTTCAAGCACCGCACCCAGGCAACCGAAGCCGTGGACGGCGGCAAGATCCAGCTCAACGCAATGCGGGTCAAGCCCGCGCGCGACGTAAAGATCGGCGACCGGGTGGACATCCAGATCGCCGACACGCATTTCTGCGTGCTCGTGAAGGGTATCGCCGACAAGCGCGGCAGCGCCACCATTGCCCAGGCCCTTTACGAGGAAACCCCCGACAGCATCACCGCCCGCGAGGCCCAGCGCGAACAGCGCAAGCTCGCCGCCACGCCCGGCGCCAACCTCCACGGCCGCCCGACCAAACGCGACCGGCGGCAGATGGGGCGCTTTACCGGCGAGGGCTGATTCAGCCTCGCGCCCGACCGGAAGAGCCCACCCAAGCATGAAATCCTCAACACCATCGCGCCTGCCCGCGCTGTGCCTCACGGCCCTGCTCCTTGTGGGGATGATGCAGGCGGGCCCGGCCTTCGCCGCCCGGCTCCCCGACGACGTGGCCCGCTTCGTTGAACGTCGCGAACGCTGCGACCACTTCCGCGGCGAGGATTCCGACGACCCGCAGCGACGTGCCTATATCGCGCTAAAGCAGCAGCGCTACTGCAAGGGCGTCGACTTCGAGTTGCGCAGGCTCAAAATGCGCTACCGCCAGGACTTCAGGCTGCGCCGTCTCCTGAAAAGCTACGAGACACCCATCGAATAGCCTTCATCAAGCTGCGGGGCGCCCGCAGGCACCCCTGTTGCCGCGATATTGCGGCGGAGTGGATGACGGCCTTGCGATCAAGAACAGGGCCTTGTGCAGCGCAAAAACCCGTTGTTCGAGTGTTTATTGATCCTCAAAAGCCGGGAAGACGCCGCGCATGAGCGCCCAGCCCCGCACCTACAGGCCGATTGCCAGGGCCAGCGGCAGGAAGATCACCGCCATCAGGTTGCCGAGCAGCACCATCGAAGCGACCTTTTCCGGCTCCTGGTTGTAACGCTCGGCAAACATGTAGTTGAGCACGGCCGGCGGCAGGGCGCCAAAAACCAGCAGCAGCGCCCGCTCCCGCTCGGGCAGCGGCACCAGCATCACCAGCACCGCGGAAAGCGCCAGGCCGATGGCCGGCCTGACCACTGCGCCGATCACGCCAAGACGGATCGCCGAGATGCGCGATTCGCTGATGCGGACACCGAGCGCAAAGAGCATCAGCGGAATCGAAATGTCGCCCAGCATCTTGATCGCCAGCATGGCCGGCGGCCACACCTCGATGCCGGCAATGCCCACCGCGAGGCCGCTCAGCGTGGCAATCACCGAAGGCACCCGCCAGACGCTCAGGAGCTTGATGTTGTGGTCCAGCAACCAGGCGCCAAAGGTGAAGTGCAGCAGGTTGGACACCATGAACATCACGACCGCCGGCGCCAGCGCCTGCTCGCCGAAAGCCAGCACGGCCAGCGGCAGGCCCAGGTTGCCGCAGTTGTTGAACATCATCGGCGGCGCAAAGGTGCGCGGCGCAACCCCGATCATCCGCGCCACGCCCCAGCCGGCAAGACCCGACCCCACCACCGCAACAAAGGTTGCGCCAAGTAGCGGCAGGTATTCGGTGATGTGGAAGGACTTGTTGGCCAGGGCGCCAAAGACCAGCGCCGGCACAAACACATCCATGTTCAGCTTGTTGGCCTGCGAGAGATCCGGCCGCATCTTGCGCCCGACCAGAAAGCCGACGGCAGTGATGGCGAAAAGCGGAAAAAGGATGGAGACGATGCGCAGCAACATGGCCGGAACTCGGTGAATCCGGACGGATGCCGGTGGGCGCTCATTGTAGGACCGGCCCCGCAGGGCCGGCGTCGGGGTTTTCCCGAAGAATCTGCGCCGCGCGTCGGCTAGAGCACGTAGCGCGCCAGGTCTTCGCGCTGGGCCAGCATCTCGAGACGGCCATCGACAAAAGCCGCGTCGATCAGCACCGTCTGCTCGCCCGCCTTGCCGGCTTCGAAAGCCAGCTCTTCGAGCAGCTTTTCCATCACCGTGTAAAGGCGACGGGCGCCGATGTTCTCGGTCTTCTCGTTCACCTGGAAGGCGATCTCGGCCAGGCGGCGGATACCCTCAGACGCAAACTCCAGCTGCACGCCGTCGGTGGCCAGCAGGGCCTCGTACTGACGGGTCAGGCAGGCGTCGGTCTGGGTCAGGATGCATTCGAAATCCTCGACGGACAGCGAATCCAGCTCGACACGGATCGGGAAGCGCCCCTGCAACTCAGGAATCAGGTCGGAAGGGCGCGACAGGTGAAAGGCACCGCTGGCGATGAAAAGGATGTGATCGGTCTTCACCATGCCGTACTTGGTGCTGATCGTCGTGCCCTCGACCAGCGGCAACAGGTCGCGCTGAACGCCCTGGCGCGACACATCGGCGCCGTGGCTGTCGGAGCGGGTGGCGATCTTGTCGATCTCGTCGAGAAAGACGATGCCGTTCTGCTCGACCATCCGCAGGGCCTCGAGCTTCAGCTCCTCGTCATTCACCAGCTTGACCGCCTCTTCGTCGGCGAGCAGCTTGATGGCTTCGCTGATCTTCAGCTTGCGGGATTTCTTCTTACCGCCGCCGATGTTCTGGAACATGCTCTGCAGCTGGCCGGTGAGTTCTTCCATGCCCGGCGGCGCGAGGATCTCGGCGCTCATGCCCGGCACCGACACCTCGATGTCGACTTCCTTGTCGTCCAGCTCGCCCTCGCGCAGTTTCTTGCGAAACTTCTGGCGGGTGGCGCTATCTTCGGGCGCGGTGTCGGAGCCGAAGCCTGCCGAGGGCCGGGCCGCCGGCAGCAGGATGTCGAGCACGCGATCTTCGGCGGCATCCATTGCCCGGTCGCGAACCTTCTTCATGGCCTGTTCGCGGTGGCTCTTGATGGCGATTTCGACGAGGTCGCGAATGATCGTATCCACGTCGCGGCCCACGTAGCCCACTTCGGTGAACTTGGTCGCCTCGATCTTGATGAAGGGCGCATTGGCCAGGCGAGCCAGGCGACGAGCGATCTCGGTCTTGCCGACGCCGGTCGGGCCGATCATCAGGATGTTCTTGGGGGTGATCTCGCTCTTCAGCGGCTCGGCCACCTGGGCACGCCGCCAGCGGTTGCGCAGGGCCACGGCCACGGCCTTCTTGGCGCGGCCCTGGCCGACGATGTGCTTGTCGAGTTCGGAGACGATCTCCGGAGGCGTCATCTGGGTCATTTGGGCACCCTCGGCGCTACGCGCCTTCCCGCCAGGCGGGAGCATTCGCCCTTAAGGCGGCTTTGCGGACTCATGGGTTGAGCACCTCGATGATGTGGCTCTGGTTGGTGTAGATGCACAGGTCGCCGGCGATGGTCAGGGATTTCTTGACCACTTCTTCGGGCGTCAGCTCGGTGTTTTCGATGAGACCGCGGGCGGCGGCCTGGGCGAAGGCGCCGCCGCTGCCGATGGCCACGATGCCCTGCTCGGGCTCCAGCACGTCGCCGTTGCCGGTGATGATCAGGGAGTTGTCCAGGTCGGCCACCGCCAGCATGGCTTCCAGGCGGCGCAGGGCGCGGTCGGTGCGCCAGTCCTTGGCGAGCTCGACGGCGCTGCGCAGCAGGTTGCCCTGGTGCTTCTCGAGCTTGGCCTCGAAGCGCTCGAAGAGCGTGAAGGCGTCCGCCGTGCCGCCTGCGAAGCCGGCCAGAATGCGGTTCTGGTAGAGCTTGCGCACCTTGCGGGCGGTGGACTTGATGACGATATTCCCGAGCGTGACCTGCCCGTCGCCGCCAAGGGCCACGTGCCGGCCGCGCCGGACCGAGAGAATGGTGGTGCCGCGATATTGTTCCATCGGATTGATGTGGGGATGAAAAACCGGATTACAAGGCCGGCAGGGCGCCAGCCGGATGCAGCGGAAAACGGGCCGCTCAGCCGCGCAGTTCGATGCGCGCGACCTGGTGCAGCCCCATGACCTGCATGAGCGCCGCCACCATCGAATTGACGCCGGTGAGCACCACCAGCCGGCCCTGGGTGTGGAGCTGCGAAACGATGTTGAACAGCGTTCCGGCCGACACAAAATCCATGCGGCGCAGATGGCCGCAATCGATTTCGACCTTGGTGCGCTCGGCAGCGAATGCGGTGATCTTGCGCAGCGTGTCCACGTTCGGCCCGACGATCTCGCCTTCCAGCTTGTAGATCTGGCTCATCGTCGCATCGACGGCGTCGACGCCAATGTTGCTGGTGACCGCTTCGGCGAGCGGTTCCCACGACGGGGGCGACTCCTCGAAGGTCATCGCGTATTCAAACGCAATCTCTTCGAAGCGCTCCTGCTGGTCGGTGAACTGCAGCACCTCGAGGAGCAGCAGCCAGAGGGTCTGGTTCTCGCGCGTGCCGCCGGCAACCTGCCCGCCGAGGATGTTGGACAGGGAAACCGCGCCCACCAGGCTCAACTTGATCTTGGCCCGGCGCAGGCCACGCACGGCCCGGTACAGAAGCTCGGCGCCGCCCGCATCGACGCTGCGCAGGCGGCTCAGGTCGATGCGCAGGGCACCGGAGCGCATGCCGGCCTGGATCAGCTGGGCAAACTGCGCCGCCGCGTTTCCGCCGAGCTGGCCGGACAGGCTCACCGTCTGGACTTTCGGCGCATCGCCGCGGGCGGCCTGGGACGACAAATCCATCCAGGCCGGCGGCGAACGTTCGAATTCGGTGGCGTAATGCAGGCTGATCTGCTCGAAACGATCTTTTTGCGCCGTCAGGCGCAGGAGGTCGAGCAGCATGGTCCACAGCTCAAAGCGGGCATTGGGCGAGGTGGTCGTTTCCAGGGCATGCTCAAGCACGGCGCGCGCTTCGTCGTAGCCGCCGTTGGCGTACAGGATGGCGGCCTCTTCGGCCGACGGAGCCATCTCGTCGACGCCCTCCTCCACGTGCATCTTGTCGGCGCACTGGGCGAGCACCCGGTTCACGTCGCCGCCGGCAACGGTGAAGTCGAGGGAGGACGTATCGTTGCGGGCTGCCGCAGGCCGCAGGCGGGAAGAGGAAGACGACGAAGCTGACGCGGCACCCTGGCCCGAACGGGAACGGGATGCAGAACTTCCGGCAGGTACAGGCTTTTTGCCGAAGAACGGTAGCGCCACTCGCACATCCTCCTGGGTATTTTTACGGTGAAACAGGATATCACTCAACCCTGTCCCGACTCCGTGATTTACATCCTGCTGGGATCAAGACTGGCGCTCGCCACCAGCATAACCAGAACCACGGCGCATACCGGCCCGAAGGGCTGATCCAGGCCCAGCGACACTGCAAAGGAAACGCTGTAACCCCCCATTCCGATGACCGCGGACAGCGCCATTCCGGCCCGCCAGCTGCGGGCAAAACGATACGCCACAAGCGGCGGAACGAACACCAGCGCAAAGGCCGCCATGACACCGAGGCTGACCGTCGCCAGCGCCACGGACAGCCCGGCGATGAGATCGAACAGCATCAGGCGCGGGCGGGCATCCAGCCCCCGCGCCCGGTAGAACTCGGGAAACAGGCGCCCCAGCAACAGGGGTCGTGACAGCCACGACAGCAGCGGCACCACCACCGCACAGGCGATGCCGGCAGCCAGCAGGTGGCCGTCGCCGGTGAAGTAGAGCTGGCCGTCGAAGAGCGCGTGGCCGGCCTGCTCGGCGAGCGGGTGATTGGCCACCAGCAGCACCCCGCCGCCCCACGCCAGCAACATCATCAGCGCGTAGGCGCCGGCGCGTGCCATCAGGCCCTTGGCCAGCGCGGCCACCAGCGCGGCCAGCACACCGCCGAGGATCATCGGCCAGCCGGCCACCATGGCCAGCAAGGCGCCGGCCGACGCCATCTGGGCGAAGGCCAGCGCCGCCAGCCATTCGTGGCGCAGGCGCAGATACATGCCGATCAGCGGCAGCAGCGCGGCGAGCAACAGGCCCGTAAGAAAGGGCACGCGAAACAGCGGATCGAGAAGCAGATCGAAGTTCACAAGGATTTCCCTGACGCGACGCGACTGCGCCCACTCATGTCGATGCTCATGCCCCGACCTCCACCACCCGCGTGCACACAGCGTCGATCAGCCCGTGGTCGTGGGAGACGACGACGATGCCCTGCCCGGAATGGGCGCGACCGAGCCAGTCGGCAAGGTAGGCCACACCGGCGCGGTCGAGGTTGTTGGTGGGCTCGTCAAGCAGGATCAGGTCGGCCGGCACGGCCAGGCAGGCCCACAGGCGCAGAAACTGCAATTGCCCGCCGGACAGCCGGTCGAGCCGTTCGCCGAGGCGCCCGGCCAGCCAGGGCGGCAGGCCGTCGGGGGTGGCGCCGGTCAGGCCGAGCAGCTCGCGTCCGGTGAGCGGCACCCCGCGCAGGTCGTCGAAGCCCTGGGCCTGATGCGAAATCGCCAACCCCGGAGCCTTTTCGATGTGGCCGCCAAACACCCGCACGCCGCCCCACAAAGCCTTCAGCAGCGTGGACTTGCCGGCACCGTTGGGGCCGGCAAGTCCAAGGATTTCGCCCCGGCGCAGCTCGAAACCGAGAGGGCCGGCCACCGGCGCGGCGTAGCCGGCAACAAGGCCTGTCACGCGAAGCAAAACCTCAGCCATGCGGCCTCCTTACTTCAAGCCGGCGAGCAGGCGCCGTAGGGTGTCATCGAACAGGCCGAACAGATCGGTCGCCTCCGCCGAGCCGCCCACCGTGAAGGGCACCACCACCACCGGGATGTGGGCCCTCTCGCCAAGCCAGTCGGACGCCGTCGGCCGGGTGTAGGCCGGACGCAGGATCATCTTCGCCGGCGTCGCCTTCTGGCGCTCGAGGATGCCGGCCAGGTGGGCGCTGCCCGGCTCGACGCCGGCCTTGGGTTCCAGCGCGCCGAGCTCCTTCAGGCCAAGCCAGTCGGCCAGATACGGAAAGGAGCGGTGCTGGACCCACACCGGCACCCCCTTGAGCGGCGCGGCGGCCTGCTCCCAGCGCGCCATGGCGGCCTTCCATTTTTCGGCAAAACGCGCGAGGTTGGCCTTGTAAACAACGGCGCCGGCCGGGTCGACCAGGGCCAGGCGGGCCGCCAGCGCGTCGGCCACTTTCAGGACATTGCGCGGATCGAGCTGGATGTGCGGATTGCCACTGGCGTGCACGTCACCGTCGGCGCGATCGACGCGGGCCGGCACTTCGAGCATGCGCACCACCGAGGCCGCCTCGAAATAGCCGGGCTGGCCGGGCTGGATCGCCGCGTTGCCCGACTCGCGCAACACCACCGGCAGCCAGCCGATTTCCAGTTCGGCGCCGGTCGCCACCACCAGCTGGCTGCTCCGCGCACGGGCGATCAGCGAGGGCCGCGCTTCGATGCGATGGGGGTCTTGCAGGGCGTTGGTGGCGGAAAACACGGTCACTTTGTCGCCGCCGATTTCACGCGCCAGCGCGGCCCATTCAGGCACCGAGGCGAAGACATTGACGGCCGCCGCGGCCGGCAAGGCCGCAACGAGCAGGAGCAATGCGGCCAGACGCAGGCTCAGTTTTGAAAACATGGTTCTTCTCCTCAGAACTTGTGGGCGCCGTGGGCGCCAAGGCTCATGACGTATTGCAGCCAGATCTGGTTGTCGGCCTCGCCATCGCGGGACTTGTCGCGGGCCAGTTGCAGGCGCAGGCGCGAGAACTCCGACGGTGACCAATCGACCATCGCCGTCTGGCGGGTCGGGTTGTAGCCGGCCAGGATGGGCAGGCCCGCCGGGTCCAGCCCGCCGAGATCGGCCGTCCCGCTGCGCAGCCAGTCGCCGCGCACGCCGACGCGCCAGTGGGGCATGAACTGGTACACCGCCTGCAGGTAGCTGCCCGACTGACGGAAGCGTGCCGCGTAATCATTACCGTTGCCACCGTAGTTCAGTTCGCCCGTTTCGCGCCGCATCAGGTATTCGCCCTGCAGCTTGAAGTGGGTGTCGCTGGCGTTGCCGCTGGGCGCCCACTTGTAAACAAAATCGGCGATCCAGGTCTGGCTGCTGCCCGAGAAGCTGTGCTGGAGAGCGGCCCCCGTCGCGGGATCCACGCCATCCTCGAAACCTCGCGTCCGCGGATTGGCGCGCACATGGGACACGCCGACCTGCCAGGCCGACGACTCGCCGATGTCGCCGCCCAGGTGGGCGAAGGCCGTCCACAGGCCGGCGCCGTTGGCGTTGCGCTCGGCGCCGGGGAACTTGCCGCCATTGGCCGCCTCGGCGCCCAGCTCCAGGAAGAGCTCGGTGGGCGCCACCCAGCGCAGCTGCACGCCATCGTTTTGCAGGCGATAGCCGAAGAAGGCCTTGTAGGCCAGCGGTGCATCCGAGAAGTCCCACTCGTGAGGATGCTGCTGATTGAGATAGCCGACGCCGGACAGGAAACGGCCGGCTTTCATTTTCAGGCCGGATGGCAGCGCGAGGGTTTCCACGTTCACTTCTTCCACCTCGACCACTCCGGCGCCGCCGTCTTCGGCCAGCGCAAAGCGGGCGTTGCCGCGGAAAAGATGATCCACGTTGGCCGAGAAGGCCAGCTCGGATTCGCCTAGCGAGAAGCCTTTGCGCGGCGGGCCGATCTCGCCGCCCGAGGGGATGAAGCCGTCGATGCGGTAGGCCGACGGGTCGCGCTGGAAGCGGGTGAGCTTGCTGTCGATGATCAGGGACACCGCGGGGTTGAAGGCACTCGCGGAGGCCGGGCGGCGGGCCACGCTGTCTGCCGTGGCGCGAACTTCGGCCACCGAGCGGATGGCCTCGCTGGCGGCGGTGCCGGCTTCGACGGCGGCCGTCGAAGCCGAGGCGCTGCGGGCTTCGGCCGCGGCAAGGCGCTGCTCGAGGGCGTCGATGCGCTGCTGGTAGGTGTCACGCAGCTCGCGAAGCTGGTCGCGGAGTTGCTTCAGGTCGGCATCGGAAGCCGCGAAGGCGGCGGCGGGAAAGGCAGCAGCAAGGGCCACGCAAAGCGCGGCGGGGCGTAGAAAAGCCATGGGTAGAACTCCAGTCGGATCGATCCGGTAAAGGCACGCCGCCGGCACGGAACAGATCCGTGCCGGTCAGCAGTTCGGAAACGGGGTCAGACGGAGAAAAGGGGCGGGCCGCGGCTGTGCGGCCGCGGCAGGCGGCGGGCCGGCAGCGTGAACGAAACGTCGCCCGGCAAGGCCGGCGGCAGAGCCGCGACGACCCGCAGTAGAAGGGAAGGCGGCAAGGCCGCGCCGAGGTCGGCGGCGGACAGGCACAGCAGGCAGCGCTCGTGGCGCTCGGCGGCCGGCACTCCGCCTTCGTAAGGAGCGGATGCCGACTGCGCCGCGTCCTTGCGCGCCAGCTGCGACAATTCGCCCACGTGGCTGAGGGCGTGGGCCGCAGCAAAAATCTGGGCGCACACCAGCACCAGCGCCAGCGCGCTGCGAAAGACCGCGGAGGGGCGCCGGCCCGAGCGCATCATGCGGCAGCCTCCGGCGCATCGGCGCAGAAGCAGGCGAAAGCCCGGTCGACGATGTCGCGCTCGAGATCACGGACGATGAAGACCAGCCGGGTAGCGCGATCGTCGTCGGGCCAGGCCGGCAGCGAGGCATCCGGGTAACGCAGGTGATGAACGCACTGGATGACCCGCGGCACGTCCTCGCCGCGCACATTGACGATGCCCTTCACGCGCAGCAGGTGGTCGCCCTTGAGGCTTTGCAGCATGTCGAGGGCGCTGGAGAAATCCCCCCAGCCCACGGCCGATTCGATGCGCAGCACGAAGGCGTGCGTGGCGGCGTCGTGGCGCGACAGGTCGCCGCCGGCACGGCTGCGCCAGGGCGCGTAGGGATTACGGCGGGCCGCGGCCGCCACGGCTTCATCGGCCAGCCAGCGGGCCACGTCGGCGGATTTGGTGCCTGGATTCCACAGCCCGCAGTCGAGAACGAACTCCGGCGCCACGTCACCGCCGGCAACCCGCAACTGCGGCGCGCCGGGGTTGAGCCCGGCAAGCGTCGCCGCCAGGGCGTCGATGGCCTCAGGCGCAGCCTGGTCGCACTTGGTGATGAGCAGCCGGTCGGCCATCGCGGCCTGCTTCACGGCT
>Ga0209277_10000686_pt1 | contig 16915 bp, 13 predicted proteins | sample JI81AbrownDNA_FD_187503 | JGI IMG/M metagenome (GOLD analysis project Ga0209277, IMG submission 187503) | Wastewater effluent complex algal communities from Wisconsin, to seasonally profile nutrient transformation and Carbon sequestration -... | ecosystem: Engineered > WWTP > Effluent > Algae... | reverse complement strand
GTCGTCCAGCGTGAGTGGCGCGGCGAGGTAGATCGCGCTCTCCGGCCGCCGCCCGTCCGACTCGGCCACTACCACGTACTCGGCCTGTGCCAGCGCCGGCGAGTCGCGCAGCATCGCCCCCGTGCCGTTACGCAGGAGATAGCGTCCGGCGCCGGCATCGCGTCGTTGGGCTACACGGTCGGGGTACGCGAGCGCCAGCACGCGCCCTGCATCGTCCAGGGAATCCTCGGCACCGGCCGCGCCCGACCCACCATCGCGCCGCACGTCGACCCCCAACTCGCGCCGCCAGGCGTTCGCCTCGTCGAGCGCGCGCATCGCGGCATCACGAATCACGCGCATCCCGTGGACGTCGCTCGGCAGGCGCTCGCTCCGACGCAGCGCGCGCAGCAGCTCGAGGCGCGTGCGCAGGTCGGCATCGTGCTGCGGACCATCCGCGCGCAGGAGGTCGCGCTCCCCGATCAACGCGGCAAGGTCGCACGCGAGCCGCAGGCTCGCACTCCCGTCTCCCGTCTCCCGTCTCCCGTCCCCGCGCTCCCCGTCGCGCGACGCGAGTAGCATGTGCGCCACGCGCGGGTGCGCCGACAGCTGGGCCATGCGCGCCCCGTGCGCCGTGATCTCCCCGGTGGCATCGAGCGCGCCGAGCCACTGCAGCAGCTCCCGGGCGCGGGCGAGCGACGCTGGGGGCGGGGCATCGAGCCACGCCAGCTCACCCACGTCGCGCACGCCGGCAGCTGCAAGCTCGAGCGCCAGCGGCGCCAGGTCGGCGTCGGCAATCTCGGGGGCGGTGTACGGCACCAGCCCCGCGTGCTCCTCCATTGCCCACAGCCGATAGACCACCCCCGGCGCCAGCCGCCCGGCGCGCCCGGCGCGCTGCTCCGCCGAGGCGCGCGACACGCGCACCGTCTCGAGCCGCGTCATCCCCACCGCCGGCGAAAAGCGTGCGACGCGCGACAGCCCGCTATCCACCACGCAGCGCACCCCTTCGATCGTGAGCGACGACTCGGCGATCGACGTCGCCAGCACCACCTTGCGGTGCCCCGGCGGCGAGGGGGCGATGGCCCGGTCCTGTTGCTCGAAGGGGAGGTTGCCGTACAGCGCATGCACCGTCACGTCGCTGCCTAACGGCGACTCGGCGAGCGCGTCGGCGACACGATGAATCTCCCCCTGCCCGGGGAGGAAGGCGAGGATGTCCCCCTCGGTCTCGCGCACCGCGAGCCGCACCGCCGCCACCATCGCCCCTTCGACGCGCTGGTCGCTGCGCCGCGGGAGCCAGCGCGCTTCCACAGGGAACATGCGCCCCGCGCTGGTGACGATCGGCGCCCCGCCGAGCAGTCGCGCGATCGGCTCGCCGTCGAGCGTGGCCGACATGACGAGGATGCGCAGGTCGTCGCGCACCAGCTGCTGCGAGTGCCTGACGAGCGCGAGCCCAAGGTCGGCGTGCAGCGAACGCTCGTGGAACTCGTCGAAGATCACCAGCCCGACCCCCTCGAGCGTCGGGTCGCTGTTGAGCATGCGGGTCAGAACCCCTTCGGTGACCACCTCGATCTGGGTCTTCGCTCCCACGCGCGTGTCGCGCCGCACGCGATAGCCGACCGAGTGGGCGAGCGGCTCGCCGAGCAGCTGCGCCATGCGATGCGCCGCGGCACGGGCCGCCAGCCGTCGCGGCTCGAGCATGATGATCTTCTGTCCCCTCAGCCACGCCGCGTCGCGCAGCGCCAACGTCACCACCGTCGTCTTCCCCGCCCCCGGCGGCGCCTGCAACACCGCACACGAGTGCCCCTCCAGCGCCGAGCGCAGCGCCGGAATCGCCTCGAGAATGGGGAGTGGTGGGAGCGTCACGCGACGACGAAGTTGGTAGAAGTTGAAGCGGATGAAAGGTACGAGGGAGCAGGATCGCCCGCCCCAACCTCGCGCCCGATGCCGTCACTCGTCTTCCCGTCTTCCCGTCTTCCCGTCTTCCCGTCTTCCCGTCTTCTGGGCTTCGAGTGCCCGAACTACCGGACATCGTGGTGTACTGCGAAGCGCTGCGCCGCCACGTGGTCGGGCGGACGCTGGAGCGTGTGCGCCTGTCGAATCCGTTCCTCCTCCGCTCGGTCACCCCGCCCATCGACGCGATCGTCGGTCGTCCCGTCGTGGACGTGCGTCGCATGGGCAAGCGCATCATCCTCGACTTCGGCGATGGGCTCTTCCTCGTCGTGCACCTGATGATCGCGGGGCGCCTGCGCTGGCGCGCGGTCGGTGGCAAGGTCCCGGCCAAACTGGGGATTGCCTACTTCGACTTCCCGAATGGGGTCCTGATCCTCACCGAGGCCGGGACCAAGCGCCGCGCCTCGCTCACCCTGGTGCAGGGGGAGGCCGCGCTCGCCGCCATCGACCGAGGCGGCCTCGAGCCGCTCGAGGCCACGCACGCCGCCTTCGCCGAGCGACTGCGGCGCGAGAATCACACGCTCAAGCGCTCGCTTACCGATCCCCGACTGTTCAGCGGGATCGGCAACGCCTTTTCCGACGAAGTCCTCCACCGCGCCCGCCTCTCCCCGCTCCTCCTCACCTCGCGGCTGGACGACGAGAGCATCGAGCGCTTGCGCCTGGCGACCGTCGCCGTCCTCACGGAGTGGACCCAGCGCACGCGCGATGAGGTGGGGGCGGGCTTTCCCGAGACGGTCACCGCCTTTCGCGAGGGGATGGCGGTGCACGGGCGCTTTGGCCAGCCGTGCCCCGACTGTGGCGCCCCGGTACAGCGCATTCGCTACGCCGACAACGAGACCAACTACTGCGCCCGCTGCCAGAACGAGGGGCGCATCCTCGCCGATCGGGCCCTCTCGCGGTTGCTCAAGGACGACTTCCCGAGAAGCTTGAACGACGAGGGCTGAACCACGAGCCCTGCAGCAGCACTCAGCCGAGCGCGCCATCGAACCTCCCGTCTCCCGTCTCAAGTCATGGATCCCCGCCTTACCCCCCTCGCCGCCATCCTCGACCTCAACACGCACCTCTTCGGCAACTGCCTGGACGGGCTCTCCGACGAGCAGGCGGCCACGCGTCTGGTGGACGGGACCAACCATGTGGCCTTCGTCGCGGCCCACATGGCCGATTCGCGTTTCTTCGCCCTCAAGGTGCTTGGACAGACCGTCGAGAACCCGCTCGCCCCGGTACTCGCGGGGGCCAAGACGCTGGAGGACGTGAAGGGTCCGCTCCCGCTCGATGCGACGCGCGCCGCCTGGGCCACCGTCTCGGCGGCTCTGCGCGCCGCGCTCGAGTCGCTCACCCCCGAGCAGCTCGACGCGCCGTCCACCATGCGCTTCCCGATCAGCGACAAGACCGCGCTGGGGGTCATCGCCTTCCTGGTTCAGCACGACGCCTATCACCTCGGGCAGCTCTCCCTCCTGCGCCGTCAACTGGGCCTCGCCGGGATGTCGTACAAGTAGGGCGAGACACCGGAGCGATGGCGAGGCGGCCGCAGGAGCGGTCCGGGGCGAGCTCCGCTCCGTTACCCCAAAGCTGGTTGGTACGTTTCTGGCTCAGAAGGCGCGCAGTCCTGCACCCCACCGACGGCTCAACTCCCGTCTCCCGTCTCCCGTCTCCCGTCCGCTTCCATGTCCCTCCTGTTCTGGCTCCTCGGCGCCGTCGTCGTCGGCTACATCGGCTACACGATGTACCTGGCCACGGTCCTCAAGTGGGAGGACGAACAGACGGTCGGGCTGGCCTACTACGGGCTCCCGCTCGCCGGGCGCAACGCCTTCAAGGACACGCTCCGCGCGCACGCGCGTCGCCTGCGCCCGCTGATCCAGTTCAACGCGAAGTTCACCAAGCTCGACTTCGCCAAGTCGCACATCACCCACCAGGGGGTCGCGGGCCCCGGCGGGAGCTGCAGCGCCGAGTCGTTCGCCAAGGCGGCGGCCTACCAGCCGAGAGCCGAGGACGTCTTCGTGGTCACGCAGATGAAGTGCGGGACCACGTGGATGCAGAACGTCGTCTACGAGGTGCTCAAGCGCGGCAAGGGCGATCTCGTCGAGACTGGCGGCGCGATGTACGCCATCTCGCCGTGGATCGAGGGACGGAAGAGCGTCCCCATCGATCAGGCACCGCTCATCGGCACCGAACGCCCGACGCGCATGATCAAGACGCATCTTCCTGCGTCGCTCTGCCCCTTTGATGCCAAGGCGAAGTACATCTACGTAGCGCGACACCCGGTGTCGTGCTTCGCCAGCTGCATCGACTTCGTCGACACCAACGTGGGCGGCATGTCCCCCGACCTCCCGGCCTTCGAGGCCTGGTTCACCTCGCCCGCGCACATGTGGTGGGGCACCTGGACCGACCACGTGAAGGGATGGTGGACGCGCGCGAAGCAGTCACCCGATCACGTCCTGTTCGTGTATTTCGAGGACATGAAGAAGGACCTCGGCGCGGTCGTGCAGCAGGTCGCCGCCTTCCTCGGCGTCCCCCCGCTCAATGCAGATGAACTCAAGGCCGTGGTGCACAAGTGCGGCTTCGCCTACATGCAGGAGCACCAGGACAACTTCGAGATGCATCCGCCGCACATCCTGCAGACGAACGCCGAGCTGTTCGTCTCCGGATCGGCGGATCGCTACAAGAACGTCCCGGCCGAGATCCGGACGCGGGTGGCGCAGTGGGTCGTGCGCGACATGCAGGGGAGTGACTTTCCGCTGGCGGAGAAGTACCCGGACGTTGCGAAGACCGTCGGCTAAACCGCCTTCGCCACCGCCCGCCCCGCCACCCTTCCGGAAAACAGGCACCCCCCCAGGAACGTCCCTTCCAGCGAGCGGTACCCGTGCATCCCGCCGCCGCCGAACCCCGCGGCTTCGCCGGCCGCGTACAGGCCGCCTAACGGCTCGCCGCTCTCCACCAGCACCCGCCCCGACAGGTCGGTCTCCAGCCCGCCTAACGTCTTGCGCGTCAGCACGCTCAGGCGCACCGCGATCAACGGCCCGGCCGCGGGATCGAGGAAGCGGTGCGGCTTGGCGGTGCGGATCAACCGGTCGCCGATGTATTCACGCGCCGAGCGGATGGCGGCTACCTGCGCGTCCTTCGAGAACCGATGCGCCACCTCACGGTCGCGCGCCTCCAGCACCCGTTGCAGCTCGCCGGCATCGATCAACGACTCGCCGGCGACCTCGTTCATCCGCCGCGCCAGCGCCCCGACACTTCGCTCGACGATGAAGTCCTCCCCCTGGTCCATGAACGCCTGCACCGGCGCCGGCACCCCGCCGCGCGCGCGCCCCAGCACCTGGCGCCAGTCGCGATTGGTGAGGTCGGGGTTCTGCTCTGACCCCGACAGCGCGAACTCGCGCTCGATCACCTTCTTGGTCAGCACGAACCACGACCAGTCGTATCCGATGCGCCGGAGGTAGGTGAGCGTCGCCATCGTGTCGAAGCCCGGAAAGAGCGGGACCGGGAGCCGTCGCCCGCAGGCGTCGAGCCAGACCGACGACGGACCGGGGAGGATGCGGATCCCGTGCATGGGCCAGATGGGGTTCCAGTTGGTCACCCCTTCCACGTAGTGCCACATGCGGTCGCGGTTGATGAGGCGCGCTCCCGCCGCCTCGGCCACGCCGAGCATCAACCCATCCACGTGCGCGGGCACTCCCGACACCATCCGTTCCGGCGGGTCGCCGAGCCGGGTGGGCCACGACTGCCTGACGAGTGCGTGGTTCCCCCCGATCCCCCCCGACGTCACGATCACCGCCGGCGCATAGAAGGAGAAGTCGCCAACCGGAAGGCGCGACGAGGCTTCGCCGCGCGCGACACCGCTGGGTTCGAGTCGCTCGCCGTGCACGCCGTTGATCACGCCGCCGCTGCGGTTGAGCGCCGTGACCCGGTGGCGGAAGCAGAGCGTCACCTTGCCTGCGGCCACCGCCGCGCGCACCCGGCGCTCGAAGGGCTCGAGCAACCCCGGGCCCGTCCCCCACGTGATATGGAAGCGCGGAACCGAGTTGCCATGCTCGGTCGCCAGATTCCCGCCACGTTCCGCCCACCCGACCACGGGGAAGATCCGGTGCCCCATCGCTCGCAGCCACGCCCGCTTTTCCCCCGCGGCGAAGTCGACGTACGCCTCGGCCCACCGCCGGGGCCAGGCGTCCTCCGGGCGGTCGAACCCCGCGGAGCCAAGCCAGTCCTGGAGGGCGAGGTCGCGCGAGTCGCGGATCCCGAGCCGCCGCTGTTCCGGTGAGTTGACGAAGAAGAGCCCCCCGAACGACCAGAAGGCCTGCCCACCGAGCGACGCCTCGGGTTCCTGATCGAGCAGAATGACCCGCTTTCCGGCCTCGGCCAGCTCCGCGGTGGCCGCGAGCCCGGCCAGCCCTCCCCCAACGACGATCGCGTCGGCATCGTATGTCGTCATGGGCGAGAATTCTACGCCCTCGCCGGGCGTTCTGCCGCGCCCTGCACGACGACGTCCCTCCATCCGGTTGCCGGAGCCCCGCATGCGCCCCATCGCACGTCGCACCTTTCCCCTCGCTGCCTTCCTCCTGGCTGCCGTGTCTCCGCTGGCCGCGCAGCAGCCCGAGCGCCTCGACTACCAGATGCTCGGGCGCATCCGCGACGAGGGGATGCAGCGCTCGCAGGTAATGGACATTGTCTCGTGGCTGGCCGACGTGAAGGGGCCGCGCCTAACGGGGAGCCCGGGCTTCAAGGCGGCCGGCGACTGGACCATCGAGACGCTCAAGAAGTGGGGGATGTCCAACGTCCACTACGAGCCGTGGAGCTTCGGGCGCGGTTGGTCGCTGGAGCGCTTCAGCGCCCACATGATCGAGCCGACCATCCAGCCGCTCATCGGCTACCCCAAGGCGTGGTCGCCAGGCACTGGCGGCGTGGTCAGCGGCGAGGTGATGCAGGTCATGATCAATGCGCCGGCCGACTTCGAGAAGTACCGCGGAAAGCTCAAGGGGAAGATCGTCCTCCCGCAGACGGAGCGTGTGGTGCGCATGCTGGAGGGCGACATCGTCCTCAAGATGGGAGACAAGGAGGTCAAGGAGGCGGAGACGACGCCGATCCCTGCAGCTGGCGGAGCAGCGCGCTTTACGCCGCCCGCGGTGTCGGCTGCGCAGCTCAACAAGTTCTATGTCGACGAAGGAGTCGTCGCCGTGCTCGATCGTGGCGCCGACTCGGACATGTCGGCCGGCGGGAGCGACATGTCGTGGCAGACGCAGCGTGTCGACGGCGGGACGATCTTCGTGGGGAGCGCCGGGAGCCGCGACGCCAGCGCCGTCATGCCACCGCAGGTCACGCTGGCCGTCGAGCACTACAACCGGATGATCCGCATCCTCCAGCGGGGAGTCCCGGTCAAGGTCGAACTCGACCTGCGCGTGAAGTTCCACGACGAGGGGGCGACGCCCAACGGCTTCAACATCATCGCCGAGATCCCCGGCACCGACCCCAAGCTCAAGGACGAGATCGTCCTCATTGGCGGGCACTTCGACTCCTGGCACGCCGGGACCGGCGCCACCGACAACGCCACCGGCTCGGCGGCCATGATGGAGGCGCTGCGCATCCTCAAGACGTTAGGCGTGCAGCCGCGCCGCACGATTCGCATCGGGCTCTGGGGCGCCGAAGAGCAGGGGCTGCTGGGATCGCGCGAATACGTCAAGCAGCACATCGCCGATGGCACGACGCTCAAGCCCGAGCACGCCAAACACTCGGCCTACTTCAACATCGACAACGGCACCGGGAAGATTCGCGGGATCTGGTTCCAGCAGAACTTCGGCGTGCAGCCGGTCTTCCAGCAGTGGATCAACCCGCTGGCGGACCTCGGCGTGACCACCCTGGGCCCGCGGAGCGTGTCGAGCACCGACCACGTGGCCTTTGACGCGGCGGGGATTCCCGGGTTCCAGTTCATCCAGGAGCGCCTCGAGTACAACTCGCGCACGCACCACTCCAACATGGACGTCGTGGATCGCGTACAGCGTGGCGACATGATGCAGATGGCGACGGTGGTCGCCTGGTTTGCCTACAACGCGTCGATGCGCGACGAGAAGCTGCCGCGCAAGGCGATGCCGGCACCGCGGGTGGCGCAGTAGGGGATACGCCGGCGGGGCGGACTCGCGCCGCTCGCACAAACAACCTACTGCCAGGATTGTGACGCGGTTTGGAGAGCGGGAGTCTCTCCCCGCGTCACCTCATGTTCCAGGAGTCGCTACATGCCAGCACACCTTAGCAGTCGCACACCGCACGTGACATCATCCGGACAATGCCGGAGATATCGCGGCGTGCACGGGAGTGCGCGCACGGCGAGTCGTGGTATGGAGCGCGGAGTCAGACGAGCCAGGTGATGGTGTCGTCGAGACGATGAATCGCACCCCATCCGCGCGGCCGCCGGATGGGGTTTTTTCATCTTCACGACGAGCGCGGCGCGACCCTCCACCCGGGCCGCGGCGTGGACCGCACATGGCCAACAACAACCGCAGCATCACCACCAGCCGCAACGCCCCGCGCTCCGGCGCGATGGAGTTCGTGGTGGTCCGCACCGACAATTGCCGCTTCATGCTCACCCGGGCCGAAGGGGCGCGCCTCACGGCGCGTCTCGACCAGTGGTGGGCACCACGCTGGGTGGAGTTCGTCGATCTGCACGGGTCGCTCGTGCGCCTGCGCACGCGGGCGATCCTCGAGATCTTCGACTCCGGCCCGGTCAGCCGCCTGTCCGAGTCGGCGCTCGCCCTCGCGCTCTTCCGCGAGGACCGGGCGAACGACGAACAACTCAACAATTCCGGCGACGAGTAGGACCCCGTGGCGGGTCCTGCTCCTCGCCGCCAATCAGGAACGCAACATGACCATGATCTTTGGCGAACACGACGAACTGACGATCCGTCAGCTGCAGGACGTGGCGTCGCGCGCCGAGCGTGCGGCGCTGATGGCCGATGGCCATCCGGGCTATGTGATGCCCATCGGCGGTGTCGCCGCCTATCGCAACCAGGTGTCGGTCGTTGGCGTCGGCTTCGACATCGCCTGCGGCAACGCCGCCATCCGCACCGACCTCGACGAGTCCATCCTCGGCGAGGGAGAGGAGCGCACGCGCATCGTGGGCAACATCGCCGACGAGATCGCCGACGTGCTCTCGTTCGGGGTGGGGCGGAAGAACCGCGCCGACGACGCCCCCGTCGACCATCCGCTCTTCGAGGATCCCGCGTGGCGCGCCATCCCGGTGGCGCATCGCGACACGCTCCGCGTCAAGGCGCGCTCGCAGCTCGGAACCGTGGGGTCGGGGAACCACTACGTCGACCTCCTGGCCGACGAGTCGGGGACGCTGTGGGTCGGCGTGCACTTCGGCTCGCGCGGCTTTGGCCACACCGTCGCGTCCAACTTCCTGGCGCTGGGGCAGAACATCCCGTGGGGGGAGAAGGCGCCGGAGGTGGAGGTGCTGCTCGACCTGGCGACCCCGTTAGGCGATGCCTACTGGTCGTTGATGTCGCTGGCCGGGACGTACGCCTACGCTGGGCGCGAGTGGGTGGCGCGCAAGGTCGTCGCGCTGCTCGGCGCGCAGGAGGTGGAGCTGGTGCACAACCATCACAACTTCGCCTGGAAGGAGGTGCACAGTGGCGAGGAACTGGTGGTCGTGCGAAAGGGGGCGACGCCGGCCTTTCCGGGGCAGCAGGGGTTCGTCGGGGGTTCGATGGGCGACAACGCCGTCATCGTGCGGGGGGCGCTCGAGGCGCCGTCGCACTCGGACGTCGACCTGCGCGCGGCGTCGCTCTTCTCCACCGTGCACGGCGCGGGGCGCGTGATGTCGCGCACGGCGGCGGCGGGCAAGGTGCACCGCAAGACGGGGTATGTGATCCGCGAAGGGGCGATCAGCCGGGAGATGATGAACGGCTGGCTCGATGAGCGCGGCGTCGTCCTGCGCGGCGGCGGATTGGACGAGGCACCGCAGGCGTATCGTCGTTTGCCGCAGGTGCTGGCCGCGCAGCGCGGGACGGTGGAGGTGTTGCACTCGTTGCGTCCGCTCATCGTGGTGATGGCGGGGGCCAACGAGTGGGATCCGTACCGGGACTAGCGTTCGTCACACGAGTGGTCGGCGGCACCGGCACAACGCCGCCGACCCTCGGTGCGATCGCGGTCATCATCCGCACACCAACTCGTCCTTCGCAGGAAGCGGGGCACATCGCCACGCTTCCCGCGTGCGTTGCCATCGGCCGTTAGGCACCGCGTGGTACGCCCGCGCTCACTCGAGCGCGAGCGGCGGCGTGACGGCGAGCGCGAGACGCTCGAGCACGGCATCGCACGTCGCCGGCACGTGCTGGCGCACGGCGTTGACCAGCCGAGCACGCAAGGCGCGTCCTCTCGTGTTGGCGGGGTTGAGCAGCTTCGCCGATGAGAGGGAGAGCGTCAACGACAGCACGTCGACTTGACCCACCGCACGCAGGATTCCCGACGCCGCCAACACTGCGGCATAGCGGTTCTGCTCGGCCCAGCGCTCGGTGTCCCGCCGATGGAGCTCCATGGGACGAGGATCCCACGCGGAATGCTGGGCGACGCGAAGGACCATGGCGGCGAGGGTCGGCGAATCGAGTTCAGCGGGAAAGCGCACACGGACCGCCCAGGAGCGAGGAGACGACGTCACACCGGCTCCTCGCATGTTAGCGTCGCGCTCAGGTCGGCGCTGTGATCGTCGACCGCCGATCGGTCCCGCGAGTAGCTTGCAGTCCAGGCGAGGGATGCACTCAGGGCATCTCCCCTCGCCTTCGCGTAAGCGCACACAGGTGGTGTCCCATGGGCGACAAGTCACCCAAGGCCAAGCAGCGGCAGAAGCAGCAGGAGTCGACGCACAAGCAGAACGAGAAGGCGGCGGCCCTCGCCAAGGCGACCCCGCCCGCCGCCACGTCGTTCAAGAAGGGGAAGTAGCCGGGTCAGTCCCGCGCGCGCCTAACGCCGCGTTCGTCCCCTACCGCTCCCACACCAGGAACTCCGTTGCGTCGGTGGTGATCATGCTCTGGATCATCGGCTCGTAACGAAAGCCCGGGAGCTGCTGCAGCCGCGCGATCATCGCGTCGGCCCCGGTCGCCGTCTGCGCCACGCGCACCGGCGCGCCGCCCGTGGCCGGCGTGAGCACCCAGGTCACCGCATCGGCGTTGAGCCCACCCTCGACGCTCTCGATATGCACGCGCCCCACGTTGTCCCACGCCAGGCGCAGCGGCGGACCACCGGCGTCGATCGCGATCCCTGCGTCGTCGACGAGCACACGCGTGCCGCCGCCCCCTGACGTGGCGGGGAGCGTCTCGGCGCTCGCGTGACGCCACTTGGTGCGCCAACGCCAGTACGAAAAGAGCCCGAGCACGACGATCGCGACGACGAAACTACGCATGGAGACGCCTGCGCCCTGCGGCGCGATGAGGGGGAGTGACGCGAGGGAGACGCTACTCCGCGGGACGCGTGGGCCGCAAGCCGCGGCATGCCCAAGGGCCCACGAATGGCACGGGTGCCTGCGCATCATGCATAGGACGCGCGTCCAAGCGCTGCTCGGTTTACACGAGACCCGCGCGGCGTAGGCGAGCTGCGCTACCTTGCGGCATGCCCTCGCACCTCATCCCGTGCCCAGCGCCCTCGGCCGACGAACTCTCGACGCTCACGGCTGAACGTCCCGTGAGAATCGACGGGAACTTCGTGCACCGCTTTCGCGACGCGCGCGGCCACGTCCGCTACGAACGCGTGACGTCGGGATGGGGCGAGCCGCGCTGGTTTCGCGTCGAAGGCTGAGCACCAACCGCCCACGCGTACGCAAGGCGCCACCGCACGACGTGACGCCCATGCCGTCGCTCGCTAGAACGACTCCAACGGCATCGCCAGCACCGACTCTGCCCCCGCAGTGATCGCCGCATGGAGCGACAACGTCTGCGGCATCACCCGGTCGAAGTAGAAGCGTGCCGTGGCCAGCTTGGCTTCGTAGTGCGCCGGCGCAAAGCTCCCGCCGTTCGCCAGCTTCTCGCTCGCCACCCGCGCCGTGCGCAGCCACTGGTGCCCTAACGCCACGTAGCCGAACAGCCGCAGGTAGTCGTTGGCCGCCGCTCCCGCCTCATCGGGGTTGCCGGCCGCGCGCTGGGCGATGAACTCGGTCGCCTTCTGCAGCGCCCCGGCTGCCTTGGCCAGCGCGCCCACATGTGCGGCGAGCGCCGGCACCTTCCCCGACGCCTCGAGCTCGGCGGCGACGACGGTCGCAAAGCGCTGCAGCAACCGCCCGTTCCCCTCGGGGAGCTTGCGCCCCACCAGGTCGAGCGCCTGCACGTGGTTGGTCCCCTCGTAGATCTGCCCGATGCGCGCGTCGCGCACGAACTGCTCCATCCCCCACTCGCGGATGTAGCCGTGCCCCCCGTACAGCTGCAACCCGGTGTTCGTGGCCTCGAAGCCCATGTCGGTGAAGAGCGCCTTGATGATCGGCGTCAGCAGGGCGACCAGGTCGCCCGCCTCCTTCCGCTTGGCCTCGTCCGGGTCGCGGAACTCCTGGTCGATGAGCATTCCCGTCCACGTCGACAGCGCCCGCGCCCCTTCAATGAACGCCCGCATCGACAGCAGCGCGCGCCGCGTCTCGGCATGCACCAGGATCGGATCGGCCGGACCCTCGGGATTCTTGGCCCCGGAAAGCGATCGCCCCTGCAGCCGCTCGCGCGCATACGTCACGGCGTTGTGGTACGAGTTGGTCGCCAGCCCCAACCCCTGGATGCCGACGCCAAGTCGCGCCGAGTTCATCATGGTGAACATGCCGCGCATCCCCTTGCCCTCTTCGCCCACGAGGTAGCCCACCGCCCCGTCGAAGTTGAGCACGCACGTCGCCGACCCCTTGATCCCCATCTTGTGCTCGATGGAGCCGCAGGTGACGGCGTTGCGCGCGCCTAACGAACCATCGGCGTTGGGGATGAACTTGGGGACGAGGAACATCGAGATCCCGCGCGTTCCGGCGGCCGCGCCGGGAAGCTTGGCCAGCACCAGGTGCACGATGTTCTCGGTGAGGTCGTGCTCGCCCGCCGTGATGAAGATCTTCTGCCCCGTCACGCGATACGTGCCGTCGTCCAGTTGCTGCGCCTTGGTGCTGATGATCCCCAGGTCGGTCCCGGCGTGCGCCTCGGTGAGGCACATCGTCCCCGCCCACTCGCCGCTCGTCAGGCGCGGGAGGTACAGCTGCTTGAGCGCGTCGCTCCCGTGGACGTGGATCGCCTCGTAGGCCCCCTGCGTCAGCCCCGGGTACATCGCGATCGACAGGTTCGACCCGGTCACCATCTCGTCCACCACGAAGCGCAACGTCAGGGGGAGCCCCTGCCCGCCGTGTTCAGGATCGGCAGCGAGCCCGATCCACCCGCCGTCGGCGTATTGTTTGTAGGCCTCCTTGAACCCCTTGGGGGCGCGCACCACGCCGTTCTCCCATGTGCACCCTTCGGCGTCACCCGAGGCATTGATGGGCGCGAGCACCTCCTCGCAGAACGTCCCGGCCTCTTCCACGACGGAAAGCAGCAGGTCGGGGGTGACGTCGGCGTATTCCTTGTAGGCAAGGACCTGGGCGACATCATAGAGTTCCGTCAGGATGAACCGGAAGTCATCGACTGGAGCGCGATACGAAGGCATGAGCGCGACCTGTGAGCGAAAGGGGCTGCTGCAAGATACTGCCGGCCAATCCCGGGCGCGTCGAGCGGGGATTGTCTGCCGATACACCCGCTTCGTCGTCTTGACGCTCGCGACCGTCGCCTGCGTCCAGTCGCCGGTCCCGCCGCTTGGCGGGACACCGGCCGAGCAGCTCGGGCGACTCGAGTCGCTCTATGCCGATACGCGCGACCTGTACTTCCAGATCTACGTCACCGACGCGCGCGGGACCGAACGCAACGCCCGGGGCGTCGCCCTCGCCGAGATGCGGCAGGCGCACCGGGCGCTGCGCGAACGGCTCACCGAGTCGCTCCACGCGCTCGACGACGAGCGCCTCGGCGGCGACGATCGCGAGGCCGTCCGCGTGATGCTCCGCCAGCTCGCCGCCTCCGCCTCCATCGAAGCGGAATCCGCCGAAGCAGAGTCCGCCGGCGCGGTCGCACCGGGGACGGACCGCTGCGCCTACATGCCGTCGGCGCTCGCCGCCGGCGACTCGGGCTTCGCCCGCCTCTCCGCGCGCATCTATGAGTGCTACGGTGACGCCGCGCGTCGGGTCGTCACCTCCACCGACACCAGCGACCGCCTCACCGTACTCGGCCGCCTGGCCACCGAGCCCACGCGCGAGGGGCGCCGCGCCCTCTTTCTTTCGCTGCAGCCCATCTGGCGTTCGGTCGTGGGTGATGGCTCCGCCGCATCGCCCTACCGCACCCTGCTGCCGCTGAGCGCCGCGCAGTGGCGACGCGATGGCTCGCCCATCGATGCCGCGGCGCGCTCGTTAGGGATGGAACCGGCCGGCGTCGAGTCGACGCTCGTGCGCGTGTTGCGCGCGTGGCGCGACCACACGCCGGCGCAACGCGTGGAACCGTGGGACTGGTACTACGACAACGGCGCCGCCAGCCGCACGCTCTCGCCCGGCGTCACCCGCGAAGGGCTGCGGGAGATCAACGACGCCTTCTACCGCGATCAGGGGGCCGACCCCACGACGCTCAACATCCACTACGACCTGGAGCCGCGCGACGGCAAGACCCCCGTGGCCTTCACGCAGTTCGGCAAGCCGGCTCGCCTGCGGCGCGGCGACTACGGCGAGAGCGAGGCGTGGGTCTTTGCCACCTATCGCACCGGAGGCTTCGACAACCTGGTGGAGCTGCTGCACGAGACGGGGCACGCCATCCACGTGAGCGGCGTCGCCACGCGCCCCGCCTTTGCCGACTGGCCCGACAGCGATCCGTTCACCGAGGCGTTAGGCGACCTGCTGGCCCTCGAGGCCTACGAACCCGAGTGGCAGAAGCGCTACCTGCGATTCGCCGCCCCCGAAGCGGCGTCGTTGCGCGCCAAGTACTCGTCCATCGCCCTCGACGTCGCCTGGGCGCTGCTCGAGCTGCGCCTGCACGCCGACCCGTCGCGCGACCCCAACGCCGAGTGGGCGGCGATCACCAGCGAGTACCTGCACATCATCCCGCACCCCGAGTGGGGGTGGTGGGCGATGCGGGGGCAGCTCCTCGAGAGCCCGGGTTACATGATGAACTACGCGCTGGGGGCGATGATCGCCGCACAGCTGCGCGACAAGGTGCGCGCCGAGCGCGGGGCGTTCTTCGACCCCGACAAGAAACGCTACGACTGGCTCAGCGACCACCTGTATCGCTTCGGGCTGTCACGTCCCACGCGCGAGGTGCTGCGCGACGTGCTGGGGGCGTCGTTAGGCGCCGACGCGCTGGTGGGGGACATGCGACGCCTGCTGTCGCGCTGATCCCCGCCCCCCGACTCGTGCCGGCGATCAGGGCTGCCCGAGTCTCGCTTGGACGTTCTTGAGGATGCGCGCCTCGAGCAGCCCGCTCGAGCCGCACATCGCCGGCTCGGTCGACACGCCGCTCATGTCCTGCGCCTCGGCGATCACGCCGGTGCCGAGACGCGACTTCCCCTCGCCCGCTGGTTGCAGGAAGGTGACCATGGCGATGGTGAGCCGCCACGTATCGGCGTTGGCCCCGGTCAGCCCCTGCCCGCAATTGAAGTACTGGGAGAGTCGCTCGCCCCCCAGCTGGTACGTGATGCGGGCGCGCAGCGTCCCCAACTGCCCGTTGGCGGAATCGGCCCACTCACGGGGGAGTTTGAGCGCCGCGTAGGTCGCGCGCACCGCGGCAAAGGTCTCAGCCATCGGCGCGCGCACCGTGTCACGCGCGTACACGAGCGTATCGAGCACGATCTCGACCGGGTAGGCGCGCATCTTCACGCGTGGGCGCGGGGCCTGCGCGTGGGCCGCGGTCAGCGGCACAGACAGCACCGCGGCCGTCGGCGCCGAGCAGATGGCGACGGCCGCCATCGCACGAGCGAGGCGGCGTGACACGATGGCGACCTGAGACATCCTAGAAGCTCCCCCCCAGCAGGACTGCGTTGGCAAAGATCGGCAGCAGGCCGCGATAGAGATCGCGATAGACCGGGTCATGCGCAAAGGCGATCACCCGCCCGCGCCCGGCGCGCTCCGTCCACAGATAGGGCGACCCGGCGACCTTCGCACTCATCTCCGGCCAGAAATACCCCGAGAGTCGCACCCGGTTCTCCGGTGCGAAGCGAATCACCGCCTCGCCGGCGCTCAGGTCCTTCGGGACGGTGAGGATCCGGTCCGAGTTGGCGAACACGGGGATCTCTCCCGCCTCGACGCCGGCCATGATGGGCGAGAGTGTGTCGAAGGTCGCGCGCGCCAGCACCCCAGGGAGCCCTCCCGGGAGCGGCGCCCCGCCTGACGAGTCGGCGCGCACCGAGTCGCGCTTGATGCGCGTGCGCACGAGCCCCACGCGCTCCTGCGTCACCCACGCCGTGGCGGCGTCGAGCGTGACGAGCAAACCGCCGCGGCGCACCCACTCCACCAGGCGCGTGCGCCCGCCATCGCCTAACGCGCGGTCGAGCGCCGCCGCCTGCACCGAGGGGATGACCACCACGCTGAATCGGTCGAGGTCCCCCCCGCTCACGAACGCCGCGTCGATGAGCGTCGTGGGATACGCCAGGCGCTGGTCGAGCGCGTACCAGGCAAAGCCGAAGGCGTTCCCCTGCACCGGGGCCCCGCCCAGGAGCGCCACCGTGGGCGGGAGCAGCGGAACGACCGAGTTGCTCCCCAGGTCGGTCCCTTCGTCCACCCCGGCCGAGGCGATTGGGTAAACGCGCGCGCCGGCCTCGGTCGCGCGAGCCGACACCACGTCGTGCACGTCGTCGTGATTGACCGCCACGCGCACGATGAACGCACCGTGCGGGAAGCGCGCCCCCCCGCTCGCGAACGACTTGGGGGCGTGCCACACCCGCACCGAATCGCGCAGCAGCGACGCCAGCAGCCGCACGCTCGACTCGCTCCCCG
>Ga0209277_10000685_pt1 | contig 16917 bp, 15 predicted proteins | sample JI81AbrownDNA_FD_187503 | JGI IMG/M metagenome (GOLD analysis project Ga0209277, IMG submission 187503) | Wastewater effluent complex algal communities from Wisconsin, to seasonally profile nutrient transformation and Carbon sequestration -... | ecosystem: Engineered > WWTP > Effluent > Algae... | reverse complement strand
GGGCGGATGTGGGTCGCAAGACCCGTCAAACTGCCCGATGGGGCAAGGGTTCAGGCTCGAAATCCACGCATCACCGATCTTCGTGCCGCTTACATTCGCCAGCGGCTACTTATTCAGCGTTGCCTTAGAAGATGCAGCAGAGCAATCTTGTCTTCGGTCGTGGAGTTGTGCAGCCTAGGTGAGCGCCAAAATCGCTGGTCGTTTATGGTTCGCTGTCGGCTCATGTTGATTGACCCCGTTGGGCCTTCGGCCGAATGGCGGCCTGTACTTCCAGCCAAGCATCAATCTCGTGTTCAAAAAAACCCGCAATACGGCCGCCGAGCTGAATCGGCCGGGGGAAATCAGTGTGTTTGCTCAGCCGCCACAGAGATGTCCGGCTGACTGCAATCTTGGCGCAAACCTCTTGGATACGAATAACGCGCATTTTGGTGTTCCTTTAAACATCGTGAAAACACCTGCAATGCTGCGCCACTGACCACAAAGAAACACGGACATCAAACCAGCCTCGGCAGAGCGGATTTAATGTCCACAACTTTTATCGATTTGGCTAGGGTAGGTCCAAAGTGGGGAATTTCGCCAATTTCGAACTCACCGACAGGCCGCATCTGCTGCAAACTTACTGTGTAAGACACAGAATGGAATTCTTCGCCCCATATTTGCTCCCACTGTTGGTGGGCGAATCCGTTACGCAAGGCTCTCAATGCCGATTGGGCTTTCACCAATGCCAGTTGGGGTGGAACGCCCTGGTGTGCAATAACCGCCGCCAAACAACGTACCGTATCCGACGGAATAGGGTTCTGACTGCTGCGCTTTTCGGTTCCACTATTTGCGATCTGCAAAGGTGACCAACCAGCTTGAAGGCACAGCATGACAAACTCCCGCGCAGCCCATTGCTCGGCGCGATTTGTCTGTCGCCCGCGCTTTCTTCCTTGAGCAAGTTTCTTCGAACCATCGTAGACCCAGCGCAAATCCTGCCATGTCAGCATTGAGGATGCCTTGCGCGCCGCATATTTTTCTCCTGCAGCTTTATAGGCGTAGCCAAGGTTGTAGTCGCGTTCGTAATCAGGTAAGCGTTTAACGTAATCGCTAAAAGCAGTTGTTTGCGATTCTGCGAGGGCGCCCATTTCATGTTCGCTAAGTGACTGAAGTGCAAACTGGAGTTGCTGCGCCGCGACCGCAATCGACTGATAGCGGCGACGCCTTTTTTCTGCATCAGCTGCTTCAGCATGTCGCGATACGAATTCGTCCGCCAGCTGTGCTAATTTTTCCGAAAAAACCTGAAGTTCAAAAAAAACCGGCATGCCGCGCACTAGTCGCCGCTGGTAAATTTCTTTCTCGACCAAACCCAAGGGTAGAAAGTGAGGGACTGCCCCATCCAAGGATTCGTCAGCTTTGCACATGAGCCTGCCTCCAACGGTCGAGATGATCCGCCCAGTCCTGCATCATGACTTTGCGGTCATCAAAGTAGGTAGCATGGTTGTAGGCACGTCGTACATTGTTCTGGTCGGAATGGGCCAACTGCGCTTCGATGGCATCAGCCCGATAGCCCATTTCATTAAGCCTAGTGCTGCCTGTAGTTCGCGTGGCATGCGGGCTATAGATGCCACTCCATCCCAGCACGTGGAGAGCCTGACGCAGCGACGCGACCGACATTGAGCCATTTCTGTTATCTCTCCCAGGAAAGATGTTGATGCGATTGCCAGTGATCGCCCTTAGTCTCTTGAGCATTTCGACTCCTTGGCGAGGCAGAGGAATCACATGATCCTTGCGCGCCTTCATACGGACCGCAGGGATACGCCAGAGACAAGCATCCAGATCAAATTCAGACCACTCGGCCTCAGCAACTTCACTGGGACGGGCAAGCGTCCACCACATCAGCTGCATGCAATAGTTAATTTGGAAGGTACAGCGATGATTATCGAAGTCGTGCAGCAGCTTGCCGACCTGCTCTGAGGTAAGGGCTGTCTTGTGCTGAGTCTTATTTGCAGGAATTGCATTGCGGACGGGCCATACCGGATCACTGTCCGTCCGCAGCGTTGCCACAGCATATTCAAAAATTGCCGACATGGTGCGCCGAGCCTCAGCTGCGACGGTTGGCGCGCCTCGCTTGTAGGTCGATTGCAGGATACCGAGAACGTCTGCTGGTTTAACTTCCCGAACAGGCATATTCCCGAGGATGGGAAATACGACGCGCTCCAACATGTCGAGTCGTCGGTTCTTGGTCACGTCTTCCCAGTCCTTGGTTTGAAGCCACTCGCGGGCTACCAACTTAAAGGTGTTCTTGGCATCGCCGGCCTGCCGGGCGCGATCAAGCTGTCGCTGCTGAGCTGGATTGATTCCCTGCTTGACGAGCCGACGCGCCGCCTCGCAGTGCGCCCGCGCGTCGGACAGACTGACACTGGGGTATTCGCCTAGCGCAAACATGCTGGCCTTGCCGCTGAGCGTGAAGCGGAAACGCCAAGCCCTGACCCCGGAAGGTTTGACCTCCAGATATAGACCTCGATGGTCGTTCAATCGATAAAGTTTGGTTCGGGGCTTAGCAGTGCGGCAATGAGTGTCTGTGAGCATGTCGATAGATTCCATGAGGCGACTATCGCTACTGTACTCACTTATTTCCAATACCAGAAAAAGGTGTACTCAAAAACATACTCAATATTTATATGGCTACCCCGGAGGTTTCACGAAACACCATGAAACAAAAAATATCCTAAGTAATTGAATTTATTGATATTTTTAGAATTTCATGGTGTTTCCAGGCATTCCTAGAAACCCCTCACCTGAATCAGGAGCTGAACAGGAAGTTCATCACATCGCCATCCTTGACGACGTAGTCCTTACCCTCGGCGCGCATCTTGCCGGCATCCTTGGCGCCCTGCTCACCCTTGAAGGCGATGAAGTCCTCGAAGGCGATGGTCTGGGCGCGGATGTAGCCCTTCTCGAAGTCGGTGTGGATCACGCCGGCCGCCTGCGGGCCGGTGTCGCCCACGTGGATGGTCCAGGCGCGCACTTCTTTCACACCGGCGGTGAAATAGGTTTGCAGGCCCAGCAAGGTGTAGGCCGAGCGGATCAGGCGGTTCAGGCCAGGCTCGGTCTGACCGAGTTCTTCCAGGAACATCTGGCGGTCTTCGTCGCTCATTTCCGACATCTCGGCTTCGAGCTTGGCGCAGATCGCCACCACAGGCGCCTTTTGCGCATCGGCAAAAGCCTTCAGGCGGTCCAGTAGCGGGTTGTTCTCAAAGCCGTCTTCCGACACGTTGGCCACAAACATGGCAGGCTTGGCAGTGATCAGGAAGAACTGTTGCAGCAGTGGCAACTCTTCCTTGGTGAAATCGATTGAACGCACCGGCTTGGCTTCGTTCAGTGCGGCCTGGCATTTCTCCAGAATGGCCACCAGCTTGATCGACTCCTTGTCACCCGAGCGGGCCGCCTTGGTAACGCGGTGCAAGGCTTTTTCCACCGCACCCAGATCGGCCAGGCACAGCTCGGTCTGAATCACTTCGATGTCGGCAATCGGATCGACCTTGCCGGCCACGTGGATCACGTTGTCGTCTTCAAAGCAGCGCACCACATTGATGGTGGCGTCGGTCTCACGGATGTGGGCCAGAAACTTGTTGCCCAGGCCCTCGCCCGTGCTGGCGCCTGCCACCAGGCCGGCAATGTCCACAAACTCCACCACCGCAGGCACCATGCGCTCGGGCTTGACGATCTCCGCCAGTTGCGCCATGCGCGGGTCGGGCACCTCGACGATGCCCACATTGGGCTCGATGGTGCAGAAGGGATAGTTCTCGGCAGCGATGCCGGCCTTGGTCAGGGCGTTGAACAGGGTACTTTTGCCGACGTTGGGCAAGCCAACGATGCCGCACTTCAAACTCATGGAAATCCTTACAAATCAGGCGCCAATTGTAATGAGTGGCAAATCCTCACCGCAGGGCACGTGTTCCGGCTCAGTCGCTGCCCGCGCGCACCACGCCATCACGTCCACGTTCCTTGGCGCGGTACATGGCCTCGTCCGCCCTCTTGGCCAGGGAAATTTCGTCCGTTCCATCGTCCGGGTAGACGGCAACCCCCAGGCTGCAGGAAACGCTGAGTGCATGCCCCTCCACCACCATGGGTTCGCGCACGGCCATGCGAATTTTTTCGGCCAGGCCAAATGCGACTGACGCGTCGGCCAGCTCGGGCATGAGCACCACGAACTCATCCCCGCCAATGCGGCCCACCGTATCGGAGGTCCGCACCGTGGCCCGCAGGCGCTTGGCCACCTCCATCAGCATCACATCGCCCACACCATGCCCGTAGGTGTCGTTGATGGGCTTGAAGTTGTCGAGGTCCAGAAAGATCATGGCGAACAGGCCACCGTGGCGCTGTGCCCGTACCAGTTCGCCCCGCAGCCGGTCGCTGAACAGGGCGCGATTGGGCAGGCTGGTCAGGGGATCGTGCTGCGCCATCATGCGCAACTCCTCCGTCATCTCTGCCGCAAAGTACAGGGCCCGGTCCCGGGCGGTCACCATCAGCCAGACCAGCAGCGCCAGCGACACGCTCAAGCCCGCTCCCGCCACCGCAATCACGGTCGCACCGTTGCCGCCAAACCGGCCCTCGAATTCGCGCTGGGCCTGCAGCACCAGGGTCCAGGTATGGCCTGCAACCACCATGTATTCATTGGCCTGCAGGCCGGCCGTCGCTGCCGGTGATACCGCCTCTGCACCGGCGGACGAGGCATAGAGCAGCGTCGAGGCATCCGGAACCACGTCATCGTAGATGGACAGGGCAATTCCGGGTGCCGTCTTGCCGTACATGCTGGCCATTAAATCATCCATACGAAACGAGGCAAAGACCCAGCCAACCAGGTTGGCACGCCGCTGCGCCACCGTGCCGTGCGGCTGATCAGGTGCAAACAGCGGCAGGTACATGATGAATCCGGGTGGCGCATCGATTCCGGAGTCCACCGCCAGCCGCACCTTGCCGGTGATGGCAGCCATACCGGAGTCCCGCGCCCGCTCCATCGCAGCGCGACGCACCGGTTCGGCCCACACATCCAGCCCCAAGGGCGCGGCGCGCTGGCGTCCAATCGAAGATTCGCGCTGGATCACCGCGGCATATTCAGGTCGCTCCCCTGAAGGAAAGACGGTGTAGTCGGCAAACCCGCGTTTGCGCATCGCCTGGGTATGCGAGGCCTTGCGTTCTGCCGGAATCCGCTCGACAACGCCGATGACCTGAACGGCCGAGAAATTGGCATCCAGCTGAAGCATCTCCACATAGTCATGCACCGCCTTGCGGTCTGTCAGGTCGGTTGTGGCCAGCAGCGCCTGCACCCCCCGCAGCATCTGCTCGTAGGCCGACGCCCGCTGCTCAACACGACTGACAGTTTCACGCAATACGAAATCGAACTGGGACTACATTTCCTTGCGCGCGATCTGCCGCTCGTGGTCCCACACCAGCCACGTCAGCCCGAGCATCACCACCAGAATGAACCAGGGCAGCAAAAGTTGGCGTGGCAAGCGCATGGACAAATACAACCAGCGACCGTCCAGGACGCGCTAGAACTCCACCATGGCAGCAGCCAGGGTCGGATTGAAATACTTCTCGAAGATGCGGCGCAGCGTACCGTCCGCACGCATGTCCTGGATCAGCGCGCGCCATTTCTCCTGCTCGGCTTCAGGCAACGCTTTTTTGGACATGATCAGGCCGTGGGGGACTGGCGGGTCGTTGAATTCGATGATCGTCGTGGTGTCGCGGATCTTCGCCTCTTCCAGCGTGGGATAGTCAAAGGGTTCGATGATCATGCCCTGGATGCGGTTGAGCATCAGGGTCTGGTACAACGGCGCCAGCCCTCCCGCCTGGCTGAGGCGGTTTTCTGCCTGCAGCTGGTCCACCAGGCGGTTGGCCGATGTGCTGTAGCGAAAACTGCGGATCACCCCGATGTGCAGATTCGGATTGCGCTCGAAGTCTGCAATGCTGCGTACCCCAGAATCCTTGCGGACCAGCAGGTAGTACTTGTTGCTGAAGTACCAGGCAAACGCTGCAAAGGTATCCCGGTTGGCGTTGGTGATTCCGGACAGGCTGAAATCCAGGGCCCCCGACTCGATAAGCTGCCAGATACGGGCCCGCGCCATCAGACTGACCGTGACCTTGCAACCACTGCGGCGAACCAGCTCATCCGCCACATCCTTGTCGATGCCCGTGCCGGTTTGCGCAGAGTACAGCAGGCCGTGGTCGTGCAATGCCAGGGTATAGGGGCGTGTGCAATCCGGGCCCGCCGCATGCGCAGCGCCAAGGCAACCAAGCGCGATCAAAAAGGCAAGAACACTGCGGTACATCATCTGGCCTGGCGGAGGTAGGTGTGAAGGGCTGTTGCATTGCATGATACCGAACTCGCGTGAAATACGCGATGCGGTGCGGCCTGCAGATCGTACGGCCCTGGCTTCTGCACATGTTCAAATTCTTCTCCGGTCTGTTGCTGAGCGCACTCCTCGCCTCAACCCTGACCCCGTCTGCGGCCCGGGCACAACCGGTCATGCTGTACGACGCGACGCCATCCCTCCAGTTGGATAGCCCACTGCAAGTCTGGGTGGAGCAGGGCTCGGCTTCTACCGTTGGAGTTGCTACGGCAATCCCCCAGAACTTCAAACCCCTGCCCGCCCTGACCCGGCACGAACTGACCACAGGCACCACGGTGTGGATCCGGTTTTCTGTCGCCCGCGGCCCCTTCGACACCGCGCAATGGACGCTCAACGTGCCCATTCCCTACCTGGACTCTGTGACGCTGCACCAGCGCAACCCAGATGGCTCCTGGACTGCGCAGACTGCCGGTGACCTGACAGCGCAGAGTGGCTGGAGCCGCAAGGGGCTCTATCCGGACTTCGACCTCATGTTGCCCAATTCTGGTCCGCAAGAGCTGGTGCTGCAGGTTCGCAACTTCAAACCTTCGGCTGTACCGGTGCGCCTGGTCGCCCGGAATGAACGCGAGTCCAGCCGCCTGACCGAGTTGCTGATCATGGGTGTGGCGCTGGGGGCCCTGATTGCGATGGCAGCTCTGTCCACCCTGCGCTTTGGCCAGCACAACAGCAGAATCGATGGATGGGCCGCCCTGTATGCGTTGCTGATTTCTGCCACTTTGGCACAGGTCAACGGGGTACTCAACGCCTTCGTATGGGCCACTATGCCCACCGTTGGCGACTACGCCGTCAGTCTGCTTCCTGCCGTGTCATTGGGAGGCACGCTGCTCTTTGTGCGCCAGTTGTATGCCCTGTCAACACACCACCACCGCTACGACCGCTTTTTGTCTGGCATTGCCTGGGTGGCCATTGCATCGATCGCCTTCCACCTCGTGCTGGACCGTACCGATGCCGACCGTCTGGGCTCCATCACCATGATCCTGGCGACCCTGGCCGGGCTGATCGCGACCCTCCTGAGCTGGCGTGGTGAATCGTCTGTTGCCCGCTGGCTGGTACTGGCCTATGTGCCCCAGTTCCTGGGTGCGATGTACCTGTTTGCGGAAGCCATGGGGCTGGTGCCCACGCTTTGGGAAATGCGCTATGTCACCTCGCTGAGCATTGCCATGTCGGTCCCGATTCTGGTGTACGCCCTGAGCCAGATCACCCACGACCGCAGGGAACTGGTGATTCGGGCCAAACATCTGCCCACCCAGGATGCGCTGACCGGCCTGCTGACCGCAGAGGTATTCCAGAATCACCTGGAAGGGGCGCTGATGCGATCCATCAACGAGCGCGAACCCATTGCGCTGGTCATGGTCAGTGTGGTGAACCATGACTACATTCGCAGTTCCTTTGGCGACACCACCGCCGAGCAGTGCATTCTGCGCGCGGTGATCAAGATCCAGCGCATCCTGCGCGACGTCGATCCGGCCGGCCGTATGGATACTGCCAATTTTGCGCTGCTGATGGAAGGCATGCGGGACCGCAAGGCCGTGACGGAACGCATGGTCAAACTCATCGGCTCCGGACTCATTCCCCTGCCCGGCCTGATGCCTGAAGTTGTGCTGCACTTCCAGGCTGCCTGTGTGTTGCTGCATGAAAACCCGGTGCCTGCGGATCGGGTGATGGACGACCTGCGCGCCCTGCTGGCCGAAATGTCGTCACGCAACCGGCGCCCGGTGCGTTTTCTGGAACCCATACCAACCGAGGCGTCACCCCTGCAGAGTGAATTGGGCCCGGACTGACGCCAAGCCCACACGGCACGCCGGTTGTGCTGCGCCTTTTACAATGCCCGGATGACACGACCCTTTGACATCTGCATCCGGGGCGCCGGTATCGTCGGACGCACCCTGGCACTGCAACTGGCCAGCAAGCGGCTGCGCGTGGCACTGACGAAACCCCAGCCGGTCCCCGAAGACCACAGCGATGTACGCGCCTACGCACTGAGCCAGCCGTCGCGCGCGTTGCTGGAGTCGGTGCGCTGCTGGCCGGACGAGCAGCATGCCACACCGGTGCTGTCCATGGTGGTGCAGGGAGATGACCAGGGCCAGGTGACGTTCTCGGCGGCAGAGCAGGGCGTGCCAGCCCTCAACTGGATCGTCGATGTGCCTCCGCTCGAAGTCCAGCTGGCAGACGCCGTGCGCTTTCAGCCTCTCATTGAAATGGTGGACGCGCCGGTCGCTGCAGCGCTTACCGTGGTGTGCGAAGGGCGTACCAGCCAGACGCGGGCCGAGTTTGGCGTGGACTTTGAAATCACGCCTTATGGCCAGTCCGCCTTGGCCGCCCGGATTCAATGCGCACAGCCGCACCAGCAGATTGCACGGCAATGGTTCAGCAAGGGAGAAATCCTGGCATTTCTGCCGCTCGACGGCCCGCAGGGGAACTTGTGCGCGCTGGTGTGGTCTGTCAGTCCTGAACGGGCCCACGAATTGAAAAACATGGATGCAAGTGACTTCTGCCAGGCGCTGGAAACTGCCAGCCACGGCGCACTGGGTGCGCTGACGCTGACCAGCGAGCGCAATGTGTGGGCCCTGCAGCAGGCGCAGGCGCACCGCTGGAGCGGCAGCTCGGCCCAGGGTGCCTGGGTGCTGGCCGGCGATGCGGCCCACAATGTGCATCCCCTGGCGGGCCAGGGCCTGAACCTGGGCCTGGGCGACGTGGCCGAACTCGTGCGGGTGCTCGACGCGCGCCCCTACTGGCGCAGTGTGGGCGATGCCCGCCTGCTGCGCCAGTACGAGCGAGCACGCAAGGCCGACTTTGCCATGATTGGCAACGCGGGCGACGCACTGCAACGGCTCTTCAACCACAGCCACCCTGCCCTGCAAACCCTGCGCAACCTGGGCATGAACGGATTCGAGATCAGCGGCCCCCTCAAACACTGGGTGACACGCCGCGCCATGGGGAACACCCCCTCCATCACACCCCCAACACCAACCAAGGTACTTCCATGATTTCACGTTTTTTCCCCGCGCTGCTGGGCACCACCCTGGCCATGGCTGCACTGGGCGCCGGAGCTCAGGAGGCCGTCATCCGCAAAAATCTGGCCGAACGCGTGCCGCAACTCAAGGCGATTGACGAAGTCACCAAGTCGGTGATCCCGGGCCTGTACGAAATCCGGGTCAACGGCACCGAAATCTATTACTCCGACGCCCAGGCCAACTACCTGGTGCAGGGCAACATCATCGATGTGCGCAACCGCCGCAACCTGACCGAAGAGCGGGTGGACAAACTCACCGCCATCAAGTTCGATGCCCTGCCACTGAAGGACGCGTTCACCATCGTGCGTGGCAATGGCAAGCGCAAACTGGCGGTGTTTGAAGATCCCAACTGTGGCTACTGCAAGCGCTTTGAGCGGGACCTGCAGAAAGTGGACAACGTCACCATCCACATGTTCCTCTACCCGATCCTGGGCGCCGATTCGGCAGAGAAATCCAAAGCCATCTGGTGTGCCAAAGACAAGACTGCTGCCTGGCAGGACTGGATGGTGCGCGACCAGGCACCACCCTCAGCCGCAGCCATGTGTGACACCAGCGCGCTGGCCCGCAATGTGGAGCTGGGCCGCGCCTACAAAATTACCGGCACGCCCACCCTGGTGTTTGTCAACGGCAGCCGCGTACCCGGCGCCATTGATGCCAAACAGGTCGAAAAACATCTGGCCGAAGCCCAGCCATGACGCGCAGCCAGGCCGGTCGCGCTGGCAGCCCGGCAGATATCCACTACCGGGTGGAAATGGTCAACCTGCATGCCCACCTGTATCAGGTCACGCTGACCATCGCACAGCCCGCGGCACAGCAGCATGTGCAATTGCCAGCGTGGATTCCCGGCAGCTACCTGGTCCGGGAATTTGCCAAGAACCTGCAAAACCTGCGCGCCCGCCAATCCGGTCGCGCCTTGGAGCTCCAGCAACTGACCAAGGCACGCTGGCAAGTGGACTGCACGGCCCATGCGCCACTGGAACTGCAGTATGAGGTTTACGCTTTTGACAACTCGGTGCGCACCGCCTGGCTGGACGCGACCCGGGGCTTTTTCAACGGCACCAGCCTGTTCCTGATGGTCGAAGGCCAGCAGGACAAAACGCACACCATCGACCTGGTGGCCAGCGCCGATGTGCCCCAATGGAAAGTGGCCACCGGACTGCCCCCCGTGCGCACCGACAAACGCGGCTTTGGCTGCTACAGCGCCAGCAACTACGACATGCTGGCGGATTGCCCGGTGGAACTGGGTGATTTCTGGGAGGGGCATTTCCAGGCCTGTGGCATTCCCCACCGCTTTGTGGTGGCAGGTGCGCCGCCGAGCTTCGACGGGACACAGCTGCTCAAGGACACGCAGACCATCTGCGAAGAAGGCATCCGCTTCTGGCACGGAAAAAACTATAAAAACAATAGCGCCTCACGCACTACCGGCGGGGGGAAGGGGCCGATTCCGTTCCAAAACTACCTGTTTATCCTGAATGCCACGCACGATGGATACGGCGGACTGGAGCACCGCAACTCCACCGTGCTGCTGTGCACCCGCAAGGACCTGCCGCGCCAGCCCCGCACCACGCTGGCCCCAACCACCCACAAGCAACCCGAGGGGTACACCACCCTGATGGGCCTGATCTGCCACGAGTACTTCCACACCTGGAACGTCAAACGTCTGCGGCCGGCCGAGTTTTCCCGCTACGACTACACGCAGGAGAACTACACCGAACTGCTGTGGTTCTTCGAAGGCTTTACCAGCTACTACGACGACCTGCTGCTGCGCCGCGCCAAGCTGATCGACAATGCGGTCTACCTCAAGCTGCTGTCCAAGACCATCAACCAGGTGCAGCAAACGCCTGGCCGTCTGGTGCAGACCGTGGCGCAGGCCAGTTTCGACGCCTGGGTAAAGTACTACCGCCAGGACGAAAACACCCCCAACGCCACGGTGAGCTACTACACCAAAGGCTCTCTGGTGGCCCTGTGCCTGGACCTGACCCTGCGTGCCGAAGGCAAGACCACGCTGGACGAGGTGATGCGCGGCCTGTGGAAGCGTTGTGCCGGCGGCCCCATGGCCCAGGACGACCTGCTGGCCGTGCTCAGCGAACTCGGCGGCCGCTCCTACGCCAAAGACCTGGCCCGCTGGGTACATAGCACCAAAGACCTGCCCCTGACCGAACTGCTGGAAGCCCACGGCCTGATGGTCAACCGCGAACCCGACCAGATTGCCCAGCAACTGGGCCTGCGCGTCAAGGAATCCGGCGGTCTGTTTGTCCAGCAGGTGCTGCGCGCCAGCGTGGCCGAGAAAGCTGGCTTCGCCGCCGGTGATGAGTGGATTGCGGTGGAAGCCGAGAGCGGCCCCTGGCGCATGCAGACCCTGGACGACCTGAACATCTACACCGGCAAGGCCAAGAAGGTCACCGCGCTGGTTGCCCGCGACAAACGCCTGATGACCCTGTCGCTGACCATGCCCAAACCCAGCCAGGCCGTGCGCCTGTCGGTGCGCGATGCAGCGGCGGCCAACAAGTGGCTGGACGGTGGCGCCTAGGTTCCGTTGAACCGGGCCGACCGCTTCTCGCGAAACGCCGTCACCCCTTCCACATAGTCATGGGTCTTGCCCATCGCTGACTGCGTATCGCGCTCCACATCGAGCTGCTGGTTCAGCGTCCGCGCGGTGGACTCGCGCAACAGATGCCGTGTCGCTACCAGCGCCAGCGTGGGCATGTCCGCCAGCCGCTGCGCATAGGCCAGCGCGGCCGCCACACAGTCGTCCGCCACATCCCAGATCAACCCCCATTCCTTGGCCTGTGGCGCACTGAGCGCGTCCCCCGTCATGGCCAGCGCCATGGCCCGTGCCAGCCCTAGGCGCTGCGGCATGAACCAGCTGCTGCCCGCATCGGGAATCAGCCCGATCTTGCTGAAGGCCTGGATGAAGCGCGCACCAGGCGCCGCAATCGTCACGTCGCAGGCGAGCGCCAGCGACACACCGGCACCCGCCGCCACACCATTGACGGCAGCCACACACGGCATGCGCAGGTTTTGCATGCGCCGCGTCGTGGGGTTGAAGTTCTGCTCAATCGTCACCCCAGGGTCCGGGCGGCCAGCAGCACCATCTGAGGGGGCCAGATCGGATCCGTTGAGATCCGCACCGGCGCAGAAACCGCGCCCGGCGCCCGTCAGCACCAGCGCCCGGATGGCCGGATTGGCCTCGGCCCGGTCCAGCGCCGCCCACAGATCCCGGTGCATCTGGTGCGTCAGGCTGTTGAGGGCGTCCGGACGGTTCAGGGTCACCAGGGCCACATTCCCGTGGTCCGCCAACAAAACAGTGGGTTCAGCCATGTGCAGTGCCTCTTCGCTATAGTGGATGTTTCGACGATACCAACTTCAACAGCACCATCATGAACTACGAATGCATCACCACCCGTATCGAAGGCGACAAGGTTGCCATCATCACGCTGAACCGACCCAAGCAGCTCAATGCGCTGAACGACCAGCTGATGGACGAGCTGGGCCATGCCCTCAAGGGCTTTGACCTGAACCCGGCCATCGGCTGCATGGTCATCACTGGCAGCGAAAAAGCTTTTGCCGCCGGTGCCGATATCGGCGCCATGGCCACGTACACCTTTGCCGACGTGTACAAGGGCGACTACATCACCCGCAACTGGGAAGTCATCCGCAGCATCCGCAAACCCATCATCGCGGCCGTCAGCGGCTTTGCCCTGGGTGGCGGCTGCGAGCTGGCCATGATGTGCGACTTCATCATTGCGGCCGACAACGCCCGCTTTGGCCAGCCCGAAATCAAGCTGGGCATCATCCCCGGCGCCGGTGGCACGCAGCGCCTGCCCCGCGCCATCGGCAAGTCCAAGGCGATGGACCTGGCCCTGACCGGCCGCATGATGGACGCCACCGAAGCCGAGCGCTCCGGGCTGGTCAGCCGCGTCGTGCCACTGGACAAGCTGCAAGAAGAAGCCCTGGGTGCGGCCCTGCTGATTTGCGGTTTCTCGCAAATGGCCACCATGGCCGCCAAGGAAGCTGTCAACCGCTCGTTCGAAGGTACGCTGGCCGACGGCATCATGTTCGAGCGCCGCATGTTCCACGCCCTTTTTGCCACGGCCGACCAGAAGGAAGGCATGGACGCGTTCGTGAACAAACGCCCCGCCAATTTCAAACACCAGTGACACGGCAATTTATGCCGCTATAATGCTTGTCTTTCGGTCGTATAGCTCAGCTGGTTAGAGCGCAGCATTCATAATGCTGATGTCGGTGGTTCAAATCCACCTACGACCACCATTTTTGCCTCTTAGGCTGTCTCACAAGACCTCAAAACCCGCACACCGTAAGGCGTAGCGGGTTTTTTATTGTCTAACGCCGTCCCAATCAGTACCATGACATACCATCACTTCGATGGTACTTTTGATGGTAGCTAGCGAAAGCAGCCCAAACCAGCATAAGAAATACCATCATTTCGGGGCAAAAATGGCTCTAACTGACACCTTTCTCAAAAACGTGAAGCACAAGGGCTCTACCGCTGGAGAAAAGCACTCTGACGGCCACGCCCTTTACCTGCACGTCAAGGCTACTGGCAAGTACTGGCGGATGAACTACCGCTACAACGGCAAGCAGAAAACCCTTGCATTGGGGGTTTATCCAGACGTGTCGCTAGCCAAGGCCAGAACAGCGCGCGACAAGGCGCGAGAGTTGTTAGCAGGCGGCACAGACCCGATGGAGAGCAAGCGCATCGTCAAGGCCGCAAATCTCGCAGCCTCGGAGAACACATTCAAAGCTATCGCCCTTGAATGGCATGGCACAAAGGTTAGCGGCTGGTCAAAGACCCATGCCGACACCACGTTGGAGCGCATGGAGAAAAACCTTTTCCCTTGGCTGGGGGCGCGACCACTAGCGGAAATCGAAGCCCCAGAGATCCTGACAACTCTGCGCAGGATTGAGAGCCGTGGAGCAATCGACACCACACACAGGGTCAAATCCATCATGAGCACCGTGTTCAGGTTTGCCATTGCAACGGGGCGGGCAGTGCGAAACCCTGCCGCTGACGTTGGCGTGGCGCTCAAGACCACCGTTAAAGGCCACCACTCAGCAATTACAGAACCCAAGCGATTCGCCCAAATGCTGCGGGACATTTACGCTTACAGCGGCAGCAACATTACGCGCGCAGCTGTTCAGATTCACGCCCTAACCTTCCAGCGACCTAACGAGATACAAGGCATGGAGTGGGCCGAAATCGACCTCGACGCTGGTCTTTGGACTATTCCACCAGCGCGCATGAAAAACGTACTCGAAAAGAAAGCCAAAGGTGCAGCGCACCTGATACCTCTATCCAAGCAGGCCATTGCAGTTTTGCGAGATCTGCATCCGCTTACAGGTCACGGAACAAAAGTCTTTCCCAGTGAGCGCGGCGAGGGCAGATCAATCAGTGAAAACACTGCGCGGCAGGCACTGCGCAGCATGGGCTACCTTGATCATGTCCCGCATGGATTCAGGGCATCGGCACGCACCCTGATTCGTGAGGAACTGCATTGGAATAAAGACGTAATCGAGCGGCAGCTTGCACACGGCAGCGATGAAGCCCTTGGTGGCGCTTATGACCGCACCCAGTTTCTGGCAGAACGCGCCAAGATGATGCAGGCATGGGCCAACTACCTCGACAAGCTTCGCGTTGGTGCCGATGTAATTCAGATAAAAAAGGCCAGTTAATTCGCATCAGTTGACGTAATGGTGCATTCTGCTACATTGCTCCCCATTGGATGCCTCCCGTAGCAATTACGGGATAAAGGCAAAGCCAAACCCGTCATGCCCCGCGATTTTCATGGGGAACAACACGACACAATCGCGGTTTGCGTGAGATATGCCGAGTAAGTCATTGCCTCGTCAGAGCAATGATCTTTGCCGGATAGCAAATTTCATTCGACATTTTCAGATACAGCACTGCTACGTCTGTTCATTAATCGTATGACGCAGCGGATGCTCTTCGGAGCTATCAAATGCAAAAGTTATTTCGGATATCGCAGTTGTCGAGTACTGCCACCAAGGCTGGAATGTTTCCCGTATCGAGAGCCACATTGTGGCGTTGGGTTGCTGAAGGGAAATTTCCAGCCCCGTTCAAAATGGGCGCGCGCACCACCGTATGGGACGCCGCAGAGATTTATGCGTTTATCGAAGTGCAGAAAGCGGGGCGCTAATGGAAACCCCCACACCCAGTTGGCTCTTACCGTTGACCTGCCCAGTGACGCGCGGCGCTTCTTATTTACCTCCGAACTGCCCTAGCAAGTGGCGGTCTGAAATCGTTAACTGGACTCAGCACTTGAATGACCGCTACTGTGCAAGGCTCAGATCTGGAATTCAAGACGCTGTCAAGACTGCGCAGGAACGTGGCGAGGATGAGCGGCATAGTGACCGACGTATTGGCTATGTTCTAAAAGCGGTTATGCAGGCTGCAAAACGCGCTGGAAGTCTAGAGCACTCCGACTATCAAAGCCTGCGCGACTACCGCGCATTCATGGACACGTATGCGGGTTGCTTAAATGAGGACGGCACAGTAAGCCTTGTGCTTGCTGCCCATTTCAAGCTTACAGAACGGTGCTGCTAAATGAACAACATAAATTGGTCAACGCCCACCCAGCCAAGAGGCTTTACAAGTGACTCGTTAACCGCAGCGACTATTGCCCGCGTAGAACGTGAAGCGGACGAAATTTTGCATCGCTTTGGACTTGCGGTACCGCGAAAGAAGCCGCCCAAGTCCACAAGCCGATTCAAGCTAATGGATGTTGCGGATATTGCCAAGTCGAAACCGATTGGCTGGCGTATCAAGGGCGTCATACCTGATTCGGGCATCGCAGCCATCTATGGGCCATCTGGCAGCGCCAAAACGTTTCTTGCTCTGGACATGGCCTTATCCCTTTCCATAGGATTGCCGTGGTTTGGAATGCGTACAAAGGCGTGCCCTGTGGTCTATGTCTGCCTTGAAGGCGAAGCAGGATTGTCCAATCGAGTCAGCGCATATCTGACCCGCAATGACGCAGCGGGTGAAGTCTATTTCTTGACACAGCCCGTCAGTCTGTTGAATGAAAAAGACGCCCCGGAACTGGCGAAGGCCATCCACGAAAGTGAAGCCGCTGGAGGTGTTGTCATCATCGACACGCTTAATCGTGCAGCGCCAGGAATGGACGAGAACGCAAGCGGTGACATGGGCAAAGTCATTGCAATGGTCAAAGGACTACAAAGTGCTGTGGGTGGTCTAGTCATGCTTGTGCACCACACAGGCAAGGATGCAACCAAAGGAATGCGAGGTCATTCCAGTCTGATCGCTGCCCTTGATGCCGCCATTGAAGTGACCCGCAGTGGTGATCAACGAAGTTGGCAGGTCGCGAAGTCGAAAGACGGCGAAGATGGGAAAGCGTGTTGATTCCGGTTGAAAACTGAGCCACTTTGAGGAAAATTTCGCTGCAAATTTGAGCCACGTTATCCACATATCCTGCTTTATTTTTATGCAGGGGTGTACAGGAGTGATT
>Ga0209277_10000684_pt1 | contig 16918 bp, 18 predicted proteins | sample JI81AbrownDNA_FD_187503 | JGI IMG/M metagenome (GOLD analysis project Ga0209277, IMG submission 187503) | Wastewater effluent complex algal communities from Wisconsin, to seasonally profile nutrient transformation and Carbon sequestration -... | ecosystem: Engineered > WWTP > Effluent > Algae... | reverse complement strand
GGCTACATCGTGGCGGTGGCCCTGACGCGGCTGGTGGTTCCGCTGTCCTGGTAAGTCCGCTGTTGCGCCATTTCTGGCCATTGGCGATAGCGCAGGGGGCAGGCGCTTGCTGTTCTGGCGGCCCAAGCATTCTGGCCGGGCAAGAGTTGATCAGGGCTTGGTGGCCCGCAGCCCCTGCACGAGTGCACCCAGTGCGATGCCACCCAACGCCCATAGCAGGTCCCAGTTGCCAGTGCCCAGGCCTGCTATGGCCGGACCCGGGCACACGCCACACAGCCCCCAGCCGATGCCGAAAATGGCTGCACCCATGGCCGTATCGCGGTTCCAGGCGCTGGGGTGTGCGTGGAAATGGTCGTCGAACACCGGGTGCTGCATTACACGGGGAGCCAGTTTGTAGGCGATCAACACCACCGTGACGGCTCCACCCATCACCAGCATCAGGCCAAAGTCCTGAAAACGCAGAAAGCTCAAGACCACTTCAGGCTGGATCATGGTCGCATAGGACAGGCCAAAGCCGAACAGGACGCCGGCTGCCAGCGTGGATAGCATCCGTGCGGCGTTCATGCCAGCCACCTTGCCGCCATATTGGCAGTCAGAAACGCCGTAGCCATGAAGGTCAACACCGCCATCAGTGAGGGCAATTGCATCGAACCCAGGCCGCAGATGCCGTGGCCGGACGTACATCCATTGCCCAGTCGGGCTCCATAGCCCACGAAAAATCCTCCGACTGCCAGTTGCCATACCGGAACGGCCGTCGCCTGGTTGGTTCCACCCGCAAAACCCATCCACCAGATAAACGCACCCAGAATCAGCCCTGCTGCGTACACCAGCCGCCAGTTGCGTGAATCCACAAACCGCGCCTGCTGGAAAAAGGGGCGCTGCACCACATAAGACCAGGTGCTGGAAAACACTGTGCTCATGCCACCGATGCGGCCAGTCAGAACAAACAACAGGGCCGTGCCGGTGCCAACGAGCAGGCCACCCAGGAGATAGTGCTGCCAACCCAGCGGAAAAAGGGAAAGGGTGAGATTCATGAGGTCAGATTATCCGTGGGGCGGTGAAACACCAGCATCAGGTTGTTCGCGGGCATTTCGTGGCGGGCCAGCATCTGTAACCCGGCAGCATTCGCCTCTCGTTCCACATCCTCGCGGCGCCGTATGCCCCAGCTGGGATCGTGTGCGCGCAGACTCTGGTCAAACGCCACATTGCTGGGCGTTGGGGGTACGCCATCTTCGAAATACGGACCGTAGGTGACCAGCAACCCGCCCGGCTGCAGAAGGCTGGCGCTGCCCTGCATCAGCGCGGCACAACTGGCCCAGGGTGCAATGTGCAGCATGTTGATGCACAGCACCAGGTCGAACCTCTCTTCCTGCAATGGCCAGGGTTGAGCCAGCACATCCAGCTCGACAGCGACCTGGACGTTTTCCAGGTCCGCCTCATTGGCGCGCACTTCAATGTTGTAGAGCGCGCCACGGTGCATGTCCGTGGGCTGCCAGGTCCACTGCGGCAGATGCTGGGCAAACCAGACCACATGCTGGCCGGTGCCGGAGGCAATCTCCAGTGCGCTGCCTTGCTCTGGCAGGTAGGTACGCAGCACGTCCAGAATGGGCTGCTTGTTGCGTTCGGCCGAGGGGCTGAAGTCGGGTGACGCCATACGATTAACGCGTGTGGTTACAGATCTTTCGCGTAGCGCGCCAGCATCTCTTCCTGTGTCTCGCAAGGAATGTCGCCACCAATCTGGTCTTTCATCATCTCGCCCATTGATGGCATTACCGAGCGTTCCACATGGCGTGACGCATCCCACAGTGCCGAGCGCATCAGCGCCTTGGCACAGTGCAGGTACGCCGATTCCACCGTCACGCGAATGACCAGTTTGGGTGTGCGCTTGGCGTCCTTGCAGAGTTCCAGTTCTGCGGCCAGCGTGGACAGAACGGCCTTGCCGTTGACGCGCAGGGTCTCATCCACGCCCGGCACAAAAAACAGCAGACCGACTTGACCAGTCTGGACAACGTTTTCCAGCGTATCCAGTCGGTTGTTTCCAGGCGCATCGGGAATCAGCAGGGTCCCATTGCCTTGCACCCGGACAAAGCCGGGTTCCCCGCCACGCGGCGACGCGTCCAGTGCGCCACTGGCACCGGAGCTCGATACAACCACCAGCGGGGACAGACTGATAAAACGTGTGCAGTGCACGTCGAGCTGCTGGAGTTCCTTCTTTACCGAGCGCTCACGCGCAGATGCATAGAGCGAACGCAAGGCTTCAAGCGAGGTGATTTCCATGGCGGCGGGCTTTCAATCTTCAGCTACAGAATCCTGTGGACGGGGCTTGCGGTGGCCGTGTTTGGCCAGAATTTCCACATAGAACTGGGTGGCGCCACCCAGCACCAGCGCGTCGATCATGGGGATTATCTCGGTTAGGTGCACCACGGCAGCCGTATCCTGCGCAGGGCCAAACTTGCAGTCAAAATCCCAGAAATCCACGCCTTCCGGCAGAGCGCGGCCGCGTTCACGCTTGATGTATTTGCGAATTTCGTGTTTGGTAGCGTCCAGCAGACGCGCGGGGTTCTTGCCTTCAACAGCAAGAGAAAATGTTTTTTTCATGGGGTTCCTTCAACGTCGATGATACGACCCCGGTATGTGTCGGGTGCCTGCCACCCTTAGTCATTAGGGCTCCAACACGCTTTCCACGCGATTTCGGCCACCCGATTTGGCACGGTACAGGGCTGCATCTGCCATACGGATGATTTTGTCGGAAGACAGCTCGCCGGGAGACTGTTCCGCTACCTCTATGCTGATGGTGACTTGGAATTGTTCTCCGGTCACGCTGGCCATGTGGGTGGCTTCAAATGTCTGCCGCAACCGCTCGGCGAGCACAAGGGCATCGGCCAGCGGTGTTTCCGGCAACAGCACCGCAAATTCCTCGCCCCCGATGCGTGCCACCAGGTCGACCTTGCGCGTCACCCTGGTGCACGTGTCTGCCAGAGTGCAAATCACGCGGTCGCCTGTCGGGTGCCCGTACTTGTCATTCACATGTTTGAACAGGTCAATGTCAATCATCAGCAGTGATACCGGTCTTTTGGTGCGTTGCGAGCGTGCAATTTCTTTCTGCAGCGTGGGGATGAAATTTCTCCGGTTACTGACTTGGGTAAGCGGATCGGTATTGGAAATGCGTTGCAGCTCCAGTTCCGACTGGTAACGGCGCCAGTAGTTCTGGGTGTAGGCAAAGTGAGCCAGAAGCATGGTGACCGCGGTAGGCCAGATCAGGACAGCATATTGCTTCTGCTGAAACACTTCGATAAACCCCACCCATGCCAGCACCTGTGGGATGCCCGCCGCCAGCACCAGGTACAACGCGTTCAGTCCCAGGGAATAGCCCGCCAGCAGCAGCGTAGGGGCGTACATGAAGATCAGAAAACCACCAATCCCATACACCGACCCGCCTTGCAGCCGGTTGAGTATTTCGCCAAAGAGTATTTCGCCGGCAATCAGCGTGCCAATGATGAGCCAGGCCATCACTTGGCGGTTCTGGATTTTCTTGAAGGCGAAGGGAAAGATGCCATATGCCACATACATCAGGCGCAGCCAGATGGTATTCATCGCGCCTACCGGGTCCGTCACATAGTCCCAGATCCACAGCGAGAGCCCCAAAAACATGGACATGGTGAACATGACCATGGTGAATTCACGGTGGTCTTCGAACCGCTTTTCCTGGTATTCCGGCGTTTCTAGCCGGAGTAAGGGCCACTGGAAATAGTTGGTCGATGTCATCCTTTCCAGTGTAAAGCTTTGGCTGCTTTCTGGCGAGGGTTTGGGTCGGCGATGATAGAGGCCTATGCCCGCCCACCAACCTACACCTGACAAAGAAACCATTGCCCTGCTCCCCCCCTTTGAGCGCCTGGGGCTGGACCGCATCGCGCTCATCGATACTGCAGCGCAAGCACGCGAAGCCCGTGCAGCCCTCCTGGATGCGCCCGCGTGGGGTTTCGACACCGAGTCCAAACCGACGTTTCGCGTGGGCGATGTCTCGGATGGACCGCACATTCTCCAGCTTGCCACGATGGATCGGGCCTGGGTGTTTCAGCTGCACGATCTGCCATGTCGCGAAGTGGCCGCCGAACTGCTGGCGTTGGGTGGTGTTGCCAAGGCTGGCTTTGGTCTGGGCGATGACCGCAAGCGCATCATCCACAAGTTGGGCGTGGAGCCCGCAGGCATTCTGGAACTCAACGCCGTGTTCCACCAGCGCGGCTACCGCAAGGACATGGGCGTCAAGGGCGCCGTTGCAGTGCTGTTCAACCAGCGTTTCATGAAATCCAAAAAGGCGGCTACCAGCAACTGGGCCAACCCACGGCTGACCGAATCGCAGCTGGTTTACGCGGCCAACGACGCTTACGCCGCCATCCGCGTATTCCATGCGTTGGGACTGGGTCAGTCCGCGTAACGCTGCATCACATATTCGCCGGGCGCTTCGCAGAGCGCAGCCTTGGCCGGCAGTGGTTTGGCGGGTACTCTGCGCCCGGAGTGGGCCGATAGCCATTCGTGCCAGGCTGTCCACCAGGAACCTTCGTGGCTGGGAGCCTGCTCGGCCCACTGCGCGTGTTCCACCCAGGTGCCTTGCGCTGGGCGGGTGTCCATCTGGTAGCTGCGTTTGGGGTGGCTAGGCTCGGAGATGATGCCCGCGTTGTGTCCCCCGCTGGTCAGCACAAATGTGATCTCTGCATCGCACAGATGGTGCAGTTTGTAAACCGAAGGCCAGGGCGAGATGTGGTCGCGCTGTGTGCCCACCATGAATACCGGCATGCGGATGTCCGCCAGTGATACGGCGCGTCCTTCTACCCGATACGCACTGGTGGCCAAGGCGTTGTGCAGGTAAAGGGAAGTCAGATACTCGTGGTGCATGCGCGCTGGCATGCGCGTGGTGTCGGCATTCCAGGCCATCAGGTCGTTGGGCTGCTCGCGCTCGCCCATCAGGTACTCGCGCATGCGCCGTGTCCATACCAAGTCGCGTGAATGCAGGAACTGAAACGAGCCGGCCATCTGTTCCCCGGTGAGGTAACCCTTGCCGCGCGTGATGTTGTCCAGAAATCCCACCTGGCTCTCATCAATGAACAGGCCCAGCTCGCCTGGCTCCGAAAAATCGGTCTGCGCGGCCAGCAGTGTGAGTGTCTTGATGGCTGGCAGGTCGTGGGTTTCTGACATGCCGCCAGTGCGGCCCAAGGCAGCGGCAGCAATGGCCAGCAGCGTGCCCCCCAGGCAGTAGCCCATGGTGTGCACTGCATGGTTTTTTCCGCTCAGTGCACCCACCGCGCGCAGCGCGTCAATCACGCCCAGGCGCAGGTAATCGTCCATTGATAAGTCATGGTCCTGCGCATCCGGGTTGCGCCAGGACAGCATGTACACCGTGTGGCCCTGTTCCACCAGATACCGCACCATGGAGTTGTGGGGAGACAGGTCCAGGATGTAGTACTTCATGATCCATGACGGAATCACCAGCACCGGTTCGGGATGCACCCGCTCGGTCTGTGCGTCGTAGCGGATCAGTTCAATCAGCCGGTTGCGAAAAACCACCTTGCCTGGCGTGGTGGCCACATCGCGGCCCACCTTGAAATGGTCTGCTGGTGTTACTTCGTCGGGTGTGTGCAGACCTGTGACGTCGCGCAGCCAGTTCTGTGCGCCTGCCATCAGATGGGTCCCCTTCGATTCCGCCACATCCTTCAGCACCACCGGGTTGGTCGGGAGCCAGTTGGCCGGTGCCATCACGCCCAGCCACTGCTTCGCAAAAAACTGGGTCATGTCGGCATGGTGGGCGGTCATGCCTGGCACGCGCGAGGCCTCGCGCCAGAACGCCTCGGCATTGCGAAATCCGGTGCGCATCTGGCTGAAGGGCCAGGCCGCCCAGGCCTCGTGACGAAAACGTGGGTCGTCGTCCGCAGAACCTGCTTCGTCGGCAGAGGTGCCATCACCGGCCACCGTGTCTTTGGCAAGACGCGCCGCCAGGGCGGCCAATTCCATTTGCCGGCCCGGGGACACCCCCAAGTGCCAGGCCCAGTCCGCCATGGCCAGCGCCATCGAGACAGGGGAGAGTCCGCCGGTCAATGGGGCTACTGCCGCATGGGTCAGCCGGTCCAGCCGCTGCGTTGGCGTTTCCTCGGCTTGCGGGGGCGTGGTGGGCAGATTGGCGAGTTTCTTGCGTGTGACCATAGGGTACCTGACAGGTTAGATGCACTGGTTGTCTATCGTAGGCATTGCACTCCTGCAAACATTGATCTGGGTCAGTTTTGCAGTCGCGTACCGGTCTACGATTCAACGCAAAGAGGGAATTGCGTGCCGCCCATTTTTGACCCACTGTATTTCAGTACTGTGTCCATGGACATTCTGGCCATGGGGAGGGCATCTGCCCGTGCGCGCGCCACCCGTCAGCGCCAGCGTTTTGACGCTTTACTGACCTGCGCCCTGCGTGAATCCCGCTTCTACCAGAAACACCTGCGTGGTGCTGTGGGCGGCACTACGCGCCTGGAGAGCTTGTCATCGGTATCCCGTCAGGCCTTGATGGCGCACTTTGACGACTGGGTGACCGACCCGGCGCTCACGCTGGCTGGTCTGCAAGCCTTCACAGCGGACTCCGGCCGCATCGGGCAGCCTTACCTTGGCAAATACCTGGTGTGGGAGAGTTCGGGCACCAGCCACCAGCCCGGTATCTTTGTACAGAGCGCGCAAGCCATGGCGGTGTACGACGCGCTCGAATCCCTGCGACGCAGTTCTCTGCAGTCCATGCAACGCTGGCTCGACCCACTGATGCTCAGTGAACGCTTCGCTTTCGTGGGTGCCACCACGGGCCATTTCGCCAGCTATGTCACCCTCCAACGAACGCGCGAACTCAATCCCTGGCTGGCGCCTTCCACGCAGAGCTTCTCCATCCTGCAACCCACGCGGACGCTGGTGGATGCGCTCAATGCTTTTCGTCCCACGGTGATTGCCACCTACCCGACGGCGGCAGCGATGCTGGCCGAAGAAGTCCGTCAGGGCACCCTGCACTGCACGCCCCGCGAGGTGTGGACTGGCGGTGAAACCCTCAGTCCCGCTGTGCGCCGCAACATCGAGCAAGCGCTGGGCTGTACCGTGCGCAACAGTTATGGTGCCTCGGAGTTCATTTTCATGGCCTGGGAATGTGCACAGGGCCGCCTGCATGCCAATACCGACTGGGTCATCCTGGAGCCGGTGGACGAGCGCGGCCAGCCCATGCCGGCTGGTGAGCCATCGTATTCCACGCTGCTCACCAACCTTGCCAACCACGTGCAGCCGCTGATCCGCTATGACCTGGGTGACCAGATCACCCTGTACCACGGCCGTTGTGAATGCGGTTGTACGTTGCCCGTGATCGAGATCCAGGGGCGCCGCGACGACCCGCTGGTCATGGCGGGAAAACGTGGCCGCCCGGTTACCCTGCTGCCGCTGGCGCTCACGACGGTGCTGGAAGATGAGGCCGGTGTGTTTGACTTCCACCTGCGCCAGCAGGATGACCACACTTTAGAGCTGTACCTGCCCCTGCAGGGCCCCGAGGGCCGAACTGCGGCGCAGCGCTGTTGTGATGCGCTCCAGCGGTTTGCCGCAGCGCAGGAACTCAAGCCCATCCATGTCAGGCTCAAACTTGGCCAGACCGTTCCCCGTGGCCGTAGCGGCAAGGCGCAGCGCATCGTGGCGCAAACCCGTCGGTAACGATTCGTCACCAAAAACGACCCAGCGGGTGTAGCGTTGGAGCGCTGTTGCGCGGATGATTCACGCGTTCTGCATTACCTGGGGGTAAGACCATGCATACGTATAGAGCGATGGGTATCAAGGGCCTGGTGTGGCTGCTGGTGGCGTGCGGCGGCGGAGGTTCTTCGGTGGGTACTGAGGCCAGCAGCCCGGCCGCACCGCCCGCGCAAGTGCCAGCGGGCGTCACCTTGCGCGCCACCGTGCTCACCTCGGCCCTGTCTTCACCCTGGGGCCTGGCTTTCTTGCCCGACGGCCGCATGCTTGTCACCCAGAAGGCTGGCACCATGGTGCTGGTCAGCGCCAGCGGCGCCACTGTGTCTGCCCCCTTCAATCCTGGCCTGCCCAATCTGGTGTCGTCTGGGCAGGGTGGTTTGATGGATGTGGTGCTGGACCCGGACTTCAACCTCGCCAACAACCCCCGCATCTACTGGACGTTCTCCGAGTCGGGCGCTGGCGGTGCCGGCACTGCCGTGGCCCGCGGAGACCTGGTGGGTAACGCAATCCAGAATGCCGCCGTCATCTACCGGCAAGTGCCCAAGGTGGGGGGCGATGGCCACTTTGGATCACGCCTGGCGTTTCGCAGTGACAAGACCCTGTTTGTGACCCTGGGTGAGCGCCAGCGCGACGACCCGGCCAGCCCCGGGACCGGCAACGCACAGAACCTGGCGACCACGCTGGGCAAAGTGATCCGCATCCACCGCGATGGCAGCATTCCGACTGGCAATCCAGTCTTTGGTGTGGCAGGCGCACTGCCAGAAATCTGGAGCTACGGCCACCGCAACCCGCAGGGCGCAGCCATCAAGCCCGGCACCGACGAACTCTGGCTCACTGAACACGGCCCGCGCGGGGGCGATGAGCTCAACCGCGTGCTGGCAGGGCGCAACTTCGGCTGGCCACTGCGCAGCTACGGCTGCCCTTACAGCTTTGCCAACAACACGTCCGGTTGCTGGGTCAATGGCGGTATCCACGGCCCCACCTATGAGGAGCCCAAAACAACCTGGCTACCCAACTCCACGGCGCCTGCCGGTCTGATGTTCTACACCGGCACGCGGTTCACCGACATGGGCTGGCAGGGCAGTGCGTTCACCGGTGGTCTCGCGGGTGCCACCCTATGGCGCATCGCCTTCAGTGGCAGCAATGTGGCTGCCAAAGAAGAGATCACCGTCATCAAAAACCTCGGCCAGCGCATCCGCGCCGTCAAGCAGGGTCCCGATGGCTGGATTTACCTGCTGACCGATGGGGGCCAGCTGATCCGGCTGGAGCGCTAGCTCCGCCGCCAGAATAACGCCAGCAGCGGCTTGACGCTGGTGCCGTGCACCAGGATGGACATGGTCACCACGATCAGCGTCAGCTGGATCAGTTGCAATGCCAGCGGCTCGGGCAGGCCGTGCTGGATGGCGTACATCAGGTAATAGAGCGAGCCTACCCCGCGCACGCCAAACCACGCTGCCAGCCCGCGGATGCGCAGGGGCGTGCCGGAGCCCCAGGTGCCCAGCATCACACTCACCGGGCGCGCCACCAGAAACAGGAACAGGCTCAAGCCCACGGCAGCCCAACTCCAGGAGTTGAGAAACAGCGTGCCGCCCAGCAGGATGACCAGCACCATTTCCGAGAGCCGCTCCAGATGTTCCTTGAAAACCAGCGAACCTTCACTGACCAGAGGAAGCGAACCTGGCTCGGCATGGGGGAGGGCTGTGCGAGCCAGTTTCTGCTCGGTCTGGCGCAGCGCCACAGCGGCAAAAAACACCGCTAAAAATCCCCAGGCGTCCACCATCACGCACAGGCCATAGACCACGCCAATCAACCCCAGGCCCAGAAAATCGTCCAGCAGCGCATGGTGCTTGGGCCCCCGGCGCAGCATCCAGCCAAGCCGGGCCAATGCAATGCCCGCAACCACGCCAATGGCAATCGCGCCCACCGTGGCCCACAGCACTTCCACCACCACCCAGCGCGTGCCCCAGTCACCGAGGTTGTGCAGCCCCAGCAGGCCCAGGCCCAGCATCACAAACGGGAATGCGCTGCCGTCGTTCATGCCCGCTTCGCAGGTCAGCGTAAAGCGCAGCTGGTCGCGGTCCCCGGGGTGGCGAATCTGCACATCGGTGGCCAGCACTGGGTCGGTCGGCGCCAGAATCGCGCCTAGCAAGATGCCCGCGCCCAGCGGCAGGTCCAGTACCCACACCGCGAACGCCGCCACCAGGCCCACCGTCAACGCCATCGACGCCGTGGCCAGCAGCACCGGCGCACGCCAGCGTGCGAAGGTGAAGGTGCCTGGCATCTTGACGCCCGCCGAGAACAGCGAGATCAGCACGGCCACCTCGGTCAACGCCTCCAGCAGCGCCGACTCCTTGAGCGGGTTGAAGTGGAACAGGTTGAGCGCACTCGGGCCCACCAGCAAGCCTACCCCGAGGTAGACGATGGCCGACGTGACCACCGATCGCTCCAGCAGTGTGGCCGTGAGGCCCCGCACCAGCAGCAGCGCACCAATCAGCAGGAACCACTGCGCACTCGTCATCAGTGGGTGACGAACTCGTAGGCCACTTCCTCGCTCTCGACCATGTCGAGAATGTCATTGAGCGTGTCTTCGTCGTCGGTGCTGGACCAGGTTTCCTCGGGGTCGGTGGCAAACAGCGGCTCGATCGCCAGGTCCATGAATTGACCGTTGGGCAGCTTCAGCACCGGCGTGCCTTCGGACGTTTCCACCAGTTCCCAGTCCTCGGGGACCGACATTTCCAGCGAGATTGTGATATTCAGTTTTTTCATGGTCGTTTCCTTGTGTGAGGGTGCAGAGGGTACATCCAAATTGTGTCTTTATCGCCCATTAGAATTTCCCGATACAGGGAGAACACCAATTGAGCCAAACCCAAGCCACTGCGGCGTCCGCCAGGGACTCTGCCCAACTCGCGCTAACCATTGTTCGCAATGTTGAGAAAGTCCTGGAGGGCAAGCACCAGCAGGTCGAATTGGCGCTGGCGGCCATCGTGGCCGGTGGGCACCTGTTGATTGAGGATGTGCCCGGCCTGGGCAAGACCATGCTGGCGCGGGCGCTGGCCGTGTCGGTGGGCCTGTCGTTCAAGCGCATCCAGTTCACCGCCGACCTGATGCCGTCCGACATTGTCGGTGGCCCGGTCTACAACCCCAAAGACGGCAGCTTTGTGCTGCGCCCCGGCCCGGTGTTTGCCAACATCGTGCTGGCCGATGAAATCAACCGCGCCAACCCGCGCGCCCAATCGGCCCTGCTGGAGTGCATGGAAGAAGGGCAGATCACCCTCGATGGCCAGACCATCCCGCTGCCGGCACCCTTTGCCGTATTGGCCACCCAAAACCCGATTGACATGGCCGGTACCTACCCGCTGCCCGAAGCGCAGCTGGACCGCTTTCTCATTCGCCTCTCTCTGGGCTACCCCGATGCGCAGACCGAAGCCGGGCTCATCACCACCCAGCAGTTCTCGCACCCCATCAGCCGCCTGCAGCCGGTGTGTGCCACCGGCGACTTTGCGCGCCTGGTGGCCAGCGCGCGCGATGTCACCGTCACCCCCGAAGTGGCCGCCTTCATGACCAGCATCGTGGCTGCCACACGCAAACATGCGTCCATCCGTTTTGGCGCCAGCCCGCGTGGCACCCTGGGCCTGGCCCGCATGGCGCGCGCCCTGAGCTGCATTCGCGGGCTCTCGTATGTGGACCCGGCCGTGGTGCGCGAAGTGGCGGTGCCCGTGCTGGCGCACCGCATCATCGTGCAGACCCAGGGCACGCAGCCCAAGCCGGCTGAGGCGCTGATTCAGGACATCCTGCAGTCACAACACACACCGCAGTAGGTCCATCCATGGAACGCTGGCTGTCCAAGTCCCGGGTGCTGCTCGGCCTGTGCGCAGTGCTGCTTATGGCAGCGCTCAACCGCCAGGACCCCATGGTGTATGCCATGTTCCTCTTTCTCGGGGTGGTCAGCGTACTGGGCTTTCTGCTGCCCTGGCTGTCCCTGCGCTCCACCACGGTGCGGCTCGATGGCGCGGCTGACATCGAAGTGATGGAAGGTGCGGATTGCAACCTCAACATCCTGGTCGAGCGCACGGCACCGTGGCCCGCCTTCATGGTGGATATAGAGACCGAGTGGGAGTGGGCCTCGCAGCGCATCGTGCTGAGCCAGACCGTGCCGGTGATTCGCGCCGGCCGCGCGCCGGACCTGGGGCGCCTGATCCAGTTTCCCTGCCGCGGGCGTTACGAGCTGATTGCCGTGCGCCTGTCCAGCGGCTTTCCGTTGGGGCTGGTCCGCGCCCGCCACACGCTGTCCCGGCCGCAAATCCACCTGCGTGTGTTGCCCGCAGCGCAGCCCGTGCAGTGGCCCCTGCCGTGGGACATCACCGAAGACCCACAGGGTGAACTGACTACCCGCCGCATGGGCCAGTCGTTCGAGCTGGGCATGTTGCGCCCCTACCAGCATGGCGATTCGGTGGGGCGGGTCAGCTGGCGTGCCTCGGCCCGGGTGGGGGAGCTGGTGATCCAGCATTTCCAGCAAAGCGGCTCCGTGCGTCTGCGCGTGGCGGTGGAAGTGCCCCATGGCACCAGCCTGGGGGATGCTACGGGCCCGGGCGAGCAGGCCATTCGTCTGGCTGCGGGCGTATGCCATGCCGCGCTGAACAACAGTGCGCAATTGTTTCTCTACCTGGAGCATCAGACCGAGCCGGTGCGCGATGCGTCCGCCATCCTGCCCGCACTGGCAGAGGCGGAGCCTTCGGGCAACGGGTTCTTTCCGGTGCTGGCGCGGGTGACCGACGCCACGGCGCCGGGCGAGCAGGTGGCCGTGGTGGTAAGCAGCACCTGCCCGGGACCAGAGCTGGTGCTTGCCTTGGGGGCTTTGGCCGCACAGGGCTGCCGGGTTGTGGTCTGCATTGCATTGGGGCGCCGCAAGGTGCCGCTGGAGCTTGCGCAGGCCAAGGCCTTGCAAAAGGCCCTGCAGCAGGCCGGCTTTGCCACGCTCATGGAGGCGCCATGACCATTCAGGCCAAAGTCACCACGCCTGCCGACGACTCACCACCGCTGCAGAGCCGGGCGGTGGTGGTGCTCACCGGGTTGAGTTACCTGTTTACCGGATTCGGTTTTTCGTTTCTGGACCGCCGCTTTGGTTCCTTTGGGCTGGAGGGTTTCCTCTGGCTGGTGTGGGCCGTGTTGGGGTTTGGTGCGGGCGCGCTCCATGTGGGCAGGTCTGCATCTGCTGGCAAAACCCAGTGGCTGGTGCTGGGGGCCCTGGGGGGGCTGCTGGCGCTGTTTCCGGGCTTTGCCATTTACAACCTGCTGCGCTGGGCTTCGCTGACGCTGATGATTGTCATGGGGGCGCGTGCCGCCGTGCTCAAGACGCGGCGTGACTTCTACTTCACGCTGATCGTCATCTTTGTGGTGGGCTTCATGGTGGGCACGCATGGCAACGCGGACTGGACTTTGTGGTTTTACCTTGGGCCGGCCTGGGTGTTTGGCGGGCTTGCCCTGGCGTGGGACCACGCAGAGGGCACCCCCCTGTCGCGCTGGACCAAGATGTTCATGACGCTGGGGTTCATTTGCGCCTCGTTTCTGCTGGCTGTGACGCTGTTCTTCTTCGCCCCCCGGCCGCCGGTGCTGGGCTTTGGTTTCCTGCCACCGGGTACCGACACGCCGGGCATGTTCACCCAACCCGCAGGCAGCGGCGGCCAGCAAGGCAAGGGTGGCAGCAATGGCGCAGCGGGCTCCGGTGGCAACGCCGGACAAGGCAATGCCGGCGCGCCGCAGCAGGGCGGATGGGGCCAGCAGTGGGATGCCATGCTCCAGGGCATGCGCAGGGCCGCATCGGACAAAACCATTCCACAGTGGCAGCGCAGCATCATGGGCAAGGCACTCGACTGGGCGCAGGCCCTGCACGGGCTGCTGACCGGGCGGGCCTTCAAGCCTGCTGGTGACCCTGTGCAGATGGACGCTTCCCCACAGCCGCTGGAGCAGGAACAGCGGCTTTCCTTTCAGGTGAACTGGCTGCTGGTGCTGGCGCTGCTGCTGGTGGGCTACCTGCTGTGGCGCCGCAGGTACCGCCTGGGTCTGCAGGTGGTGCTGGGCGGTGCGTGGCTGCTCTCCGGGCGGTATCCCGCGCAGTCCATGCGCCTGTCGGCGCAGGCCATGAAATGGTGCCTGCACATGCAGGGTCACAAGCGGCGCCCGGGCCAGTCGGTGCGCGAGCACTGGGTGGCCGCGGCAGGCGTTGCGCCACTGGCCAGACGCTGGCTGGGTTATGCGGTGGAGTCCTACTGCGCCATGCGTTTTGGCAACGTGCCGGCCACACCGCAGCAGGCTATCCATATGCGCAAGGCCGTTATGGGCGCGTGCGACATCATGCTGGGCACGGTGCCCGAGCTGGCTACGGCGTAGTTTGGGCAGCTGTTCGATAACCCTTTCACCGACAGCGTCATATAGACAATCTGGCCTCGGCCCCCGTAGAATTTGCGCATATTGCTATCAATAGAGTAGCAAATAAAACGAGACACCCCTGTTGCCCCATGACGGACCCTTTGCATATCTCTGAAGTCGACGCCGCGACTGCGCGCCAGAACGGGTTTGTGCAATGGGTGTACGCCCTGCGCCGCACGCTGATCACCACGCCCGTGGGCTGGCTGCTGGTGGCCTGGTTTGGCAGGCAGGCTGTACCCCACGACCTGATTTTCATGTGGCTGGGTGTTTTCGCTGTGGTGTGGGCTGGTGGCTTGTGGGTGCTGTGGGGCGTGATTCGTGAAGGCCCCAGCCTGGAGCGCCATCGCGCGCGCGCGTTCTGGGTGGCCAGTCTGGACGGTTTGGCATGGGGGTTGATTGCCTGGTTCCTCATGGGTCACGACCACATCCATGATGCGACGTTGACTGCGATGCTGTGCGGTGTCATCGCCATCAATGCGCAGGTGTACGTGACCTTCGTACGCGCTTACTACGTCATGGTGGGCGTCCTGTGGGCGGTCGTCATGGTCGGGATGCTGCGCATTGCGGACCATCCCCACACCATCGACTACGCGATGGGCCTGTCTGTCTTTGTGGCGCTCACCCTGTATTACATGCGCAACATTGCCAAACGCGTGGCGCAGGGCATTGCGTTGCAGCTGGCCAATACCTCACTGACCGAGCAACTGCGTGTGGCTCTGCAGATGGTGCGCCTGGACGCCGCCACCGACGCGCTCACCGGCCAGGGCAACCGCCGTGCGCTCGATGAACTGCTCAGGCAGCAGATGGAATTTTCCGCCCAGACCGGGCGCACGTTTTCCATCCTGATGCTCGACATCGATTTTTTCAAGAGAATCAACGACGTTCACGGCCACATGGTGGGCGACGATGCCTTGCGTTCCTTTGCCCAGCGTGTGCGCGAGCACCTGCGCCAGGGGGATGTATGCGCCCGCTTTGGCGGCGAGGAGTTTGTGGCCGTGCTGCCTGGTGCCTCGCGAGAGGAAGCCCAGGAAGTGGCCGAGCGCCTGCGCAGCGGGGTGGAGGCGGAGCCACTGCTGGCCACACCGTTGGTGGCCGTCACCGTGTCCATTGGCGCGGCTACATTGAAGCCCGGCCAGACCGTGGAAGAACTGCTCAACGCCGCCGACGCTGCGGTCTATGCCGCCAAACGCGGCGGGCGCAACCAGGTGCGTTCCTGATACGCCTGCAGGGCGTCAGTCCATCGGCAGCTTGGTTCTGCAGGCCGGGAAGTTGCGGCATCCCCAGAACATGCCGCCGCCACGCGCTGGTGTGCGCTCCACCAGCTTGATGCCGCAGCGCGCGCAGGTGGGGCGCCAGTATTCACCCTCATATGCTGTCTCCAGCAGGGCCTTCTGCTGCAGGGGTGTGCGCTTGTAGATCAGGTTCAGCAGGTTGGGACCATCCAGCACATTGATGTTGTTGTCTTTGGCAAAGCGCAACGCGCTCGGGGTGAAGGTGCCGGTGGTGGCATAGGTGCCACGCTTGAGCTCGCTCGACGTCATCACCGCCAGAAACTCGCGCAGTTCCGTCACCCCCACGTTCTTGCCCAGCGCGTGCTTGCACTGCACCACGGCCACCGGGCCTTCGGCGTTGCGGCTGTTGAGCCAGATCTCGGCGCCGCCATCGGCACCGCGCGGTTGCATGCGGGTCTCGAACCCGGCCTGCTCAAACAGCAGTTCGCACACTGCCTCAAAGCGGCGCCACTCAATGGCGGTAAACACCTCGGGGCTCCAGTGCGTGGCCCGCGGGGGTGGCGCGCGTTTGGCAAAGGTCGGCTCGCTGCGCTGGCTGTCAGATGCTTGCAGCGACTGCAGGGGAGGGACGGTGTCCGACAGCGAGGGCGTGGACACCATCGCATCCTGCGGACGCTTCTTGCTGCCGTTGCGCTTGAGCACCGCCGTCAGCGCCATGCCTGCCTTCTGCAAAAACTGGAGTGTGCGGGCAGGGTGCTGTTTAGCCATGGATCAATCCTCCGTCATGCAGAACCACGCAATCACGGCCCTTGTTCCTGACCAGGGCAATCAGTGCCTGTCAGGCGCCGAACTTTGCGTAGTACGCCAGCACGACCGGGTGCTGGGCAACGCGCTGCATGTGGGCGTTGAGCGCAGGAGCCACTTTTTCCACCAAATCAGTGGGTACATGGTCCAGCCGGCCGGAGTTGAGGCCGCGCACGTCCACAAATACTTTCAAATCTGCCACCGTCAGGCGGCCATCGGCAAAGTAGTCACCGCCATGCGCCAGCAAGCGGCTCTGCAGCCATCCCAGGTACACGGGCATGGAACTGTTCACCAGCGCCACGCGCGCAGCCTTTTGCTCGTCGCCTTTCATGCTGAAGGTAGGGCCAAGCTTGACGCCGGCTTCTTCCACCACATAGGCCACCTCGTCACACAGCAGGGCCTGGTAGGCATCTGTGGGATACAGGCCGGCCAGCTTGCCCGCATAGCGCAGGATGGCGTCGCTCTGTGTCACCTGCACGCCGTCCACATGCAGCACCGGAACCTGGCCAAACGGTACCGTCTTGCGCACCTCGGCAAATTCGGGGAAACCAAAACGGTGGTCTTCAAATGCCACACCGCCAATGGCTAGGGCCAGACGAATGGGCTCGGCGCGTCCGCCGTGGAAGTCGAAATAGGAGAGTTTCAGTTGGGGCATGGAATGTGAACCTCAGAGATGGGTGCGCCCAGCGCACGGGACGAGCAGGCATTCTAGG
>Ga0209277_10000681_pt1 | contig 16940 bp, 14 predicted proteins | sample JI81AbrownDNA_FD_187503 | JGI IMG/M metagenome (GOLD analysis project Ga0209277, IMG submission 187503) | Wastewater effluent complex algal communities from Wisconsin, to seasonally profile nutrient transformation and Carbon sequestration -... | ecosystem: Engineered > WWTP > Effluent > Algae... | reverse complement strand
ACTTCTTCGATGTCCCTTTTAGAACTTTCAATATCAGCCTTTTGTTTCTGGTTGTGCTCAAATATTTCCTTTATGTTCCGATATTCTTCGATGGCGAGTGGGTTGATGGAGCCGAGCAATTGAATCTCAGATTTAGAGGAGCGGAGCTTTCTTTCTTCTGCCTTTTGCTCTAAAACCAGATCTCTTTTCTCTACTTCTAGTTCCGTATCCGTGATCGAATAATCATTGTACAATTCTTCTATTAACGAATCAATTTGAACTTTTAATCCTGACGAAAGACGCTCTTTTTCAGAAAGAAGTGGGAGAAGAGTTTGAAAGACATCTTGATTTTTTGAAATATTGGCTTTTAGATCTTGGATAATATCAAGCAATCCTTGCAGAGCCTCCTTCTCGGATTCCAACATCTTACTCATGGCTAAAAATTCCTGGTAAGACTCTTCAATTTCTTTTTCTAATGTCTGTACTTCTTTCTCTAAATGTTCTCTTTTTTCTCGTATTCCTGTCTCTTGTTCTTTTGTATGAGAAATTCGCTTTTGAATCTCGATCAAACGTAGATCCAAATCTTTATTTTGACGAATGTAATTTTCAATACGACCTTGAATTTCCAGCATCTTCTTTTCAAAATCAACAATCGAAGTTTTGGTTTCATCCAGACTTCCTCTAAAGATGACAATAGAGGCTTGGCATTCCCGAATATTTCGTGTTAGATTCTCGTTTTCTAAAAGAAGGTCTTCGATTTCTTGGTCTACAATCTCCTTCTTAGACAAAACACCATCTTTGTCAAAAAGCAAATCCCGAAAACTATCCTCTCTCTCTAAGAAGCCAACAAGCTCACTTCGATACAAAACAAAATCAAACTTAGAGAGCTCTTCGCTAACTTCAGTCCATTGCCCTGCTTGGAGCATTTGGAGAGACGATTCTAGATTGTTTTGATAGGAATCTAATTTCGTCAGGAGAAAAGATTTATCCTCTTTTCTTTTTTGTTCTGAACCTTGAGACTCTTTCTTTTTGTTTTCTAATTCCTGAATGAGTTCTTGAATGATTTGTTTTTGGTTCTCTCTAAGTGAAATGTGTCTTTTCTCGTTTTCGATGATACGAGTCTCTTTTTGAAGAATCAGCTCTTCTTCATTTTTAATTTGAGATTCAATGTAATGTTTTAACTCAATGAGTTTTTGAATTTCTGTCGCGAGTTGGACTTGTATTTCTTTTTCATGTTCTACTTCAGACTCGATGTTTTTTCGTTCCAATTCCAACTTACTCGTGGAATCACTCTCTTCATCTAATAGAGCAGTAATTTCGCTTAAACGGACATCGTATTCTGCTATAAAAGTTTTGTTTTTTGATATTTTTTCTTTTTGTATTTGGGTACGGCTTAGATGATCAAATAACTTTTTATCAATATCAGCAATTTCTTTTTCTTTGGATTCTTTCTCTTTTTCTTTTTCCGAAATTTGACCAGTTTCTACCTGTATTAAGGATAATAGGTTTTTATTTTTATCCCTAATTTCTTGTAAGTCCTCATCAGACTTTTTCATTCTTTTTTTGAAATCAGTCAACTTCAGATAACGGAGGTTTTTATCGGACTCGTCAAGGTCCTGTTTGAGTTTAAAATAAGACTCTGCTTTTTCGGATTGTTTTTCCTTTAACTCCATTTCCTTCATCATGGAACTCATGATATCCTGAATTCGAAGAAGGTTTTGTTTTGTGTCTTCAAGTTTTTTCATCGCTTCTTTGCGATCTAATTTGAATCGGGAAACTCCTGCTGCTTCCTCAAAAATGGCACGTCTATCTTCCGGTTTTGAATTTAATATCTGATCGACTCTACCTTGCTCTAAAATGGAATAACTAGATTTTCCTATCCCAGTATCCAGAAGAGTTTTCTCGACGTCTTTCCGAGCCGAGCGAATGTCATTTAAATAGTATTCATTTTCACCATCAGGATAGAGTCTTCGTGTAATTTTCACAGAAGGATAATCGATGTTAAAGTAATGATCTTCATTATCGAAGAGGATTGATACTTCCGAGAAACCAGCAGCTCGCCTACTCTCCGTTCCGTGAAAAATGACATCATCCATTTTCTCACCACGTAAGCCCTTGGCACTTTTTTCCCCGAAAACCCATTTTACGGAATCGACAATATTCGATTTTCCGCAGCCATTGGGACCTACTACGGCTGTAAAACCTGGGTCAAAGGCAATTTCTGTTTCGTCTGCGAAGGTCTTGAATCCAACAATATTTAAGCTTTTTAGGTGCATAGTTTGACTTGTTCTTTTCCCATGTTTCCCAGTTGACAACCTTGGGAGACATAAGAATAAACTTTAGATAGTATTATGTCCCAAAATAACGATACCATTTCCAGTAAAATTTTTGAACGAAAACCATACTTGCGAAATTATTTCAAACTATGGGAGACGTCGAATTTATGGGACATAATTCCGGCGCGCGGAAGTGAGGAGTATTATGTCTCATATAACGGAGAGGCCCTTGCTTCCAAAATGGCACCCGACAAACAAGCCGAAAGACTTTTAGAATCGCATAACATCAAAGATACGGATGTTGTAATACTTTTAGGCCTTGGCAATCCACAACTTCTCACTCGAATCAATTCCCTTCTTGCACCAGGTCAAATTTTTGTTATGTTAGGAGATGATCCTGCAATCATTTCCGTTTTATGGGAAAAGGTTTTAATCAAGGTTTTAAACGTTCCTGGTCGTCACATTTTTGCAGGTGAAACCTTTTTAGGAATGTGTTTCAATTACCTAGAAGCCCTTCCCATTGACCGAGTGAGCGGTCTAAAAATCATTAAAAATGCCAGTGATCTCTCCCGAACAACTTTTTTTGCAGAAGTCGAATCAAGAATTCAATCCGTATTTTCTGCCAAGATGAGTGACCTCCTCACGAAGTTTGAGTTTGAAAGATTATGGGTGAAAAACTCCATTTGGAATCTCTTGCAAGTATCAAAAACACCGCCTTACCGATTCCAAATTTCTGACATCAAAGATAAGTTAGTTGGTCATTCTGCTCTTCTCGTATCTGCAGGACCAAGCTTACGTAAGAATATAGAAATAATCCATAAAATTCGAGACAAAGTATTTGTCCTGTCTTGTGACACCTCCCTCAAAGTTCTTCTAAAAGCTGGAATCATTCCCGATGGAGTTGTCACACTCGATGCCCAGACGAATTCCTTTTTTCACTTTATGGGTGAAAATTTGGAACAGATCCCACTTTTTGCTGATCTCGTCAGCTCTCCTACACTTCTTCGAGAATCCATGTTTCAATCTGTCATCCATTCCGTTACCGCCAAATTCCAAGTAGATGCCGAAGGAAATTTAGTGAGAGAAGTCACCGCAGGAGGTGAGTTATCCGAATTTGTATTTGAGAATGTGGGAGACATACAATCGGGCGGCAGTGTCGCAACTACTGCCTTTGATATGTTACGATATATGGGTTTTGAAGAAATCTATTTTATTGGCCAGGATCTAGCTTACTCTGGCCGCGAAATCCATTCTACAGGCACTCATCATAACGAAAAATGGCTAACCTTAGTGAATCGCAAACAAAGTTTAGAGCGCATCAATGAAGTCATCATTCGAAAAAGAGAAACCAAAGAGGTGCCATCTTGCAATGGCAAAACTGTGCTCACCGACTATGTTCTTGAACTGTATCGGCACTGGTTTGAGGAATCGGCAAGGACTGTTTCGATGCGTCTTGTGAATTTGAATGAAGATGGTGCACTGATCGAAGGCTTCGAAAATCTTTCTCCTTTCCTAGGGATTGAATCTTTACTCAAAAAACCAGATCACAATTTTCCTTGGCGTCAATTCGAAGCCTGGAAAACCATCCAAGGTAAAAAACCAAAGGAGAATGATCGAATCAAAAAGTCGAAAGAGTTATACAGTGAGGTTCAGAACGATCTTAAATTCGTTGAAGTTGGTATGAAAGAATGGGAAAAAGAAAACTTGGATACCATAAACCTCCAAGATTCACCGCTCTGGCTTTGGTTAAAGAATCAAACTTATCTAAGGCGAATGGTTAGGAAAACGGAAATTTATTTATTGCGTCATAAGGATCTAACAGTAAGTCGAAAAAATAGTATCCTGATCCAATCGCTAAAAAAAGAAATCCATTACTTAAAACGTAGTATTTATCCAATCAATGAATGGTTTTCTGTAAAGGGATGAAATATTGTATTTTCAATGTATTCTGGGAAATAATCAAAAAATAACTTTTGGGATATGACTCGGTAATGATACGGGTTCGCAGCCAAAAATGCATCACTGAAACTTAGCTCCGGCAATTGATGGAAATTGATTTTTTCTTCAAAGTTGAGAAAATCTCTCCGAGTAAAATCTGGTCTTACTTCGGTAATCACATCTTTTAACATATTCCAATCCAACTTAAAAGTCATCCGTGCACCTCGAAAAGCAGGAGATCGTTCAATTAAATTGACGAGTCTTTTGATCGGACAGTCTTTTAAATAATAAGGAGTTACAAACACTTTAACAAAACGAGCCGAAACACCTAACGGTTCCCATAGTTTACTCAGTGAGTGATCGACTGTGGCTTCTTTTTTTATTTCAGCGAGTAACACGTGCAATTCGGGAATTTGTTTTTTGCCAGAGATAAGAGTGTTAAATTCTTCGATTCCGAACTCCCCAAAGTAGAGCCATTTATAAAAATCTTGGATCTCGGCTTCTGGGTGTTCCTCCGCAAAGGAATTAATTAAGAACAATTTCTCTTTATGGCTGAGAGAAGAGTCTCGTTCAGTTTGCATCTGGAACAGCCTTCAATTCCCTTCCCTGTAACATGCGTTTGATGTTGTCGCGATGACTAAAAGTAATGAGAAAAAAAGTAGCAACGAGCACAAAAAAAATAACTGGAGAATATTCGGAACCGGGCAAGTATTTCACGATTCCTAAATACCAAAGCGGCATCGAAAGTGTCGCAAGGATCGAACCGAGCGATACAAAACCGCTCAATTTGTACACGATAAAAAAGATAACTACAGCGCAGAGAGTGACAAAAGGGACGAGTGTCATATAAACACCAAGCGCTGTGGCGACACCTTTTCCACCTTTAAACGATAGGAACGGAGTGTAGGTATGTCCAAGGATGGCCATGCTTCCAAGGAGAATTTGAGTCGTGCTCTGAGCAAGACCAGAATCAAAAAATGTAGACGCAAAAACGGGAAGCGCTCCTTTTAGAGCATCAAGAAATAGGACGACTGCGCCATACTTCCATCCAATCACTCGACCAACATTAGTCGCACCGATATTTTTACTACCATGCTCTCGGAGATCGATTCCTTTTACATTCTTGGCGAGGAGAAATCCAAACGGAATCCCGCCGATCAGGTAACTAATTAGGATTGCGGGGAGAAGCATCATCTCGACCCTCCTTAGATTCGTTTCGATTCCGAAGTTCGATCTCAAGGCTCAAACCCTCAAGTCCAAACTCACTTACTATACTCTTTCGGAAGAACGCTAAGATATTCGACGGAAAGAGTTTAGAATCATTTACAAAAAAAAGCAATTTAAATGGAACTTGAGAAACCTGGGTGGCATAAAAAACCTTTGGCGGTCTACCAGATGCCTTTTGGACCTTATTTTTACCTCTCCAATGAGTGAGCCAGTCATTGAGCGCCCGTGTCGTAAGTTTCTTCTGAGACTTTTCATAGAGTTCGATCGTAAGTTCCAACAACTTATGCGTTCGTAATTTTTCTGTCGCAGACAAGGAGGTAATGGGTCTTTCCTTTAAAATGGGAAGCCGCGATTCTAGTTTTTCTTTGTATGCTTTCCAGGAATTGGATTCCTTTTCTGGTATAACATCCCATTTGTTTACAGCCAGAATCATGGGTTTTCCCATCTCCTGAATTTCACCAAAGATTTTTTTATCAAATTCTCCGAGACCTTTCGTGGCATCGAGAAGTAATATCACAACATCCGCTTCACTGAGCGCAAAGAGGGTTCGTTTGTAAGAATAGAATTCTAGACTCTCTCCACTCTTTGATTTCCGTCTGATTCCGGCAGTGTCTATGATTTCGATCTTTTTTTCCTGAAACATAAATTGGCTATGAACCGAATCTCTCGTGGTTCCGGGAACCTCACTCACGACCGCTCGTTTGAATCCAAGAAAAGTGTTCAAAAGACTCGACTTACCAGAGTTTGGCTTTCCAATGATGGCGATGCGACAATAGGGGCTTTCCGGTGTTTTATTAGAATTAGGAAGTAAAAAATTGATTTTATCGAATAACAGTGAAAAATTACGGCGGCCAACAGCAGCGATCGGAACAATTTCATTCAGTCCTAATTGATAAAATGGTTCTAAGTCATACTCGTCTATATCTGTATCGACTTTGTTTACAACAGAAAGGACGGGTATCTCTTTTAATATATCATCCTTTTTAAACAGGGACACTAATTTATGATCATAGGGACGCAAGTCTTTATGATCCATTACATGAATGATCAAATCCGACCTACGTAAATGTTCAAAGGAGATATCTATAATTTCTGTATTGATTTCATCTAAATTTTCAATATCGAGTCCGGGAGTATCACATAAATAGAAGGGAGATTTAAATTCCGCTCTCTCAACTAACTTCTGCAATACGTCTCTTGTGACACCCGGAGTGTTTTCAGTGATGGCACTTTGAGCACGAAGAAGTGCATTGAATAAAGTGGATTTTCCCACATTTTGTCTTCCGACAATGGTAACGATCGGGAGACCTTTCATCTTTTTAATCTTTCCTTAACTGCGCGTTCGATTTCAATTTTTGCTTCTTTTTTTTGCATATCTTCGCGCTTGTCATATAATTTTTTCGGTTTTGCTAGTGCAATTTCAATCTTCACCAAACGATTGTTTTTAAAATAAGACTTCGTTGCGATCAAAACGAGTCCCTTCTCTCGCATGGCGCGATCAATTTTAACGATTTCTTTCGAGTTTAATAATAACTTTCTTGGGCGTATTTCCGGGTGATTCGCATAACCACCGTCCTTGTACGGTGGGATCTGAAAGTTTTCCAAAAACACCTCGCCATTTCGAATTTTTGCGAAACAATCCGTCAGGTTTCCTTTTTTGTCCCGCAGGGACTTTACCTCGGATCCTGTCAGGACGACTCCAGCCTCAAACGTATCAAAAAGTTCAAAATTGAAACGGGCCTTTTTATTGACGAGCGGATCAGTAGCTCTCGGTTTGTCGTCCTTTGTAGTTTTGCCCATTTTATGTTCGGAGTGAGTGGTGTACTTGGATGAGTCTTGCGATCTCGGTACCAATCAAATTGGGCATGGAGAAAAAATTGTCTGCCGTAATCTGAATCGAGTCCGTAAATAAGTGCTCAGCGATATAACGAGAACCAAGCCCTACCCCTAAAAATACATAGTTTTTTTCCTGGTTTTTAAGTACAGCTTCTTTCAGTTTTCGATTCTCAAAAGAACCGATTTCGTTCTCAATTTTCTCTTTGGCTCGCTGTCCTCTAAAATCAGAAAGAATGACAACAATGCGAGTTTGGGCGTCCGGCGAAAAATATTTTTCACAGTTGAGTAGAAGTTGGTTTTCAGGTACTGAATCTCCATGCCAATTTTTACAGAGATTGGTGAAAATTTCCTCCTCCTTCTCTTCCGTATAGTCCTCTTCGGCTTTTTTTAGATTAAAAATGTCAATGGTGTCTTTTGAGTTTTTGATATCGCAAAAAGTATTTACGCTTGTGGCAATGTCGTGTTCATTTAACACATGCAAACTGACCAGTAAGGCACTTAACATAGCAACGGAGTACTCAAAATTAAAAATCCGTCGACACTTACTTAATAGAAAGGTCACTTCCACGCCTTTCAGCTTTTCATCATTTTTTTGAATGGTAGTCTTATCAAAAATTTTCGTATCACCTCTTCCACTTTTATAGGAGATATATTTTCTCGCATCGACTCGGGAGCCTTCATTGCGATACATACGGTGTATGTCTATCTCTGGATCAAAAAGCTGTTCTAGATTTAGTTCTACTTCTTCCAGTTCTTTTCCGAAAACTTTTTTGAATTCATCGAGTCCTACCATGATCGAGTAGTCCCACAACAATCTTCGTTTCTTTAAGAATTGTTTGTATAACTCTTCTGTGCGGTAACCCCATGCCCCACCGCCTGCACCAGGTTCCCCTTGTCCTTGGTTCCCTTGGGTATCTTGGCCATACCAAGCATCTGCACCTTCTTTGATTTGACCACCTGTTTCAGGTGTATCAATTTCAATACCGCGTTTTAACTCGTTCCCAGAATTGAGTTTTTTTGCTTCACCTGTTAGGGGATCCCGTTTGTGAAGTTCCGGATCCCACCACATCTTTTTTTCAAGACTCGATTCTACCGTAAAAGTTTTTTTTTTCTCTTCGATTTCCTCAAAGAGTTCTGATACCACTTCTACTCCGGAAAGAAATCCATCCAAGAGTCTTTCCACCTCTGCTCTTTCTTTGGGATCTGAGATTTGATTGGTATAATAAATAGTTCCGCCTCGAAAGGCAACACCTCGAACATCTATCGCGTTGTGACGATAAATATGGTTTTTCCACTTTAGGAGATTGGAGACTCCAAAACGATACGGTTGTAAGTTGGCAGAACCAATAGTTCTTTTTTCTGCGAGTTCTTTAACTTTCATATGAAATCGTGCAATGGCTCTTGGCAGAACTCCTTCAGGCAAAAAGAAGGAGATAAGTTCTTCGATTACTTTTGAATCTTCTAATTCTGGAAAGATGATCGGCGTGAATCGATTTCGAAATGCTCTCGAGATCGTAGAAACTGATTTGGAAGAACGAAAGGTTTTTAAACCAAACACGATGGAAGTTTCTTTCAAGGAAATAGGCAATGACTCGCCTGATTCCGGTGGCAATGTGAGAGACCGAGCATCATCCGTGAGCATGTTCATCTTCTCCACAAGCTCGGCACCTGCCGACTCAAGACCAGAGATGAGGATGATTTGCCCGTTGCGAATCGCTCGCGTCAGTGGACCATCTACCCAATTCACACTCGCAACTTCACCTTCTTGGATGGGTTTTAAGGCGCCGACAACATCAGATGTGTGCATTCCTTTGGACAACATCACCGATTCCAGCGGGACACCGGTGAGTTCTGTGAATAAAGGCAAAAACTCCTGCGGATCCTGATCCTCTCTGAATTCTATGAGGATATTTTCTTTGTTATGTATAGCCGTCAGTACTTGGTCTAAAAATTGTAGAATCGGTTCAGGTGTGGGATATTTGGCAAGAATCTCTAAAGTTTTTTTCTCATCGTAGGTTTTGATTTCTTTGTCATTCCAGTAAATGTTTCCTCCTTGCACATATCCTTTTGATGAGCGTGAAGTGATCATGCCACCAAACTCCGATTCGATGAGAGATTTTTGTAATGCGCGATCTTCTGACTTTCGAAAAGGTTCCTGAAATAAGTGAATGGCTTCCCGGATCGCAACCGATTGGTCCACTTTCCCATAATTTAAGATCCGATTGCAATATTTCTGTAAAGTTCGTAAATTAAAATGATATTTTTCTAAATCACCTTTGCCTATCTCGCCACGTTTGATTCTATTTTCTGATTCTATCGTAACACGGATTACTTTACGTATCGTTTCCTCTGGTAGATCTTTATAGAGTTGTTTCAAAATAAAAAACATCTCATCCGGCGAATAAGGATCTACGTAAACAACAGCGAAATGTTTGGTGATATCAAAAGGGAGTGGTTTCCGCCCCTCAAATCCTTCACTGGGATTTTGAGTCCCTATAAACCAGAATCCAGTTTTTCCTGGAACTCTTTCTCCACTACCTTCTAGGAGATCGAGATAATTTGACTCGTATACACTGGAAAAACGTTTGATGATATTTGGAGCACAGAGATTCATTTCATCTGCGACAAAACTAAAACCGGAACCCAAGGCGTTTGTCAGCGGACCATTGGACCAGGTGAATCCTTTGCCATCGAGTAAGATTCTGTAAGAGCCGATGAGATCCTCTGGAAGCGTATCCTCATTAAAACTGAACCGAAGAGTCGGTTGGTTTCTTTTGGCGTTGATATAATAAATGAGAGCATTTTTTCCCACTCCCGCATCACCCACAAGGAGAACCGGTATCCCCTCGAGCATCGGATATAGGATTTTTTGAAGCGTAGATTTTACAGAATCTGTTTCTACAAGACTGGAAGGAAAAACTGGAAAAGAGGACTTGTTCGGTAGAACAGGAACTTTGACGGAAGCAATCGTAACAAATTCCATATTGCATTCAGCATTCTGGACTTTTATCCCCGTGTAAACCAAATTCTATTGACCGAAGTGGCCTGGATTTTTCCAATCAAAGTATGGAATTTGCAGATAGCATGAAAGGGATCGACTCCTCTCCTATAAGAAAAGCTTTTGAACTCGCTCGTAGCATTGAAAACCCGATCAATTTATCTATTGGTCAGCCTCATTTCCCCTGTCCCGCTAACATTGTGGAAGCGATGTGCCAAGCAGCAAGAGACGGAAAAACTGCCTATACACTTACTGGTGGAATCCCTGAACTAAAAGAGGCGATGACAAAAAAATATCTGAATCAAAATAATATCCCTTATGCTCATCCTGACAGACTTCTTGTCACTTCTGGAATTTCCTCGGCTCTTTTCTTATTGTTTAATGCTCTAGTAAACCCAAATGACGAGTGTTTGGTGATTTCTCCTTATTTTTTAATGTATCCAGCTATGTTAAAATTCTACGGAGCTAACCTCCTGACAATCGATGAATCCTTTCAAGCCAAAGATTTAGATGTTTTTAGAAAACGAAAAATTAAATTGATCATTTTTTCCAATCCATCCAATCCAACGGGAAAGATATTGACCAAAGTACAATTAAGAGCGCTAGCAAACTTGGCGGAAGAGACAGGAGCCTACCTAATCTCAGATGAAATTTACGAACTTTTTGATTACGATCACGGCTTTTATTCGATCGGTGCGGAATATGAAAAAACGATTACCTTAACCGGCTTTTCAAAAACATATAATATGACAGGCCTGAGATTAGCTACGATACTAGCACAATCGGAAGTAATAAAAGCTCTAACCACATTACAACAATATACAGTTGTTTGCGCACCTTCGGTTACACAGTGGGCGGGCATAGAAGCTTTAAAAACAGACATGAGTGGTTACATCCAGGATTATCGAGAAAAAAGAGATTTTGTCTATGATTCTTTGAAGGACCATTATGAGGTTTCAAAATCTGGAGGTGCATTTTATTTTTTTGTAAAAATCAAAGGCAACGACGAAAACTTTGTTAAAAAAGCAGTCGATAAAAAACTAATTCTCGTTCCAGGTTATATCTTCACAGAGAGTCGAAATTTTGTTCGTTTGTCCTTTGCGACGGAATGGGATACTCTCAAACGAGGAATGAATGCATTAAAGGAATTGGCCACCTAAAATCGCCCAAGCCATATGGATTTTTTTTTCTTTCTATTATTGTTTGTTTTCGGAAGTTCTATAGGCAGTTTTTATTTAACGACTGCCGATAGAATTTTATTCTATTTTTATGGTAAAAAAAGAAAGGTAGGGACTAGGAGATCTCGGTTTTATTCGCTATTCACTGTCTCCAGTCATTGTGAATCCTGTGGGAATCGAATTCTCCCTCACCACTTAATCCCCGTTATTGGCTATATTCTCACCAAAGGAAAATGCCATTTTTGTGAGAAAAAAATTGCTTTTATCTTTCCTCTCTCGGAAATACTTTTTGGACTCGCAGTCCTTATTCCCTTTTATGTTACAAACTCACTTCTCTTCTCAGTCTCATTCGTTTTTTTACTTGGTCATTTGTTGATAAGCATTGTAACAGATGCCACCTATTTTTCATTAGATTATGAAAACCTTCCATTTATACTTTTTTTCGGATGTATCGCCAATTATGCCTTGCTTGGCGAGTGGCCAGGATGGACTGAGTTTTACGTTTTTATTGGTTTTGGATTTTTTTATCTCCTCATTTACCTATTAGTTAAACAAGGAATGGGACTAGGTGACGTGTTTTTTGCTCCTGTGTTTGCATTCTTGGCAGGTCATCCTTTTTGGATTCTATTTTTAAATTCGTCCTACACACTTGCACTTATTATAACCTTTTTAACTCGAAAAAAAGGAGAGAACTTAAAAGGAAAAATGATCCCTATGGGCGTTTACTTTTCGATTTCCCTATTTTTCACATACATCGCAAAAGTATTATATTATTATCTTGGAATAGACGGACTCTTGGAGAACAATTATGAATCATGACATGACAGACATGAGAAAATCCTATGAAAAGTATACCCTCAGTGAAGAAGATACGGGAGACGATCCAATTCATTTTTTTCAAAAATGGTTTTTACTTGCCAAAGAAGAAAACGAGGAAGAACCAAATGCGATGGTCCTGTCTACGGTGAATCAAGATGGTCAGCCATCAGGTCGTGTCGTGTTATTAAAAGAAATCGATCAGGGCTGTTTTGTTTTTTATACGAATTATGAATCGAGAAAAGGTCGAGAATTAGATCATAATCCGAAAGCATCGCTTACTTTTTTTTGGGCGAGTCAGGAAAGACAAGTCCGGGTAGAGGGAATTGTCTCGAAAGTTTCGAAAGAATCCGCCATCACATATTTTTCCAAACGTCCGAGAGTATCTCAGTTAGGTGCACTCGCCTCAAAACAAAGTACAATAGTACCAGACAGAATTTTTTTAGAGAAAATCTTTGACAAATTAGAAAAGGATTTAGAGGGAAAACCCGTGCCTATGCCGGAATCTTGGGGTGGATATGGGCTCACACCTACCTTGATTGAGTTTTGGCAAGGGAGACAGGGCAGACTCCATGATCGTTTGGAATTTAAAAAAACACCAACCGGTTGGATAAAAAATCGCCTCAGCCCATAAATGAACCCGACTGAATTCAAAAAAAATCTTTTTAATGAAAATTCAAAAGGTGCCCTAATTTATTTTTTTTAGTGTTCAGATAATGGGCGTTACCTGCCACTGGCTCAATTTCAATCGGAACCCGATCCGTAACGTGTAAATTATAGCCTTCAAGTCCGACGATTTTTCTAGGATTATTCGTAATCAATTTCATCTGTTTGATTCCGATATCACGAAGGATCTGCGCACCAATCCCATAATCTCTCAAATCTGGAGCAAAACCTAGTCTTTCATTTGCTTCGACGGTATCTAATCCACCCTCTTGCAGATTGTAAGCTTTGAGTTTGTTGATAATTCCAATGCCTCGACCTTCTTGGCGCATATAAAGAAGTACACCCCGCCCTTCTTTTTCAATCATTTTCAATGCACTATGGAGTTGGGAGCCACAATCACATCTTTGAGAATAAAAAACATCCCCCGTCAAACATTCGCTATGTACTCTTACGAGTATCGGTTCACCATCGGAAACATCACCCTTAACAAGTGCAATGTGTATTTTATCATCAATTTGAGTCGAATATGCTTTAATCTTAAAATCTCCATATTCTGTCGGCAAGTTTGCTTCTACTTCCAGGTGAATGAGTTTTTCTTCCGTTTGGCGATACCGGATGAGATCTTCTATTGTATAAATATTGAGATTGTGTGCCTTTGCAAATTTTTCCAAATCTGGAAGACGTGCCATTGTGCCATCGTCATTTAAAATTTCGCAGATGACACCACTGGGATACAAACCCGCTAGTTTTGCCAAGTCGACAGCTGCTTCCGTATGACCGGCTCTTCGGAGAACTCCGCCTGTCACAGCCTGTAAGGGAAACATATGGCCGGGTCTTGCTAAGTCGGAAGGAACCGAACTTTCATCCAATAGAACTTGCACCGTTTTGGCTCTATCGAACGCAGAAATTCCCGTAGTCGCTCCCTCCTTCGCATCCACAGACACTGTGAACGCCGTTCCGTGTTTGTCACCGACAGACGCATCGTCTACCATGCGACCAAGACCTAACTTTCGAAGGCGATCCGATTGCATGGGTACACAAATGAGACCACGACCGTAAGTGGCCATGAAATTGATTTTATCTTTATCTGCAAACTCGGAGGCAACGAGTAAATCGCCTTCATTTTCTCGATCCTCGGAATCAACGAGGATGATCATTTTACCTTGACGAATTTCTTCTATGGCTTCTTGGATGGGACGGATCATATTTTCCCCTATATATACTAAGACTCTAAATTGCGTAATGAATTAAAGTAGAATCCGTAAGAAATTCATTGATTTTTAGGTTCGCGTGCCTCTATCATTGTCAAATTAGTGAGGGGAAATGGAATTAAAGTTAAATACTGCGGGCAAAGTGAAAACGATCGAAATTTCGGGAAAATTCGATATTGAATCCACGGAAGAGTTCGAGTCGATCTTTGCAAAGGTCATTGACCCCAATCCCACAATTGTAGCGATTGATATGGGTCGTTTGGATTATATTGATTCCTCGGGAATTGGTTCTCTGATCAAAAGTCTAAATGTACTTAAAAGTAAAAAAGGGAAATTGATTCTCGTAGGTATGAAGCCCATGATTCAAAATGTCTTCAAACTCGCAAAACTAGATATGTTTTTTGAAATTATGAATCCGATTGATTTTCAAGCGAAGTATGCCAATGACGATGATTCTGAGATCGACGACCTACTTAGAAAATCTTAACTCCAGAAAATTCTCTATGTATTTAGCAAGAACATCCACCTCCAGGTTCACAAGTTTGTCCGTTTCCCAACCGTCTGCATTTGTTTTTTGGATGGTTTCTGGTATGAGGATCAATTGAAAACTTCCATCTTTCACATCTACAACCGTTAGACTCACTCCGTCGACGGTGACACTACCCTTTTTGACAAAGTATTTCTGTAAATCTGGGGGAGCCGCGATCCAAAATTCTTCCACTTTGTTTTTTTCTATGACGTTTCGAGAAATCACCCTTCCCATACCGTCCACATGGCCTTGTACCATATGACCGCCATATCGCTGACCAACAGCCATGGCCCTTTCTAAATTCACTTCCGATCCATCTTTTAGTCGGGAAAGATTGGTGAGTTCCAGGGACTTAAAAGATGCGTAAAAATTGAAAATGTTCCCATCTTCGTCAAGTTTGGTGACTGTCATGCAGGCGCCATTGATAGAAACAGAATCTCCTATTTTTAAATCTGGATTTTCCCAAGTTGTCAAAACTTGAAATTCTATTCCTGAATCTATCGGTTTAACTTGGACAACTTTGCCTTTTCCTTCAATGATACCCGTGAACATATGATTCCATTAAATTTAAAATATCGAATTCGTCAATGATTCAATCTTATCCTATGTTAATCAACATTCACTACCTACCGGTTCTGATCACCTTGACGATTTCAATCCAATAATATAATCTCATGCTATGAATTTAACGAATGAGTCAGATAATGTGGAAACCGAATTCTTTGAGAGTTCCTTCGGAAAAGTTGCTTATCGTTCCGAAGGTAAGGGTTCAAAACTTATTCTTTTACACGCAGCCGGACATGATCATCAAGACTTTGATGCCATCACTCCTGCTTTAACCGAGAAGTATGAAGTGATACGAATGGATTGGCCAGGCCATGGAAAATCAAAATGGACGTATCACGAAAAAATTTCAGCGATTTTTTTCCCCACTCTCTTAAAAGAATTTTTGGAAAAATTTGCACCTGAAGGCTCAATTTTGTTAGGAAATTCTATCGGTGGTTATGCGGCGCTTCAGTTAACTCTGGACCAACCTGATCTCGTGAAAGGTCTTATTTTGGTAGATACTGGCGGTATGAATGAATTAGACTTTTCTTCCAGAACCTTTATCAAACTAAAATCTTATCCTTGGTTTACTTCTTTAATTTGGAATTTATTTCCAAAATTCTATACAAAAAAAGAAAATGATCACACCATTCAAATACTGAATCGGATAAAACAGGCGAAGTTTACACCTCAGACAATAGAAACTAATGCTTGTTTATGGAAAAGTTTTCTCGATGAAAAATATAACCTTAGGAATTTGGTTTCACAAATCGAAAAACCTACGTTGATATTATGGGGCAGAAAAGATCCCGTCATTTATCCAAAGTTTGGTAAAGACTTAAGAGAGCGAATTTCGAATTCAGAGTTTAAAGTTTTGGATACAGGTCACTTACCATTTGCGGAAGATCCGGAAAAATTTCTTCTTTTTTTATTCAACTTCTTAACGAAATCAAATCTTTAGATTGACCCATGTTTTATTTTTTGCGATCTCATAGTTGTGAATCTCTCTACCGAAGTTCTCGACGATTCCCAGTTGGAACTTATCTATAAAACAATTTGTAAAGTTTCCCCCATACCGAAGGAAGGATGGGAGAAACTTCCAGCGACATTCTTTAAACTTCATGAATTAAAGGCAGGCCACTTCTTTGTGAAAGAAGGAAAGGTTGCTTCTCATTTTGGTTTGGTATTAGGTGGTGTTTTAAAAGAGTACTATATGACAAAAAAAGGTGATGAATATATAAAATCTTTTAATTTTGTTGGGGATTTTACGGGTTCTTACTATGATCTTTTGAGTAGCCTACCATCTACTTGTTCTATTCGTGCGATTCAAAATTCTATATTAGCAATAGCTGATTTCCAAGGATTTTATGCTTTGTTTGAGACGAATCCATATTGGCAAAGATTAGGTAGAGTCATCGCTGAAACCTTATTTATCAAAAAAGCAAAACGCGAATTCGAATTACTTACGCTTTCAGCCGAAGAAAGATACCACAACTTTTTATTGGCTAGGCCAAACATCGAAGACGAGCTCTCTCAGATTCATATCGCCTCCTATTTGGGCATCACACCCGTATCTTTGAGTCGATTAAAAAGAAAAATAAAAAACAACGTTAAAATTGAAACTTAGGATTTCATTTCGATTTGCCACAAATCAGGCCCAACTTGGTATTGAACTTGTTTTTCAAACTGATTGAGTCCTAAAAATTTTTTACCATTCTTCCATACCTTCTCACTTTGAAT
>Ga0209277_10000678_pt1 | contig 16949 bp, 15 predicted proteins | sample JI81AbrownDNA_FD_187503 | JGI IMG/M metagenome (GOLD analysis project Ga0209277, IMG submission 187503) | Wastewater effluent complex algal communities from Wisconsin, to seasonally profile nutrient transformation and Carbon sequestration -... | ecosystem: Engineered > WWTP > Effluent > Algae... | reverse complement strand
TTTAACTTTTAACAAGGCAAATCCTAATGAAAGACCTAATAAGGTCATACCGAAACATACAGTTGCTGCCGTAACAATCTCTGCATTTGCGTACGGAAATATTGATTTTAGTAATCCCATAAAATATTTTTAATTTTAAATTTTACAAAAGTTAAAATAATTAGAAACCATTTCGGGCCCAAACAACTAATGCTAATGAAAATGTAAACATCGTCATTAGGCCAGCCCATCCTAAACTTAAAATATCCATCAATCTATTTTTTAATTAATTTAAGTTTTATAATTTAAAAGGTCACTTAAAACCTTTTAAATTACTCCCAATGATATTATACAATACCGTTCACCCAATCTACATCTACATTTTCAATAATTAAAGATGAATTATAAATTTGTAAAATAATTAATAAAAATACTAAGAATGCAGCCATCACCACAGCCATAATCGGAGTTGTTCCCCAACCAGGTGCAACTTTACCATATTCAGCATTTAATGGGCGTAAAATCTCACCTAATCTTGTTCGTAATGCCATAAAAATATTTATTTGTTAATAGATTAATTTTTCTACTATATGCTATATAATACTAAAGTATTAATTTAGATAAGTATATAACATGGAAACAGCAACTATCATTGTAATTTTTGTCTCAAGTTTGCTTTTAGGTATCACTGCATACTCTGTCTACACGGCTTTTGGACCAGCATCAAAAAATCTACGTGATCCATTTGAAGAGCATGAAGATTAAAAAATAAAACCAAAAAATGGTTTTATTTTTTAAATCATCTTATTTAAGAATACGCGGTGATTCGCGGAAGAATACTGCGAAGAAAATTACAACTAAAGTACCAATAAGTAAAAATGTATAAACTAACGCTTCCATTGTTTGATCCTATTTAAATATAAAGAATTTACTGTAAATTATACAGCACCTTGTTTTTTCGTTGATCTATCACCTAGTTTTTGGAATGCACCAAATTCTACTTGTTCTGTAACTTCAGCACCAATACCAGTGAAGACGTCACGGAAGATCGTACGTCCACCATGCCATAAGTGACCAAAGAAGAATAATAAAGCAAAGTTAGCATGACCAAAAGTATACCAACCACGTGGACTACTTCTAAATACACCATCAGACTCTAAACTTGTTCTATCAAATTCAAAAACTTCACCTAATTGTGCTTTACGCGCGAATTTTTTAACTGTAGGTGCATCTTTAAACGTTTGACCATTTAATTTACCACCATAGAAGTCTACAGTAACTCCAACTTGTTCAATACTGTATTTTGATTCAGCACGACGGAATGGGATATCAGCGCGAATAATACCATCTTTATCAACTAAGATAACTGGGAATGTTTCAAAGAAAGCTGGCATACGACGAACTGTTAATTCACGACCTTCTTTATCACGGAAAACTGGGTGACCTAACCATGCTTCAGCAATACCATCACCTTTAGTCATAGCACCTGCACGGAATAAACCACCTTTAGCTGGGTTATTTCCGATATAATCGTAAAACGCTAGTTTATCTGGAATTCTTGACCAAGCTTGACTTTCAGATAAACCTTCGCTTACTGATGCTTCAACTTGACGTTCAATTTCCTGTTGGAAATATCCACTATCCCATTGGTAACGTGTTGGACCAAATAATTCAATCGGAGTCGCTGCAGCACCATACCACATAGTACCAGAAGTTACAAAAGCAGCAAAGAATACTGCTGCAATACTACTTGATAAAACCGTTTCGATGTTACCCATACGTAACGCACGGTATAAACGTTGTGGTGGACGAACAGTTAAGTGGAACACCCCCGCTAATATACCAAAAAGACCAGCAGCGATATGGTGCGCTGCAATTCCACCTGGATTAAATGGGTTGAATCCTTCTGGTCCCCATGATGGTGCAACTGGTTGTACTTTACCCGCAATACCATAAGCATCAGAGACCCAAATACCAGGCCCAAATAAACCTGTTACGTGGAATGCACCGAAACCGAAACATAATAAACCCGATAAGAATAAATGAATACCAAAGATTTTTGGTAAATCTAACGCAGGTTCACCTGTTCTAGGGTCACGGAATAATTCTAAATCCCAGTATACCCAGTGCCAAATAGCGGCTAAGAAACACATACCTGACAAAACAATATGCGATAACGCTACACCTTCAAAACTCCAAATACCTGGATTTGAAACACTCTCACCAGTAATACTCCACCCACCCCATGAGTCAGTAATACCTAGTCGAGTCATGAACGGCATAACAAACATACCTTGACGCCACATTGGATTTAAAACTGGATCTGATGGATCAAATACAGCTAATTCGTACAAAGCCATTGAACCAGCCCAACCTGCAACTAATGCTGTGTGCATAATATGAACTGCAATTAATCTTCCTGGATCATTTAAAACAACAGTGTGAACACGATACCATGGTAATGCCATAGTAATAGATTCCTCAATATAAAATAATGGTTTTTGACTTTCTTACAACTAAACTATATAAAAGTTAGCTACTATAATATTATAAGCAAAGATTGGAAAAATTAACTTAAATTAATTAATTATTTTTAAAAATTAATTACATCATACGTTATGAGCTGAATTTAAAGCATTCTAGAAAGCTAAAAATAAAATAATCCCAGAGTATATTAAAGATTAGTTAATATACTCTGGGGAAAATTAATTTTTTACCATTTTTGGTAAAAAATTAGTAACGTCCACCTTCTGGATTAGCTTGAACACTGTAGCTCTTGATTGTATAAGCAATACGACGAGATTCTAACTCTTGACGATCTAAGTAGAAACCAGGTTCATTAGTCGGACGGTTAACGATGAAAGACATAACACAACTTTCTGTACCGTAAGCAGCGTTAAATGCATTAATACGGATGTAGCCAGCTGCACATGATTTACGAGCTTCACGTAATTCGAACATTACAGATCCTGTATCTTTAATATCAAATAATGGTAAACCCCATAATTCCCAGTAACTGTTACGCGGGTGCGGATCATCTGTCCATTCAATGTTTATCGCCCAACCTTTACTAATACAGTAAGCGATTTGTTTTTCAATTTGTTGATCAGTTAAATCTGGTAAAAACGAGAAACAACCTTGTGTAAGTCTCACTATTCAAATACTCCTTTATTTTTTGTTTTAAAGTAACTTATTATACGTTTGCTGTAGCTGTTGTAGCGAAATCAGCTGTATCTGTTGATGTGTAGTTGAAGCTGATGTCTTTCCATAAATCTAACGCTGTTTGTAAAGGACCACAAGTTTTTGCAGCTTCACGTAAAATTCTTGGACCTACTTCGTTGTTGAAGTAATCAGCACCTTCGTTACGAGCTAATACCATTGCTTCTAAAGCAACACGGTTAGCTGTAGCACCTGCTTGAATACCATCAGGGTGACCAATTGTACCACCACCGAATTGTAATACAACGTCATCACCTAAGTAGTGAATTAATTGGTGCATTTGACCACAGTGGATACCACCAGATGCAACAGGCATACATTTACGTAAACTAGCCCATGACATTTCGAAGAAAATACCACAAGGTAAGTTAACTTCTAAGTTTGTTAATAATAAAACATCGTAGAAACCTTTAATCATTAAAGGATCACCTTCTAACTTACCTACAACTGTTCCAGCGTGGATATGATCTACACCAGACATACGCATCCATTTACAGATAACACGGAAGTTAATACCATGGTTCTTTTGACGAGCGTATGTAGAGTTACCAGCACGGTGTAAGTGTAATAACATATCGTTCTCACGAGCCCAGTAAGCAATACTTTGAATTGCTGTGTATCCCATTACTAAATCGATCATCACAATTACAGATCCTACCATTTTAGCGTACTCAGCACGTTTGTACACTTCTTCCATAGTAGCTGCAGTAATGTTTAAGTATGAACCTTTAGTTTCACCTGTCGCTGCAGATGCACGGTTAATACCTTCCATACAGTATAAGAAACGCTCTCTCCAACGCATGAACGGTTGAGAGTTAATGTTCTCATCATCTTTTAAGAAGTCTAAACCACCTTTTAAACCTTCATATACTACACGACCATAGTTTTTACCAGATAAACCTAATTTTGGTTTTACTGTTGCACCTAATAATGGTGTACCGTATTTGTTTAAACGTTCACGTTCTACAACAACACCTGTAGCAGGACCTTGGAATGTTTTTAAGTAAGAGTGAGGAATACGCATATCTTCTAAACGTAATGCAGCTACGGCTTTGAAACCGAATACGTTACCAATGATAGACGCTGTTAAGTTAGCTAATGAACCTTCTTCAAATAAATCACATTCGTATGCGATGAATGCGAAGAATTGGTCTGTTGTATTTGGAACTGGATCTACACGGTAAGCTTTTGCACGGTAACGGTCACAAGCTGTTAATAAATCAGTCCATACAACTGTCCATGTTGCTGTAGAAGATTCACCTGCTACTGCAGCAGCAGCTTCTACTGGATCTACACCTGGTTGTGGTGTAATACGGAATAATGCAAGAACATCAGTAGTTTTTACTGCATATGCAGCATCCCAGTAACCCATTTTAGCGTAAGGGATTACACCAGATTCGTAACGGTCACTTTTGATTCGAGTCCGTTCTGATACAGATTGAGACATTGATTTCTCCTTAGAATAAAAAGGCAATATATAATAGATATTTAACTAATTTCGTAAAAATTAGTTCTACCGGTTGATTAATTAATAGCAACCTTGAAGACCATTGTAACATGATTATGTTATAATCTATAGGTATATATTATTTAAAATATGTATAACTAAAAAGAATAGTTTTATAATTTATAGATACGATCTTAATTATTCGAGTAATTATCCTATAATGATATATTAAGAATGCTTAATTGAAATTCATAATTATCATCTACCAACGATTTAACTAAATTACTATTAATACTACATCTAATATATGATTAATCAATCAAACAAAGTATTAAATACCAATATAACGAAACTGGTAAATCAAACTTATCAATATGGTTTTTCAACGAATATCGAAAAAGAAATTATTGAAAAAGGATTAAATGAAAACACCATTCATCTAATTTCGCAAAAGAAAAAAGAGACACCTTTTTTGTTAAATTTTCGATTAAAGGCTTATAAAAAGTGGAAGCAGATGGCTGAACCAAACTGGGCTTATTTAAAATTTCCCGAGATTAATTATCAAGACATCATTTATTACTCAGCGCCAAAATCACAAAAAAAATTAAAAGATTTAAGTGAAGTAGATCCCGAATTATTAAAAACATTCGAAAAATTAGGGATTTCTTTAAGTGAACAAAAACGCTTAACAAATGTTGCAGTCGACGTAGTTTTTGATAGTATTTCAATCGGTACAACTTTTCAAGAAGAATTGAGTAAACATGGTGTCATTTTTGCTTCCATTTCTGAAGCAATAAATGATTATCCAGCTTTAATTGAAAAGTATTTAGGTTCAGTAGTCTCAATTGGCGATAATTATTTCGCTGCTTTAAATTCGGCGGTTTTTACAGATGGTTCATTTTGTTATATTCCTAAAAATACAATCTGTCCATTAGATTTATCAACTTATTTTCGAATTAATGATCAAAAATCTGGACAATTTGAACGAACGCTAATTATTGCAGAGAAGAACAGTCAAGTTAATTACTTAGAAGGTTGTACCGCTCCGCAGTATGATACAAATCAACTACATGCAGCAGTCGTTGAGTTAATTGCATTAGAAAATGCCAATATTAAATATTCAACAGTTCAAAATTGGTATTCAGGAAATGAATTTGGTAAAGGCGGAGTTTATAATTTTGTAACAAAACGGGGTTTATGTGCTGGAACAAATTCAAAAATTTCTTGGACACAAGTGGAAACGGGCTCAGCTATTACTTGGAAATACCCAAGTTGCTTATTGGTAGGAGATAAAGCTCAAGGTGAATTTTATTCAGTGGCATTAACCAATAATTACCAGCAAGCAGATACAGGAACAAAAATGATTCATATGGGTAAATATACTCGTAGTCGCATTATCTCGAAAGGTATCTCAGCAGGTAAATCTAAAAATAGTTATAGAGGACAAGTTGCTGTAACTAATAAAGCAATTGGTGCTAGAAATTATTCACAATGTGACTCTCTACTAATCGGAAATTTATCAAATGCAAATACATTTCCTTTTATTTCTGTTCAAAATTCCACAAGTAAAATTGAACATGAAGCTTCTACTTCAAAAATTGGTGAAGAACAAATTTTCTATTTCTTACAACGAGGTATAGGTTTAGAAAAAGCTATTGAATTAATGATAAGCGGGTTTTGTAAGGAAATTTTTACAGAATTACCGTTGGAATTTGCCGCAGAAGCAGATAAATTATTAACATTAAAATTAGAAGGAAGCGTTGGCTAATGAATTTACCTCTTTTAGAAATTAAGAATTTAGAAGTTTCAATTAATGAGAATCAGATTTTAAAAAAATTAAATTTGACCGTGAAAAAAGGCGAAATTCACGCTATTATGGGTCCTAACGGTTCAGGAAAAAGTACGTTTTCTAAAGTTCTTGCAGGTCATCCTTCATATTCAATAATAGATGGCGACATTATGTTTAAGGGATCAAGTATTTTAGATCTTGAACCAGAAGAAAGATCACATTTAGGTATTTTCTTAGCATTTCAATATCCAATTGAAATTCCTGGTGTTAGTAATGAGGATTTTTTGCGTCTGTCTTATAATTCGAAACAAAAGTTTTATAGCAAACCCGAAGCAGACCCAATTGAATTCTTAAGTATAATTAATGAAAAATTGAAATTGGTGAATATGTCACCTTCCTTTTTAGGACGAAACGTCAACGAAGGATTTTCGGGGGGTGAAAAAAAACGAAATGAAATCTTACAAATGATATTATTAGATTCAGAACTATGTATTTTAGATGAAACTGATTCAGGTCTAGATATTGATGCATTAAAAATCATTTCAAATGGAATCAATAAATTTATGAATCCTAATAAGGCGATTATTTTAATTACTCATTACCAACGATTACTTGATTATATTAATCCTACTTATGTGCATGTGATGCAAAATGGTAAAATAACTAAAACCGGTTCTGCTGAATTAGCTAAAGAATTAGAAGACAAAGGCTATGAATGGTTAGAGATATAAAAATAGAGGTTTTTAATAAAAACAACCCAAAAACAACATAGAGTTCATTATAATTTAGTTTGTTCCTGTATATTTTTTAATATTGGGTAATTTACTAAATTAGTTAAATTTTATGTACCCAGAAATTTTTTATTCAAATACGTTTACACTCTTAGCTGAGGCAGAAGTTGGGAAACATTTTTACTGGGATATTGCAGGATTTTTAGTTCACGGACAAGTATTACTTGTTAGCTGGTTTGTTCTATCAATTCTACTAATATTCTCGATATTAGGTACAAATAATGCTGATAGAATTCCACATGGTTGGCAAAACTTTATGGAATCGGCTGTTGACTTTGTTGCGGACATTGCTAAAAACCAATTAGGTGAAAGTTTTTATAAAGAATGGATTCCATTTATTGGAACATTATTCTTCTTTATTTTTGGATGTAATTGGGCTGGTGCTATTATTCCTTGGAAATTGATTCATTTACCAGAAGGAGAACTTGCTGCTCCAACAAATGATATTAATACAACGGTAGCGTTAGCTTTGTTAACATCATTCTCTTATTTTTATGCAGGTCTTAGTAAAAAAGGTTTGGGATATTTTAAACGATATGTTCAACCACTTCCACTTCTTCTACCAATTAATATTTTAGAAGATTTTACGAAACCTCTATCTCTAAGCTTCCGATTATTTGGTAACGTTTTAGCGGATGAATTAACTATTTCCGTATTGACATCGTTAGTTCCATTAGTGGTTCCATTACCAATCATGTGTTTAGGAATTTTTGCAGGTTCAGTGCAAGCATTAATTTTCTCGACATTAGCTGCTGCTTATATTGCTGAAGCTCTTGAGTAAAAGTTTAAAAATTAGTGCACTTAGATTTTTTAAAAATTATATACATATATCGATTTACAATTAAAAATTTATTATGGATTCTATCATTTCTGCTGCTTCTGTTATCGCTGCTGGTTTAGCAATCGGTTTAGCTGCTATTGGTCCTGGTATTGGTCAAGGTAACGCTGCTGGTCAAGCTGTTGAAGGTATTGCTCGTCAACCAGAAGCAGAAAACAAAATTCGTGGTACATTATTATTAAGTTTAGCTTTCATGGAAGCTTTAACTATTTATGGTCTAGTAGTAGCGTTAGCATTATTATTCGCTAACCCATTCAACGGCTAAAAAATAAATATTTAAAAGTAGAAGTAGTAGATTAATTCTCACTTCTACTTTTAGGTTAATTCAATTATTTCTTAAATAATGTTTTATTTTTTGATAATTATCGCTAATAAAACATTATTTAAAATTTTATTAATAAGACTATACTTATTAAATTAATTCTATAGTATAAAATATAGATCTTGTATGATTAATCTTTCAATACTAATTTCCAATTCAGAAGTTAGTGGTCCTGGTGGATTATTTGATATTAACGCAACTTTACCTATCGTTGCAATTCAATTCATTCTGTTAACAGTTGTCTTAAATGCTTTTTTATATAGTCCATTATTAACAATTATTGAAGAACGTAAAGAATATATATTAACTAATCTTGCCAAAGCTTCAGAAATTTTAGCAGAAGCCAACAAACTTACTGAACAATATGAACAAGAGTTAACAAATGTTCGTAAAGAGGCTCAATTAGAAATTACAAATTCACAAAAAATTCATAAAGAAATTTTAGAGACAGAACTAAATACGTCTCAAAAATATATTGATAACTTATTAGACACTATCCAAAAAGATCTTATTTCTAAAAAAAATATTGCACTTAATAGTTTGGAAGATATTGTCCAATCATTATGCAACGATATTGAAACTAGATTATCAATTTAAATTTTTTGTTAAACGTAATTTTCCTTTTATAAGTGAACAGTTTATATAAAAACTAAAAAACATGGAAAATTTTAATCAAATTTTTACATTACTTGCCAATGAAAAGGGTGGTATTGGTCTGAATTTAGATATTCTTGAAACAGGCTTACTAAACATTTTGGCGTTAATTGCTATTCTAATATTCACTGGTAAAGATTTTTTAGGATCTATATTAGAAGAACGCAAAAGTACGATCGTAAAAAGTGTACAAGATGCAGAAGATCGTCTCAATGAAGCACGAAAACGTCTTAGTGAAGCAGAAAAACAACTAAGTCAGGCAAATCTTGTTATTAGTGAAATTAAGAATGAAACTATAGCAACAAAAAAAGTATTGCTTGAAGCCGATGCTTATCAAGCTAAAAAAGATTTAAAAATTCGTTTTGAACGGGCATTAGCAGCTTTTAGATCAAAAGAACGTCAAATATTTTTAGAAATTAAACAACAAATTATTTCGATTGTTTTAAAACGAACAGTAGTTCGTGCACAAGAAGCATTTGGACCTAAAGATCGTGCAACTGCACTAATCAACGATACTATTAATAAATTAGAAGGAGATTTATTATGAGTGGAAATCCATTAGCGTCTAAAATTGCTGCTCCCTATGCACGTGCTTTATTTGATTTTTCAGTTGAAAAGAATATCATGCACCAGATTACAGCAGATTTTCAAAATTTAGAGATTTTTTTGAATGAAGCTGGAGAATTAACGGATTATTTAAATAACCCGGTAGTTAATCAAGAAGCAAAGCGTGAAATTTTAACTAAAACATTACAATCTCAAGTGAACGCTGAAACTTTTAAATTCTTAATGGTTTTAGTAAACCGTAAACGAATCAATTTATTAAAATCAGTCATTTCTAAATATTTAGAATTAGTTTATGAAACAGCTTCAATTAAAATGATTGAAGTTGTAACTGCTTTTCCTTTCACAAACTTGCAAAAAAATACTTTAATTCAAAAATTAAAAGAATTAACAAGTGCCCGTGAGATTCGCTTACTAATTACAGTAGATTCAAGCTTAATTGGTGGATTTTTAATAAAAACTGAATCAAAAGTTGTTGACTTTAGTATTAAAAATCAATTACAGAATTTAGCAAAACACTTAGATACTGTTTTAGAAATCTAAAATATAAATAAATCTTTTATTAACTTTTTATCTTAAAAATAATACAATGATAAATATTCGTCCAGACGAAATTAGTAGTATTATCCGTGAACAGATTGAGAACTATGATCAAAATGTTAAAGTAGATAATATCGGTACGGTATTACAAGTTGGTGATGGTATCGCTCGTGTTTACGGTCTTAACCAAGTAATGAGTGGTGAACTTTTAGAGTTTGAAGATAAAACAATTGGTATTGCTTTAAACTTAGAAAATGACAACGTTGGTGTTGTATTAATGGGTACAGGGCGTCAAATTTTAGAAGGTAGTACAGTTAAATCTACTGGAAAAATTGCTCAAATTCCTGTCGGAGCAGAATTCTTAGGTCGTGTTGTTAACCCATTAGGTGTAGCAATTGATGGTAAAGGTGATATTAAAACATCAGATACTCGATTAGTAGAATCAATGGCACCTGGTATTATTAGTCGTAAATCAGTGTGTGAACCGTTACAAACGGGTATTACATCGATTGATGCTATGATTCCAATTGGCCGTGGTCAACGAGAACTAATTATTGGTGACCGTCAAACAGGTAAAACAAGTATTGCTGTAGACACAATCATTAACCAAAAAACAGAAGATGTAGTTTGTGTATACGTTGGTATTGGTCAAAAAGCTTCAACAGTTGCTCAAGTAGTAAATGTTCTTGAAGAAAAACAAGCTATGGCTTATACAATTATTGTATCGGCAAGTGCAAATGACCCAGCAACATTACAATATATTGCCCCATATTCGGGTGCTGCATTAGCAGAATACTTCATGTACAATGGGAAAGCAACATTAGTTATCTATGATGATTTAACTAAACAAGCTATGGCATACCGTCAAATGTCATTATTATTACGCCGTCCTCCAGGACGTGAAGCATATCCCGGTGATGTATTCTATTTACATTCACGTTTATTAGAACGTGCTGCTAAGTTAAGTGATGCTTTAGGTGGTGGTAGTATGACAGCACTTCCAATCATTGAAACGCAAGCAAGTGACGTATCTGCTTATATTCCAACGAATGTAATTTCAATTACTGACGGACAAATTTTCTTATCAAACGACTTATTTAACTCAGGTATTCGTCCAGCAATTAACGTTGGTATTTCGGTATCACGTGTAGGTTCTGCTGCTCAAACGAAGGCAATGAAAAAAGTTGCAGGTAAATTAAAATTAGAGTTAGCTCAATTTGCTGAATTAGAAGCATTTTCACAATTTGCATCAGATCTAGATGAAGCTACTCAAAAACAGTTAGCACGTGGAACACGTTTACGTGAAGTATTAAAACAACCACAAAATTCACCTTTATCTGTTGCAGAACAAGTAGCGGTTATCTATACTGGTATTAATGGATTTTTAGATGATTTAGCTGTTACTGATGTAAAAGACTACTGTTCAAGTTTAATTACTTATTTAACTACGTCAAAAAAACCATTTACAGAAATTGTTCGTTCAACGAACCAATTTACAGATGAAGCAGAAGCATCATTAAAAGAAGCAATTGCTGAATCAAAAGAAGCATTTAAAAAAAGTAAATAATTATAATTTCTAATACTTCTTATTGTTACTAGAATTAAATGTTTCTAGTAACAAAATAAAAATTTTTTTTAATTTTGCTTCTAAAGCTATTCTTACTTATTTTATGAGTAGTAAATAAGTTCAATTATAAAATAATTAGAATTAAATTTACTCTCTGAAGATTATTAGTTTTAGAGAGTAAATTTAATTCGTTAATTTGTTGAATTATGATTCTGTTTCACCTAATACGAAACGAGTAAAACGAGTTACACGAATATTTTCACCTAGTAGAGAAACGACTTGTTTAATGTATTCATTAACCGTCATACTTGAATCTCGAATATATTCTTGTTCCAATAAGACTGTTTTTTTGAGACTTTTATCCACGCGGCCTTCTACGATTTTCTTACGAATTTCTTCGGGTTTATTCTGTAGATCTTCCTTAGCATTTTCAAACTTTTTAATTTTTTCTTTTGTAGCCTCAGAAATATCTTCTGTTTTGACAACTTGAATATCAGGATTTGACGCAATTTGCATCGCAATATTTTTTGCCAAATCACTAAATTCTTCACGACGTGCTACAAAATCTGTCTCACAATTAATTTCAAGTAAAATACCTAATTTGCTTCCAGTATGAATATAAGAATAAATTAAGCCTTCGTTTGTATTTCGACTAGATTTTTTATCTGCTGTAGCCATACCTTTCAGCCGTAATGACTCCATTGCTTTTTCAAAATCGCCGTCATTGTCCATTAACGCTTTTTTACAATCCATCATTCCTGCGCCGGTTTCATCGCGCAGTTTCTTAACTGTTTGAGCATCAATTGATGTTTTCATATAACTCTGTAAAATTTTTTTTAAATTAGTTTTAATTTAGTTCAGTTTGACCTTTTATAATACTATCCGTTAATGATTTTAAAATCAATTTAATAGATCTTACTGCATCGTCATTACCCGGAATTGGAATATCGACTAAATCTGGGTCACAATTTGTATCTAAAATAGATACAACTGGAATTCCTAATTTTCTACATTCTCGAATTGCTGTTATCTCGCGTTTTTGATCAATAACAATAGCAATATCAGGTAAATGTGGCATCGTTTTTAAACCATCTAGATGCTTACGTAATTTTTTTAATTCTTTTCTACGTAGCCCAGCTTCTTTTTTTGTTAATAAATCAAAAGTATTATCAGCTTCCTGTTTTTCAAGATCCTGCAGATATGCAATACGTTCTTTCACCGTAGCCCAATTTGTTAACATTCCGCCTAACCAACGATGATTGACGTAATATGAACCACATCGTTTAGCTTCTTGGGCAATTAAAGTACTAGCTTGTCGTTTTGTACCTATAAACAAAAATGATTTTCCTTCTTTAGCAGCAGATTCTAAATAGGTATTTGCTTCTTTTAATAAAGTAGCAGATTGCACTAAATCTAAAATGTGGATATTATTTACTTCACTGTAAATATAAGGAAACATTTTTGGATTCCAACGATAAGCTTTATGACCAAAATGGACCCCAGCTTCTAATAATTGGGATAAACTTATATCAGACATAAAATTTTAAATGACTTAAATATGTAAATTTCTAAGTTAAATCCTAGCAGATATTAATTTAGTTGTCTAGTTTTTGATTAATTGTTACCCACACTTTTCTGAGATTGCTGAGAATCTAAATTTATGTCTAACTTTTTTTTAAAGCACATTCGATAAGTGGGTGAACCTGTTCCAGCCGGGATTAAATGACCAATAATAATATTTTCTTTTAATCCTCTTAACCAGTCAATCCGACCCTCAATTGCGGCTTTCGTTAAAACTCGTGTTGTTTCTTGAAAACTCGCCGCTGAAATAAAACTTGGATTGTTTAAGGCAGCTTTCGTAATACCAAGTAATAATGGAATATAACAGGCAGATTGTTTTCCTTGTAACTGAACAATCCGATTAATGTACCTAATATGGTATAAATCAATAACTTCACGTCGTAAAAGTGGTGTATTACCTTCGTACGTGATCAATACTTTTGTTGTCATTTGCTTAATAATAACTTCTAAATGTTTATCATTAATTGAAACACCTTGGGATTGATAAACTGACTGAACAGAATTTAAAATAAAAGCCTGAACTTTTTTAAAACTTTTATAACTTCCTTCATAATTTTGAATTAAACGATTGTACTTTATTGTGTTAGTCCGATCACACACAAAAAATTTAGTTAATCCATAATAATTAAAATACACTTTTAGAAGTTTATGTGGATTAATTTTTTCATTCTCTTTAATTGCTGTGCCTAGTTTTTTAAATTCAAAATTTGGGTCTAAACTCGTTTTTTGAACCAATAACCCTTTTTTTTGACTTGTTGGAATTCGTTTAACTAGTGAACTTTTTTTTCTGGCTTCTAAAATTTCTTCAATACGTGGTAAACCTTGAACAATATCGCCTGTAATTTCTTTTTCTAAATTTAGTAGACCAATTGTTTCACCTTCTTCGATAAATTCACTATTTTTACAGAATACACTATTTACTTCTTGTTCAAAATAATCTTCAGTAATAGAAAACAATCCAACCGCTTTTGTTGTCTTTGTAAAAGGGTATTCTAAAAATTTGATTAAAACTAGTTGATAATCTAAGTCACTAGATCGCTTATAATCATTTTTACTTAATTCTGAGCTCTGAAGTAATAAAGTTCGATTAATTTTTTGTGAATCCGATTCGGTTGATAATTTTGGTCGAATAATTGACTTAGATTTTAAGTTTTTATTATTACTGATAGAAAACTTTTTAAAAAATTGAGGTATTAATGAACTATAAAAATTCCCATTTTTTTTTAAGAAAAATTTTGAAAACTCCGTTTTTAAAGTGATTTCTGAATTTAATGATTTTTGAATACTAACGGATTGTCTTACTAGCAACTTCGTTATATCGTAATAATTTAAAGAAATAGATTTATCAGTAATAAATCGTTTTTCAATTCGTAGTGGTGAGATGGTTTTATATTGTAAATTTGTAGTATTAATTATTTTATCATCTTTACAATTTGGGAAAAAATACGGTCGCCCTTTTTGTAAAGTTAAAAAAGTTTCATTGGCAATAATAACTTTACCCGTTTCATTCACGTTATTACTATCAATGATAAAATCATCGAACTTTTTATCAACAAATTTATTTTTTTTTACCGTAAAACAATCTTCGTTTGAAATTAAGAAAATTTGTTTTGTTTCTTTTTGTTTTATTTTAAATTTAACAATTTCTAATGAATTTAAAGTTAAAGCTTCAAGATAACCCAATAAGGTATAACGATCAATAAATTGATTTGATTGAAGTAATAAACATGATTGAATATCTTTATATCTTAAACTTGGTAGAATATAATTTTTTAAAGATACTTTTTCATTAATTTTAAAATCAATTAAGTTAATTTTGTTATTAATTTCTAATTCAATTCTTACATTCGGATCTAAAAATTGATTTTCGTTAAAACTTAGAACATTTGAGACTAAATTTAAATTTTTTGTTCCTTTAATAATTTGATTTGATTTATAAGCATAAGTTAATTTAAAATTCAATTTTAAATTTGAATCTGAATTAAAGTTATTTTGAGAAATAATTGGATTCAAATTATTTATGGGAAATTCATAAATTTCGACAGGTCGGATCAATAATTGATCAATATTCTTGCCTTTAATTTGTTCACAAAATGCTAAATTTTTAATAGAAATGTTTGAAAGTATAACTTCGCCTGGATAATATAATTTTTTTGAAGTATCTTTAAATTTTTTACCTTCATAAACAATGCCACATTTGATACAAATAGTTTGAACTAATGTTCCTTTTTGACGAATTAGAACCATACCTGAGGTCTTAGAAAAAAGACCTGGAATTAACTCAAATCCTTCTGAGATAAAATCTCCATTCTCAACTAATAATATATTAGATTCACAATTGACTTTATGAAGTTCTTCACCAAACCACGTAATTGTTCGATGTGAAATTATAGATTTATATTTTGTTAATATATTATTTCTATTAAGGTAACCAAGCGTATTATTGACTAAATTACAGTCACTCATTTTTAAATGATCATAGTAAATGATTCCGCCGGTTAACGTATAGAACTTATTATTTAACAAATTTCCGATTTGCTGATTTCGGGCTAGTTGTAAATATAATTTAGAATTTATATGTTGAATTTTTAAAAGATATTTCGAATTCTCAATTGTCAATAAATAGTTTTTAGACTTAGTTGGACTTTGGAATCTTTGTAACTTAGCATTGCTTAAAGAATATTTATTATTAATTACTCTTAGAAATCGTTGGTATAAATTAGATTTATTATTTACAAATTCACTATTACCTAGGTAATGATTAACTATTTTCGTACGAAAAATATAACTATGACGATTTAGTTTGTAATCAGGATAGAAATTCACAAAAGAGTTTCTCGGACTATTATATAATTTCCCATATAAAATCCAAATTAGCTTATTATTATTTTTGGAATTAATATTCTTTTTTAATTTTGGAAGAAAAATTTCGCCACATGTATCACTTAGAATAGGCTTAATTTCGTTTTTAATTTGTTTATTCACGTTCAATAACTCACCAATAACGGTATCTTTTAAAACGTATTGATTATTTTTTGGGAATAAAATGGTATTTTTTACAACCTCCAATTGAATTAATCCTTGGTTTCGATCTTCTGGAATTATCACTAACGAACCTGAGTTTTTAGCAATTGAAACGTCTTCGCCTCGATTTGTTCTCAAAGGAACAGTCTCTAAGATATTGTAAAATTTTACAATTCCATTTACAGGACTAACGATTTGTTGTCTCGCTTCTGAAGTAAAAATACCCCCAGTATGAAAAGTTCGCATGGTTAATTGTGTCCCTGGTTCCCCAATGGATTGACCTGCTAAAATGCCAATTGCTTCACCTATATCCACTAAGTTTTCGTTAGCTAAATCCCAACCATAACATTTTTGACAAATTGCTCTATATAAATTACAAGTTAATGGTGAACGAATATAGAACTCATTAATTTTTTTTTCCTTACATTGTTGAATAATTTGGGGTGTAACTTGCACATTAGCATGAATTAATAATGATTTCGTTTTAGGATCTAAAATAGGTTTGCTTAAAATTCGACCTAAAATTTTATCATAGACTACATTTAATGCTTTTGAATCGTTTAATGAAGCTGAAAATAAAAAAGCATGTGTTGTTAAACAATCTTTTTCTCGAATTAAAATATCTTGACCAACA
>Ga0209277_10000677_pt1 | contig 16963 bp, 13 predicted proteins | sample JI81AbrownDNA_FD_187503 | JGI IMG/M metagenome (GOLD analysis project Ga0209277, IMG submission 187503) | Wastewater effluent complex algal communities from Wisconsin, to seasonally profile nutrient transformation and Carbon sequestration -... | ecosystem: Engineered > WWTP > Effluent > Algae... | reverse complement strand
ATTATCCTTGAAAGAAATTGCTCATTTTACAAATTCCTTTAAATCAATTGCAGCTACTTTGATACATCGTTCAATGATTGCATCTAGTTCTTTCATGTTATTCGGTCCACTTTCTCCATCATGCATACGAGAAGTTGTTCCAACCCTACCATAACCATTTACGAAGAAAATATTTTCAAATTTACGGAAACAAGAAAGCTAAAACCGGTTAAGCAAGATGTTAGCGAATGCAACGCACATGTCTGGCAACATCTTTTGTGAAGGATTCTATTTTCCCATTGTCCACAAAGAAATAATAGGCTGAGTCGCTAGAATATTCATCTGATGTCCAATAATAAGTTCCCTCCGTTTTCCAAGGCTCAAGTAGTTTTACTTTGAATGCTTTTTTTAATTCTCTTCTCTTAGGTAATCTCATTTGAATGCTAGCACATTTTGCTTTTGCGTCATTCCAATTCAAATACCCCTGGTAGGTGCTCCATTCTTTTGTCTTCCCTGTAATTTCTTCTAAGGGACTTGCAGTTTTGAATTGATTTTCTGCCCATTGACCGCTTAGTTTATTTCCTTTTGCAAAAGTATAAATTCCTTTTCCATGCCTCTTCCCTTCTTTCCATTCCCCAACATAATTTTCGCCGTCTGTATATGTAAATGTTCCAATTCCAGTTGGTCTACCATCTTTGAATTCGCCTAAATACTTATCTCCACTTGTATAAGTATAAACTCCCTCACCATTTCTTAATCCATTATCATAGTCGCCGACATATCGATCCCCATCAGAGTAAGTATACGATCCCTCTCCGTTAAGGTTGTCATTTTCAAATTCACCGACATACTTATCTCCATTGACAAAAATATAAGTCCCTTCGCCTTCTTTTTTTCCGTCGAGATATTGACCTATGTATTTATCTCCATTCGAGTAAGTCCAAGTGCCTTGCCCATTTTGACAATTTCCTTCGTTGCAACAATCTTTGCAGTTTTTAAATTCAGCAGAATCTTTGGACTCTGCGATTAGCCCCAAGCCTATTAAAACTAGGCAAATGATTAGGATTGGTATAAGTTTAGTTTTCATTCCTTTAAACTATTTTGGATGAATTTCTTGTAAATCCTTTTTACGAGTTTAATCTAGGATGCAAATTTTAATTCCACAAAATCTTCCACCTAATTCTAGTTTGATTCACCGACTTCTACAATTAATCCTTTGAGTTTAAATCTTTCACACTCTTTCTCTAAAGCGGCTAATCCACAATTGGCGATACCCAGTCTTCTATATTCTTTTTTAATAAATAAATCGTCGATATAACCAACAAATCCACCATACTCCATGGCATAACGGATTGTAATAACTGCATGTCCAACTGGATTGGAATCCAGATACATAAGAAATATACTTCCAAATTCTGCATGATTTAATAGCTCATTAAATGAACTACGAACTATTTCATAATCAAGGACAAAGCCTGCTTCTGAATAAAACTCATTCATTAATTCTAAAAGTATATCCAAATCTGTATGGATGGCTTTTCTTGTGATTAGATTGGTTTTCATAAAATACAAATCTGCAATTAATTCAATTTTGAAAATTCAATTTTTGTTTTGAAAATTCAATTTTTATTCTGAAACTTCAATTTTTATTCTGAAATTTCAATTCGTGTTCTAAATTTTAACTTTACAATCTAAATTTTAACTCCACAATCTAAATTTTAACTCCACAATCTAAATTTTAACTCCGCAATCTAATTTTTAACTCCACAATCTAATTTTTAACTCCACAATCTAATTTTTAACTCCACAATCTAATTTTTCCTGTAACCAGACAGGCACCCATTCCATTTTTTCTATTTATTTAGAGAGGATAATTGTTATACGTCCTTAATTTTGAGTATGAAAGAAAGTCTTTAATACTAGCTAGATTTCCTTCCATTGGTTTTTGTAATAGATAATGGAGAGTTCCTTCGTTTCCTTCGTGGTAATCCTTCTTATAAAAAGAAATAGAACCTTATCACCTAAAACCAATCTAGCTCTATACTAAAAGCCACATACAAGCCGAAGAAGGGCAATTTGATGGCTTTTACGTCCCTTCTATGTGGCTCTTAGGTAAGAACTCTTCCAAACTTTTACCTCAGTTCTAAACTTGCAGTAGCCCAAGGAATCCTATTTATTTTTGTAATGATTATATTAATCCTTGTTTCCTCTTACTTAATGCATTCCTTTTTTAGAAATGAAGAAGCAAAACTCATACAGACAAATAACCAAATCTTAGATATGATTGAAGTCTATGATATAAGTTTAAAGCAAAGCGCAAATAAAACTGAATCTGTCTTTAAACTGATAACAAAAGAGGCAGGAATTGAATACATATCACAACAAGATATAGATTCTTTCTCTGAAAAAACTGGGACGGTTGCAACGATCTTTAGAAAGCAAGATGATAACTTCCTTCGAATCAAAACATCTTTATTAGCAAAAGACGGAACAAGAGCAGTTGGAACTTATCTAGATAAAACACATCCCGCTTATTCATTCTTATTAAAACAAAAAAGCTATTTCGGCAAATCACGATTATTCGACAAAGACTATATGACAAAGTATGAGCCTATTCTAGAGAATGGAATTTATGTTGGCGCTCGATTCATTGGAATTGATATCACAAAAGACTTAGAAGATTTAAAATCTAAGATTCGAAAAATAAAAATTGGTGAAACTCGTTATAGTTATGTAATGAGTTATAATGAAACGAATAAGGCTGAAAGGAGTCTGCTACAGAAGAACAAAAAATAACCATTGCCGAAATATTAGAAGCTGTTTCAAGGATGAATGAAATGGAATTCTTTAAGATATAAAATGATTTTTATTTTTCTGCTATGACTAGCATTTCGAAATCATCTTTAGTAAGTTGATCTTCACGCGAAAAAGCTCCAAGCTTTGCGGCGAGAATCACAATGGTTTTAAATCCAAGAGTTTTTAGTAACCATGTAATTTCGGATGGAATATAATATCTTTCATTGCATTGCAATTCTTTTTTATTTCCATCATCATCTTCAACGATTGTAATATTATGATCTCGAAACGTCATTAAATCAAATGTATTGTTGTGATAGGTTGCATTTCCTTCTTGCTTGCTACCTTCCAAAAAAGATTCAATAGAATGAAAGATTGGGAATAATCCATTCAGTGTGGTAAAGATTAATTTTCCATTCGGCAAAAGTGCACTAGCCGCATTCTTAAGGATTTCATAGTTCATCTCATCTGTTTCCATTAAAGGAAAAGATCCTTCACAAAGCATAATTGCTAAATGGAACTCATTTAGAAAAGTTAATTTTCTAGCATCTTGCTTTTGAAATTCGATTTGTAAATTATTGGCTAACGCTTTTTCTTTTGCTCTCTCCAATTGAGACTCTGATAAATCAACGCCTAATACATTGTAACCCCTTTTGGCTAATTCAATCGAATGTCGTCCCGTTCCACAACCAATATCCAATATTTTGATAGTCTTATCAAAATTAACCTCTTTTTCTAGGAAGTCACATTCACCAACTGTTCCTTGCGCAAAACCTTCTTTGTCATACGTCTTTCCATAATTTTCGAATAGAGCTTCATACCATTGTTTCATTGCATATCCAGTCACTCTGATTCTACAATGTCTTTATTTAGACTATAGGCTTGAATGAGTAAAAAACCTAAAGTAGCAAATACCCCTCCGAGCATAATAAAAAGTTCGGTTCCATAGGCTTCGGAGGTTTTATCCACGTATACCATATAGAGCAGAGGAGCGATGTATTGATTGGCAAATAATGCAGAGAAGATCATTTGATTGCCCGCCCCGCCTTTTAAGAATTGCCATAGAAATAAATTTTTATTGCCTAATATGGTAGAGGCAGCTAAGCAAGCCATGAAGCACATTTCCAAAATAGAAATCCCTACTCTTGGATCAATGCCCATGCTTAGATAAGTTGGATTGTCAAATAAATGACCAATCAAACTGAGTTCTCCAGGAACTAAGGCTAGATGAATTAATATATCATCTAAGATAAATACGTTTTTAGGAGTCTTGCGCAAATACACAAGTATCTCATAAATACTAAATAAGAAAAACCCTAAGGAAGTAAACATAGAAGTCATGACTAGGGAAGAAGTCGTACTGATATGAACTTTAGGAGCAGACATTAACATCAAAAGAGAAGAAAGATTTCCTCCACCCACGATCATTAGCAACGCTACATTCACAGTAAAAGGCCAGAGAGAGAAATACCTTGTTGCCAATCGAATTCCTACAATAAAGAACAAGGATATGGCGGTAAATATCGACATGACGGGTCCATTCGGATTGTAAAACAAAGGCATTCCCAAAGCCCATGCTGCGATAACTACTACCGAGCCACCAAATATAATGAAATCTAAAATCCTAGCTAATTTCTCTGAGTATTTTTCCATGCTATTCTCCAAATGCCTTTTTGAATCAAAATAGATTTTCAATTTTTCCTGTCAAAGGTTTAATTGTAAACCTTTGATAATCTTCATTTAATGCGAACGATTGAAATGGTTTTATCAACTTGACAATTTTTAATCCAAGATTTCCTTAGAAGAGAGGCTAATCCATTTTATTTTCCAAAAAAACAAACGGTATAAAACTTTTTACAGATGCAGGGAACGGACTGTATTCTTGGGGTGGTGCTGTATATAAATCGGATGCAGTTAGGACTTGTATTAGACCGTATTCAAAAGCAGTTGGAAAGCTAATTCCAAAGTATATAAAAATTGGAAATGATACCAAACTCCAGCACGCATATCCAGAGACTTTTTTAAAACTTTTACTCACTGACCCAAATCCTTATATGAGTGGTCAGATGCTGCAAGAAAAAATGGCAGCGCAATTAAAGCTGAACAATAATGCGTTTTCTTATATTGTGCGCGATGAATTTGGCCATGCAAGAGAAATATATCCTCTCTCAGCAGCCGGTGCAGAATCTATATACGACAACGGCGTCTTGTATTTAAAATTTATTTTAATCAACGGAGAATTAGTTACCTTTCCCTATTCTGATATCATTCATTTGAGACAGGAGTTTCATAATAATGAAATATTTGGAGATAGTCCAATCGAAATACTAAAACCGTTATTCGAAATAGTGAAAATTCCAAGTAGAGGTTTTTTTCATACAATTAAGAAAAAGGGAATGCTTAAATGGTTTTTAAACGATAAAGGTGATATAAAGAAAAGCTCACAAAACCAAAAAGCGAAAGATTTTAAAAAGTTATATTTAAGTCCTGATAAAGAAATAGGCGATGCAAAATTAAACAGCAAGCTTGAGGTTACAGATGATTATCTACTTAGTGAGTTGTTAAAAGATGAGATTACAACAAAAATTTACAATCTATTTGGGACGAACGAAAAAATTATTCAATCTAGTTTCACATCAGACGAATGGCTAGTCTATTACCAATCAGAAATTGAACCAATCGCAAAACAATTGAGTGATGAATACACAAGAAAACTTTTTTCGAGATACGAAAGAGAGTGCGGCAATTCAATCGTATTCACATCTTAAAATATGAAAATTTTTTTCCTTTGTATGCTTCTATCTATCGAATTATTTGCTCAGGAAACAATTCCTGTATTGAATCAGGTATTTCCGGCTGCATCTAAAGAAGGTCGTGAAAAATACAAAGCAGAAATGTTAGATAGCATCTCTTCCGAAATGACTGCTTTTCAAAATAAAAAGAAAGAATCTGTTGTAAAGAAATCTCTTAATGCTATGAGAATATTAAATTATCTCGAAGAGGATGGGTATGATTATTTAAAGCTTGCCTTGAAAGAATATCCTTCCTTTTCAGAGGGTTTCTATTCCGATGTTTTGGAAACAATCTATACTCTTTACCGAACAGGATTTGATGAAGTAATCGAAAATGTTTTTTTAACAACTAAAAGCCCAAAGCATTTCGCTGTTGCAGTGAATTATAAATTACGTTTAAATCCAAATCAGAATCTGGAATATTTGAATACTCTTAAATTCAAATTTAAAAATTCGGATACTCACCCGATACTTAGAATTCTTTCTAAGTATTTAGAAATTTCTCCCGCGGAGTATTTAAAGAAACGCCCTCCAATCGCAGAATTATTCTCGAATGATTACGGAGAAGACACCTATGTTCTTTTTAGTCTACAGAGGTTAAATCGTGATTATCCGGGACTTTGTCTTATTAAAAAACCGGATGGGACTTTTTTACGTAGAGTGGATGGATCAATTTTTTCTGCATCACAATTGGCAAGGTCTGTTTCTGATTTGCCTTCTTATATAACCAACGGAAATACACCACAGGGAATTTTTTCTATCCAAAATATCATTCCTCTTAGAAATGAAGAGATAGGACCAACACCTTCTCTTATTACTGCTCTACCGATTGAAATTTCTACAGAGAAATATTTTCATAAGAAAAAAAATGGTAAATGGAGTTTGGATTCATATTTGAGTCTTTTGCCTGATTCATGGAAGGATTATTTTCCAATCCTGGAAGCATATATCGCCGGTGAGATTGGAAGAAATGTAATCTTTGCACACGGGACTACCGTTGATACTGAATTTTATAGGGATTACAGCTATTATCCGAATGCTCCGACAAAGGGTTGTTTGTCTTCCAAAGAAATATGGTCAAAGAAAGATGGTAAATGCATTTACAGCGACCAAATCCTTTTAGTCAAAGCGATTCAAAGTATTGGAAAGGCAAAAGGATTTATGATAGTCGTAAACCTTGACGCGAAGGAAATGCCTGTTAGCCTCGATGAAGTGCTAATGGATATTCTAGAAGCAGAAGAGAAACCATCGCCGTAGTTTTTAAAGAATGAATAGACGCGAACTCATACAACTACTGCGCCAAAGACTTGGACAAAGAAATCCAAATAGCTTTAGGCGTGGAATTACTCTTACTGTAATAGGACTCATCCATGTGCTCTTTGGCTTTTTTAGTTTATTGATTAGTATTGCTAGAATGTTAGTCATTGGAATTAAAGAGCCTTTTCTTTTTTCCCAATGGATTGGTATATACAATGTAGCCTTTGAACTCAGTCCTATGCTTTTATGGATTTCCGGAATCGGTATACTTCGTGCAAAGCGATGGGGATTTGTGATAGGATTGTTCTGGGCTTTTCTTTCCATACTCTTTTACGCATTACTCTCTGTTATCCGCAAGTCTTATTGGGGAGATTTTTCGGCTCCTTTAGGTTGGGGAAGTTGGATTGTAATTTACTATTCCATTTTATTTATTTTAGCAGCCACACTATCTTTGAGGAAAAATAAATGACCCCGATTGATCATGCGGCTTGTGGATTAGCAGCGGGTGCGATTATGGCTCCTGCAATCAAAAAAATATTTAAAGTCCCCTTTCGCTCGCAGTACATTGTCGCAATAATTGCTGCCCTATTTCCTGATATTGATGCAGCCTCTTTACTTTTTAGTCATGCCATCTATTACGGAAAAGAGTGGTATTCCCATCATTTCTTTTTTCATTCTTTTGCGGCTGCTGGTCTAATGTCTTTTTTATTTGCATGTATTTATCTTTGTGGGGCAATCACGATACGCGGACTTCGTAATCTTACAAGAAGAGATAAGATACCACTTGAATATAGAGTGTTAAAATTTTTTGGAATGTTTGTTGTATCCTTTTCCTGTTACTGTGTGCATTTTCTCGGAGATTTACCAACACCTCCCGGACCCTGGAATGGAATCGCAATGTATTGGCCTTCTAATCAAATGGCTGGTGGATGGAGTAAGATTAATTGGCATAATTGGTATATCATCTATCTTTCCATTTCTTTTCTTGTATTCTTTATTCCGACTGCAATCATTGCAGGAATTTTTTCCTCTGTTCAATCTAAATACGCTCAGTGGATTAGTAATATTATCCGCACTGCAACAGTCCTACTTGCGATGCATTTTATTTATCAGACCTATACATTCATTAATAAAAACAACTTCAAAGATATGGGTGCTGCTAAATGGGATTCTTTGAATCGTTCTCTGATTCCAAAGGAATACATGAAAAATGCAGATGAGTATTTTGGCAAGAGCACAGTTTTTTGGCGCAAAGAACTTTTTAATAGAGATGATTTTATTAAAATGGGAAATGCAATTCTTGCTTCCATGGAATCCTTCCATGAATTTTCATCTCCGAAACTATCTGTAGTATTGCCTTCTAGCTCCTTTAAAAAGGACATGATTTTTTATCGAAGGTTACAATCAATTTCCACTGGAATGGATGATTCGCAAGAAGGAGATTTTCGTGTGTGGTATATTCGGGATTCTCTACCTGCTGGAGATTTTTTTAATAAAGGTTTTATTTTATACTATGATTCCATCATAGATAAGTTTTATCTTCAGATGACTAATTCGTGGATGATTCTATTTAAAATTGAAGAGCGTGATTCAGATGGGAATGCTGTGAGGGTAAGAAAGATTATCCACACATCTAAAGTATTTGTTCCTGATACACAATGGCCTCAATTAAACCAAGAAAAACTTTCTAATAGAGTATTCAATTTCTGGGATTACGAAAGAACAGCCTACAATTTAATTCCCCGCCGTGTGTATTCTAGGTTTATGAATACAATTCATGGATTCTTTCCTTCTACGACAAGAGAAGCAAGTATGGCTTTTGGGAAAAAAACAGGTCTAGCTTTTCATGATGGGCTTTATAGTGAAGGATGCACTGTTCACACATTCGGACATTTCGATATTGGTGCACATCTGGAAAATCCTTTTTATCCGCTATGGCGCTCAGCAGATAGTATTATTGACACAAATGTTCTTGGATCAAAATTCCGAGGAAATCAAAGATCCTGGGGAAAAGCCTATTTTATAAAAGATCCGAATTCTCTGCCTTTGCTTGCGAAAGAATAATACATATTAATTCATGCGGCTAATTGGACGTAAACCTATGTATGATCATTATTCTATAATATCTTCGAAGATAGCTACTAGTCCTTTTTCATAGGTGGCACTATCTAGTAGTTTTGCCTTTATTCGAATCCTGATTGGGCTTCTATCCTTGCGATAGAATTGTATTTCCTTTTTATAGAAAATTCCATACTTCTCAAGGCTATCTGAAATTTCCCAGCCTATGTCTTTGTATTCTTCTTCGTCCTTGTACCAAGAGATGGTGGGCTTTCCGATTAGTTCTCCAACATCATATCCGAGAATTTCTTCTAATTTTCGATTGCATCGAATGACTAGACGATCTCGAATCAGAGCAATTCCAATTGTCGCGGAATCGAATAAAGCAGCTTGTTCTTGATTGGTTATTTCTAACTCTTGTGTGCGAGAGACTACTAACTCTTCCAAATGTAATCGATAGGCATTGATTTCTTTTTCTTTTATTTTTTCTTCTGTTATATCTCGCCAAACAGCTGATATTATTGCACGTCCTTCTATACTGATAGGTCTAAGTCTGAGTTTTACGTCTCTTAAACTACCGTCTTTGTGTCGGTGCTTTGTTTCTTGGTCGATAAGAGTCCCCTTTACTGTGTCTCTTACATTTCCTTCTATTTGTTCGGCTGAATGCTCGGCTTGAATATCTTGCACATGAAGCTCTGAAAATTCTTCTCGCGTGTAGCCTAGCTCAAGATGAGCGGAATCATTAAACGCAACAAACTTTCCAGTCTCAGCATCGACTAATACAATTGAATCTGTAGTTTGACTAAACATAGTAGAGACTAATTGCTCATGCTCTTTCAAAGCTTCGGCTGAACTTTTACGATTTATAAAATCAGCCAAACGGCGGACAATTGTAATAATAAGAGAATCTTCTTCCTTTAAGAAAGGCTCACCATTTTGCATAAGAGGCTCTTCTCGATAGACAAGAGTTAAACGAATGATGCTATTTTTTAGAGTGGTTGCCTCTGCTGCTTGCATCCATTTTGTTTTTAGAAAATTGGCTGTTTGAAAACTCTTATCACCATAATCAATTCTAACTTCTGCAAGCTCAGGGAATTGCCAACCGGGAGCAATTCTTTCCACTACTTGTTGAAACTTATCTTCAATGGACGAAGAAATATCTTCCGTCAAAGCAAATATTCTGTAAAGACAAACTTGTTCTTTTACACGCTCTTTTAGATCGTGTTGATCTTTGCGCCATTGTGATATATCTCTTGCAATGCCTAATACACCTATCAGTTGACCTGTAGCATCATACATTGGATTTTTGATTGTTTCAAAAAGAGCGGTGTATCCATTAGCCACAAATCTAAGTGTTTCTTCGTTTCTACTCGGACCATTTGCTTCTATTGATTTTAAATCATTTTCTCTAAAAGAGTCTGCTGTTTTTTTATCTACAAAGTCATAATCTGTTTTGCCTACTATCTCCGATTCTTTTGCTCCAAAAAGATTTTCAAAAACAGAGTTGCAAATTAAATAAACGCCATCGAGATCTTTCAACCAAACCGGATCAGGAATTGTATTGATTAAAGCTCTAAGTTGAGACTTCTCAATTTCTAATTCTTGCTCTTTTCTTTTTAATTCTGTTACATCTGTAACTATAACAATTCTACATTTTTTTTCTTGATACTCAATGTTATTAGATTGAAGGACTGCATGAAGTAAAGAACCATCTTTTCGTATTTGATTCCAATTTCGTTTGATTTGAGTAAACTCTTTTAGGCCTTCCTTTTCTGTGTTAAGTAGCTCCCTCTCTGATTCGGGAAATAAATCGACAACATGTAGTATCACTGCTTCCTTGTCTGAATACCCGTAATGATTCGTGAATGCTTCATTGACTGCAAGGATAGCTAAACTTTGAGTATCATAAATAAATACCGGAGTTGGAATAGAGAGGAATTGATTTTTCATAACAGAACTTACTTTCATTACCAATTGCTTTTGTTCCTTGTTTTTTAAAGAAAAAAAAGAATCGCTTAAAATAATATTATAAATCATAGTCTATGAATCGAGATTTAAAAAATCATTAAGGAATTTTGATAAATTAATTTATGATTCATTAGGAGAAAATATGGATTCGAATGATGGTTTGGCGGAATTTATTCCTATAGATGCTATTCCTGAAATTTCAGGCTTAGATACCGTTGGCGCACTTCACCGTATGGCTGGAAATAAAAAGCTATACCAAAAAATTCTACGAAAATTTTATACAACACAGAAAGACTCGGCGGAATTGATTCGCTTCCATTTAAAAGAATTCAATCTAGTAGAAGCTGAGATGATAGCTCATACTGTAAAAGGTGTAGCGGCTAATATTGGTTATTCTGCTTTGGAAATTACCGCAGGAGAATTAAATCAAGCTCTTAAGACAAATGAACCAGCAACAGAAATTTCTTCCCTCCTAGATGTATATGAAAGGACTTTAAACGATTTCACCAATCAACTGAAAGCCTTTTTTGGCAATGCAGTTTAACTAAAAATAAAAGTTTACTTTGCCACAGAGGCACTGAGTAGCAGAGATGGCGAGTAAATGTTTTTCGGTATAAGGAGTATTTTTTGACACGATTACCAGAATGGACAAGGTGTTTTCTCTGAAAACTATTCTGGATTCAGTGTTTGAGTAATTAAAAAACTTTAAGCTTATGAATTAATCTATTGATTTTGAGAATACTACTCAGAAGAGGACTATTGATTAATTAATGTATAATATGATTGTTTTGTGATTATGTGCTTACTAAATGGTCATATTGCGATTTGCACTATAGGGAGAATTATAATCAAGACTCAGGATTATAATCTTTAGAAATCAAAATGCAATATTGCAGGAGAAAAAATGAATATAAGAAAGAAACTTTTCTTAGTAAATATTTTTATATTAATCCTCGCATTATTATCATTTGCCGCAGTTACATTTTTAGAAGTAAAAAAAATTATCATTCAAGACACTGAAAGCTATTTATCTGCACTCACTGAGAAGCATAAGATTTTTTTAGATTTTACATTAGAGCAGAGAATTTCAGAAATGATGGTATTATCTCATTCACCATTCATTATTAATGGGAGCGAAGAAACTGTATTGCCGTATCTCAGAGAGGAAAATAAGCGTTTGCCACACTATGATACACTTTTTGTAACAGATGCAAAAGGCGATTACTATCTTACTTCAGGAGCAAAAGGAAATTTAGCTGATAGAGAATATTGGAAATATGTTATGGCTAAAGGCGAACCAGTTGTATCAGATCCAGTTTCAGCAAGAAACAAACCCGGTATAATACAGATTGTCATTGGTGCACCAATTAAAAAAAATGGAAAGACAATCGGTTTAATGGGAGGCACTATTCTTTTAGATACTCTTACAAAAAAGATAGATGAAATTAAAGTAGCCCAAACCGGCTATGCATTCATTGTTCAAAATGATGGTCTTGTCATTGCTCATCCAAATAAAAAATTCATTCTAAATTATAATCCGCTGAAAGACCCCGCGAATCCTACTCTCAATGAAGCAATTATTAATATGAGTAAAGGCGAAAAAGGAATCGTTAAATATGCTTACAACGGTGTAGAAAAATATGTTGTCTATTCCCCTATACCGAGAGTTAAGTGGTCGCTTGCGATTAACATCCCAGTAAAAGAAGCGTTAAATGAACTGTATTCTCTCACCTATATAATTTTTTTGATTGCAGCTGTTATAATAGTCATAGCGATTCTTATTTTGTTTTATTTCTCCAAAAGCTTGATCAATCCTATCAATCGTTTGAAGCAAGAGTTAAATACTTTGGTTGATAAAGGTGGCGATCTCACACAAAAGATTCGAATAGATTCTAATGATGAAACTGCTGTTCTAGCGGATGCGTTAAATCGATTCATCCAAAACATTCGATCTATTATTGAAAATGTTTCCAAATCCTCCGGGAATTTGACTCATGTATCCGAGCAGTTAGAAAAAACTGCAAAACAAACTGAGTTCTCTTTTGCTCAGGTACTGGATAATTCTATTTTGCTATCTAATGGTGCTAGTATGCAAGCGGCTAAAGCCAAATTGGCATTAGCCGAAGTAGTAGAAGTAAAAAATCAAATTACTTCTGGAAATTTTGAGACAGAAAAAACTGTCCAAGATGCAGAAGTTGCAAGCAAAGTAGCAAGAGAAGGAAAAGATGCTTTAAACAAAGTGATTAACATGTTCTCAATACTATCAGGCTCAGTAAAACATGCAGCGGATTCTGTTCATATCTTAGGACAGCGCTCGGAGCAAATCAATAGTATCATTTCTGCTATTACAAATATTTCCAAGCAAACTAATTTACTTGCTTTAAACGCTGCTATCGAATCAGCAAGAGCCGGTGAATATGGAAAAGGATTTGCTGTAGTTGCAGATGAAGTGAAAAGTCTAGCTGACGAATCAGGAAGAGCAGCTATGCAAATTACTTCTTTGATTCAATCCATTCAAAGTGAAACAAAAACTACAATTTTGCATATGGAGAAAAGTTTAAATGTTGTGGAAAATCAATTTGAATTGATTCAAATTAGCAATCGGTCTTTGTCTGATATTGTAACACAGGTAGAGTCTACAGAAGAAAAAGTCAGTAAGCTAAAAGGCATTTTTTCAAATTTGATGGACCACTCAGATGAAGTAACTAAGTCTATTAGCTACATAACAGATATTATTCATCAATCTGCAAATTCAACGGATGCAGTAACAAAATTGGCGAAGGATCAATCAAAGACTATTGAAGAGATTTCAAATAGTTCAAGCAAAATTACAAATGAAGTAGGAATTTTAAATAAAGAGATTAATAAATTTAAATTTTCGCATTAGTATTTTCTGAAAACAAGAAGTCTTGCTTCCAGTGACTTTATAAAAAATATAAATCATGGAAGCCAGAAACTATTTACTTTGCATTAATCCGCTATTCCTCTGTTGCCGGTGCGGGTGATGGGTGTTTGCCTTTACTATTTCCTTCGTTTCCATTTGCGAACATCTTTTCATTTATATTTACGTAAGCGGGTAATCCATCTTTACCAATCGGAATGAATATGATTTTAGAATTGGGACTTTCGAATGCTTTGTAGTGACTTTCAATTGCTTTTAGTTTGAGGTAACTCGGTGTTAAATGTGCGTTTACTAGTTTTTGTGCTTTGGAGCGAGCAGTGGCACGGATGATATCGGACTCTGCTTCTGTCTTTACTCTTATCTTTGCAATCTGATCTTCCTTTTCCGCACGGATGATTTCCACTTCTGATTCAGTTTTAGCTTTCATCTTTGCAATCTCTTCATTTCGCTGCGCAATTTTCATATCGTAATGCATTGTTTCTAATTCTTGTTGTCTTGCAATTTTATCTTCGATAGCTTGCAATATCTTAGGGCTCAGGTTGATATCATCAATGTTAATATCCGAAACCTCTAAATGTTTATTAGAAAGTTTTCTTGCAACCAAGTCTTTGATTTCATCTTCAATAGTTTGCGACTTCTTAGAAATCATAATCATCTGATATCCAGTCATTACGTTTCTTATCGCAGTTCTAAATTCTGCCTTCACGATTTTCTGATAATAGTCTTTACCAATGTTTAAATGCACATCTAGAATTTTTTCTTTAAGCGGTCGAACGATAATCGATGCCACTACATCAATGTGCAAATCATCCTGTGTAATCACGTCTACTTTTTCGACATGATTTTCCCAACGAGTAGAATAGATAATCAATTCCTCATTGTACCCAACTCGAACCGTTCCTGAATCGACTATTTTGGACGATCCAGGACTGGAAAGAATTCCCACTTCTTCTTTTTTTATTACACTCATACAGCTACTTAGAATAACAATAACTCCCAAGTAGAGGCTAATATTTAGTATCTTCATATAGTTTCTCCCAATCAGTTTTCTAGAAGCCAGTTTTGTTTAGAAAATGTCTCTTACTTTATTTCAAACGAGTTCTAGATATTTCTCATTGTCGCATAGAAAATGAAGATTGGCAATAGGTAAGTTACGTAGTTCGGGAAACTACCCAAACGGATTTTTCCTTTTAGATGAAACTACCTATGAATTTTATGGATAAGGTTTTTTTCTTTAATTGGAAGGAATTAGGTTTACTAAATAAGGGGCAAGGTTAAGAGTAAACTAATTCATCTTGGATTTATAAAATGTCAGTTGGTTTTTTCAATTATACAAAAGTTAAGACTTATTACGTTCTCCCATTTTTTATTCTAATTAGAGTCTCTTTGTTTTTAGGATTTTCTTCTGAATATTCTAACTTACTGTTTATTCCTTTTATTTCTAATTTCATCAATCATATATTTGCTTTTAATTTTATTTCTCCCTGGACGGAGAGTCTAGTCTTACAGCCCGATTCATTTCCTTATCATCCTTCGATGCTTTATATGTATGGACTCTTTCAAGTTCCAGTTGTATTGTTTGGGCTAGGAAGCATTTTTCAGAAAATCTTTTTTATACTACCTACCATCCTGGCAGATTATATTATCTATAAAGTATTAGTAAAATACTTTCCGTCTCGAGAAAAATCTATTCTTTATCTGTATGGTTTTTCTCCTGTTATCCTCTATTCGATCTATATGCATGGTCAGTTAGATATCTGGCCTACTGCTTTGCTTTTTGTTTCTGTCTACCAGTTGTTAAGAGAAAAATTGACGAAAGCTGCTTTATTTTTCGGCTTGGCAATGACATTCAAATTGCACGTAATCGCTGTTCTACCCTTGACTTTATTTTATATTTACAAAAAGAACAAATTGAAAAGTGCATCCATTTTCTTGGCCATTTCTATTTGTATTTACGCTTTGATTTCTATTCCCTGGTATTTCGATGAAGGCTTTAGAAGGATAGTTCTGTTAAATTCCAAGCAAGATTTAATATGGAAAGTCTTTTATAAAATTGGGGATAATCTGATTTACCTTTCCGTAGCTGCAATCCTTATAATCTATTTGCGATTTTTGGGTTATAAGAAGGTGAATAAGGATTTACTCATGACATGGATTACCATTTTATTTGCAGTCTTTGTATTGTTTATTCCGCCGGCGCCCGGTTGGTATGTCTGGTTTTTGCCTTTCTTAATGTATTTTTATTTAAAATACCTAACGCAGAAAAAACAAATCTTTGCACTCTATAGCTTTTTTAGTATTAGTTATTTACTTTTCTTTCTCTTTATCTGGAAGGGAGAATACATTGATCTTTTTTTTCTAGGAAATGCTGTTGATTTTAAAACGAATAGTCCAAAGGTATCAGGTCTACTTTACACTCTTTTACAGACTTCTCTTGGAGCAAATTTGTTTATCATCTATCGCATTGGCGTTCGATCCAATCAAATTTACACAAGACCCAATTCCATTTTGATTGGTATTGGTGGCGATAGTGGAGCGGGTAAGTCTAGTTTGCTTCATTCACTGGACAGGCTATTGTCTCCTTCGGTTACTTTGCTAGAAGGTGATGGAGATCATAGATGGGAAAGAGGCAATCAAAAATACCAAACATTCACTCATCTAAATCCGCGGGCTAATTACTTAGAGAGGCAGGCTGAAAATTTAATTCGTCTTAAGAAAGGAGAAATCATTTTTCGTCCGGACTATGACCATGACACGGGAAAGTTTACGGAGCCTCTGCCAATCAAGCCAACAGATTTTATTATACTGAGTGGTCTTCATCCTTTTTATCTACCCAAGATGCGTAAAGTCATAGATATAAAAATATTTCTTGATACTTATAGTGATCTTAGGCTTCATTGGAAAATTTTGCGGGATACGGCTAAACGTGGTTATTCCCGTGAAAAAATAGAAGAGCAAATTAAAAACAGATTGGATGATTCGGATAAATACATTCAACCTCAAAAAAACTTTGCCGATCTAATCGTAGAATATTTTACCACCGATAAATTTGATATTGGTAATCCAAAGGCTAATCCGAATATATCGCTCAAGCTTTCTATTAGTTCTGAATACCATATGGAAGAATTAATCCTAGCGATGGAAGAGGGTGGTTGGTTGCAGGATTGGGACTATGGGCAGGATTTGAGAAGTCAATATTTATTTTTTAATC
>Ga0209277_10000676_pt1 | contig 16980 bp, 25 predicted proteins | sample JI81AbrownDNA_FD_187503 | JGI IMG/M metagenome (GOLD analysis project Ga0209277, IMG submission 187503) | Wastewater effluent complex algal communities from Wisconsin, to seasonally profile nutrient transformation and Carbon sequestration -... | ecosystem: Engineered > WWTP > Effluent > Algae... | reverse complement strand
GCTTGTCGCTATTGCGAATGTTGCCATCTCCGGGCGGCCCATAGACATACGCGCAGCCAGACTTGTCGTTGACCTCCAACAACCAAGGCCCAGGCGTAAACGTCGTCATTCATCTCTCCTGTACGTCATCTCGTGAGGGAAGGGCCGCCTTGAGGCCATGCTCTGTCACGGTTGCGCACCATGCGGGAGACGAAAGCCGCTCGCATTGCGATGGCCGCCGCCGCCGTACTGCTTGGCGATCTCTGACACGTCCAAGCCTTCGTCGGTTGATCGCAGCGAGAACACTCGTCCGTCTGGCGTGTCCCAGTAGCAGGCCGCAAACGGCTCGCCCGTCGCCATCAGGTGTCCAGCGTCGCTAGTCAGCGTGTAGGGAAGGGATGCGGCCCACACTTCGTGCCCGCCAATGGTCATGCGGCGCTTAAGTGCGCTGACGAGTTCGGCCACGTCCTTGTGGTGCTTCTTTTCAATCGCGGCGCCCATATCAACGCAGGTGTCGAACCGCGTCTCAAGCTGCCGCGCGAGCGATTCCCAAACGTCGAACGAGTAATCGTGCGCGAACACGAAAGCGTTGATCTCCCGGCTGAAGGGAAGGGCAAAGCGCCAGAGGTCGCGATCCTCGGCGTACTTCACCAGCGTCGGGCGAGTGTCGGCGCCATGGAAAAAGTCCCAAGCGATGCCCGCCCCACTGCGGCTCATATCGAAAAGCACTTGAATGCAGCGCGCGTTTTCCATGGTGTCCATGACGCGATCCGCTTCAAGCATGGCGAACTTGTCGCCCTCGATCTCTTCCCAAGAGCGAATGTCAAAGAACGGCCCGCCAGGGGCGAGGTCATCAGCGGCTGTTTTGTGATGATCCAGCACCACGATGGAGTGAGCCTGTTTGCGCATCTCCAGCAGCACGTCGCGCTTGTAGGAAAAGTCCACGATCACGACATCGCGGCCCGTCACGTCCGGTGGCGGGTTCTGATAGACGCCGGCGTGATAGTCCCAGTCGTTGCCAAAGCGGCGATGAACGGCCCACGCAGCGGTGAACCCATCGGCGCAATTGCCGTGATAAATGCACAGTGGCTTAGTCATTCACTTTCCCCTCTGGATTGGTGCTCAAGCTGGAATGGACAGGCGTGGAGAAGCGCGCAGGCGAGATGTAGCGCCTCTCGCCGTCAGGCTCGATGATGTAAACGCGATCTTGAATGCCGCTCTGACCGCCAGTGAGAGGGGAGAGCGGTTGACTCCAACGCAATGGGGCGTCGGCCCATTTCTTGATCTTGTCAGCGTTGTTTTCGACCAGAGCGTGGATGATCGGTTCGGCGCTATCGTGCGCGTGATCGTCCAGCGAGATCGCGCGCCAGCCTTGCCAACTTCTGGCGTTGCACCACTTCACGATGTACGGCTGCCCGTCTTCGTCAAAGCCGAAGAGGTAGAAGCGCGGGTCTTTGCGATCATCAGGTGGCGGCCAGTTGGCGATCTTGAACTCGTATAAGGTCGCATCCATCACTTAGCTCCTGTGCCGCTGTCTTGTTTCGAGCGTGCTTGCTGCGAGATCATCGGGACACGCGGACAAACGCTTGCGGGAATTTCTCGCACGCATGCAGATAGTCAGCGACGAAAGCGACAAGGCCCTCATAGTCGCCCCAGCCGTTTTCGGGATTCCACTTCTTGAAGCCGTCCGGATCGTCGCGCAGTCGCATCAGTCCATCGCGCAACGGTTCAATCAATTGTTCCGCACGCTCCATGCCGTGCTCGTCCGGACGCCAGAGCGCATCATAGACGCCCGCCTTGTCTGCCATTTTCCCGAGGTTGTGCGTGATGTTGCGCCAATAGACCTCGTGCGTTTCAGCTTCATGTCCAGGCGTCGAAACAACCGGATCGCGGTCCGGATTGCGGCGATCCCACTCGGCGCGCGTGATTTCCTTCATCGCTCCGTTTTCGCGAATGAAGATGCCCGTCTGAGGTCCGGACTTCTTCACGGCAGTCTCAAGCTCAAGGTAAACATCAAGGCTCATAGCTCGTTACCCCTTGTCACAGTAGATGCCCCAGCGCCCGCCAGCGCGTTCGTGGGCCTGTCTATGAGCGCCGTGCATGAAGCCTCGCGACCCGCTCTTTGAGTTCTTCGACATTGCCGCCTCCCGATTGAACGGGGGCAGACAGGGGCGATTCTGGTCCGGTCGTCACTTCGATAGCCGGAACGCCTTGAACGAACGTCACTTTCACTCCAGCGACGGTAAGCCCTGACTTTTGCAGGGACGTGACCAGAGCGCGGACATGGCGGGATAACTCGGCCTGGGTCACCGGCAATGCTCCATCGCCTCAACCTGATCTCGGAACGTAACGCCGCGCTCAGCAGCGAACGCTTCCATGAGCGTAAGTAAGTCGTTCATCTCGCTCTTGCTCATGGATGACGTGCGAGCGCCGAGAAACACCAAGCCGCCCTCAATGCCGCGAACGACTTTCTGCTTGCGAAGGCAGGCGGTCAGCAGGTCCTTCCACTCGTTCGCGGAAAGCGTTTCACCATCCCACTTCACAGCGTCGCTCAGTTGATTGAGCCGCGCCCACATCATCGCGTTCTGTTCAAGCGAGCGCGTCGGCTCCTTGAACTGAACGAGCCATCCAGCAGGGCCTTCTAAGCAGTAACTTGCTGCTAGCTGGCGTGCTGTTGGGGTGGTGAGGCGGAAAGATTTCATTGCGCGGCCATCCGATCCGCGATCAAGCCCACGTCGCTCGCAACACGCAGAACCGGCCAGCGCGGGCGAGCGCCGCGTAAATGCGGAGGGTCAAACCATGTCAGCTCAACCCGCAGAGCGCCGGGAATTATTTCACCTTCAGCGGCCACGCTTGGCGTTGGCAGCAGCACGACATACAGGGACCGCACGTTGCGGCGGTTGAACTGTCGAAAGACAGTTACCCATAGCCAGCCGTCTCGCATCGGCCTCATCACGGCGCTCCCGCACTGGCTAACGCTTTGCGCGCCTTATAGGTGCGCTGCCGTTCCGCATTGCACTGACGGCATCGGCGCCCTTGGCCGCCGTTTGCGCAAACGAAGTAGTTTGTATTTTCCACGGTGAACTCGTGCCCGCGCTTGCAGTGCGTGATGTCGCGAAACTGGCTTCGCCCGCGTCGCATGTTCTCCGCCTGCGTGACGCACTCCAGGTGCGCAGGGTTCACGCAGAACGTGGTTTTGCATCGGTGATCGATCACCAGCCCCTTAGCGATGGGGCCAACGTGCAGTTCGTACGAAACGCGATGCGCGAGGAACTGCCGACGAAAAATAGAGAAGCGCCCGTAGCCCTTTGTCTCGGTGCCACTCCACAGCCAACAGCCGCTATTCGGCTCCTGCTGGACGTACTTCATAAAGCGGCCTCGCTTTTGAAACGCACGTTCGCGATAGCGCCCCTCCAGGGCGACGGCTTGGCGCGGGTCGGTCATGGGCTGCCCGCCGACAGGAGGGATTCCTGCTTCTTCTCGTATTCTTCGTGCGCTTGCTCAGGCCATTGACCCAGTACGAGCGCCAGCGCTTCTGCATCATCACTCATAGCCTTCGCGCTACGTTGCGCGCCTAGGCCAAGCTCAATCAAAAAGTCGCGCTGGTGGCTATGAAGCACCTCGTCAGCACTAAGCGCGCGTGCTTCATATTCTGCGGCCACGTCGCTGTACGCTTGCGCCTTTTCAAGACGGCGCTCGCGCATACGTTCAAGCCGTGCGATGGCGTCAGCTAAGGTCATCTGGCAGCGCCTTTCCTTTGGCGAGGATAACGACTTGCTTCTCGCTTGCGGTTAGCTGCTCCCAGCCGGGGCGCGCTTTGATCTCATCGAACTTGGCCCAGACCGCATCAACGTCGCCCTTGACCTCTTCAATGTCAGCGCAAGCCTTGTCCACGAACTTGCGAGCCTGTGGGCGCACTTGCGGAGCAGCTTGCTGCTGGCGGGGTTGGGGATCGCGCGGAGGGTGACGCTCCCCGCCAGCAGCGCCGCTAGCGGCGGCATGTTGTCCGTCAACGTCTTCATCTGGCGCGAGGCCGATCATAGAGCAAAGCGCATAGCGCCGAGCGTAAGTAAGCGCAGAGCCTAGCGCTTGGTGATCGGCGCCGATGGCGGCGACGGGGTAAAGGCTTTCCTCGCACTGACCGGTCTTGTCGTGAACAATGCGCGTGGCAACTTGCAATGCGCTTCCGTCAATCCGCGTCGGCTGTAAAATGGTAAGGCCAAAGCGCGCGAAGTGCGGGCGGATCGCTGACAGAACGTCCGTGATGTCGGCGTACTTGTACGAGTACTCGAACTCGTTGCCGCTCTTGCTCTTGCCCTTCACCTTAGCGGTGCGGTTCTTGCCGACTTCCGGCAGCGTCGCTTGTGCAGCGCGCAAGGCTTCGTAGAGGCCAGCGAACTCTTCACGCTCTGGAGTTTCTTCGCGCTTCGGTTTGATCTGTGCTACGGTCATGTGATTAGCTCCCGAACCACTCGCGAACTTCCGGCGCCAGCGTCGCGTCTGCCGTGTCGATCAGGTTGCAGACGTAATCGTCAGCGTTGAACTGCTGGCGCTCGTGCGCCTTCGTCGCTTTGATGCATTCAGCGAGATCGCGGAGCGCGTTGATCGCAGCGCCGCGCTTTAGGGCGAGTTGTTCAGAATTGCGGTTGAACCACTGATTGCGCTCGAACGCGGTCTTATCTGACCAGAGCTGATCGGCTTCGTATGAGTAGGCCAGGGACATGTGACGCCTCCAAATCGGTATGGTCAAACCTTTGCACAAAGTAAATTCGCTTGCAAGGGGCTGGACAAACATTTTAAGAAATGGTTACGATGCGCCGCATGAGTGTTAACGAAGTCACCCGCACGCCGCTTGCGAAATGGATGTTTCGCTTTGGTGTCTCAGGGCGCGAGCTGTCTAACCGCACTGGCGTTTCAGAAGCGATCATCTCTCGGCTTAAAACTGGGGATGAGGTGCGCATCAGTGAGGACACGCGGAGCAAGATTTTGGAGGCTACGGGCCTGAAGCGGCTTTAACCAAACGTTGACGACTGCGCCGAATGGGGCGCACAAAATAGCAGCCCGGCCAGCCTCTCACCGCCGACCGGGCCAGTTCACAAAACGCCATCGGATTATGGGAAACGATGAAAGCGCCCTGTCAGACCCGCCCCATGCTGGGCGATCATAGCACGCGAACGCTGGCTGTTAATAACTCGTTCCACACGGGTTATGGGAAATGACCGAAGCGCTCGCACTCATCATAGGCCTCGCATGGGGCTTCTGCGCTGGCGTCGCTTTTACGCGGAGCGCCAAGCCATGAGCTTCCGCACTGAAACCATAGGCGACGCCGTTCTGTATCTGGGCGATTGCAGAGAGGTTCTGCCTACGCTCCAGCGCGTCGATGCTGTGGTGACTGATCCGCCTTATGGGATCGCGTACAAGTCGCCCGCTGGTCGCGGCATGACTGAACGGGGCGATTATCCCGTCATTTACGGCGACACAGAGCCTTTTGATCCGGCGCCATGGCTGGGTTTCCCGCAAGTCGTTTTCTTCGGGGCCAATCACTTCGCGGACAAGCTTCCTGCATCAGCGCAGTGGCTAATCTGGGACAAGCGCGACGGCGGCACGCCGAACAACAACAGCGATTGCGAGCTTGCTTGGGCTAAGCGTGGCGGCTCTGCGCGCCTCATTCGGCACCTCTGGAACGGGATGCTGAAGGCGTCTGAGCGCGATGATTGCCGCGCGCATCCAACACAGAAGCCCATCGAAGTCATGCGCTGGGTTATCGAAACGGCGGCGCCCGACGCCAGCACCATTCTCGACCCCTTCATGGGCTCTGGCACAACAGGCGTTGCCTGTATCAAGCTAGGCCGCAAGTTCATCGGCATCGAGATCGAAGAGAAGTATTTCGACATCGCGCGCCGTCGCATTGAAGAGGCTTGGAAGCAGCCCCGGCTCTTTGAAGAGCCGCGATCAAAGCCCGTGCAGGAGACGCTTAACTTAGGAACGTAGCAACCGCGTGGGGAAGCCCGCTGCGGGGCCGAACCACGTTCAAAAACCGAGGGGAGGCGAACTTGAATCGCACAGGTATGGCATGGAGCGAATTTGAAGTCGCGCTCGTGCGCAAGCTTTGGACCGAAGGCCTAAGCGCTGGTCAAATCTCCGCGCAACTTCAGGGCCGATCACGTAACGCTGTCATTGGTGTTGTGCATCGCTTGGGCATGCCGAAGCGCGTTACTCAGGGTCGCGCTTATGTGCCGCGCAAGGCGATGCGGCGCAAGCCGCGCCCAAGCAACCGCCCCGTTGCGAAGCCATCCGCACCAAAGCCGCTTCCAGCGCGCAACATGCACGTCACGCGGCTGAAGCCGATACCGACGCCTGAGAAGAAGCCGAACAAGTTTGACGACTCACCCGCTTCGCAAGCCGCCGCCGCTCTGCTTGGCGCCGCGTACAAGCGCGAGGGCTTGCGCCTGTGACCCTTCCGCTCGCCCTCGAAGAGTCCGAAGCCGTGCTTGGCGCGATCCTGTTTAATCCGGGCTGGATTGATCACGCCAAGCTCAACGCTTCGCACTTCTACGACCCGACGCACGCTGCGCTCTGGGATGAGTTCAAGCAGCGCCAGCGTGACGGTCGGCTGATCGACATGCTGTCGCTGCGGGAATGGGCCAAGGCCAACTTCCGCGATCTTGGCGGCGTCGAGTATCTGCTGAAGCTCAGCGATCGCGGCGCCGTCACGACTGCGCAGATCGCTGGCTATGGCGACGCAATCCGTGACGCCTCCCGCCGTCGCGCCACGATTGAAGCTGCACGCATCGCAATCAACGAAGCCGAGAAGGGCGACACCGACGCGCTCACGGCTCTCGAACAACGCCTTCAGGAGATCGCCTCAAATGACACGGATGCGGATGCATGGGAGCGATTGGGTGTTCTTGCGTGTGAAAGCGTCGAGCGCTCGATTCTCGGAGAGACGAAGGGAATTAGCACAGGCTTTCCTTCGCTGGATCGCGCTACTGGAGGTGTCCAGCCTGGAACGCTTTGGGTTGTTGGCGGCGCTACGTCGATGGGCAAGAGCGTATTTGGCGCGGGCCTCGGAAGAAACATCGCCGCGCAGGGATTTGGCGTTGGCGAAATCCACCTCGAAATGGACGCAACGCAAATCGGGCTTAGAGCGTCAACGGCACTCGCCTTCAGCGCGGACCCGAAAGGCGACGGGGCGGACAACCCACACTACCTCACCGCCCAACGGGGCGGCTTAAGCGAGCGACAACAGGCGCGCTTGATTGGCGCATCCAAAGCCGCTGCCTCGCTTCCGATCTACACAGACGCACGCGCCGGCCGTTCTCTCTCACAGATCGAAGCGGCAGCCCGGCGCCTATTCCGCAAGATGCGCCGCGAAGGCATCAAGCCTGGGGCGCTCATAATCGACCACGAGGGCCTGATAGCGCCCGAACCCGGCTCGCGCTTCCCAAGCCAGCTAGAGCGCGCCAACGCCCGCTCTGAGGCGCTGCTGGCGATGGCAAAGCGTTTGGGTGTGGCGGTCATCGCACTCAGCCAGATCACGAAGGAAGGCTCCAGAGCCGATGGCGAGGAGCGCCTGCCGACCGCGCAGGATCTGAACTACGGCGGGGCGCTTAGCCAAGCGGCGAGCGTGGTCATCCTTATTAGCCGCAAGGCCTACCATGCCGAGCGCAAGCCGAAGCACCTGCGCGAGCCGAAGGACGAGGCGGACCTGAAGTCTCGGGAATGCACGCTGGTCGTGGACAAGGCGCGCGGCGGCCAGCGTTCGCAGATCACCGTCTGGATGGACATGCCAACCGCGGCGGTCTGGGAATGAGCGTCCAAGCGATCACCTGGGCGCTGCAACAGCGCGTGCGGTCAGCGACGCACAAGGCCGTGCTGCTGGTCTTGGCAAACCGCATGGACCCCACCGGTTTCGGCTGGCCCTCGCAAAAGCTGGTCGCGAAGGAGAGCCAGTGCTGCGAGCGCACAGTGCGGAAAGTGCTGAAGGATTTGGAGGACGACGGCGTGCTGATCCGCAGTGATCGCCGCCGCAAAGACGGCTCCTACACGTCTGACACAGTGCAGTTCGCAATGCCAATGGACCCAGCGGCAAATCCTGCCGGTGGTGAACCAGAGGCAAATCCTGCCGACGGCAAATCCTGCCAGCGGCAGGATACGACCGATCCAGCGGCAAATCCTGCCGGACTCACTTCGTTTGAACCAAACACTAAGAACCCAAAGGTAGCGGCCCCGAAGGAGCCGCCTCCCAACCTCCCCGAAGCTCTGGCGAGCTACAACGAAGCCGCTGAGCGCTGCGGGTGGGTCGTCTGCAAGGCCTTCACGGAAAACCGGCGCATCGCAGCCAGAGCCACTTGGCGCAGGCTTGGTGGACAGGCTGGCTGGTCGAACCTGATCGCAGCAGCCGAGCGTCAAAGCTTCTTGGGCGGCGCGAACGATCGCCAGTGGCGGATGGATTTCGATTTCATCCTGAAGCCGTCCAACGCCGCGAAGATCCTCGACGGCAAGTACCTCACCGCTTCTGAGCGCGACACCGAACCGGACAGCGACGAGCGCAAGCGCAGGCTGTGGGTTTTCGAGACCTACGGCGAGTGGAGACCCGATTGGGGTCCAAAACCAAACCAGGGAGCCAAGCCATGAACATCAGCATCAATCCGCACTGGGCCAAGCTGAAGGCTCACGGGATCAAAACGCTCGGGCATGAGGGCTTCGCTGACTTCCTGCGCTTCGCAGCCCAGAGCACGCGCAATCTCGGCCCTGAGGGCATGAGCGACCATTTCGAGTTCAGCGCGTCGGTTGTCGAGATGGAGGGCAAGCGCCATGCAGCGCCCTGAGGAGCAGCTACACAAAGCCTGCGTAGCGTATCTCCGCGCCGCGCTTCCGAAGCCGTGGCTGTGCTGGCACACGGCAAACGGCGGCGGCCGAAGCAAAGCAGAAGCAGGCATCCTCAAAGCTATGGGCGTTCTGGCAGGGATGCCTGACTTGTTTGTGTGCGGGCCATCACCGAGCACGCCATTCATGGCGCCGTTCATCATCGCCATCGAGTTCAAAGCCCCGCCCAAGCGCTTGCGCACTGGCGGCCCATCCAAAGCCCGTCCGCGGCTCAGCCCCGCTCAGCTCGCACGCCAAGCCGACCTAGGCGCATGTGGCGTGCCGTATCTCGTCATCGATGACTTAGCCGACATGGTGCAGGCGCTTCGTGCGCTTCACGTTCCGCTGCGTGGGAGGGCGATGTGAAGCACGAACCCTTCCACGACGAACGCCTATCACCTCAGCAAAACAAAGCGGTTGAGATGCTGCGCAACGGCTTCACCCGCGCCGAGATTTGCGACGAGATGGACATACACCCGAAGCATCTCAGCGTGTTGTTCTACAACGTGCGCAGGCAGGGCATCGACATTCCGAAGGCCAAGTCTGGCAACCCGCGTCCGGGCAAAATCCCAATTCAGAAGCTGCTCGCGCTTTACGCCACACTTGAGCAGCGCGGCTTCAAAGGCGCTGGCCTCTGGCGAACGATGTCCGAGCGAACCGGGCTTTCCATCAACTGTATGCGGGTTCGCATTTGGCGCTACCACAAGGGCATCGGCCCTCGCTACGCGATTGAAGAGGGGCAAGCAGCATGAGCCAGCTACTAGAAAAAGACCGTCAGGCTCAGTGGGCCGAACGCAAAGAGCAAGGCGCACCGCGTCGGCGCAAGTCCGAGTGGGTCATCGAGCAGATGCGCAAAGCGCTCCCGCTCGATCACGTCCACCTGGCCAACCGCCTCATGGATCTGCACGCCACAGCCGAGGGCGTAAAGCTCGCAGGCTATGAGCGCATCCAAGGCGGGGGCAACAGCCGAGAAGGGGCCATGGCTGCGCGCTGTGACGCCATGCGCTCGCTTAACGGGTTCGACGCTGCCGTACGCTCACGGCTCGGCGCTAACGGCTCACGGTGCTTCTGGGCGATTGCATGGGGCAACAGCCTAGCCGAGACGATCCGGGCTTGCGAGTATTCGCGCGGCTCACACGGCACGGCAAAGCGGCTGGTCCAGCTCGTGATGATTGCGGCACAGGAGTACGACGACCTGTGCCGTGGCGATCAGCAGAGTCAGTTCGCCATCGTCGCTTGACAGCACAACGCAAATCACCCCATGAAATTGTCATAGTCACAAATTGCGCGCCCGGAGAGCTTAACCGCTTTTCGGGCGCCATAGTTTCTGGCGGCGGCTCTGGTGGGCGACGCAATTTTGTCACCCCCTCTCGGCCCGTGATCGTCCGCGCACCCGTTCGCCAGAATCCCTATCAGCGTCAGCAAAGCGCGGTTCGTTCTTGTGGCGCGCTGGCTGGACCTCCCCCAGTCGGCGGGCGCTGACCATTCCCAACCCAGGAGACAGACCTATGGCGAAGAAAGCAAAGAAGGCAGCGAAGAAGACCGCGCCGAAGAAAGCCAAGGCTGTCCGTTCTCAGGGTCGCGGAAAATGAACTTTACCCGATCCCAGCTCCATGAGCGCATAACCGACCTGTCGGGGATGCTCCGGGCAGCGCAAGAGAACAAGCGCCTTACGGCTGAGAAGCGTGTCGAACAGGACCGTCTCACAGCCCTTGCCCGGCAGGCGGACGAGAAGGCCGACGAGCAACTGGCGGACGTGATCGAGCAATTGCGCGACGCTAACCGCCAGTATGCCGATGCTGTGGAAGAGATTATCGCCCCTCCCGCGCCGGCGCAGTTCACGACCGAGGAGATCAACGCTCCGGGCTTCTGGAATCCTGCCGCTGTCGAAGGCGCAGACTTCCAAGCCCAAGCCATTCAAAACGGCATGGATCGCATTGGCGAAGCACTGGACGCGGCTCGCTCGTGACCTGGCTCATTTTCGCAGGCGCACTCGTAGTAGCTTCCATGCTGATCTACCAAGCCTGGAAGAAGGGCCGGTAACGTGGGCCACGCCCTAGGCGCATTCATAGGCCTATTGCTGTTCCTTCTGGCCCTCCAAGCGTTCGGGATGCTGTGATGCTGACCAAGGACACGGTTACGTTTGAGGTCTGGTGGGATGAGTGCTGCCGCCTTGATCCGGGCAATCTCGCAGAGCACGAGTTAAGCCCTCCTCCTGCGGGATTTTCTGACGTTTGGCTGGCGGTTTATCGCGGCGGCTTTACGCCAGAGGAGGCAACCGCAGAAGCACGCATCACCGCTTGGCTTGAGAGCCTAGACGAGCCAAGGCCGCCGACGCTCCGTGTGGTGCCGCATGCCTGACCCCAAGCGCATAGACCTAAAGGTCGTAAACGAGGACTACGTAGCTCCAGCAGGTGCAACGCCTCACCAGCAGCTAGAAGCAAGGCTCGCCGCTGCGATCAAGGAAGGCAAGCGCAGGGCCAATGCAGAGCTATCCAAGCGCATTGAGGAAGTAGCCAGCGCTCAGATCAAGGGCGTGAAGGCTGCACACCTCGATGAGCTAAACCGCTCCGGCCGCATCGTATCCAAAGCCGCACACAGAGACGGACTTCTCCAAGGCGTAGTCCTAGGCATGGTCGCAGCGATCGCAGTAGGGCTAGCGACATGGACCGTACTTCGTGAAGTGGTCATTACAAACGTTAACGTAGCGCGCACGCCTGCTGCTGCTGTGCCGGTACTTCAAGACAATTACACCCCGCCAAGCTATGCGCGGGATAATCCGAGAGAGCCGGGCGACGCGCCGCGGTAGAAAAACAATCAACGGAAATCAGAATTGGCCAAAGGCGGAAAGCGAGAGGGCGCCGGTCGCCCTAAGGGCTCGCCCAACCGGACCACGACGCAGGTAAAGGACATGATCCTAGAAGCGCTCGATGGCGCTGGTGGCGTGGACTATCTGCAAGAGCAGGCAAGGGATAACCCGACAGCGTTTCTAACCCTCGTCGGCAAGGTGCTCCCGCTACAGTTGGCCGGCGGCGATAAGCCACCTACGGGCGGCGTGGCGTTCATTTGGCTGCCGAGCAGCGAGTAATCCCATACGCGCCGCGGCGCTTGTTCATCCCGTATCACACACGGAGACAGCGCTGGGCGGTGATGGTGGCTCACCGACGCTTCGGGAAGACAGTCGGCACGATAAACGACCTCATCAAGCGGGCGATCGAGCTAAAGCGTGACCATGGCCGGTATGCCTACGTTGCGCCGTTCCTGAGCCAAGGCAAGGAAATCGCCTGGGAGTACCTGAAGCGGTTCGCTGAGCCTGCGATCACGGACAAGAACGAGTCTGAGCTTTGGGTAGAGGTATGCGGCAAGGCCCGCATACGGATACACGGGGCAGATAACCCTGATCGCCTTCGCGGCGCTTACCTCGACGGGGTGGTGCTGGACGAATACGCCGACATGCGCCCTAGCGTATGGGGCGAGGTAATCCGGCCCATGCTGGCAGACCGGCAGGGCTGGGGCACGTTCATCGGCACGCCGAAGGGTCGCAACGAGTTCTTCGACATCTGGGACCGAGCCCAGAAGGACGAAGAGAACTGGTTCGCTATGATGCTGCGGGCCAGCGCAACGGGCATCTTGCCCAAGAGCGAGTTGGAAGAAGCCCGGCGCGACATGACGCCGGAGCAGTATGACCAGGAATTTGAATGTTCATTTGAGGCGGCCATCTTGGGCGCGTACTTCGGCAAAGAGGTTGCCGAGGCTGAGCGCGCCGGCCGCATCTGCGAACTGCCATACGAGCGCAGCTTGCCTGTGCATACGGCATGGGACTTGGGCATCGGGGATTCGACCGCGATCTGGTTCTTCCAGGTGGTTGGGTCTGAGATACGGGTGATCGACCATTACGAGGCGCACGGGCAGGGCCTGCCGCACTATGCGGGCGTGCTCGCAGCCAAGGGCTACAGGTACGGCGAAGACTACGTGCCGCACGACGCTAAGGTCAGAGAGCTAGGCACAGGCCGCACGCGGATTGAGACGCTGCAACAGCTAGGGCGCAACCCTAAGCTGGTCCCGCAGCATAAGATCATGGACGGCATCAACGCGGCGCGGCTTTCCATGCCTGTGGTGTGGTTTGATCGCTTCAAGTGCGCGGACGGCATCGAGGCGCTGAGGCAGTATCGCGCTGACTTTGACGAGAAGACGCGGGCCTTCAAGGATGCGCCGCGACACGATTGGACGAGCCACAGCGCGGATGCGTTCCGTTACTTGGCTATGGCCTGGCGCGAGATGGTTCCGCAGCCGGAGCGTCCGCGAGAACCGAAACAACTCATCATCAACCCGGCGCCTGGCGAGAAGACCACGGCGACGTTCAACGACATAGCAGGGCCACTTGGACAGAGACGGCGTGAAGAAGAGCGTATCTAGTGGCTGAAGCCGCCGAGCAGCAGACCAATGACGTGCTGGAGAAGCCCGCCACCAATACGGCAGAGCTTGCGCGTCAGTGGAATGCAGAGATCAGCACGGCTGAGAAGCAGCACTCCAAGTGGCATGAGCGCGCTAAGAAGACGGAGCGCATTTACAACGACGAACGCGACCTAAGCACGGGCCGGGCGCGTAAGTTCAATATCCTCTGGTCCAACGTCGAGACGCAGCGGCCTGCGGTCTACATGCAGACGCCGAAGTGTCAGGCGGTGCGGCGCTATCGCGATCGCGACCCGTTGGCCCGGTTCTGCTCAATGCTCATTGAGCGCACAGTTCAGACGAGCTGCGAGCTTTACGACTTCGATCATACGATGGATCAGGCCGTACGTGACAGGCTTGTGGTCGGGCGTGGCCAAGCGTGGGTCTTCTATGAGCCTACGATCGTCGGCCAGGGCGAAGACGAAGCGCTGGCGTACGAGAACGTCTATGCCGACTATCTGCCTTGGCAGGACTTCCTGCACAGCGTCAGCCGCACATGGTCTGACGTGTGGTGGGTCGGCCGGCGCTTCTATAAGACGCGTCGCGAACTGAAGAAGTGGCTGCAAGAGAAGGGCCTCGATCCCAACAAGGCCAACGCGATCAAGCTGGATTACAGCGTTGAGGGTTCCAAGTCCGACGATGGCCTGAAAGACGAGCGCAACAAGGCGCAGATTTGGGAGATATGGGACAAGCGCGGCGGCAAGGTCCGCTTCGTAGCCCCTGGATCGGGTGAAGAGAGCTACCTAGGCGATCTGCCGCCGAAGCCACAGTTCCGCGACTTCTTCCCGTGCCCGCGTCCGTTGCTCTCGACCACGACGCCCAAGAGCCTAATGCCGACGCCAGACTATGCGCTGTATCAGGACCAAGCCGAAGAACTGAACCAGACGCAGGCGCGCATTGCGGTGCTGACGAAGGCGCTCCGCGTCGCCGGATGGTACAACGCGAGCAACAAGGACATTCGTTTGGTCCTTGAAGGCGCGGATAACGAGATGATTCCGGTCGAGAACTGGGCGATGTTTGCCGAGGGCGGCGGCAAGGGCAACATCGAGTGGTTCCCGGTCGAGCAAGTCGCGATCGTTCTGGAAAAGCTATACCTGATCCGCGATCAGGCCAAGCAGACGCTGTACGAAGTGTCAGGCATCGGAGACATTCTCCGCGGCAACACCGACCCGGACGAGACGGCGACAGCGCAAGGCATCAAGGCCAAGTGGGGCTCGCTCCGTGTTCGCCGCATTCAGAAAGACGTGCAGCGCTTCGCGGCCGACATCATGCGGCTTAAGGCCGAGGTGATCTCGGAGCAGTTTGGCGAGCGCTCGATCCTGCAAATGGCGGGCGTCGATCAGGAGCTATTGGCCAAGTACGTGCCAATGCCGCCGCCGCCACAGATGCCGCCACAGGCTCAACAGCTTGCGCAGCAGAACCCGGCCGCGGCGCAACAGCTTCAGCAGCAGATGGCCCAGCAGCAACAACAACAGCAGGCCATGGCGATCAAGCAATTCATAGCCGAGGCGATGAAGCTGCTTCGCGACGACACGGCCCGCAACTTCCGCATCGACGTGGAAAGCGACTCGACGCTGGAGCCTGACCAGCAGGAAGAGAAGCAGACGGCTGTTGAGTTCATGACTGCGATCGGCGCGTTTATGAAAGAAGGCCAGCCGCTCGTCATGTCAGGGCCGGAGGGCGCAAAGCTCTTTGGCGAGATGCTGCTCTTTGCGACGCGCCGCTTCGATAACGTGGATCAGCTTGAACAGGTGATCGAACAGGCCGTTGAGGCATGGTCGAAGCCCAAGCCGCCAGCGCCAGACCCAGAGATGATGAAGGTCGAAGCGCAGATCAAAGGCAAGCAGGCCGAACTGAAGATGAAGCAAGAAGGCCAGCAGGCCGACCTCGGCATGAAGAAGGAAATGCACCAGCTCGACATGACGGCGAAGGTTCAAGAGGTGAAGCTCGACGCTGCGGTGAGCCAAATGGAAGCGCGGCAGCGCGCACAGGAAGGCCAGCAGAAGCTTCAACTTCAGGCCGCACAGGGCGAGCAACAGTTACGCCAAGGCGAGCAGCAAGCGGCCCTAGCCGAGCGCCAGGGCGAGCAGAAGATGAACATTGCCGAGCGCATGGCGCAGTTCAAGAAATCGCAGACAGAAGGCGCACCGCCTGAATGAGTGAAGACCAAGACCCATTTCTGGACCTCTTGGAACGCTTTGCCGGCCGCGGCGTGACGCTGAAGCAGGGCAACACAACGCTGGATATGATCCGGCATCTGCTCGACGTGGTGGAGGAGCAGGACGTTCGCATTCGCGCGCTTGAAGACGGCCATCGCCGCTTGCGTGGTGAGCAGGCATTGCTGAGCGAACAGACGCCGGGCGAGCCGAAGATAGGGCCTATCGGTGGCGAGACCGGTTAGCATCGTCACATCTGGCGCTCCGCCGTTCGTGAGCGTGAGTAGCGGGGCTCCCATTGCGACGCCTGTTGCTGACGGCAAGGGGCCGCCGATTACGTTGGTGTCGTCAGGAGCGCCGCCGATTGTTTTGTTAAGCGATGACGGCACAGCTCTTGCCGGGCTTTCGTGGGCGCCAGATGCGTCTTACGCCTGGGATTTCATAACCAACGAGGCGCGCTTCGCTGGCAATTACGAAGGCGTTCTCTCCAACACCCCGAACTGGACCTTTACCCGCGCCTCCACTGGCTACGCTCAAACGTCTGCTGGTGCTCTGACTGCCTTTGCATCAGGCGAACTTCGCAGAACAGATAAGGGCGTGCTTATAGAAGGAGCGGGGACTAATCTGTGCTTGCAGTCGCAGGACTTCGCGACAACGTGGGCCCGCCTTCGGATCAATGCGTTTGGCTCTGGGTCTGTTGTAAACGCAACAACTGCTCCTGACGGCACGAGCACGGCAGATTTCATCTGCGAGGACACCAACAACGACACGCACTTTATCCGCCAAGCGGTGACGGTTTCCTCGGGCGTTGCGCACACGTTTTCAGTTTATGCGAAAGCCGGAACGCGCAGCATTGTCACGGTTGGCGAGTCTGCAACGACGTTGCGAACGGCAACGTTCGACCTTTCAGCAGGGACGGTCTCAAACGTAGGCGGCAGCATAACGGCAACGATCACGGCGCTGGCAGACGGTTGGTATCGTTGCGCGATCACCTACACCACGGCCAGCACCACGTTCAATGCTGACATTGGCACTCGCACAACCAGCGGGGCAGGGTTTCAGACTTACACCGGTGACGGCGCCTCCGGCCTCTACCTCTGGGGCGCTCAACTAGAAGCCACAGCTTACGCCTCAAGCTATGTTCCAACTACAACAGGCTCAGCAACAAGAGCAGCAGACTCTCTCACTGTTACGGGGGTAACGGGGCTGGATTTCCCTCTGACGCTTTTTGCTCAATTCAGCAGGGCTGTGGATACGGGCGCGAACGAAGCGCTGTTTGCTGTTGACGCTGGCTCAGACAATGAGCGCGTCATGGTGCGGGTGGAAGCGGCAGATCGTTTCTCTGGAAATCAACGCGCGGCATCTACGGACGTGGCGGCCGAGATTGTGACAGGGGCGCTCGCAGTTGGCACTGTTTACAAAGGTGCAACGCGGTTTGCGCTCAATGACGTGAAGTCCGCGCGTGGCGGAACGCTGAGCACTGGCGACACATCGGCAGCGGTTCCAAGTACGCCAACAACAATTC
>Ga0209277_10000675_pt1 | contig 16998 bp, 19 predicted proteins | sample JI81AbrownDNA_FD_187503 | JGI IMG/M metagenome (GOLD analysis project Ga0209277, IMG submission 187503) | Wastewater effluent complex algal communities from Wisconsin, to seasonally profile nutrient transformation and Carbon sequestration -... | ecosystem: Engineered > WWTP > Effluent > Algae... | reverse complement strand
GTTGTTCCGGCAACACCAGCAGCCCCACGCACGCTGCTGCCTGCGGTGTGAAGATGGCTGGTGAAACCACGGCCAGCACGCGCACCAGCAGCAGCGAACCAAAGCTGGGCATCAGGGCCGACAGACCCAGAAAAACCGCATACCACAGCAGCGACAGCGTCAACAGGCGCCGCCGGTCCCACCCGGCCACAATGCTGGCAAACAGGGGCGCGCCCAGACACATCACCACCGCTGCTGCGGTAATCAGCTGGCCGGCCACCGCAACCGATATATCCAGCGAACTGCTGATGTCATTGAGGGTGCCGGGCGCCACCATCACCCCCGTGCCAATGACAAAGTTGCCAAAGAGCAGAGGCCAGAGAACTTTGGGCAGCGCGCTGCCAGCGCGGGCGGTCAAGGCAGCGGGACCTAGAGGTAGAAGGCTTCGACCTTGCCCTTGAGCTTGATCAGCAGCGGTTTGCCTCTGCGGTCCACTGTCTTTCCTGCCGGAACCTTGACCCAGCCTTCGCTGATGCAGTATTCCTCGACGTCCATGCGCTCCCTGTCATTGAAGCGGATGCCGATATCGTGCTCAAACACGGCCGCCACATGGTGGGGGCTGCGTGGATCCACACAGAGGTGGTCGGGAAGTGGGGGGCGGGAAGTGGTATCGGTCATGGGGTATTTGTATCGGCAAAGCGAGACCCCAAGTCTAATGGACCGGTGGCGCACAATAATCGCACCCTCACCGTTCCAGAAAGCCCACGCCATGCGCAAACTTATTGTTCCCGCGACCTTCACGGCCCTTGTACTGTCAATGCAGGGTGTCTGCGCCCAAACCCCGGAGCAGCGCAGCACGCTGACAGACCAGCGCGAAGTGGCCGTCACCATCTACAACGACAACCTGGCGCTCGTGAAAGACCAGCGCCGGATCCAGCTCAAGACTGGTGCCACGGCGCTGGCATTCCGGGATGTGAGTGCCCGCATGCGGCCTGAAACCGCGCTGTTGCGCAGCGTCAGCGCACCTGGTGCGCTGAGTGTGCTGGAGCAGAACTTTGACTTTGACCTGCTCACCCCCCAGAAGCTGCTGGAGAAATATGTGGGTCAGACGGTCAACGTGGTACGTACCAATCCGGCTACGGGCAATGAGACCACCGAGTCCGCCACGGTGCTGTCGGCCAACAACGGCGTGGTGCTGCAAATCGGCCAGCGCATCGAGACCGGTATTCCCGGCCGCCTGGTGTTTGGCAGCGTACCGGCCAACCTGCGCGACCGGCCCACCCTGGTGATGTCCCTGGATAACACGGCTGCTGCGGTGCAGGATGTGGAGCTCAGCTACCTGACCGCTGGACTGGCCTGGAAGGCGGACTATGTGGTGGAGCTCAACGCAGCCGATGACCGGCTGGACATGTCGGGCTGGGTCACGCTGACCAACACCAGCGGAACCAGTTACCGCAATGCCCGGTTGCAACTGGTGGCGGGCGACGTGAACCAGGTGGCACCCGAGTTGGCACAGCGCGGGCGTGCGGTGCTGATGGCCGCACCGGCCATGGCCAAGGCATCGAGCGACGTGGCGCAGGAGTCGCTGTTTGAATACCACCTGTACACCTTGGGCCGTCCCACTACGATTGCCGAGAACCAGACCAAACAGGTCGCCCTGCTGTCGGCCAGCGGCGTGCCTGCCCGCAAGGAGCTGCTGTTGCGCGGCAACGATTACTACTACCAGAGCAGCGTGGGCGAGCTGGGGCAAAAGCTCAAGGTGGCGGTATATGTGGAGTTTGAGAACAAGGAAAGCGCGCGCCTGGGAATGCCCCTGCCCAAGGGCGTCATCCGTGTCTACAAAAAGGATGCGTCGGGCAACGCACAGTTCATTGGTGAAGACCGGATAGACCACACGCCCAAGGGCGAGAAGGTACGCCTCAAGCTGGGTGATGCCTTTGATGTGACCGCCGACAAGAAGCAGACCGACTTCAAGAAGCTGGGCGGTACCGGCAAATACAACGCGGTGTTCGAAAGTGCCTACGAAATGGTGCTGAAGAACGCCAAGAAAGAAGCCGTTGTAGTGACTGTGCAGGAGCCGATGCCCGGCGACTGGCAAATCCTGTCTGCCAGCCACCCCCATACCAAAGGCGCCTCGAACACAGCCGTCTGGAGTGTGCCGGTCCCCGCCGAGGGCCGGATAGTCCTGACGTACCGCGCACTGGTCCGCTATTGAAGAAGTAGGGGCAACTGGCAGGGCGGGGGAGGATGCAAGAGAATTTGCACCATATTGGTGCAAATTCAGGTGAATTTGGTATGGCGAACGAAAAATTTTTCTAAATTTTTAAAAATAGGCCTAAATACCGGCCTAAATCTGTCGTTAAGAAACGTACGTCAGCATCTAAAAGTCACCGGAGGGGCTTCACCGCCTTAACCAAAATGCAGTTGCCATCCATTGATCGAACCCCGAATGTGCGCCCCGCCGGCGCAGATTTGGCTTCGTCTGGGGCAAACAGGGTGATCCCGGTTGCTCCGGTCAACCCGTCCGTCCAGGCGCATCCGTCCATCGAGCCCACACCGGGCGTGGTGAACCTGGTGAACCCGGCGCTGCAACGGCAGCAGCCCACCGAAGGTGAGCCGGTGTACACCAGCGTGGCCGATCCGCTGCAGAACAAGGTGCAGGAAAAAGCCCCCCACGACTGGACCATCCATCGGCCTACGCCGGAAAAGGTGGAGGACCCACCGCCCAAGCCCCTTTCGCAAGTGCTGATGGACCATTTGCGCACCATGTGGACGGCCAGTGCCAGCGCGATCCAGATCGAACAGGTGAAGGAACAAGTTACGCCGGCCGAGCCCGCTGTGCCAACCCAGGTTCCCGGTGATCTGGCCAGGGAAATCCTGACTTACCAGCCAACCAGAATCAAGAAGACCGAGAACGTCTGAGTCCGGTCACCGGCGTTCGCTTGATCGCCATTCTGCAGGGTTGCCCTACCATAGCGGCCATGCACACCACAGCCCTTGTACTTTTCTCCGGTGGACAGGATTCCACCACCTGCCTTGCGCACGCCTTGTCGCGCTATGAGCGCGTTGAAACCGTCGCTTTTGACTATGGTCAACGCCACCATGTGGAGCTGGATGCCCGTTTGAATGTGCTGCGCGAAATCCAGGCGCAGTTTCCGCAGTGGGCGCCCAAGCTGGGCGAAGACCATCTGCTGGATCTGGCGGTGTTGGGCAAGGTGAGTGAAACCTCGCTGACGCGCGACACGGCTTTCAAGATGGAGGCCAGTGGCCTGCCCAACACCTTTGTGCCCGGGCGTAACCTGCTGTTCCTGACCCTGGCCGCCGCACTGGCCTACCGCCGCGGTCTCCAAGTGCTCGTGACCGGGGTGTGCGAAACAGACTACTCCGGCTACCCCGACTGCCGCGATGACACCATGAAGGCCATGCAGCTGGCACTCTCGCTGGGGATGGACCAGCGTTTCCTGATCGAAACTCCGCTAATGTGGATCGACAAGGCTGCAACCTGGGAGCTGGCGTGGGAGCTGGGCGAAAAGTCGGGTGTGCCCAACGGCGGACAGGCGCTGGTGGACCTGATCGTGGAACACACCCATACCTGCTACCTGGGCGACCGGGTGCATCGTCAAGTTTGGGGATATGGCTGCGGTACTTGCCCGGCCTGTGAATTGCGGGCCAATGGATTCAAAAAAAAGCGGACCCATGGGCCCGCTGTTCTGGAAAAGTAAATTAGCTTACTTTTTTTCTGCCAATGCTTTGCATTCGGCTTTCATTTTTTCGTCAGCGGTTTTGGGGTCCATTTTTTTGCATGCTTCCGCTTTTTCTTTCTCTTTCATGGCACCACCATGGGATCCAGCGAGCGCGCTGAATGACATGGTTGCGAATGTGGTTGCTACCAAGACGGCCAAAAGTTTGTTCATAGGTGAACTCCAATATTAAAGAAATGCTGCCAACGGAATAGGTGGCGAGCCAATGTACAACAAACATGAGGGCGTTTACGTTGACAGGTTTATTCAAACAGATTGCCGAGCCATTGGTGGTAGCGCTCATGGTGCTGGCAACCGCCAGTTCCACCTATGCGGCACCGAGAACTCCGGGCGACGCAGCAGAAGTGCTGGAAAAACTCCCGCTTCAGGCGCGCGACGCCGCGGCACGGGAATTGTCCGGATTGCGCACTGCGCTGGCCAATGCGCCTACCGATGCCGTCGCCGCAGCGCGGCTGGCCGAGGCCTACTTTGATATGGCCGCAGCGCGGGGCGATCCGCGCTATGTGGGGTATGCAGAGGCCGTAGTCAACCGCTTTCCCCAACCCTTGCCCCTGGACTTGCTGAGCCTGCGTGCGGTGCTGCGCCAATACCGCCACGATTTTGCGGGTGCACTGGCCGACCTTTCCGATGTGTTGAAGCGCGACCCCACGTATGCGATGGCCCATGCCTGGCGGGGCGCCATCTTTTTGGTGCAGGCTGACTATGCAGCGGCACAAAAAGAATGCGCGGCCCTTTATGGCCTGGGTCGTAACAACCTGGGGGACGCCTGTCAGGGACTCGCCCAGGCCTATGGCGGTCAGCTGGATGCGGGTTATCGCACTCTGCAGAGAGCACTGGAGCGCGTGAACGATGCCGATAGCCGTCTGTGGGTGCTGACCCGCCTGGGTGAAATCGCTGTCTGGCGGGGTCTGCCAGTGCAGGCTCAGGCGCATTACACGGCGGCGTTGGCACTGGGGCGCGACGACGTGTATTTACTGGCAGCCTGGTCTGATTTTTTGATCGATGCCCGCCGCTATCAGGAGGTGGTTGAGTTATTGGTTGCCTGGGAGTCTTCTGACAGCCTGCTGTTGCGCCTGGCCGAGGCTGAGGCCGCATTGCAGCTGCCTGCGGCGGCCAGGCATGTGCAAGTGCTGACTGACCGCTACGCCGCCGCGCGCGCCCGGGGTGACACCACGCACCGCGCCGAAGAAGCCCGGTTCGAGCTGCGCCTGCGCAAAGACCCGGTCACCGCAGTGGCCCTGGCCCGCGCCAATTACGCCGTGCAGCGTGAACCGCGCGATGCGCGCGTCCTGCTGGAGGCGGCTCTGGCTGCCAAAGACCCGGCCAGCGCCCAAAGTGCGCGCGACTGGTTGCGCAGCAGTGGTTTTGAAGATGCGCGCATGCGCCAGCTGGGCGGCATGCCATGAGCTGGTTGCGCATACTTGCTGCGTGCTGTTTATGGCTGACCTTGCCAGCCCAAGCGCACAAGGCCAGCGACAGCTATCTGGTACTGGATGTGCAGGGTGCCCAAGTGGTGGGGCAATGGGACATTGCCCTGCGCGACATTGATTTTGCCCTAGGCCTCGATGCAGACGGAAATGGCGAAATTACATGGGGCGAGCTGCGTCAGCGCCATACCGCCATTGCGGCCTGGGCGCTCAGCGCGCTCACGTTGGAGCGTGGTGGTGCCTGCCAGTTGCGTGTGACGCAAAACCAGGTCGATGAACACACTGACGGTGCCTACGCCGTGCTGCACCTGACCGGTGACTGCCCGGCGACTACGGGCGAACTGACCTTGAACTACCGTTTACTGTTTGATGTGGATGCGCTGCACCGCAGTCTGGTGCGAATGACGCTCGATGGCCGTGTGCAGTCTGCCGTTTTGTCACCGCAAGCGCCCGGCCAGACGTTCTCGGCAGCAGCGGCGTCAAGCGGGTCGCAGTTAGGTCCGTTTTTTGTGCAGGGTGTCTGGCATATCTGGATCGGCTACGATCACATTCTGTTTTTACTGGCGTTGTTGCTACCCTTGGTGCTGGTGCGCGTCGATGGTCACTGGCGTCCTGTCGACCGTTTCAGCGTGGCGATGCGCGAAGTGCTCTGGGTAGTGACCTCGTTCACGGTCGCCCACTCCATCACGTTGTCCCTGGCCGCGCTGGGGCTGGTGGCCTTGCCCTCGCGCCTGGTGGAGTCGGCCATTGCGCTGTCGGTGGTGGTGGCGGCCTTCAACAACCTGGTTCCGCTGTTCAACCACCGGCGGTGGATGGTGGCCTTCGGCTTTGGGTTGATCCATGGCTTTGGCTTTGCCAGTGTCCTGGCAGAGCTGGGCTTGCCGCAGGATGCGCTGGTGCTCAGCCTGGTGGGCTTTAACCTGGGGGTGGAGGCTGGGCAGCTGGCGATTGTGGCAGCGGTCCTGCCCCTCACCTTTGCCTTGCGCCATACCGCTTTCTATCGCCGTGGCGTACTGGTGGGGGGCTCGGTACTCACAATGGTTTTGGCTCTGGTGTGGCTTGCCGAGCGCGCTTTCGACCTCAAATTGATAAGTGCCTGACGAGCACGTAGCGCCCTGTACCCGCTTGGGTGTCACCCGGTGGGGCGGATTGCACCGTCCAGGTCTGGTTGTGAAAAGCCGCTACACCTGGCCGGTGTGCTATGGATATAAGAGCGCCTTGTGCATGCTCCACAAGGGCTAGGAGCCGTTTATAGACAGAAGCCTCGGCCGCCTCATCCAGTGCGCTCGTCGCCTCGTCGGCAAATACCCAGCGCGGTTGTTTGAGAAGTACGCGCGCAATCGCCAGGCGCTGCTGCTCGCCGCCAGAGAGCTTTTGGCTCCAGGCATCCGCGCGGTCCAGCTGGTCCTTCAATTCAGGCAGCAAGGCGTCCTCCAGCGCCTGGCGCAATTGCGCGTCGGTGTAGCGGGCCACGGGCTCGGGGTAGGCCAGGGCGTCGCGCAGCGGGCCATTCGGAAAATAGGGCCGCTGCGGGATGAACATGGCATCGGATGGCAGGGCCACGCTGCCGCTGGCAAACGGCCAGATGCCGGCCAGTGTGCGAAACAGCGTGGATTTACCGCTACCCGAAGGCCCCTGCAGCAGAACCCGGTCGCCGGGCTGTGCGTGAAGATGTGCGCCGGCCAGCAGCACCGTGCCATTGGGCAAGGCGACGTGAAGGTCTTGCGCAGTCAGGTCTCTTACGGTTGCTATAGTTTCAGTAGCTGCTCGCGCAATAGGGACGGGGGCCAGGGCCTCAAAAGACTCTTCAAAGCTGGTCAGGCGGTCGGTGGTGGCACGCCAGGTGGCCAGGCTGCTGTAGCTGTCGACAAACCAGCTTAGAGCGCCTTGCACCTGGCCGAACGCGCTGGAAATCTGCATCAGTTCGCCGAGCTGGATGGCACCGCTGAAAAAGCGCGGTGCTGCCACGACGAATGGAAACACCACGGCGGCCTGGCCAAAGAAGCTGGTGAACCAGACGAGGCGCTTCTGAGCATTGATCAGCGCCAGGTAATTGCCCAGCACCCGGCCAAAGCGCAGGTCGAGCTGCTGGCGCTCCACTGCTTCACCACGGTCCAGTGCGATGGACTCGCTGTATTCCCGTACCCGCACCATGTGGTGGCGAAAATCGGCTTCGACCCGCTGCTGCTCGAAGTTGAGCTGGATCTGCGGGCGACCAATGTAGTGTGTGAGCACGCTGCCAGCCAGGCAGTACAGCACCGCCATCCACACCATGAAGCCGGGAATGTTGTATTCGCTGCCTGCCAGTGTGAAGGCAAAGCCACCCGACAGCCCCCACAGGATGCCGACAAAGCTGGCCAGGGTGACCACCGAATTCAGCAGCCCCATCGAGAGCCCGATGGTCAGGCCGGTGAACTGGTTGACATCTTCCTGGATACGCTGGTCCGGGTTGTCGGGATTGGCGCCGCCCGCGTTGGGCTGGGCGGTAAAGCGCGCCAGCTCCAGGTGGTAGAACGCATGGTTGGCCAGCCAGCGCTGCAGGTAGTGCCCCGTCATCCAGGCGCGCCAGCGCATCTCCAGCAGCTGGGTCAGGTAAAACTTGTACACCGCAATGACGATGAAAGCGAAGGCCAGGTAGGTGAACCGCCCCAGCTGGGTCCAGAATACCTCGGCGTTCTTGTCTTGCAGCGCGTCGTAGAACAGCTTGTTCCAGTCGTTGAACAGCACCGCCATGTAGACGATTGCCAGGTTCAGGCCAATGATGGCAGCGAGCAGCAAACGTGCTTTCCATTTTTCTTCGGATGCGTAATACGGCTTGGACAGGGCCCACACGCGGCGCAGCAGCAGGCGCATCGAGGCCAGTTTGGACAACGCAGGCGGTGGGGCAGTGGCGGCGTGGGCTGTAGCGGCAGAGGGGGCAGACGTCATGGTGCAACCTTGAAGACAAGGTTGCGATGGTAGCCGGGTGGGCGCTAGTTGCGCACGCCGCTGGCCACATGGCCGGAGGGCACATGGCGCGCGGCCGATTCGATGTGGCCGGTCTGGTCGTCAAAAAAGAAGTCGGGCTCGAACTCGCGCAGGAATTCGCCCTTGTCCAGGCCACCCAGGAACATGGCTTCGTCCACCTCGATGTTCCAGTCCATGAGGGTGCGGATGGCGCGCTCATGGGCCGGGGCGCTGCGGGCGGTGACCAGCGCGGTGCGGATGCGCATGTGCGGAATGCGCGCCTGCTGCATGCGGTGCAGTGCCACCAGCAGCGGTTTGAACGGACCGTCCGGCAAAGGCTGTGCAACCTTGTCCATCTCGTGTTGCTGGAAGGCATTGAGCCCCTGGGTCTGGTAGACCTGCTCGGCTTCGTCGCTGAACAGCACCGCGTCGCCGTCAAAGGCAATGCGCACTTCGTCCGGGTGCGCATCGCTGGCGTGGGCCGAGTGCGGATACACCTGTGCTGCGGGTACCCCGGCTTGCAGCGCGGCGCGCACATCGCTCAGGTGCGTGCTGAGGAACAGGTTGGCATGCAGGGGCTTCAGGTAGCGCCAGGGTGGTTCGCCACGGGTGAAGCTGCCGCGCTGGATGGGCAGACCGTAGTGTGCGGCTGAGCGGAACACCCGCATGCCTGACACGGGGTCGTTGCGCGAGAGGATGACCACCTCCACGCGTTGCGATGGCTCTTCGTTGAAGGCCAGCAGCTTCTTGACCAGTGAAAACGCCACGCCCGGTGTGGCCGGGATGTCCAGCCGCTCGCGTTGCAACTGCATGTAGGCGCGGTCATCCCCCTGCTCGAACACCAGGTTTTCTTCTTCGAAATTGAACAGGGCGCGGCTGGAAATTGCCACCACCAGTCTTCCGTCAAGCGTGATACCCATAGTGGCGACTGTAAACCCGAATTCAGCAGTGTCTATTGCTGCAGGAACATCCGGTACACCGGGTTGGCGGTTTCTTCCACATAGGGGTAGTCCAGCGTTTGCAGGAACTTGGCAAAGGCCTTGTCGTCCTTCTTGGGCACCTGCAGGCCGACCAGAATGCGGCCGTAGTCGGCGCCCTGGTTGCGGTAGTGGAACAGGCTGATGTTCCAGCCGGGGCGCATCAGGCTCAAAAACTTCATCAACGCGCCGGGCCGCTCGGGAAACACAAAGCGTAGCAAGCGCTCGTCGTGTGCCAGAGTGGACAGGCCGCCCACCATGTGGCGGATGTGCTCCTTGGCCAACTCGTCGTGGGTGAGGTCCAGCGTGGCAAATTGGTGCTTGGTGAAGTTGGCGGCAATCCTGGCGGACTCGCCCTTGCCCTGGGTGGTGATGCCGACGAACACATGGGCCTTGGCCGCGTCGCTGATGCGGTAGTTGAACTCGGTCACGTTGCGCGGCCCGCCGGGCAGTTCGCCGATCAGCTCGCAAAAGCGCTTGAAGCTGCCGCGCTCTTCGGGAATGGTCACCGCAAACAGGGCCTCGCGCTCCTCGCCCACCTCGGCGCGCTCGGCCACAAAGCGCAGGCGGTCGAAGTTCATGTTGGCGCCGCACAGAATGGCGGCGTAGGTCTCGCCCTTGGTCTTGTGCTGGGCCACGTACTGCTTGATGGCGGCCACCGCCAGCGCCCCGGCCGGCTCCACGATGGAGCGGGTGTCGACAAAAATGTCCTTGATGGCGGCGCACACCGCGTCGGTGTCCACCGTCATGAAGCTGTCCACCAGGCCGCGCGCCACGCGGAAGGTTTCTTCGCCCACCAGTTTCACCGCCGTGCCATCGGAGAACAGACCCACATCGGGCAGGGTGACGCGCTTCTTGGCACCCACCGACTGGATCATGGCGTCGGAGTCGTTCATCTGCACGCCGATGACCTTGATGCGCGGGTCCACCGCCTTGATGTAGTTGGCCACGCCCGCCACCAGCCCGCCGCCGCCAATGGCCACAAACACGGCATCCAGCGGCTTGCCGCCCAGGGTCTGCATCTGGCGCAGGATTTCCATGGCAATGGTGCCCTGCCCGGCAATCACGTCCGGGTCGTCAAACGGGTGGACAAAGGTCAGCCCCTGCTTTTTTTGCAGGGTGACTGAATGGTTGTAGGCGTCGGAGTAACTGTCGCCAAACAGCACCACCTCGCCGCCAAAGCCGCGCACCGCGTCCACCTTGACCTGCGGCGTGGTGGTCGGCATCACGATCACGGCGCGCGTGCCCAGCTTGTGCGCGCTCAGCGCCACGCCCTGCGCATGGTTGCCGGCAGAGGCGCAGATCACGCCCTTCTTGAGTTGCTCGGGCGTCAGGTGCGCCATCTTGTTGTAGGCCCCGCGCAGCTTGAAACTGCGCACCGCCTGCTGGTCCTCGCGCTTGAGCAGCACCGTGTTGTGCAGGCGTTTGCTCAGGTTTTTGGCGGGCTCCAGCGCCGACTCGGTGGCCACGTCGTAGACGCGGGCGGTGAGGATTTTCTTCAGGTAGTCGGCGGGGGTCAGGGGTTTGGGGTGTTGGGGGGAGGCTTTGGGCGTCATTGGAAAATAATTCTTCTGTAGAGCGAAATTGGAAATTAGTTAGAGGCGGTCTGTCGCAGTGCGGTACACCTTGCTGTCGTTGCGTTTGCCGCAGGCGATGACGGTCACAAAAACTTCGGCATCGTCAACCCGGTACACCAAGCGGTAACCCAGGCTATGGAGTTTGATCTTGTAGCAGTCGGGCATGCCGTGCAGCGCGCTGGCGGGGACGCGCGGCGCATCCAGCCGTTCTGCAAGTTTCTTCTTCAGGGGCTCGCGCACGCTGGCGTCGAGTTTTTGCCATTCGCGCAAGGCCAGTTCGTGAAAACGAAGCCTATAGCGCATCGATATCGACTTCTACGAACGGCCCGTCGGCGCGCTCGCGCACCACCTTGGCATCTTGCAGGTCTTCCAGTTGGGCCATCAGCCGTTCATAGTGTCCCGCAGGCAGCAAATAGGCCTCCGGCCGGTTGTGGTTGAGCACGGCAATGGGTGCGTCGTCCGCTTCTTTCAAAATACCGGCGTAGTTGCGCTTGAGCTCGGTCACGCTGACCGCAAAATAGGAAAGAACGGTATCCATGGACCCCTCCAATTTCAAATAAATATCTAATATGGTGTCAAATATAGCACCTTTGTTGCAGGGTATTGCTTGCACGACAATGACTGCCATTCAGATAACTTCAGAAATTTGGAGATCAATATGGAATGCACAGTCAGCTGGACCGGTAGCCTGGCCACCCGCTCCGGCATGGGTTTTGTCGCCGAAACCGGCAGCGGCCACACCCTCATGATGGATGGCGCCCCGGACGCCGACAAGCCCGAAAATGGCGGGCTCAACCTGGCGCCCCGGCCCCTGGAAACCGTGCTGGCCGGCACCGGCGGCTGCACCGCCTATGACGTGGTGCTGATTCTCAAGCGCGGTCGCCACGCAGTGCAGGGCTGTACCGTCAAGCTCACGGCCGAGCGCGCTGAAACCGACCCCAAGGTGTTCACCCGCATCCGCATGCATTTCACCGTCACCGGCAAGGGCATCCCCGCGGCCGCCGTGGAGCGCGCCATTGCCATGAGCCACGAGAAATACTGCTCGGCCAGCATCATGCTGGCCAAGACGGCGGACATCAGCACCAGTTTTGAGTTGATCGAGGCCTGAGGGCCGAGTGTGTTGGCGCGCAACGACCCTATTTTGATGTTAGGGTGCAGGCGTGAGATTACACTTGGAAAACAGTCAACCGTTGAGGACCGAGAACGCCATGCCGACTCACCAAGAGATTGACCAACGCAGTCTTGCCATGCATCGGATCGTTGCGGACAAGGTGCGTCGTGATGCGCAGTTGCTGGACAAAGCCAGAGCCACATTGAAGCGCTGGCATCAAACGGTGTCGCCGCGCACCTTCGTCTATTTGGACGAATGGCAACGCCTTTTGGATCAAGGCGAGCAAGCATGTCTGGCCATGGCTACTGAAGATTCAGAGCGAGCGGCCGCGCTACGCCAGGCCTCCCCGTTGGCATGCTTGTTAACGTCCAAAGAACGATTTGATTTTTTGAAATCCTGGAAGTTGCACCATGCGTCGCGCTGAACTGGAGCACCTCATTCGGGCTGCATCGGCCATTACCAATCAGTACGAAATAATGATCGTTGGGAGTCAGTCCATACTGGGCGCGCATCCCCTGCCGCCGCCGTCATTGACAGAGTCCATGGAGGCAGATGTATATCCTTTGCATCGCCCGGAACTGGCCGACTTGATCGATGGCGCCATTGGCGAGGGTTCTCCTTTTCATGATTGCTTTGGCTACTACGCGCAGGGGGTTGGCCCGGAAACAGCTTTGTTGCCGCAGGGCTGGCAAACCCGTTTGGTGCGAATCCAAAATCCCAATACAGACCTCAAAGTTGGGTTTTGTTTGGAGCCGCACGATTTGGCAGCCTCCAAACTGGCTGCAGGCCGTGAAAAGGACTGGGTATTTGTCGCGGAAATGCTAAAGCACCGCCTCGTGGAGGGCTCGACTTTGCTGCAGCGAGCGCAAGAGTTGCCGCTTGCTGTCGAACGTAAGGCACGTATTGCGGCCTGGATCAACGCGCACCTGGTGTAACGCAGCATACTTTTGCGGGCTTCTGCGGCAGTTGGCGCTAGTGCATGGCGTCGCTTAAATCCGCTGCGCCACGGTGGTCATCACCTTGGCGGCCGCGCGCATCAGGTGTTTGACCGGCTGGGGCAATTCCATCGCACCGGCGGCGTGGGCGTCCTGGGCGTGGCGCAACTCATCGTCGTGCATTTGCGCCACGATGGCGCGCGAGGCGTGGTCGCCCGGCGGCAGTCGGTCCAGGTGGCTTTGCAGGTGGGCGCCCACCTGGGTCTCGGTTTCCTCCACAAAGCCCAGACTCACCGGGTCGCCCAAGCGCCCGGCCAGCAGCCCCAGCCCGAAGGCGCCTGCGTACCACAGGGGGTTGAGCAGCGAGGGGCGCGAGCCCAATTCCTCCAGGCGCTGCGCCGTCCACGCCAGATGGTCGGTCTCTTCCACGCAAGCCCGCGTGAAATGGGCGCGTAGCGCTTCGTTTTTGGTGGCAAAGGCTTGCGCGGTGTACAGCGCCTGGGCGCACACCTCGCCCACATGGTTGACCCGCATCAGCCCGGCCGAGCGGCGTTTTTCGTCCTCGCTCAATTCCGTCGCCCGGTCGGGCAGGGTCGGGCAGGCCTGCGCGGCGTGCGGTTTGACGAACAGGGTGCGCAGGGCCGTATCGAAGGTGGTGAGCAGGGCGTCCATGGGGGGAGCTTTGTAAATCGGATGAGAACAAGGTTACCTCAATCGACCGTACCTGTGGTGCCTGGGCACATGGATGGCATTGCGTTACTATACTACCTATATGGCAAAAGGTAGTATAGTGAAACTCTACTCAGAATTGTCCGCTGCGGCGCAAGCAGCCTTCGCCGGGCTGGACGTGGCCGCCAAAGACTACGAACTGCGCCGCAGTGTTGCCACCCTGGGCGGCGGCTTTACACCCAAGCGCATCAAAGGGCGCGAATATTGGTACTACCAGTGGAAGACGCCGACCGGCGTTCCCATGCAGATATTCGTGGGGCCCAATGATGATGCAACCAACGCCCTGATTGCGCGCCATGCATCCCCGCAAAAAGGGATAGAACACGCTGCGCTGGTAAAAATGGTGCGTGCGGCGGTGGAGTACGGATGCGCGGACATTCCTGCCAAGCATGGCCGGGTGATAGAACGGCTCCTGGACCATGGCTTCTTCAAGGCGGGCGGAATTTTGGTGGGCACCCACGCCTTTTTGGCCTACCAGAATATTTTTGGCATTCGCTGGAATTCTGGCGCATTCACGCTCGACCTGGATTTTGCCCACGCCGGCAAAAACCTGTCGCTGGCAATTGCCTCCAGCGTCACCATGGAAGCCACCAAGGCCATCGATTCGCTGCAAATGGGGTTTATCCCCGTGGCCAGCAAAACCACCTTCAAAAAACCCGATGAACCCGACTTTGATCTGGACTTCCTGACTACCTATGGGCGAACCGGTGATGCACCCCTGTACCTGCCCACATTCAACGTCACGCTGCAACCGTTGAAGTTCATGGAACTGTCCCTAGAAGACCCCATGAAGGCAGCGCTGTTGGTGCGCGGTGGCCCGCTCGTTGTCAACCTCCCCCGGCCGCAGCGTTACGCGCTGCACAAACTCATCGTGCATGGCGAGCGTGATCTGACGCAAAGAACCAAAGCCACCAAGGACCTGGTGCAAGCCGCAGCCTTGCTGGACTATTTGATCGACCACGATGCCGACCTGCTCAAGGAGGCATGGCACGACGTGACTTCCCGTGGGCCGGGCTGGGCAAAACGTTTGCAGCACGGCTGGGCGGCGCTGCTCACGAAATTTCCAGACCTCGGTTTCGAGGCGCGAATGCGAGAGATTTTGCAGACTCCATAGCGACCCTATACACACGGCCTCCGGTGCCAGTGGATACAAATTGTTGCAGCCGAGCAACGGAAACTAGGTCTTTACCCTGATTTTTGAACCGTTTCTTTGCCAAAGCGGTGCCCGTCTGGTGCAATACACCCAACTTCCTGAACTAGGAGGTTGGCCCGGGGTTCTGAACGTTTCAGTCCGGAGCCCTTCGTTTAACCTTGGAGTATTTCTAAATGAAAAAGACACTAATCGCCCTGGCCGTTTTGGCTGCTTCCGGCGCTTCTTTCGCACAAGTGACCATTTCCGGTAACTTGGCTATGGGTTACCAAGCTTCTTCGGTTGCTAAGGCCGATAAAAGCGGTTTGGGTGTGGATACATCTCAAATCGACTTTGCTGCCACTGAAGACTTGGGCGGCGGCATGAAGGCTATTGCCAAGATGTCTTTGGCTGGTGCTGACCGCAGCGGTGAGTCCGGTAACGGTACCGTGGGTGGCCGCAACGCTTCTTTGGCGTTGGTAACTAATGTTGGTGTTTTCAGCCTGGGTTCTACCAAGGCTGCTGACTACCTGTCCGGTGGTGTTGCTGGTGTTGGCGCTTTGTATAGCTCCTTTGATTCGCTCGAAGCTGGTGCAACAGGCCTGTTCTCCGCTCGCAGCAATCGTGACACCGCGACCTACACACTGCCTCTGGGTGCTTTCACACTGGCGGTTTCTTCGCAAGAAGGTGGTAACAACCAAGGATTGGGTACCGGTGCTGCTGGCGTCCAACACCCTGCTCAGCGTCTGACTGCATATATTGCCAACTACGCTAGTGGCCCTGTGACCGCCGATATCCAATACTTGGCTTATGACCAAGCTGCTGTTGCTGGTGCCCTTGGTGGTGACAGCACTGTGAAAAATGTGCAGCGTTTGTCCGGCGCTTATGATCTGGGTGTTGCAAAGGTCGGTTTGGGCGTTCAAGTGCAAAACAATTTGGGCGGCGCTACATCCTCTAAGGCCACGCAGACTCTGGTCGGCATTTCTGCTCCTTTCGGTGCAGTGTCCCTGGGTGCTCAATGGGGTCAGCGTAAGACTGAAGACTACACTGTTTTGGCTCAAAACGGAACCCGTTCTGGCTACGGCTTGGGTCTCACCTACAGCCTGAGCAAGCGTACCAGCGTTGTTGCTCAGTACTCTCGCTGGGATAATGCCAACTTCGTGGATGCAGACAACTCTACCACTGTGTTGCTGTCCCACTCCTTCTAAATACTTTGCTAGCGTAAGCTAGCTTGGTGTTTGAAGCCAAAAGCCTCACTGCAGAAATGCAGTGGGGCTTTTCTTCGTGTGCACTGGGTAGGTTGCAAAGTTACAACGCTTGGCGGTTCCGCGGGTTAATTGGTAGCCCTGTTTTTAGAACGAGCGTGCTTTTTTTTGTGAATTTTGATTAAATGCAAAAGGCTTCACCATAAGAAGCTGGAGAGGCTGCTGAGATGGGGGCTGGCCCCGCAGTGGTTTTTATACATTCAACGAAGAGACATAGACATGAAAAAAACTTTGCTTGCAATGGCCGTTCTGGCCGCCTCGGGCGCGTCATTCGCCCAGGTTACTATTTCTGGTAGCCTGATCATGGGCTACAAAGCCACGAAATCCACTGGTACCAGTGATGTTGTCGCCCCAGGCCCTTTTGTGGTTAATCGGGCCACTTCAGGTGCTGATGCCTCTGGTTTCGGTGTGGATACTTCTGAAATTGACTTTGCCATAGCGGAAGACTTGGGTGGCGGGCAAAAAATCGAGGCCAAGCTGGCATTGGCTGGAGCGGACCGCAGTGGTGAATCCGGCAATGGCAACGTCACAGGTCGTGATGCCACCTTGACCTATACCAACAATTCCTTTGGCCGTATCCAGATGGGTACCACCATGGATGCTGCGGTGAACAGTGGCATTCCCTCTGCCGGCGCACCGGTGATCGACATGGACGGCAAGCTGTTCCAGATTCGGACCAGCAGCGATTTCATCAGTTACACCGCGCCCATCGGGCCGGTGATTTTTCAATACAAACTTTCTGAATCCTCCAAAGGTCTGGGCTTAGGGCTTGGTAGCAGTGGCCCTGCGGGGGGTACTGTGGGTCAGCGCACCAGCGACTTTGCGGTGGTGTACAGCTCTGGACCATTGCAGTTGGTGGGGGTTTACCGTTCGTATGACAACCGCAACTCTGTCACTATTGCTACAGCTGAGGGTCTCACCAAAGACAGCGCATATGCAGTGCAGGCGGGGTATGACGCCGGTGTGGCCAAGTTCGGTTTTGGCATAGTTAATACCACTGCCTCGGTTGGCCCCAAAGTGTCGGACTTGATGTTGGGCGTGTCGGTTCCCGTGAATGCATGGGAGTGTCTGAATTTCTGTGTGTGAGGCGGAGATACTTGCCCACGGCAATGGGCAAGCGTATTTCATCTTAATTGAATTGCTTGGTAAATCGGTCGTCGTA
>Ga0209277_10000673_pt1 | contig 17047 bp, 20 predicted proteins | sample JI81AbrownDNA_FD_187503 | JGI IMG/M metagenome (GOLD analysis project Ga0209277, IMG submission 187503) | Wastewater effluent complex algal communities from Wisconsin, to seasonally profile nutrient transformation and Carbon sequestration -... | ecosystem: Engineered > WWTP > Effluent > Algae... | reverse complement strand
GCGAGAGGAGAACATCATGAAGTATCTGGTGCTGTTGATCGGTGACGGCGACGTGCCCGACTGGCCAGGTCTGTCCACCGACGAACGCTTGGCGGTGATGAAGAGGTTCGAAGAGTTCGACGCCGCGTGCGCGGCGCGCGAGGGCGTCGCGATCCTGTCCGGCGAGGCGCTCGCCGGCCCGTCGAGCGCCACCACGCTGCGCAATCGTGGCGGTCAGCTGACCGTCACCGAAGGGCCCTACGCGGAGGCGATCGAAGGGCTCGGTGGCTACTACCTGCTCGAGGCCCCCGACCTCGACACGGTGATCGAGCTGTTGGCAGTACTACCGCCCTATGACATGCAGGTCGTGCCGACCGTGGAGCCGATGGCGTGACCTGGTCGGGCGTTCTCGCCCAGGTACAGGTCGACGGGTGGGCTCAGCTGCTGGGGCGGCTGATCCGACAGTTCCGTCGTCCGGACCTGGCCGAGGACGCCCTGGCCGAGGCTTTCGCCCAAGCGGCGCAGCAGTGGCCCGACGCGGGCGTACCGGCAAACCCGCAGGGCTGGCTGGCCACGGTCGCTCAGCGTCGCCTGCTGGACGCCCTCCGGCGCGAGTCGCGCTTCCGGGCGCCGCAGTTCCATGCCCTGGTGGCGGCGAGCGAGCCCGCGCCCCGACCCCAGCCACAGCCTGGCGAGCAGGCGGACGAGCGACTGCCCCTTCTGTTCATGGCCACCCATCCCGCCCTGGCGCCGGAGGTGCGGCCGGCACTGGCCCTGCGGTTCGTTCTCGGTGTACCCACCGAGGGCATCGCTCGCTTGTTCCTCGTGCCGGGCCCCACCATGACCGCCCGGTTGACCAGGGCGAAACGGCGGCTCGCCGCCACCGGAGTCGCCTTCGAGGTGCCCGACTTCACGGTGTGGCCCCACCGCGTCAACGACGTCGCACGGTCCATCTACCTGGCCTTCACCGCCGGCTACGTACCCGGAGCAGACTCCGAGGCGCGCATGGCCGACGCCGGCGACGCCGTTCGGTTGGCCGCGCTGGCCGCCGACCTGCTACCGCAGCAGCAGACCTTCACGGCACTGGCTGCGCTGACGCGGCTGCACCATGCGCGGCGCGACGCCCGGTTCGACCCGGACGGTTCGCTGGTGCTGCTGGCCGATCAGAACCGGAGTCGCTGGCGCGCCGACGAGATCGCCGAGGGCCTCGAGAGGTTGACCACCCTACAGCCGACCACCGGGTACCCCGAGGAGCTTCGCCTGCAGGCCCTGATCGCCGCATTTCACGCCACGGCACTCGCCGCCGATCAGACCGACTGGCCGGCCATCGCATTGGCCTACCGGCGGCTGGAACGGCTCACCGGATCGCCCATAGTCCGACTTAATCGAGCGGTTGCGGTCGGCGAGGCGCAAGGCCCGGACGCGGGACTCAGGGTGCTCCGGGCCGCCGCCGAACAACTGCCCGGACACCACCGGGTCGACGTCGTTCGGGCGGAACTGCTCGTCCGCGACGGGCGCATCGACGCGGCCAGAGCAGCCTTCGATTCAGCGCTGGCAACGGCGCCGCCGGGGCCGGAGCGCCGGCACATCGCCGCCCGCCTGGCAGCCCTGGAGCGGACGTCGTCCGCATCATCGCCCCCGGCGGCTGGCTAGACTGGCCGACGTGGAGGGCCTGAACAGCAAGTTGAACCTGAACGCGGGTGCGCCCCCGCGGGTGTGGCCCAGGCTGGGCGAATGGGGGCCTGCCGAGGTGCCGTCCACGCGTCAGAAGAAGCGGATGCGCTGGTGGGTCGGCCTCGGCTTCGTCGGGGCGTCGGTCGTGCTGTTTCTCTACGGCTGGTACATCTTCACGATGATGCAGTCGGCAGCGGGCTGAACCACGACTAGTTCGCCAGCGCTGCCAGGTGCCGCAGCCGTGCCAGTTCCGACTTGATGAACGGCGGCCCGCCCTTGCGGGCCAGAATCAACGAGGTGCCCTGCTTGAACGGGGCCATGGCGATCAACAACTCGGGCCAGCCCGGCAGCCAATCGTCGGGCAGTTCGGCGCTGCGCGGATGATCGAGCGGGCCGAGGGCCTCCAGCGGTAGGTGACTGAGTTGGGGGGCCATCGACGTGCGGGTGATCACTCTGCCGTCGCTACGGTCGAGATGGATCGCCCAGTTCACCCGGAAGACCACCGGTGCGGCCTCGGTGAGGATCGTTTCGCCCTGCTCGGGGTTCTCGGTCATGTCGTCGAGCACCGCGACATCGGCCTGCAGGCCCCAACCGACCGGGTAGTGCGAGAACCACAAGACCTCGACACCGTGGATGCTCGTGCAACTGGTGATCAGGGCGTCCGGCAGAGTGCCGTGCGGCACCTCGACCATGAAGTCGTCGACTGCGAAACCCTCGTACTTCTCGACGATCTCGACGGCCTGGATGTCGGCCCCGACTGTGCCCATCGCGGTGGCCACGGCGCCCAACGACCCAGGTCGGTCGGGCAGAGCCACACGCAGCAGGAACATCGCGTCAGTCTTTCGCAGTTTTGTTACAGGTGTGCGCATTCCACGGAGCGAACCGGCGAATCACAGCTTCGGCTTAGGATGGGCGGTCGAACGAGAGCGAGGTGTACCGGTGGCCCTGACCACAAGTGAGGTGGCACGACTGGCGGCCCTGGCGAGGATCACGTTGTCACAGGATGAGTTGAGCAGGCTCGCCCCCCAGTTGGACGTCATCCTCGAGGCCGTGGCCCAGGTCACCGAGGTGGCCGGTGACGACGTCCCGCCGATGTCGCATGCCTTGCCGCTGACCAACGTCTTTCGACCCGACCAGGTTCGATCCTCGCTGCCGGTCGAGGCCGTGTTGGCCGGCGCCCCGGCGGTCGAGGACGACCGGTTCCGGGTTCCGCGCATCCTGGGGGAGGAGCAGTGAGCGAGCTGTTGCACACCCCGGCCGCCGACCTGGCCGGCCTGATCGCGTCCGGGCGTGCCAGCTCGCGTGAAGTCACCCAGGCGCATCTCGATCGCATCGAAGCCGTGGACGCCGGAGTGCGCGCCTTCCTGCATGTGGACGGCGAGCGGGCGCTGGCCGCCGCCGACGCGGTCGATGCCAAGCGGTCCTCGGGTGGACAGCTGGGCCCGCTGGCCGGGGTGCCGGTCGCCATCAAGGACATCTTCTGCATGTCCGGAGCCCCGACCACGGCCGGTTCGCGCATTCTCGAGGGCTGGCGCCCGCCCTACAACGCCACCGTCACCCAACGGGTATTGGACGCCGATCTGGTGGTGCTCGGCAAGACCAACCTGGACGAGTTCGCGATGGGCTCATCCACCGAGAACTCTGGCTTCTTCACCACCCACAACCCGTGGGATCTGGAGCGCATCCCAGGGGGCTCGGGTGGCGGCTCGGCTGCCGCGCTGGCGTCCTTCGAGGCGCCGCTCGCACTGGGCACCGATACCGGCGGCTCGATCCGGCAGCCGGCGTCGGTCACCGGAACGGTGGGGGTGAAGCCCACCTATGGCGGCACGTCGCGCTACGGGGTGGTCGCCATGGCGTCCAGTCTCGATCAGCCGGGGCCGTGCGGTCGCACCGTGCTCGACACCGCCCTGCTGCACCAGGTGATCGCCGGTTGGGACCCGCTGGATTCCACCTCGATCGACGCCCCCGTTCCCGACGTGGTGGCCGCGGCCCGCGCTGCCGACGTGAAGGGCATGCGGCTGGGGGTGGTGAAGGAACTTGGCGGCGAGGGTTATGCATCCGGCGTCGAGCAGCGTTTCCGCGAGGCGTTGGACGTGCTGGCCGACGCCGGCGCCGAGATCGTCGAGGTCTCCTGCCCCAACTTTCGCTACGCACTGGGCGCCTACTACCTGATCATGCCCAGCGAAGTGTCCTCCAACCTGGCCCGCTTCGACGCGATGCGTTACGGGCTGCGTCTCGGTGACGACGGCACCGCGGGCGCGGAGGAAGTCATGGCGCGCACCCGCGGCGCCGGGTTCGGGGCGGAGGTTAAGCGCCGCATCATCATCGGCACCTACGCCCTCAGCTCGGGCTACTACGACGCCTACTACGGCTCGGCGCAGAAGGCGCGCACACTGATCGCCCGCGACTTCGAGCGGGCCTTCGAAAAAGTCGACGTGCTGGTGTCACCGACCACGCCCACCACCGCGTTTCGGATCGGCGAACGAGCGGACGATCCGCTCGCGATGTACGCCGCCGACCTGTGCACGATCCCGTCCAACATGGCCGGCAACACGGCCGGGTCGTTTCCCTGCGGGCTCGCTCCCGAGGACGGCCTCCCGGTGGGCTTCCAGGTGATGGCCCCGGTGCTGGCCGACGACCGGGTCTATCGGGTCGGTGCGGCCCTGGAACGGCAGCTGGCCGACCGGTGGGGTGGGCTGCTCACCGACCAACTCTGGGCCCGCGAGAACGGGGGAGCGCGATGAGCGTGATGGCGTACGACGACGTGCTGGCCGCCTTCGAGCCAGCCCTGGGTCTCGAGGTGCACGTCGAGCTGAACACGGTGTCGAAAATGTTCTGCGGCTGCTCGACCGCCTTCGGATCCTCGCCCAACACGCAGACCTGCCCCGTCTGCCTCGGCCTGCCCGGAGCTCTGCCCGTGCTGAACGCCAAGGCCGTCGAGTCGGTGATCCGGATCGGCCTGGCGCTCAACTGCTCCATCGCTTCCTGGTGCCGGTTCGCGCGCAAGAACTACTTCTACCCCGACATGCCGAAGAACTTTCAGACCTCCCAGTACGACGAGCCGATCTGCTTCGACGGATTCATGGACGTCGAGGTCGATGGGGTCAGCTATCGGGTCGAGATCGAGCGGGTGCACATGGAGGAGGACGCCGGCAAGCTCACCCACGTCGGCGGAGCCACCGGCCGCATCCAGGGCGCGGACTACTCGCTGTTGGACTACAACCGGGCCGGCGTGCCGCTGATGGAGATCGTCACCCGGCCGGTGCGCGGAACCGGCGCTGCCGCGCCCCAGGTCGCCCGCGCCTACCTGACCCAGATGCGCGAGCTGCTGCGAGCGCTCGGGGTGTCGGACGTTCGGATGGAGCAGGGCTCGCTGCGCTGCGACGCCAACGTGTCCCTGGCGCCGCGCGGAAGCGAGCTGCTGGGCACCCGCACCGAGACCAAGAACGTCAACTCACTGCGTTCGGTCGAGCGTGCGCTGACCTATGAGATCCAACGCCAGGGGGAGGTGCTCAGCTCTGGCGGCCGGGTGCTGCAGGAGACGAGGCACTGGCACGAGGACGGCGGTCACACCTCCCCCGGACGCTCCAAGGAGCAGGCGGAGGACTACCGCTACTTTCCCGAGCCGGATCTGGTGCCGATCGCACCTTCGCGGGACTGGGTGGAGCAGTTGCGCGGCACGTTGCCCGAACCGCCCGCCGAGCGCCGGCGTCGCCTGGTCGCCGAATGGGGTTTCACGGAACTCGAGCTGCGCGACGTCGTGGGCACGGGATCGCTGGAGCTGATCGCCGAAACCGTGGCCGCCGGCGCGACTGCTGGGTCAGCACGCAAGTGGTGGTCGGGCGAATTGGCTCGAAGGGCGAATGTCTCTGGGGTCGAACTCGACCAGGTCGGCATCACCCCGGCACAGGTGGTCCAACTGCAGGCGCTGATCGAGGCCGGCACGATCAACGACAAGCTGGCCCGCCAGGTGATCGACGGCGTGCTGGCCGGCGAGGGCGATCCGGCGGCGGTGGTCGAGGCCCGCGGGCTCGCGGTGGTATCGGACGACGGTGCGCTCGCCGAGGCGGTGGACGCGGCGATCGCCGCCAATCCGGACGTGGTGCAGCGCATCCGGGACGGCAAGCTGCAGGCGGCCGGTGCACTGATCGGTCAGGTGATGAAGGCGATGCGCGGCAAGGCGGACGCGGCGCGCGTACGCGAACTGGTGCTCGAGCGGCTCAGCTGAGGGCGCCGCGCGGCGGAAAGTCGATCACCGTCTGGCATCGGTGCAGAAAGGCCTCGTCGATCGTGCCGCGGTCCTTCGTGGCCAGGATCACCAGCCCCGAGTGGTTCTCGATTCGCTGCAACAGAAAGGCCACCTGCTGGTCTGCGTACCTGTCCTGTGAGTCTGGAATCTCTGTGCGCTTGCCGAACAGTGCGTCCGCCTCATCGAAGAACAGGATCCAGCCCTTGGCCTCGGCCTGGTCGAACAGCTCCGCCAGGTTCTTCTCGGTCTCGCCGACGTATTTCGACACCACGCGCGCCACGTCGATGCGAACGACGGGCCGGTCGATGCGCTTGCCGAGCAGGGTCGCGGTGAGCGTCTTACCGGTGCCCGGCGCGCCGTGGAACAGCGCCCGGTAGCCCGGCTTCACCCGCTCACCGATGCCCCGGTGGTCCGGCGGACTGTCGTTGATCCGCACCCACCGCTCGATCTGGTCCAACTGGCTCCGGGCGCCTGCCGGCAGCACCAGGTCGTCCCAGTCACGGTCGGTCTCGATGCGCTCGGCCGGAAACGTGGTGCCGATCCGGGGCAGACCGACCGCTTCACCAGTGAGTCGGTCGCCAACGGGGTCGGCGGGTTTCGCTTCGTGGTTGCCTTGCTGGTTGTTGCGCATGCGTGCCTCGCTCAGTTGAGGAACCCTTCGAGAGGGAGTGTCGCCGATACCACTGGCGGGTCTGCCCTTCACGTCATGATGACAAAGGTGCCCGTGGCCACGCCAATGGACGCGACGACGGGCAGACGTATGCCGATCGCTCCACACCTACCCGCGCAGGTGTGAGTGGCTGAAAGGGGCTGCCAGCCACGATCAGCTCAGATCAGACGCGCGTGCAGCACCCCGGTGATGCCCTTGATCCGGTCGAGCAGGTCGCCGGGAATGGTGCCCTCCACGTCGACCAGGGTGTAGGCCAGTTCGCCGCGTGACTTGTTCAACAGGTCGGCGATGTTGAGCCCGGCCTCAGCCAGCATGGTCGAGATCTGACCCACCATGTTGGGCACGTTGCTGTTCGAGATGGCGAGCCGATGCGTGCCGGCCGCGCGCGGCAGGCGTGCGTCCGGAAAGTTCACCGAGTTCTGGATCGTGCCGTCCTCCAGGTACCAGCGCAGCTGATCGGCCGCCATTCGGGCGCAGTTCTCCTCCGCCTCGTTGGTGGACGCACCCAGGTGCGGCAGGGTGACCACCCGGGGGCGCTTGTTCAGCGTCGGGGTGGGGAAGTCGCAGACGTAGCCGCGCAACTGTCCGGCTTCAAGGGCGGCGATCAACGAAGGCTCGTCGACGATCGGACCCCGGGCGAAGTTCAACAGCACCGCGGACGACTTCATCGCACGGAACTGCTCGGCGCCGATCAGGCCCTTCGTGCCGGCCACCAGCGGCACGTGCAAAGTGACGATGTCGGAGCGCCTCAGCAACTCGTTCAGGTCGGTGACGTGCTCGACCTGCGACGACAGTGCCCAGGCGTGCTGCACGGTGATGCCCGGGTCGTAGCCCAGCACCGTCATGCCGAGCGACAGAGCCACGTTCGCCACCTCGACACCGATGGCACCCAGTCCGATCACGCCCAGGGTGCGCCCCGGCAGCTCGAAGCCGATGTAGTTCTTCTTGCCGGCCTCGACGAGCTTGTCCATGGTGGCGTGATCGCCCTCGAGGCGGTGCGCGAAGGCCGCGGCGTCGACGATGTTGCGGGCAGCCAGGAACAGGCCCGCCACGACGAGTTCCTTCACCGCATTGGCGTTCGCGCCAGGGGTGTTGAACACCGGCACGCCCAGCTTGGAGAACTCGGGGATCGGGATGTTGTTGGTGCCCGCCCCAGCACGCGCCACCGCGAGCACCGACGGCTCGATCGGTTGGTGGTGCAGGCTGGTGGAGCGGAGCAGCAGGGCGTCCGGCGCCGTCACGTCGTGTCCGACGGTGTAGCGGTCCGCGGGCAGCCGGGAAAGGCCGACCTGGCTGATTGCGTTCAGGGTGCGAATGCGAAAAGGCATGTGAATGTGAGCGTCAGCCGTTGGCGCGCTCGAACTCCTTCATGAAGTCGATGAGGGCCAGGACGCCCTCCAGCGGCATGGCGTTGTAGATGCTAGCCCGCATGCCACCGACGCTACGGTGGCCGCTCAGGTTCGTGAGACCGGCCGCTGCTGCCTGCGTCACGAAGGTCTTGTCCAGTTCCGGCTTCGCCGTCAGGAACGGCACGTTCATCCACGACCGGCTGTCGGGTTGCACCGGGTTGCAGTAGAAGTCCGAACCGTCGATGAACCCGTACAGCGCCTCGGCCTTGGCCTGGTTGCGCTCGCCCATCGCGGTCAGGCCGCCCTGCTCCAGCACCCACTTGTAGACCAGACCGAGCAGGTACCAGCCGAAGGTCGGCGGGGTGTTCAGCATCGAGTCGTTGGCCGCCATCTCGGCGTAGTTCCAGACCGCCGGGGTATTGGGACGGGCACGGTTCAACAGATCGTCGCGCACGATCACCACGCACATGCCCGAGGGGCCCATGTTCTTCTGCGCGCCGGCGAAGATCAGTCCGAACCTCGACACGTCGACCGGACGGGACAGGATCGTCGAGCTGAGGTCGGCCACCAGCGGCACGTCGCCTGCGTCGGGCACGTAGCCGAACTCCACCCCGCGGATGGTCTCGTTGGGGGTGTAGTGCAGGTAGGCGGCATCGGCGCCCACCTGGAACGACCCCTGGGCAGGCGCCTTGGTGTAGTTGCCCGGCTTCTCGTCGACCAGCACACGAGGGGTCACGTACTTCTTTGCCTCGCTGATGGCCTTGGCAGTCCAGTCACCGGTGGACAGGAAGTCGACCGGAGCACCCTCGGCCGCCAGGTTCAGTGGGATCGCGGAGAACTGCCCGTAGGCGCCGCCCTGCAGGAACAACACCTTGTAGCCGTCAGGAATGCCCATCAGCTCGCGCAGGCTCGCTTCGGCCTCGGCCGCACAGGCCACGAACTCCTTGCCGCGGTGCGACACCTCCATCACCGACATGCCGGAGCCCCGCCAATCGAGCAACTCGGCCTGGGCCTGGGCCAGAACGGGTTCGGGCAGCATGGCCGGGCCGGCTGAGAAGTTGAAGACGCGCATGGCGTGATTCTCTCAGCGTTCACCTGCCCGCGCATCCACCACCGGCATGCGGGCGTCGCGTGGCCGCGTGCGATCCGGACGATGGTGAACGCCCACGAACGCTCGGCGACACCCTGGCAGACTGGGCCGATGCGCCCGCCGTCCGCCCTGCTGTACCCGGACGGGTGGTGGCGACGCCTGCTCTGGGTCGCCCTGGCCGCCGCGGTGGCGGCGCACCTGTACGGGCTGTATCGGGGCGAGCCGGGCGGCGTCGACCTGTTTCAGAACGCAGACAAGGTGTGGCACTTTCTCGGCTTCGCGATTCCGTCCACGCTCGCGGTGCTGCTGATCAGGCGGTGGTGGCCCGTTGCGGTCTTTGCGGCCAACGCCGTGGTGAGTGAACTGGTGCAGCATTTCTTTCTGCCGAACCGGGCCGGCGATCCGACCGACCTGCTCGCCGACCTGAGTGGACTGCTACCGGCGATCGCGCTGCTGTGCTGGCTTCAGGCCGCGAGTGCCTCGATGTCGTCGTCCAGACCGACCAGTCGTACCTCCGCGGCCTCGCGGCGTCCGAAGGCGTAGAGCATCAGCTCGTCCGGCCGGCCGATCACGGTGACGATTCGGTTGCCCCGGCCCACACGCACGAACTGGTCCGGACGACCCTCGCGCTCCAGAACCTGAGCAACCGAACCGCCGCGCATCAGCAGACCGGCAGCCTTGACCAGCTTGTTCCACGCCCAGTCGAGGTAGCTCGTGTCGCGGGCGGGTTCGGGCACTCCGTTGGGCCGGCGGGCGTCCATGCCGTGGATCAGGAACTCCAGCGAGTTGGCGGCCTCGTCCGCTCCGGGCAGCCGAAAGGCCGAGAAGCGCGAAGGGCCCCGGCGGATCAGCTCGACCAGCTCGTCGTACTGCAACTGCTGCTTGAACTGCTCCAGTCGGGCGTCGGCGCGCTCCTTCAGCGGCGGCACGACGTTGCCCAGCGACGCCAGCGGCTCGTTCTCGCGCAACCAGATGTGGGCGGCGAGATCGTGCGCCGTCCAGCCCTCGCAGAGGGTCGTGGCCTCGGGTCCGACGGTCAACAGGGCGTCACAGAGGTGGGTTCGTTCGGTCTGGGCACGCGACATGCGGTCAGCGTAGTCGGCCGACACTGACACAATGTCGGGATGAGCCTCGACCCCGCTGTCGCCGCGCTGCTCAAGCGCAATGCCGATCAGTTGGTGCCCGCCGTGGTGCAGGACGCCACCTCGCGCGAGGTGCTGATGCTCGCCTGGATGAACGACGAGGCGCTGGCCCGCACGCTGGCCAGCCGACGAGGCACCTACTGGTCGCGCAGCCGGCAGCAGTACTGGGTCAAGGGCGAGACCTCGGGCAACACCCAGCACGTGCGCGAGGTGCGGCTCGACTGCGACGGCGACACCCTGTTGGTGCTGGTCGACCAGAGCGGGCCGGCGTGTCACACCGGGGCCGCCACCTGCTTCACCGACCGGGTACTGCTGGTCGACGCTGACGCGACGGAGCGCGCCGATGCCTGACCTGGCTGTCACCCCGGACCTACCGGCCTTTCTGCAGGTGGCCCCCAGCCGTCGTGTGATCAGCGTGCACACCAGGTTGTTCGCAGACGACCTGACCGCGGTCGGTCTCTATCACCAACTCTGTGGTCAGCGGGAGAGCACGTTCCTGCTCGAATCCGCCGACAACGGCATGTGGTCGCGCTGGTCGTTCGTCGGCGTCAACGCCGTCGCCACGCTGAGCGAGCGCGACGGTGAGGCGTTCTGGAGCGGACGAGAGATCGTCGGCCTGCCCACCGGCGGCGACCCGCTGCGGGTACTGGCCCAGACCCTCGAGATTCTGCACACACCCGCCGACGACACGTTGCCGCCGCTGGTGTCGGGCATGGTCGGCTACCTGGCCTACGACGTGGTGCGTCGACTCGAGGTGCTGCCGGACGGCAACCCCGACGACCTGCAGTTGCCCGAACTGGTGATGATGCTGGTCAGCGACATGGCCATCCTCGACCACCACACCGGCGAGGTCTGGCTGGTGGCCAATGCGATCAACTTCGACGATTCCGCCGAGCGGGTCGAGTTGGCCTGGAGCGACGCCCGCGATCGGGTGCTGGCCATGGCGGCCCGGCTGTCCGAACCGGCCGAGGCGCTGGTCGCCGTACGCGACGACACGGTGGCCGCACCCGTCATCGTCCGGCAGCGCACCGCTGAGCAGTACATGGCGGCGGTCGAGAGCGCGGTCGAGGAGATCAAGGCCGGCGAGGCGTTCCAGATCGTGCCCAGCCAGCGTTTCGACCTCGCCACCGACGCCGACCCGCTCGACATCTATCGCGTCCTGCGACTGACGAATCCGAGCCCGTATCTCTATCTGCTGCGGCTGCCCGGACTGGCGGTGGTCGGCTCGAGCCCCGAGGCCCTGGTCACGGTGCAGAACGGACGCGCCGAGACCCACCCGATCGCGGGCTCGCGGCCGCGCGGTCGCACGGCCGCCGAGGACGCGGCTCTCGAAACCGAACTGCAGACCGACCCGAAGGAGCGCGCCGAGCACCTGATGCTGGTCGATCTCGGACGCAACGACCTGGGCCGGGTCTGCAGGCCCGGCACCGTCGAGGTGGTCGAGTTCATGAAGGTGCGGCGGTACAGCCACATCATGCACCTGGAGGCGGCGGTGGTCGGCGAGTTGGCGCCCGGCCGCACCGCGCTCGACGTCACCCTGTCGTGCTTTCCGGCCGGCACCCTCTCCGGCGCCCCGAAAGTGCGGGCGATGGAGATCATCGACGGCCTCGAGGTCAGCAGGCGCGGTCTCTACGGCGGCGGCGTCGGCTACTTCGACTTCGCCGGCAACTCCGACGTGGCGATCGCGATCCGTACCGCTGTGCTCAAGAACGGCATCGCGCACGTTCAGGCCGGCGCGGGAATCGTGGCCGACTCGGTGCCAGCGACCGAGGAGCAGGAGGTCCAGCACAAAGCGGCCGCGGTGATCCGGGCCATCGAGGGCGCGCACCGACTGCGTCGGATGACCGGGGCCTGAACGGTGCGGGCACTCGCCAACGGGCTGCTCTGGGCCGGCGCCGCGGTGGCGCTGGTGGCGTCCGGGCAGTCCTGGTGGACCGCCGGGAGCAGCACCGAAACCGGGAGCACCGCGACGTCCGGGGCCTCGATGGTGTTGGTGCTGGCCGCGGCGGCGGGCGCGTTTCTCGGCATATGGCTGCGTCCGACGACACGCCGCATCGTGACGGTGCTGGTGTCGCTGCTGCTAGCCGGGGGAGTCCTGATCGCCCTCGGGGCCACCGCCCCCGGCACGCTGACCGGCAGCACGCTGAACAATGTCGCCGTCACCGCCACCCCGTGGCGGTGGGTCTATCTGGCGGCCGCTGCCCTGGCCGCGGTCGGAGCGGTGCTGTTGCTGTTCGCCCGACCCGGCGGCACACGTCCGGCCGCCACGCCTGATCCCGTACTCAACCTGTGGAAGTCTCTCGACGCTGGCGAGGATCCCACCGTGAGCCTCGAGCGTGGCGTGGGTGGCGATGCGGCGCGCGACGAGCAACAATAGGCCCACACCACGGACAGGAGCAGACGATGAGCCAGGGCGGCAAGCATTACCATCACGGCCGCACGCCGGCCGCATGGACCAGCACCGCGATTGCGTTCGTCGGGTTCCTGCTGGGCACCATCGCCTTCATGATGGGTCCGAACTGGGTGTTCTTCTGGGTCTCGATCGTCATCATCCTGGCCGCCCCGGTGGTCGGTGGCGTGATGAGCAAGATGGGGCTCGGCCAGGGGGCCTGACGGATGGGTGTACTGGACGAGATCGTCGCCGGCGTTCGCGAGGATCTCGCCGAACGTGTGGCGCGCCGTAGCCTGGACGAACTGGTTGCCCAGGTAGCTCTGTTGCCGCCAACCCGTGACCCGATGCCGGCCTTCCGCGCCCCGGGTCTCGCGATCATCACCGAGGTCAAGCGTTCCAGCCCGAGCAAGGGTGCGTTGGCCGAGATTCCCGACCCGGCCGCGTTGGCGTCCCAATATGCGGCCGGCGGAGCGTCCGCCATCTCAGTGCTCACCGAACGGCGTCGCTTCGGCGGGTCTCTTGACGATCTGGTGGCCGTCCGAGCGGCGGTCGACGTTCCAGTGCTGCGCAAGGACTTCATCGTCACCGACTACCAACTCTGGGAGGCGCGGGCCGCCGGCGCCGATCTGGCGCTGCTGATCGTCGCCTCACTGACCGACGACGAGTTGGCGCACCTGATGCGGCTGGCGCGCACCCTCGGCCTGACGCCGCTGGTCGAGGCGCACACCGCCGAAGAGGTGCGACGGGCGCTCAACGCCGGCGCCGACCTGCTCGGCGTCAACAACCGCAACCTCCAGACCCTCGAGGTCGACGTGAATCAGTTCGAGCGGCTGGCCGGGCTGATCCCGTCCGGGGTGGTGAAGGTGGCCGAGTCCGGCATCCTGACCACGACGGACGTCCGGCTGGTCGCCGACGCGGGCGCCGACGTGATTCTCGTCGGCGAGGCGTTGGTCAAGCACGGCGATCCCCGCACTGCCGTGGCCGACTTCATCGCTGCCGGCTCCTGACCCATTTCAGCGCTTGTCCGGCACCCGATCCAGGCCTCAGACGCCTTCTCCACCGCTCGCCCTGCGACGCGGCGCCGTCCGAGACCTGGCCGCCGGTCACAGCTGACAGTGCGTAGAGTGAAGAGTCCGCACCCAACCGAACCGAGGATCTGACGTGTCGTTACCCGATGCCGCTGGGCACTTCGAGGTTTTCGGGGGCAAGTACGTCCCCGAAGCTCTGTACAGCGCACTCGCCCAACTGGAGGCCGAGTTCGAAAAGGCGATGGGTGACCCGACCTTCTGGTCCGAGCTGGACGACCTGCGCCGCAACTACTCCGGGCGCCCAACTCCGCTGACCGAGGCCAAGCGGTTCGCCAAGCATTGTGGCGACGCCACCGTGCTGCTCAAGCGCGAAGACCTCAACCACACCGGCTCGCACAAGATCAACAACGTGCTCGGGCAGGCCCTGCTGACCCAACGGATGGGCAAGACCCGGGTGATCGCCGAGACCGGCGCCGGCCAGCACGGCGTCGCCACCGCCACCGCGGCAGCGCTGCTCGGCCTCGAGTGCCGGGTCTACATGGGCAAGGTCGACACCGACCGACAGGCCCTGAACGTCGCCCGCATGCAGCTGCTCGGCGCAGAGGTGATCGCCGTCGAATCGGGCAGCCAGACGCTCAAGGACGCGATGAACGACGCCATGCGCGACTGGGTGGCGAGCGTCGACGACACCCACTACCTGATCGGCACCGTGGCCGGCCCGCACCCGTTCCCGAAGATGGTGCGCGAGCTGCAGCGCGTGATTTCGACCGAGACCAAGGCCCAGGTGCTCGAACGATTCGGGCGCCTGCCGGACGCGGTCACCGCCTGCGTGGGCGGCGGCTCGAACGCGATGGGCATGTTCGCCGACTTCATCGACGAGCCGTCGGTAGAGCTCTACGGCTATGAGGCCGGTGGCGACGGGGTCGAGACGGGACGGCACGCGTCCGCCATCTACGGCGGCTCGATCGGCGTTCTCCATGGCATGCGCACCTACATCCTGCAGAACGAGGACGGGCAGACCAAGGAGTCGCATTCCATTTCGGCCGGCCTGGACTACCCGGGCGTCGGCCCCGAACACTCGTGGCTCGCGGCCACCGGACGTGCGCACTACGAGCCGGTCACCGACACCGAGGCCATGAAAGCGTTCCTGCTGCTCACCCGCACCGAGGGCATCATGCCGGCCATCGAGTCCGCGCACGCACTGGCCGGGGCCATGCGGCTCGGCCGGCGCCTCGCCGACGCCGACCCCGAGGCGGCGCCGATCATCGTCGTCACGTTGTCGGGCCGCGGCGACAAGGACGTCGACACCGCGATCAAGTGGTTCGGGCTCGACGGCTCGGTCGACGCCAGCGTGGGCGGCGAGCAGTGAGCGCGGGCCTCTCTGGGCTGGCCCTGCAGCGGGCGGCGGACGAGGGCCGCAAGGCTCTGGTCGCCTACTACCCGGTCGGCTACCCCGACGTGCCTGGCTCGCTCGAGGTACTGCGCACCCTGTGCGGCGAGGGCGATGTGCCCGGCGCCGACGTGATCGAGATCGGCCTGCCGTATTCCGACCCGGTGATGGACGGGGTCGTGGTCCAACGGGCGGGTACCCGTGCCCTGGCCCGGGGAGTCCGTACCCGTGACGTGTTCAGCGCTGTCGAGGCGGTGGCCGGCACCGGCACCACTCCGGTGGTGATGACGTACTGGAACCTGGTCGACCACTACGGCGTGGACGCCTTCGCCCGCGACCTGGCGTCGGCCGGGGGAGCGGGCCTGATCACGCCGGACCTGGTGCCGGACGAGGCGCCCGACTGGTTCGCGGCCTCCGACGCCCACGGCCTGGACCGCATCTTCCTGGTGTCTCCCTCGTCCAGCGATGAGCGAATCGCCGCCACCGCCAAGGCATGTCGCGGCTGGCTGTACGCCACCGCCGTGATGGGAGTCACCGGCACCCGCGAGCAGTCGTCCTCGGTGGCACCCGACCTGGTGGCCCGGGTGCGCACCCTGGCCCCGAACACCTTGGTGGGCGTCGGGCTGGGCATCTCGACCGGCGATCAGGCTGCCCAGGTGGCCGCCTACGCCGACGCCGCCATCGTCGGGTCCGCTTTCATCAAGCCGATGCTGGCCGCCGAGGACGCCGGCACGCCCGATGACCTGACGGGGGTTCGCAGCGTGCTGGCCGACCTGGTGGCCGGCGTTCGGCGATGAGACGTGTGGCGGTGGCGCTGGCGGCGGCTGCGACCGCCCTGGTGCTGGCCGCCTGCGCCGGACCGGCGGCCGACGTGCGTCCGGTGGGCGATCGCAGCGCGTCCGCGTATGGCGGGGTCGAGCTCACCCAGCCCTACCGCATGCCCAACGCCGACCTGACCGATTTCGACGGCCACCGGTTCAACCTGCGCACCGGTACCGACAAGCCGGTCGTGATCGTCTTCTTCGGCTACACGAACTGCCCCGATATCTGTAAAACCACGATGTCGGACCTGGCCAGCGCCCTGAATCGGGTGGCGCCGGCGACACGGGCGAAGGTGCAGGTGCTGTTGATCACGGTCGATCCCGACCGCGACACTCCTGCGGTGCTGAGAAGCTACCTCGCCCGGTTCGACCCCACCTTCATCGGGCTCACGGCGCCGCTCGAGCAGGTGCGCAAGATCGCCGCAACGATGGGCGTCGTGATCGAGGGCACGACCAAGACCGGCGAGGGTTACGAGGTGGCCCACTCCACTCAGGTGGTGGGCTTCGACAAGTCTCGATCGGGCCGGCTGGTGTGGACCCAGGGCACCTCGATCGGCGACTTCAAGAACGACTTCGACCGGTTGGCCGCCGCCCAGGGCTGAGCCGCACAGCCCGAAGGCCCACGACGCTACCCGGATAGCTCCTTGCTACAGCCACAGCAGTAGCAAGGAGCTATCCGAGTAGCGTCGCGGTCTCGGTGCGCAGGTACGGCCGGCGTCCCTTCGCCGATGGGGCAGGATGGGCGGGTGCTGTTGTCCATACCCTCCCCGCCGATCAGCGGGTGGCAGATCGGTCCGTTCTTTCTTCACATCTACGCGCTCTGCCTGATCACCGGAATGATCGCGGCCTGGACGTTGGGCAGCCGGCGGTGGCAGGCCCGCGGGGGAAATGTGGAGCAGTTCGAGACCATCGTGCTGGTGGCGATCCCGGTGGGTATCGTCGGCGCCCGGATCTACCACGTGCTCACCCACCTCGGCGACTACTTCGCGCCCGGCATCGACCCGTGGAGCGCGCTGCGTATCTGGGAGGGCGGCATCGCCATCTACGGAGCCATCGGCGCGGGGGCACTCGGTGCGTGGCTGATGTGCCGGCGGGCGGGCGTCCGGTTCTCGTCGCTGGCGGACGCGCTGGCGCCCGGCATCGTGATCGGCCAGGCCCTGGGACGATTCGGTAACTGGTTCAACCAGGAGCTCTACGGCCTGCCGACCGACCTGCCGTGGGGTCTCGAGATCGATCCGGCGCACCGGGTCGCCGGCTATCAGC